>OOBW01000085.1_pt1 | contig 98315 bp, 74 predicted proteins | sample 1671701 | NCBI WGS metagenome assembly OOBW01 (sample SAMN06348183, study PRJEB24527) | human gut metagenome | biome: human gut; feature: ankylosing spondylitis patient; material: feces | host: Homo sapiens | place: China | collected 2015-10 | reverse complement strand
TACGAACGGTGCCCACCCGCAATAATCACAGGTGCCAACACCTACAAATATTCAGCTGTGCCACGTTCATCTCCCGCAGTTCCGGCCAACGGCGCAGAATCGCCAGGATCCCGCCGACGGCGAAGTCAATGTATAGGTCGCTGCGCAGCGTCATATCGCTTTCGTCCAGCTTCAGCGCGGTGAACAGGGTCATACGCGTGAAATCGCGTAGCGAGTCCATCAGTTCGGGGGAGCTGTGCGGGCCGGCTAACAGGGCCAGATGGTTGAGCCGTGTGCGGTGTTCGGAGGAGTTGATGGCGGCGCTGATGCGCTTGTGCCAGTGTTCGCGCACGGCGTCGTCGTCCATGGAGGGTATGCCGTGGTCGTCGGTGGTCTCGTCGACCAGTTGGGCGATGGATGTGTTCTCCACCTCCTGCAGGATCGCGTCGTCGGCCAACTCGCTGAGACTGCCGTAATGGTAGTAGAACGAGTTGCGGTTCACCTGCGCCTCGTGCACGATGTCCGTGACGGTGATCTTGCGGTATTCGCGGTCCTCCAGCAGCGCCCAGAACGCGTTGCGCATCCGTTCCTTGGCTGGCAGCAGTTCCGAATCGTGACGTGGGCGCGGCATGTGCATCATCTCCTTGGCCCAATTAATTAGACATACCGTCTATATGATACCCGCCCCGTGGCGCGAATCGGCTGCCGGCGAACCCACCGCCCCGGATGGAACGCCGCCCCGTGAGGTAGGATGGGGCGCAATCCCGCTGACAAGGAGGTTGCCATGGCGGTGCCGCAACGAGTGCTGGACATCATGCGTTCCGGGGATGTCTATCTGTGCGACGACGAGGAGATGCTCGACGCCCAACGCGCCCAACTGGAACTGCTTTACGACTTCAACGCCACCCGCCCGGGCGAGGCCGGTCGCCGCGCCACCCTCCTGCAGCGGCTGCTCGGTTCCCTCGGCGAGGGCTCGTATGTCGAACCGCCGCTGCATGCGAACTGGGGATGCAACACGTTCATCGGCGCGCGGTTCTACGCCAACTTCAACCTGACGCTGGTCGATGACGGGGTTGTGACCATCGGCGACGACGTGATGATCGGCCCGAACGTGACGATTGTGACCACCGGACACCCGATCCGTCCCGACCTGCGCAAGGCGCCGACCGTCACCCAGTACTCGCTGCCGGTCACCATCGGCAGCGATGCGTGGATCGGTGCGAACGTGACGATCCTGCCCGGCGTCACCATCGGCGAGAACAGCGTGATCGGCGCGGGGTCGGTTGTCACCAAGGATATTCCGGCGAACGTCGTGGCGTACGGGAACCCGTGCCATGTGGCGCGTGAGATCGGCGAGCACGACGACGTGTATTACTGGCGCGACCGTGTGATCACCGCGCCGTTCGAGAAGCCGGAGGCGTAGGTTTCCGCGGGCGGGCCTGCACCCCCGTCAGGAGGAGGGGCGTGCGGACTGCCAGGGGAGCGGTAAGGAGGCCTTGAGCAGGATGCCGGCTGCCTCCAGGATGTGCTGGCGCTCCTCGTCGGTCAGTCCCGCGAACGCGCCCAGCATCGCCGGGATCGTCTTCGGGCCCGCCTCCATCAGGCCGATCAGGCCGTGCTCGTCGCTGGCGGCGAGCACCTTGAACAACGCATCCACCACGCGCTCGCACTGGTCGGGCGTCATGCCGGCCAGCATCCGGTCCAGCGAACGTTTGAACTCGCGTGACGTCACCGAAACCTCCGGCACGGTCACGAACCGGTCGCGATCCACCTGCCAGGAGAACGCCAGATGCTGCATCGGGCCGTACTCATTCGACTTGACCACCACGCAATGCTCCGGTGAATCCAGGATCATGCCCACGATCGACGAATCCGGAATGATCTTGACGATTCTGTCGGCTACGGCGCGGTACCGGTCGCCCGCCACCACGTCGGCCGGGAATCCGGGGCCGTCCAACGAATAGACGCGGCGGATGCGCGGCAGCACGTCGTCACCGGCCTGCAGCGCCGCATACACGGCCAGGTTCCCGCCCTTGGAATGGCCGAGCAGCACCAGATCGCCCTGCCAGAGCCGCGCCACGCGCGTCACGTAGTCGGCCGCAAGCTGCTGGGCGGGCACCGGATACTGGAAGGCCATGTTGAAGTCCTCCTTCCAGCCGACGAACGAGGTGTCCGTGCCGCGGAACGACACCACCAGCGTGCCGTCGGGCAGCAGCAACGTCATCGCCGCGAACTGGGTCTGGTGTTCGCGGCTGAACCGCTCGTCGACCGCGCCCACGTGAATCGACGAGAAACGGGGGTTGCGGGCCATTGCGGAGAACAGCGTCTCGGTCAGTTTCGGGTCTGCCAGACCCGTATAACCGGACTTATAGTCGAAATCCTGCGGGTGCAGGGCCGCGGCGGCGTCGGCCAGCGTGGTGTTGGGGAAAACGGGCCGGCGCAGTGCGCGCAACGAATCCAACGGACTGCGCAAGGCGGCCTTCGGATCGGCCATCAGCGTGCGCCAGCGGGCGGAGGCCGTGCCATAGCGACGCTCCCAATCGACCAGCGTAGGCACCACGTCCGGCATCGTCTGGTAGGCCAGCGAGGCCAGTACCAGCGCGTCCACGTCGTTGAACGGGCGCTCGTCGAACGACCCCGTGCGCGTGCGCACGTAGTCGATGATGTTGCCAGTGGCTCTTGAGGTCTGGCTTGCCATGGCGGCCTCCTTCCTGCCCACCATCTTAGCCGGGACGTCCGTAAGTCCTTCGCCGGACCTTCACGGACTCTGACGCATTGTGACTCTGAACCATCCTCCTGAATGGCGGAATCCCAAGGACGAGGGACAGGAGATGGGAGTGAATGTGTCAGAGTCCGGAATCCCGACGTTCGCGGCAGGTCTGGCCCAGGCGTCGGGAGAGCGTGATCGGATCAAGCAGCGCATCGAGCTGCTCCGCCGGCAGGTCGGTGCGCTCGCCGGCCACCTCGCGCACCGTGCGGTCCGTCGCCACGGCCTCCTTGGCGATCGCCGCCGCACGCTCGTAGCCGATCGCGTCGTTCAACGCCGCCGAGATGGACGGCGAGCCCTCCGCGTACCGGCGTCCGGTCTCCAGGTTCACCTCGATGCCCTCCACGCAGTTCTCGCGGAAGATGCGCATCGCGTTGTCCATCAGCTCCATGCCGGTCAGGATCTCGTGCGTCATCACCGGGTCGAACGCGTTGAGCTGCAGCTGGCCCTCGGCCGCCGCCCAGTTCACTGTCACGTCCATGCCGAAGATCACGAAGCAGCATTGGTCCACGCATTCGGGAATCACCGGGTTCACCTTGGCGGGCATGATGCTCGAACCGGCCTGCCGCGGCGGCACACGCAGATCGCCGAAGCCGGAGCGCGGGCCGGAGTTGAGCAGACGCAGGTCGTCGGCGGCCTTCTTCAGGTGGATCGCCAGGTTCTTCAGCGCGGCCGACGCGGCGATGTACGCGCTCATGTCGGTTACGGCGGCCAGCGGGTCGGGGGCGGCGGTCACCGGCATGCCGGTGATGCGGGCCAGATGGTCGATCGCGGCCTCGCGGAACCGCAGGTCGGCGCAGATGCCGGTGCCGATGGCTGTGGCCCCCAGGTTGAGCACGGCGAGCTGCGGGACCAGGGCCTCGAGCGCGGCCACGTCCATCTTGAGGAACGTGGCGAAGGTGTGGAACTCCTGGCCGAAGGTCATCGGCACCGCATCCTGCAACTGGGTGCGGCCGATGGTGACGTCGTGGATGTGCTTGTCGGCCAGGTCGTGGAAGGCCCGGGCCAGTTTGCGGCATTGTTCGGTTAGCGGGCCGAGCGCATCGATGATTGCCAGTTTGCAGGCCGCCGGATACGTGTCATTCGTGGACTGTGAGTGGTTGACGTGGTCATTGGGGTGGATGAACGCGTAGTCGCCGCGCGGCCGGCCGGCCAGTTCGAGCGCGCGGTTGGCGATGACTTCGTTGACGTTCATGTTGGTTGAGGTGCCGGCGCCACCCTGCAGGACATCGACTGGGAATTGGTCGGCGAGTTTGCCTGATTCCACCTCCAGGCAGGCGGCCTTGATGAATCGCGCACGGTCGTGGTCGAGCAGACCGAGCTCGTCGTTGGCTTCGGCGCAGGCGCGCTTGACGGTGGCATAGGCGCGGATCAGGCTCGGGTGCTGGGAGTCGGTGATGCCGGACACCGGGAAGTTGCCGATGGCGCGTTGCGTGTTGATGCCCCAGTAGGCGTCGGCCGGTACGGGCAGTTCGCCCAGCGAATCGTGTTCGATGCGGTAGGCGTGGGCGAGCGTGGTCTTGGAATCTTCGGTCATGACGATCTCCTGCTGGTTGGTTTGGAACAATCATGGCGCGGAAATCGGAGAAACGCCATAGCAGTGGGGGATTATGCTCAGGGCTGGTGCACACTGCCGCAGGCTAAATCATTCAACTTCGCGGAAAAAGCCTAGTGAGATCATCAAACCTGCAGTAGTGCGCACCACTGTCCGTTATCTCGCCGTCGGATCCTTCTGCACGAGCAGCAGCACGAGCGCCGCCGCCAGCAGCACCGCGATCGACAGCACGCCGGCCGACGCGTTGCCCGTCACGGCCGTGGTCGTGGCCACCAGGAACGTGCCCAGCACCGAGGCGGTCTTGCCGAAGATGTCGTAGAAGCCGTAGTACTCGTTGGCGTGGTCCTTCGGAATGATCTTGCCGTAGTACGAGCGCGAGAGCGCCTGGATGCCGCCCTGGAACATGCCCACCAGAATCGCCAGGATCCAGAACTCCACGGCTGTTTTCAGGAAGAATGCGGCGAACATCACAATACCCAGATAGGCGATCACCGCGATCACGATCATCCGCTTGGCGCCGAACCGTCCGGCCAGGCGTCCGTACAGGATCGCGCATGGGAACGCCACGAACTGCGTGACCAGCAGCGCGATGACCAGCTGCGTGGAGTCGATGCCCAACTGCGTGCCGTACGAGGTGGACATCGAGATGACGGCGTTCACCGCGTCGATGTAGAAGAAGAAGGCGATCATGAACAGCAGCAGCGACCTGTCGCGCGCGATCCTGCGGAACGTGCCGGCCAGCTCCCTGAACGTGCCGCGCACCGCCTCGGCCGTATGATCGGCGGTCGTGCGGTAGTGGACCTGCCGGTAGCTGCGCAGCAGCGGCACGGTGAACGCCACCCACCATAGGGCGGTGATGAGGAACGAGATGCGGGTGCAGGCGGCCGTGTCCAGGCCCAGCAGCGCCGGTCCGCCGAAAATCACCGCGATGCATACGATGAACGGGATCGTGGACCCCACGTAGCCCCATGCGTAGCCGTGCGAGGACACCTTGTCCATCCGTTCGTTCGACGTGGTGTCGATCAGCATCGAATCGTAGAACGTCAGCGACCCGTTCAGTCCGATGGTGGCCAGCACGTACACGATCAGGAACGCCAGCCACCCCAGCGGCAGCGACATGCCCAGGCACATCACCACGCCGGTCAGGAAGAAACCGAGGAAGAACTTGATCTTCATGCCCTGCACGTCGGCGATCGACCCCAGGATCGGCATCAGCAGCGCGATCACCAGCGAGGCCACGGTCTGCGCGTACCCCCATGTGGACACGATGTTGTCCTGTCCCGCGGCCTCCAGCAGCGAGTTCGCGTAGATCGGCACCACCGCGGTGGACAGCAGCACGAACGCGGAATTGCCGACATCGTACATAATCCACCGCTTCTCGCGCTGCGTGAGTTTGCCCGCCGGCTGCACCGGAAACTCCCCGGTCGAAAGCGCTTCGGGGGCATCCTGCCCTTTGAGGGCGCCGGCCAGGTTACCGGTGTTCTGAGTGTGTTGTTCCATAACGCTCCTTTGTCACTGTTCATCCTAAATGGTGTGTCGCCGCCATGCATGCTCAAACATGAACGTCGGATGAATTTCCGCGCCGCCGCCGACCGGGCGGGCCGGAACCGGACGGGTTGGGCGGACGCCCGCCAAGTGGGCCGGAACCGGCTAGGATGGAACAGCATACGAGGACAAGGAGGTCGTAATGGACCAGGATCCCGCCGTCATCAAACTGCCGTTATTCTCCAAGACGAGCAAGCTGGCCGCCATCCCCGGCCAGTCCGAAGGCGTGACCTATGGCGTGGTGTGGGACGCCTGCCGCGATCCCGAGCACGGCTTCGGCTATGTGGCCGAGCTGCTGCCCGGCCGCCGCGCACGGTTGCTCGCGTGGCTGGCCGCTGACGGCAAGGTCTATTCGTGCGATCGACCGCTGACCGGTCTTGCCGGCCTGCGCCCGTCGCTGGAACTCGCCCAATGGCAGGACCGGAAGGGGCAGGGTGCCATCCGCGTCCCGGACCCGAACGGCGGCGGTCAACCGGTGATCGTGGGCGAATACCAGACGACATGGGACAAGCGATACGGTTTTGTCAACCCCACGCGTGATCCGGGGCGATTCTTCCTCACCCGCAACTGGGAGCTGCGGTACTTCCTGGCGGTCAGCTGGCTCACCTTCGTCCATATCCCGCAGACGCAGGGCATTGCGGTCGGCACGGGCGGCGGCCGCATCGGGGAGGTTATCCTCAACCTGCTGGACGGTCCGCTGCCCGATGCGCTCGATGCGTTGATCTGGAGCGGCACCACCCAGCAGGGGCAGACGAGCGGGTTCGAGCGCTTCGCCGCCCGCCAACTGGTGGAGGCGGGGGCGGCCGACGTTCGTGCCATCGCCGCGGCACACAACGTGACACTGGTCCGTCTGGGCTCCACATCGCTGTTCTGGCTGCGGTTCGACGACGACGTGTCCCCGGAGCAGCGGGCCACGCTGCTCGCCGTTGAGGCGGCGCTGAACCGCCTGTGGTTCGTGGAGTGGGCGGCGGGGGCGGCCGATGGCGGCACCGGCATGCTCCACGCGTTCGACGAGCGGTTCTGCGCGCAGGCCGCCCAAGGGGCGCTGCGTGAGATTTCGCGCAATGCGGGGGCGGTGGCGCAGCGCGAGCGCGCCGACAACCCGTACCGCACCATTCGGGGCGCGGAGGGCGCTCGCGGCGGCATCTGGGATGTATCCACACGATTCGTTGACACCTGCGAACGGTTGAAGCTGCCGTTCCGCCTGGAATACCGGTTCGATATGGATCTTGACGCCGGGGTGATGGCGGTGCGGTTCACCGTGCCCTCGGCAAACGCCTTCCCCGCTTCCCGCATGGGGGAGCGAGGCTGGTACGACGCCCGCGCCGGACGTCCGGCCTGCGCGGCGGCCTATGCCATACGATTGGCCGGTCTGATGGCGCAGGTTGCGTTTGCCTCCAGCGTGCGGGTGATGGCGGTGGATGTGACCGCGCATGAGGACGGGCTTGCGGGCCGTTCGCTGCTGTCATTGGGGTTTGACCGCACGCCGTTCCTGATGGAGGCGTTGCCGCCGCTCAAGGACGGCAGGCTTGATAATCCGATGTTCGACGATGATCCGCTGGCCGTGTTGAATGTGTTGAAGCCCGTCCGTCATGCGGTGCGGTTTGCAGGCGACCGCGGGTTGTGCGAGATCACGCCGCTGCCGGTGCACGCCTCGTTGGCCGCGAAGCGCCAGGAGGTGTGGCGCGATCGGCGGCCGCTGCCCGAACCGCTGCGCGGGTTGCTCCGTGCCGACACGGTGGCGGAGCTGGATGTCATGCACGATGACGCGGTTGTCGGCGACGACGAGGTTCGGGCGATCCTGGAGGAGAACGAGGAGTCGCCGCTGATCGCCTCGGTGCAGCTGGAGGCGGTGCTGAGCCGAATCGGTGAGATTGGCTTGGATGAACGGGGGCGGCTGCCGTTGTACTGCGCGTATCCGATGGCCCGGCTCATCGTGTCGGTGGACTCGGGGATGGGCACAGGGTCGGTCCTGCCGGACTCGGAACCGTTGAGGTCGGCGGACACCCGGTATTGGAAGGCGCCTGATGCGGCGTACGGGTCGCACCTGTGGCTTTCGAGGTTCGCGCGGCAGGAGGGTGACGCAGACCGTGGATTGGCCGAGGCGTTGCAATGCCTGTCGCTTGCGCCGACCACCGCCAGGGCGTATATCGAGGTGGCGGTGTGCCATGCCGAGCAGGAGCAATACGCGCAGGCCGCGGAGACGTTGACCCAGGGACTTCGGGTGGCGTTGCTGCCGGGGGACTTCCTGTACATGTACTATCGGCTGGCGTACGCGCTGTGGCGAATCGGTCGGACGAATGAGGCGGTGGCCTGCTACACGATGGTGCTGCGTGAACCGAACACCGCATTGGCGGAGACCGCGCGCGGCGAGTTGGCGGAGCTGCGGCAGCAGATCGACGACACGCGGCCGCCGATGGCGGTGGCCGAGGCGGAACAGGTGCTGCATGCCGCCAACATTCCGGTTTCGCCGACCGAAGCCGCGTTGGATGCGATGGCCGCTGCCGCGGTCGGGCTGACGGATGCCGGCGTGCCGATGGCCGCGCATGATGCGGTGTGGCTGATGAGCCGCCACATGCGCAATAGCGACGTGTACGACTCCATGGCTGCGAGCCTCCGTGACGGCGTGGCCGATCGGAGCTGACCGGCCACGCCGGTGCCGTCGTTTGCGGAATCCTTGAAATTCCGCGGATGCAACCTCAGGTTGCGAGGACTTTGGTTGCGTTTTGGCGGTGCAACCGAAAGCTGGTGGCAGGCAACCGAGGTCCTCGGGCAGAATGGAGACAACAGACGGCTTGATTCAGTGGTTCAGTAGGAGGCACCCACGATGAGCTTTCGGGATAATCTGCAGTATTTGCGGGCGCAGCGCAACTTCACACAGGAGCGGCTTGCCATGCTGCTTGGCGTCTCGCGCCAAGCCATCTCCAAGTGGGAATCCGGCAAGGCGTACCCGGAGATGGACAAGTTGCTGATGATCTGCGACCTGTTCGGTTGCACGCTTGACGATTTGGTGCTCGGCGATGTTCGCGCTCCTCGACTCGTGCCTGACGCAACGCCGGAACCGTCCGATGGTATGGGTGCGGCGGGTCTTCCCGAAGCAGAGCGCGGGATCTGCAATGGGGGCTTGGCGTCGGATGCGACGTCGAGCAATACGGCCGCGAAACAGTCCGCGGCATATGGCCTTTCGCCGAACGTCTCCGTAGGGCAGCAGGCCGTTTCGGTGGCGCTGCCGGAGGACCTGACCGGATACGACGCCCATATGAACTCGTTCGCCTGGAAGGTTGCGGCGGGGATCGCCGCCATCATTGCCGGTGTGGCCGTGGGTGTGCTGTTCGACAGCGAGGGCACGGTTTCCGGCCTGCTGGCCAGAAGCGAGTTCCTCACTTTCGTCTGCACCATCATCGGGGTGATCATCGGTCTGGCATTCCTGATTCCGGCGGGCATGGCGCATTCGGAGTTCGTGCGCAGGCACCCGTTCATTGAGGACTTCTACACCGATGATGACAGGTCCCGCCGTGCCAAGGAATTGGCCGTCGGCGTGGTGGGTGGCATCGGGCTGATCCTGCTCGGCGTGGCCGTCACCGTTTACGGCGAGGAGACCCTGGGTATCGAGGAGGGCTGGCCGGTAAGCGTGATGCTGCTGTGCGTGGCCGCGGGTGTGTTCTGTTTCATCTACTTCGGCATACGCTACGGCATGATGAACATCGACTCCTATAACCACGAGGCCGAATCCGAGCGCAGGGAACGTGAGCGCGAGGCTCAGGGCGGCGATTTCTACGACAAACTGACCGGACTGGTATGCGGCATCATCATGCTGATCGCCACGGTTGTCGGACTCTGGATGCTGTTCACCGGAGGACCGATCGACGGTGGTGGCCATGAACGGTGGTTGTCCGGCAACGGCCTGTTCTGGCTGGCCTGGCCGATCGGCGGCATCCTATGTGGCGTGGCCACCTGCATCATCCAGATATTCCGATCCTTCCACGACCGCGACCGCTGACGGCTCGTCTACAGAGCCGGTCTATCTCCGTGCACTATTCAACGGTTGAACAGTGCACGCTGTAGAAAGGTTGGCGCTAAAAGGGCCGGTTAAGCGAGTAAGTCAACAGTAGAGCTGTGTGTCCTGACCAAGGTGAGGCGGGTGTCGGGATCGATGTACCGGTGCCACCTCACTATTCCTATTCGACGGTGCGTGCGACGAGCGCCAGCACCTCGTCACGCGCAGGCGGAACCGGGATGCCGTTTTCGCTGTGCTCGATCGACAGCGACGCCGCCGCATTGGCGACCCGAGTCGCCTCCACCAGCGACTTGCCGACCGCAAGCATCGCGCACAGTGCGCCGGTGTGCACGGTGCCGGCCGACCGCTTGTGCACGGCCTTGGTCGGGAACCCGTCCACATGCGTCACCTCGCCGCCGGGCAGGCGCACCCAGGCGCCGCGGGCACCCGCGCGAATGATCAGCGGGGCACGCAACGTGGTGCCCAGATTGTCGCACAACGCTTTCATCTCATTGTCGAACGTGCCGCCCACGGTTACCGGCACTTCGTCGAGCGGCGCACCCAGCCGGTCGGCCAGCTTGACCGCGGCCTGGCGGTTGCAGGTCCAGATCGGGCGCGCCAGCACCAGATCCTCAAGCAGCCTGTCGTTGACCCGTTCCAGCGAACTGGTCGGGCTGAGCACGATCTGGTACGGGCGGGCATCCGGGTCGCTGCCGGCTTGGCGGATGAACGCGTCAACGCCTGCTGCCGTCGCATCCATTAGTGAGTTGCTGCTGATGGACACCACGTCGCCCGGCTGCAGGTCGATGCCGTCGAACGTGTCCGCACCGCCCTGCGCCTCGGCGCCATAGGTGGCGATGAACGTTTTGCCGCCGTTGGTATCGTTGAGCACCAGTCGGAAACCGGTGTCGGCGTCCAGACGGTCGGGGCCGATATGCGTGATGTCATGCTCGTAGAAGGCGTGACGAATCATTGAGGCCCACGGGCCTGCGCCGATGATGCCCGCATGGGCGGTCGGCGTTCCCATCAGCCGCGAGGCGAGCAGCGCGCGGTATGAGCCGTCGATGGTGGGGATGGTACTGCGCGAGGCCGCGAATCCACCTGACTTGGGGAGTGAATCGACGTCCATCATGATATCCACCCACACCTCGCCGAGTGAGATGACGCGGGCGGGTCGGGTGGCCGGGGCGCCATCTGCGACGGTTTCCTCGGGCGGCGCCGGTGCGGATGGTGCGGGGGCCGGTGCGTCGTCTACGTCGGTCGCCGCGACTGTCGTCGGCGACGGCGCTACGGATGCAGGTGCCGCGGCGCCGGAGCCGTCCTCCGCTTCGGTGGTATCGATGATTTCCCGATCGGCGTTGCCGGAGATTTTCGCGGTCAGCCGCCGCCATGCCGTGCGAATGTCGAACATCGTTGCCTCCTTACCCCGGGTGCCCCTTTGCCCTGCAATGACAAAGTTGTATCGCAGTTGCATGAATATTGCCTGAAAACGGTCCCTTTCCCTGATATTAGCGTGTCGGGGCGGGATCGCATTCATCCTCCGGGTTGATTCGCGAACGGCTGAGCGGCCGGGGAAAACGGGCAGGACGGCGTCGTAACGCATGTTTTACGGATTTTCGTCGGGATTCGGCGCCGACCGCGAGCGAATCGAGGTGCTTGGGGTTGGTGGGACGCCGCCGCGATAGGGTGCCCGAAACGCGAGACTATTGCGGTGTGTGAGGGTATGATACACGCTGCGTTTGCGGTTTGTCGGATATAGGGGATATATTTGTGAAGTTGTGTTCTGGCAGACGTGCCAGAGCAAAGACTTGCAAGCAAGTAATAAGGGAGTCCATTATGGCAGCTCGTTGCGCAGTGTGCGGCAAGGGACCGCAGACCGGTTACACCGTGTCGCATTCGCATATCCGCAATAAGCGCACCTTCCGTCCGAACCTGCAGCCGGTTCGCACCACGGTCGACGGCGAGAACGTCCGCGTCCGCGTGTGCGCCAAGTGCCTGAAGGCCGGTAAGGTCGCTCGCGTCGCCGCGTGAATCACGCGCTAACGCTTCAGAAGCCCCGGAGTCGCCCAGAGCGCTCCGGGGCTTCGTCATAGCTGTCGGCGCGAACGGGGAGAATAGGTGGCTATGAGCGTTACAGTGGGCACCCCGGTCTCGTCGGTGATGACGAACAAGCGACGTGTGGGCGCGCTCAAGTCGCTCGGCGTGCTGACCGTGGGCGATGCGCTGACCTACTATCCGTTCCGTGTCACCGACCCGGTTCCGCTGCGTTCGATCCGCGAGGCCAGGATCGGCGAGCCGATGGCGTTCGCCGCCGAGGTGCGCGCCGTGCGTGTGTCGTCTTCGGGGGCGCGCGGCAACGGCCGACTGGAGGTTGTGGTCGACGATTCGGCGTTCGCCGCCTCGCGCCGCCAGCCCGGCGCGATGGCACGTCTGGTGTTCTTCTCCCATAAGAAGCAATACCTCGACTGGATGAGCGGGCGACTGCGTCAAGGGACGTGCGTGGTTGTTGCGGGCGCGCCGGGTGTGTTCAACGACCAATTGCAGTTCACTCATCCCGAGGTGCTGACGGTGGGGGTGCATCCTACTTCGAGATACAGATTTGTACGTGAGGAAAATCAACCCCTTGATGTGCGTAACGCGAGTTTGGGCGCGCCGACTTCCCCGAGACCCGACGTGGAATCGCCCGAGGAAGGCCTGGCCCGTGTCTGCCGACCCCGACCGGTCTACCACGCCAGCTCCCGCATCTCCAGCGACCACATCCATGATTCGATCCTCGATATGCTGCGGCTCCTGGCCGGATCAGGGGATTCCGCCGCGTCGACGCCCGATGGCGCGGCGAGTAATGCGGATGGTACTGGGCCGAATGGATCACTGACCGATGCGGCGGCCAATATTCCGCTGTCCGGATTGGCCCGTGCCATCCCCGACATCCTGCCCGAACGCATCCGCGCGGACAAGGACCTCATGCATCGTGCCGAAGCGTTCCTGAACATCCACGACCCGGTCTCCACCAAGGAGTTCCACCGCGCCATCGCCACCCTGCGCTACGAGGAGGCATTCGTCTGCCAGACCGCGCTGCTGCAGGCCCGCGCCCATGCCGGCCACGCCTCCGCCGAGCCCTGCCCCGACACCGCACTGCGGGACGCCATGATCGACTCCCTCCCGTTCGATTTGACCGGCGGCCAGCGTGAGGTCATCGACTCGATCGCCGCCGACATGTCACACGACCATCCGATGCAGCGTCTCCTGCAAGGTGAGGTTGGCTCCGGCAAAACGGTGGTGGCGCTCGCCGCCATGCTGCAGGCGGTCGGGTCCGGGCACCAGGCCGTGCTCGTGGCCCCCACGCAGGTGCTGGCCGAACAGCATCACCGGACGATCACTGCAATGGTCGATCGGATGACGGAACAAGCCGTTTCGGATTCCGACGGCCATCCGCTATCCGCTCCGCCGGTGATCCTCCTGACCGGCGGTATGAAGCTCGCCGCCCGTCGCCGGGCGCTCGCCACTGCAGCCAGCGGCGAACCGTGCATCGTGGTCGCCACGCATGCCGCGTTCTCCAAGACCTTCCAGGCTCCGAACCTGGCGCTCGCCGTGATCGACGAGCAGCATCGCTTCGGCGTGGAGCAGCGCGAGAGCCTGCGCGGCAAGGCGTTGTCCGGCAAGGCGCCGCATCTGCTGGTCATGACCGCCACCCCGATTCCTCGCACCGCCGCCATGACCTGGTTCGGCGACCTGGATATCTCGTGGCTAACCGAGCTGCCCGGCGGCCGCAAGCCGATTCGCACGTTCGTGGTCCCGGAGGCGGACGGGCACCTGATGGGGTCGATGTTCGCGCACATCCGCCAGCGCATCGACGCGGGCGAGCGTGCGTATGTGGTCTGCGCCCGCATCGACGACTCGGACGAGTCTGGCGAAGGCGATGTGCTGGACGAAGCGATGGCGACGGAGTCCGCGCAATCGGCTCGGAACGGCGCGGTCCCGTCGCCTCGTCCGCTGCACACGGTGGTCCAGATCGCGGACCGGCTGGCGAAACTGCCGCAGTTCCAGGGGGTGCGGTTTGCCACGTTGACCGGTCGTGATGATGACGCGACCAAGCAGCGGGTGATGGAGGGGTTCGCGAGCGGGGAGACGCCGATTTTGGTGGCGACGACGGTGATCGAGGTGGGCGTGGACGTGCCGCAGGCCAGTTGCATCGTGGTCTTCGATGCGGATCGGTTCGGACTGTCGCAGTTGCATCAGCTGCGCGGCCGTGTGGGGCGCGGCGGCACGCCGAGCTGGTCGTTCCTGGTTTCGCAGGCGGAGCCGGGGAGCCTGGGGGAGCAGCGTCTGGCGGTGATCCGCGATACGACCGACGGCTCGACGATTGCCGAGGAGGATCTGCGATTGCGCGGCGCGGGCGATGTGCTGGGCGATGCGCAGTCGGGCGGCAAGTCGAGCCTGAAGCTGCTGCGAGTGGTCAAGGATGCGGAACTGATCGTGGATGCGCGGGAGCGCGCCGAGGCGCTGTTGGCTGAGGATCCGGAGCTGGCGGGCGAGGTGGAACTGGCCGGCGCCGTGCTGGATTTCACCCGCGGCAACGAGACGTATCTCACCAGCAGCTGAGCGGGAACCCGACGGTTATGCAAGAAAGTCCCGGGACTTTCTTGCGCGCCATGCAGAAAAGTCCCGGGACTTTCTTGCATTGGCGCAATTTTCTCCCGGGACTTTCTTGCATTACGGTATACTGGCGGTATCGGCAAAGGAGGTGCTTCATGCTGCGGCGTAAGATCATGGACCGGCTCATTGCTTGGAAATCCAAGGAGCGGAAGAAGTGCCTGTTGCTGCAGGGGGCGCGCCAGGTCGGCAAGACATATATTGTCGAGGAATTCGGCAGGCGGCAGTATGAGCATGTCGTCAGCCTGAATTTCGAGAAGAACGGTTCATACCGAGATATCTTCGAGGGCGATTATGACGTGGACCGCATCGTGGCGCGCATCATGCTTGCGGTTCCCGGCAGCCGTTTCGTCCCCGGCAAAACCCTGCTGTTCCTCGACGAGATTCAGAGCTGCCCGAACGCCAGAACCGCGTTGAAGTTCCTGTCCATCGATGGCCGGTATGACGTCATCGCCTCCGGGTCGCTGCTGGGCATCGGCTACGGCGAGGTGTCCCCGTTCCCTGTCGGCTATGTCGAACGAATGACCATGTACTCGTTGGATTTCGAGGAGTTCCTGTGGGCGCTGGGCATCGATTCGTCGGTGATCGCGTTCGTCAAGGGATTCTATGAGTCGCGCACCAAGGTCGATGAATCGGTGCATGCGCAGATGATGGATTATCTGCGGCAGTACATTGTGGTCGGCGGCATGCCCGCCGTGGTGCGCAGCTATGTGGAGCATCGGGATTTCCTGCAGGTGCTGGACGAGCAGCGCAACATCCTTGCCGATTATGAGGATGACATCGCCAAATACGCCAAGGACTCCGACAAGGCGAAGGCCCGTGCCTGCTTCCTGTCTATTCCGAAACAACTGGCCCGCGATTCCAAGCGGTTCAGCTATGCCGTGGTGGAGAAAGGCAGTGGTGCCCGCAAGTATGGTGGCAGTCTGCAATGGTTGTACGATGCCGGCATCGTGAACTTCTGCCATTGCCTGGAGCGGCCGGAGCTGCCATTGGAAGGCAATGCGGACAACCGCAAGTTCAAGGTGTATATGCGTGACACCGGTCTGTTGGTGGCGATGTTGGAGGATGGGTCTCAGAAGAGCATCCTGGACGGCGATCTGGGTATATATAAAGGTGCTATCTACGAGAACATTGTGGGTGACATGTTCGCAAAGAACGGCCGACGCCTGTACTACTTCGAGAAGGATTCGAAGTTGGAGATGGATTTCTTCATCCGGTATCAGGACGTTGCTACGGCGGTGGAGGTGAAGTCGTCCACGAACCGGCAGGCCAAGTCGATGCGTTCGATGATCGAGAATTACGGAGTCAAGCGAGGCATCAAGCTGTCTCCGGGTAATCTGGGTCAGGCCGGCGAACGGGTTGACGTGCTGCCGTTGTACATGACCATGTTCCTGTAGGCCGACACGCCCCTTTCGCTTACACCCCCCCTATGCCATAAGGGGCTATATCGAGGGCATTGCAGGAGGGTATTCGATAATCACGGAAAACCCATCAATATACTGGGCACCGTCTATCTATATGGACCGAACCGTACCTGATACGGAGATTGAGGAGATTGATATGGTAGGACGCGAGACGTTCAGGAACTTGGGGGAACGTGTGCGTAACGCAATGAATATCCGTCGCGGGGGGGGGGTATAGGAATCTAGCCCGCTCCGGTCGGAACCCGCATCATGCGCGTGCGATCAGCACAAGCCGCCCCACAACGGCGTGGGCGATTGCGGTCGTCGTCGCAATGATCGCCGCCGTGACCGTGATGTTCGTGCCGTCGCCGGCCGCACAAGCTGCCGGCAGTACGGTGGTCGATTCTAACACCACCAACGCATGGACGCAGTACACCGCTCCTGGCGGCAACCCCTCCACGCAGAACGTGGGCCGCATCTGGACTGACAAGAGCGTGTTCAACGGGGATTACTCGTTCACCAACGATGACAATGCTGGCCTGAGTGGACAGACTATAGGAAAGGGCGACTCTGACTTCCTCGTGAGCCTGTCTGCGCTCTCGTCCACTTCGAACCTCAAAGAGATGGTCAAAACCAGCCAACCGCTCGATATCGTGCTGGTGCTCGATACCTCTGGTTCCATGAGCGGGACCAAGATGACCAATCTCAAGAACGCTGCCAACAACTTTATCAATGCGACGGCCGAGAACAATCGTGGGCTTGAGCAGGATCAGCAGACGCGCCTTGCAATCGTTCAGTTTGCGAGCGGAGCGAACACAGAGCAGCAACTGAACTATGTAACCGACCAGAACGCTCAGCAGTATAGGAACACCATCGATGGTTTCCGCGCGAGTGGCGCCACATATGCTGAAGAGGGTCTGCAGCAGGCACAGAATGTGCTCGACCGCAACGGCCGCGATAACGTGCAGCAGATCGTCATCTTCTTCACCGATGGTGAGCCGAACCACTACAATGGCTTTGACAACGAAGTTGCTGCCGACGCGGTCAACACTGCCCATGAGATGAAGCAGAGCGGGACCATCATCTACGCGATTGGCGTTATGAACGGGGCCAACGCATCGATAACCGATGACGATGGCTTCAATGAGTACATGAACGGCGTTTCCAGCAACTACCCCGATGCGACTGCTCGTGGTTCGAACGGGGGCTTCTTCGATCGGGGCTATTACAACACCACCTTCGGCGAGCGCGCTGAGGGGGACTATTACAAGGCTGCCTCCGACCCGGATTCAATCGAAGAGATCTTTGACGAGATTTCCGATGAGGTCCAGCAGGGTGTCGGTTCCGGTTCTCCTATTGAAGAGAACACCCAGCAGGGCAACACCGAGCCCGGTACGCTTACGTTCGAGGATCGGCTCGGCAATTACATGCAGGTGACGGGCACGGGTGCCGGCGAGGATAAGATTCAGCTCGCGTACGGCGACCAGATCTACGCCAGCACGAGTAAGACCACCCAAGGCAATACCGACACCTACCACTTCGAGGGGCAGGTTGATGGCAACGAGATCTATGGCTCGGCCAACCTTTCCGATCTGGTGGTGACCGTCGAGCACGGCACTGATCTCGCTACGGGTGACAAAGTGACTGTGACGCTCCCGGCATCGCTTTTGCCCATGCGTCACTATGACGTGGACACCGACGCTGGCACCATGACCGTGTCGCAGGCATATCCCGTCCGCCTGTTCTACGGCGTGAGCCTCAAGGCAGAGGCGAAGACCGCGCTGGGTGATCCGACGAGCGACGTGTACGCCGCCATCGTTGCGTCCCAGGCGTCCGACGACGGTACTTCCATCGACTTCTACTCCAACAGCTTCGTCAAGGACGCTGCCGACGGTTCCACTACGGCGTCCTTCTCGCCCAATGCGGGCAACAAGTTCTATTACTACACGCAAGACACGACGCTCTACACCGATCCGGGGTGCACGACTGAGGCGAACCGGTATACCGTCGGAAACGCGACCACGCTGTACTACAAGGACGCGTACTGGGTCCAGACCGGAAACGGCACCGCGGCGCGCGAGGTGACCGACGGCTACGGCACCGTGACGATCGGTACTGCCGAGTGGAACGCTATTCAGAGGCCGTCGCAGGGTACGTACTACATCCCTGCAAACACCCAGCGCACAGAGCGTCCGCACACCCTGACGGATGTCAAGGAACCCAATGAGACCGGCACGGCTGCTAACGTCCTGAACCCGTCGTGGACTGAGGGCGGCGACGTGACCCAGGCGCTCGGCAACAACGGCAAGCTGTCGTTTGAGATGCCCGGTTCGCTCGAGATCAAGAAGGACGTCGATTGGGGCAACGCCTCCGATCAGACGAAGCAGGACAAGAACACCTTCACGTTTGACATCACCAATGCCACTGCTCCGACTGGTGAGAACGGGGCAACCGAGCTTCTTACCGGCAAGTATAACTACTACATTGGCGCTTCCGATACCGCTGCCGGTCAGGTGACGTTCACCAATGGCACGGCGCAGCTGACCGTCGCCGGCGGCACCACGGTCCGCATCGACGGGCTCCCCGCTGGCACGACGTTTACCGTGACCGAGCAGGGCGTTGGCCAGAACGGCTGGACGGTGACGGATGCCACGAGCCAGGAGGATGTCGAGAACACCAACACTACGGACGGTGTTGTGATCGGCACGATTCCTGCCGGCTCGCAGGCATCGCTCACGTTCAGCAACACGTACCATGCGTCTGATGTGAGCCTGAGCACTAACACCATCAAGGTGAAGAAGGATCTGCAGGGCCGTGATTGGCGCGACACCGACGAATTCACGTTTGAGATTGACGGTCTGGGCAACACAGCTGGAACTAGTGTTACTACGCCTGAACCCGCTGACACCACCATCACGGTGAACAGCCAGACTCCGGATCACACGGCTTCCTTCGGCGACATCACGTTCACGATGCCGGGCGAGTACCGCTACAGCATCGCTGAGGACAACGACACCAACCCCATTGCGGGCATCGACTATTCGGGCGCTTTCTACCGCGTGGTTGTTACGGTGACGGACAACGGTACGGGCAACCTGGAGGTTTCCAACGTTGCCATCGAACAGCGCACCAACGACGACGGCGTGGAGAATGACCCTGTCATTGCGGTTCAGGGTGACACGGTGACCTTCGTCAACAAGTATGACGCTGACGGTGGCACCACCAACATTGACGGCACCAAGGACTATGCCGACAAAGTGGGCGGCAACCCCATCAACGCCGACAAGTTCACCTTCAAGATTGAGGCACTTGGCGGCTATGACACCGACAATCCGCAGACCAGCCCGTATACCTATGGCGTAGACGAGGTCCCGCTGCCCGCAGGGTCCGATGAGGCGAGCCACTCCAAGACCGTATACAACACGGGATACAATTTCACCTTCGGCACCATTGCCTTTGACGGCGGTGATCTTGGTCGCACCTATGAGTACAAGGTGACCGAGCTCGCCCAGAACAAGGCTGGTCAGGCCGAGGCGGGTATGACGTACGACAAGACCGAGCACATCGTCAAGGTGACGGTGACTGAGGTCAGCGACGCTGATGGAACGCACATCGTTGCGACGCCGAACATTGCTCCCAAAGACCTCGTGTTTACCAACACCTACAAACCGACCGACGTGACGCTCGGCGAGAACGGCGTGGCCCCGATCCAGGGAGCCAAGACCCTCGACGGCCGCAAGATGAAGGACGGCGAGACGTTCTTCTTCCGTCTGACCCAGACGGGCGGCCCGGCAGCAGACGGCGGCGGCTTCGTGACCGTGCTCGACCAGCCCGAGACAGTGACGGTCAGCAAGGACGACATGCAGAACGGTTCTGCCGACTTCAAGTTCAGCAACCTGACGTTCTCCCAGGTGGGCACCTACATGTTCACCGTGAACGAGGTCGCTAACGAGCAGGGCACCGAGACTCCCAGTGGCGTCTTCAACGGCATGACGTATGACACCAACGTCGCCACCGTGACGGTGACCGTGACCGACGGTAACGACAGCAAGGATCCTGCCGATCACGGCAAGCTGCTCGCATCCGTTGCCTACAGCAACGACAAGCATGACGACACTACGGACAAGGCTCTGTTCGCCAACACCTATGAGGCGTCCATGAACTATGGCGCTGAGGGCGAAGGCGGTATCGTAGTGACCAAGCAGCTCGATGGTCGTCCGATGGCAAACAACGAGTTCGCGTTCTCCATTGCGGGCACGGATTCCGGCAGTGTGACGGCCGACGAGGCAAACGCCAAGCTGACCGATACAGACAAGAGCTTCAAGAACACGGGAGCTGCTGCTAATACGAGCATTTCCATGGCTAAGCTCCAGAACGTAAGCTTCGACCAGACCGATGCAGGCAAGACCTACAGCTACATCGTGGACGAGACCACAACGGACGACGCTGATGCGCTGCCCGGAGTAACCTGCGACCAGACTCAGTACCGCGTGGACATTCAGGTTGTGGATAACGGCGACGGCACCATGCACGCGCTGACCACCGTGACCAAGATCAAGAATGCAAGCGGCGCTGATGTGAGCAACGAAGTCGTTATCGACAAGGCAAACTCTGACGCAGGCGACTATGCGGTTCCGACTTTTGGTTTCGTTAACCAGTACAACCCGACCCCTGCTGAGGCCGGCGATGGCACGAACCATAAGATTCAGGTGACCAAGACGGTGACCGGTGCGCCTTCGCCCGACGGCGTGAGCTATGGCTTCACGCTGACGGCTACGGGTGACAACATCGGCAATATCACTGGTTTGGATGACAAGCATCAGCTTCATGTGAGCACCACCGGCACCATCAATGCTGGAGAGTCCCAGACGCTGGATTTCGGTAAGCTGACGTTCAGCCAGAAGGGCACCTACGCCTTTACGGTGCAGGAGGATACGCCTGATGCGGACGCCGGCTGGACTTACGACACCGACGCTCAGAAGGTGACCATCGTGGTAACCGATGTCAACGACAAGGGCCAGTACGATGGCAAGCTCTATATCCACAGCGTAACCGGCAGCCCGGTCGAGATCACCAACAGCTACAAGCCTGGTTCGGTGGTTGTCGGAGGCGACGATGCTGACCAGAAGATCACGGTTCAGAAGAGTGTGACCGGCGCTGACTCCACGGCTAACTTCCAGTTCAAGATTGACCTTGTTGATGAGGACAATCCTAAGTGGGACAACGTTGAGGCTGTTGATGATAGTTTCAGCGATACGATCTCCATCACGGACGGTGTGAAGCAGGACGAGTCCAAGACTGCAAACTTTGGTGGCATCCGTTTCAAGGCGGAGGGCGAGTACCAGTTCAAGATCACCGAGGTTGACGCAGCCGACTTCAATAAGGGCGACGCCGAGACGCGTGCCGGCTGGACCTACGACGAGCACGAGGCGATCGTGACCGTCAAGGTGACCGACGACAACTTCGACGGTCAGCTTGACGCCAAGGTGAGCTACGACAATGGTGGTCAGGCGGCTGAGTTCACCAACAAGTACGAAGCAGGCTCGGCAACTCTGACCGGCTCGACCGACTTCACGGGCACCAAGACCATCGAGGGCCGCAACGGCATCGCGGGTGAGACCTTCGGCTTCAAGCTTGAGAAGGGTGCCGTGGCCGATGGCGGTAGCTGGGATGCGGTGACCTTCCAGCCCAACAAGGACGGTGACGCGGCTCAGTTCGATACCGCCAACGCGACGGCGACGATGAGCAAGGATAGCAACACTGCCGGCTTCTTCTTCGACGGCACGTTCACCTTCTCGAAGGCGGGCACCTACACCTTCAACGTGACCGAGTCCAGCCACAACGGTGAGGAACTGCCCGCTGACGGCACCAACGGTATGAGCTACGACCGTCACACCGGCACCATCACGGTGACGGTGACCGATGACGGCCAGGGCAACCTGCATGCCACCGCAAAGGCAGGCGAGGGCGACACGTCCACGACCTTCGTGAACAAGTATGCAGTCGAACCCGCACGTTGGGGCTTCGCAGACGGTGAGCTCCTCGGTGGTCACAAGTACATCAACGACACCACCGGTGGCACGTACACGCTTGAAGCCAACCAGTTCAGCTTCACCATGCGTGCACAGGCTGAGGGCAACCCCATGCCTGAGGGCTGGGACGGCACTGCGGTTGACGACCAGGGCCGTGGCATGATGACCGTGACCAACGGCACGGGTAACGCCACCGATGTCAGCATCTATGACTTCGGTTGGATCGAGTTCACCCACGCCGACATGGCGGGTGCCACCGAGGTCGAGAACAAGCCGGGCGTCTTCGCCAAGACGTTCCAGTACAACATCTTCGAGACCGGTACCATGCCTGCGGGCATCAGCAGGGACAACACCGCCTACACGGTGACGTTCACGGTGACCGAGGACCATAACACCGGCAAGATCACCGTGGCCACGCCCACGGCGACGAAGATCGTTGAGGGCTCAGGCGGCGCCGGCGACCCCGCCGACGTGACCAAGCTCGACTTCACGAACACCTACAACCCGACCTCCATCGAAGGCCATCAGAACTTCTTCAAGACGCTGGTCGGCCGCAATTGGCAGCAGGGTGATAGCTTCACATTCGACGTGTCGATGACCGCCACCGAGGCGGACGGCTCCGAGTGGCCTGCCGGTGCGCCGCTGCCTTCGGTCAAGGCTTCGGACGGCTACGACTTCTCCGAGGTCAAGACCAACGCCGCGGGCAACGGGCTCGACTACACCGTGACCATCAACCCCTCCTCGCAGACGGGTAATACGTACCGCTTCGATACGGGCACCATCACCTACGAGCGCGAGGGCATCTACACCTGGACCGTCTCCGAGCAGCAGTCCACGGTTGACCACGTGACCTCGGATGGCACGGTGTACACCATCACGGTGACGGTGACCGACGAGGGCGGCGTGCTCAAGCGCAGCGTGCAGGTGATGGGCGGCAACTACACCGATCATGACGGCGATCAGACGCTCGACTTCACGAACGTCTACAAGCCGAACGAGGTGACCACCGACGATCAGGGTGGCATCGGCAACATCCAAGTGACCAAGAAGGTCGAGGGCAACGCGACCAGCGCGGCCTTCAACTTCAAGCTCACGCTGGAGAACGGCGACGCGGCCAACGTCCTGACCAACAAGGATGATCCGCAGAGCGCCTTCCCGGCCGATGGCATCACCAAGGCCACCAGCGGCGACTTCGCCGACGGCGACACCAAGGCGGTCGATTTCGGCGCGCTGACCTTCACCGCCGAGGGTGACTACACCTTCAAGGTGGTGGAGACCGACACCGCGCCGGCCAACTGGACGTATGAGAGCGGCGACGCCAACGCCAAGACCATCACCATCCATGTGACCGATCCGGACAACGGCGGCCAGCTCGTTGCCTCCTACGACAAGGAAGCGGCGAACAACCCGACGTTCACCAATAGCTACAAGGCCGAGGGCACGCTGGACGGTGACGCCGAGGGCGCCAAGAACCTCATGGTCACCAAGACCATCGATGGCCGCAAGTTCCAGAAGGACGACACCTTCTCCTTCCAGCTGACGGCTGACAAGAACAACCCGGCCGTTGCCACGCTGCCCGAGAACGCTGATGGCATCACCATCGCGTATGCGGATGGCGACGACACCGCCAGCAAGACGGCCGCGTTCGGCGACATCACGTTCACGCTGCCCGGCACCTACACGTTCTACGTGTCCGAGAAGGCTCCCGCCGATGCCGACAAGCTCGGTGGCATGACCTACAGCGACGAGCAGTACACCGTGACCGTCGAGGTGACCGATGCCCAGGACGGCAACGGCAAGCTCGACGCCGCGATCACGAAGATCGTGAACAAGGCCGGCGACGAGGTCGACGGACTCGCCTTTACCAACACCTACGAGCCGGGCGGCACCACCGACCTGCCCGAGACGGGCAAGGGCAGCATCCAGCTGCGGAAGGTGCTCACCGGCAAGGAGTGGGATGGCGACGAGTTCAAGTTCCAGTTGACGGCCAAGAGCGCCACGACTCCGGACGGGTCGGAGATCGGCGACGTCCCGATGCCTGAGCAGACCGAGAAGACCGTCTCGGCCAAGACGGGCACCGAGGACGGCAACGACTACGCCGACTTCGGCTTCGGCCCGATCACCTACAGCCAGGCGGGCACCTACGTCTACGAGGTGTCCGAGACTGTGGGCGACAACGCCGGCATCTCCTACGATGACCACAAGGCGACGGTGACCGTGACGGTGGTCGACAATCTGCACGGCGGCTTCACCGCGACGGCCAGTGTGGAGAACGGCACGTTCACCAACATGTACCACAGTGAGCTGGATTACAACGCGGCTGGCGGTGTCGAGATCGTCAAGACCTTCAACAACGCCGACATGCGCGAGTTCAGCTTCACGGTGACCCCGGCCGACCAGGCGTCCGCCGACAAGCTGGGCATCGACATGGCCGGTGAAACCTTCATCACCAAGCCGGGTGCCACCGTCGGCGACGACAACGCGTCGCATGCCGAGATCATGGTGATTGACGCCGCCACCGAGGCCAAGTTCACGCAGGATGATGCCGACGACACCTACACCTATACGGTGCAGGAGACTAAGGGCACCGACGGCAGCGTGACCTACGACGGCACGGTGTACACCGTGACCATCGCCACCGCCGACGACGGTCAGGGCGGCATCAAGGTGACCACCACGGTGACCGACGGTGCGGACTACACCCAGACCTACGTCTACGACAACGACGACGCCACCGATGACCCGACGGCCGTGATCCCGTTCACCAACACCTACACGGCGACCGGTGAGCTGGGCGGCAACGGCTCCACGAGCATCAAGGCCACCAAGACGCTCACCAACCGCCCGATGACCGACGGCGAGTTCACGTTCAACGTGACCAATGCGGCCGATCCTGCCGGCACGGTGGTCGCCACCGGCACCAACGCGGCCGACGGCACCGTCACCTTCGGCGCCATCGGCTACAGCATCGACCAGATGCTCAAGGACGTGGACAACGGCCTGGCGACCCCGATCGTCGTGGACGGCAAGAACACCTTCACCTACCAGTACACGGTGGCGGAGGACCAGACCGGCTTCGACGAGGGCGTGACCGCCATCGCCGACTCGTTCAGCATCACCGTCACGGTGACGGACAACGGCGACGGCACGCTGGGCATCGCGGTGACCTACCCCGACGGCGGCGACGGTCTGACCTTCCGCAACGCGTACGGCGAGGGCGAGCAGGGCCAGGCGACGCTGAACATCGCCGGCGAGAAGATCTACAACATCGTGTCGGGCGACAAAGCGCCTGCCATCGAGGGCAAGTACACGTTCACGCTGACCGGCGAGGACGGCGCCCCGATGCCCGACACCACCACGGCCACCAACGATGACGCCGGCAACGTGACCTTCGGCGACGTCACCTACACGATGGAGAACGTGTTCGGCGACACCGGCGACGATGGGACCGCAACCCTCTCCGCCCAGCGCACCAGGACCTTCACCTACACGGTGACGGAATCCGGCGCGGTGGATGGCGTGGCCAACGACCCCGAGGCCTCCAAGACCTTCACGGTCACGGTGACCGATAACGGCGACGGCACGCTGCGCGCGGTGTCCGACCCGGCGCAGGGTGCGAAGTTCAGCTTCACCAACACCTACAGCGTCAAGCCCACGGACTCCTCGGCCACCGGCAAGGGCGGTATCACCGTCACCAAGAAGCTCACCGGCCGCGACCTGCAGGATGGCGAGTTCTCCTTCGAGCTCGTCGACCACAACGGGCAGAAGGTGGCCGAAGGCACGAACGACGCCGACGGCAACGTGGAACTTGGCGCGGTGACCTTCACCGAACCCGGTGTCTACCCCTACACCATCCGTGAGGTCAACACCGCCCTGGCCAGCGTCGACTACGACGCCGCCGAGCACGCGGTGACGGCCACGGTCACAGACAACGGCGACGGTACCCTGAGCGTGACGTGGAAGCTGGACGGCGATGCGCCGGCGACCTTCACCAACACCTACGACCCGGTTGATGCGTCCGTCGTCATCGGCACCAGCAAGGTGCTCGACGGTCGTGAGCTCAAGGACGGCGAGTTCACCTTCCAGCTGACCGGCGCGGACGAATCGACCCCGATGCCGGAAGACGCCAAGGACGGTGTGGCCACCGCCACGAACGCCGCCAACGGCTCCATCGGCTTCGGCACGATCGTCTACGACCAGGCCGGCACCTACAAGTACACGGTCTCCGAGGTGAACGACAAGCAGGATGGCGTGACCTATGACGACACCACGTACGAGGTCACCGTCACGGTCACGGACAACACCGCGGAAGGCAGGCTCGAAGCCACCGTCGACTACGGCGATGCGACGGCCCTGGTGTTCACGAACACCTACAAGAAGGCCGAGGCGACGATCCCCAAGACCGGCGCCGCGGTAATCCTGCCGAGCGTGATCGGATTCATCCTGCTGCTGGGTGCGGGCGGCATGTACGCCTCCAGGCGTCGCAAGCGCAGCTGACCGGTCAAACGTGTGGGAATCAGCTGACTGATTCCCACACGGAAGGCGACACCTGACGCCGTTGCGGGCACCGGAACACCGGTGCCCGCAACGGCGTCTTCCCCATATCCAGGCCCCACACGAAGGAGCACCACGCGATGAGAAACGGCAAGTTCACCGCCAAGGAACGCGCGTACCTGTTGACCCTGCCGGCCGTGGAATCGGTGACGCAAGGGAGGATCTTCTATACGGAGGAGTTCAAGGCCGACTGCATGCGCCGCTATCACGACGGCGAATCGCCGTCTCGCATCTTCGCCGAAGCCGGCCTGTACAGCAACCTGATCGGCAGCAAGCGCATCGAACGGTGCATCTCCCGGTGGAAGGAGTCGGAGCGCAAGGGGCGGCTCGCCTACATCGCCTCCATCGAGGCCCGTGAACAGGATTTTGATGCGGAAGGGGCGGACGCTCCGAACGGCGCCGAAGTCCGTGAGCCGGAGACGCACGCTGCGGACACGACGCTGGACGAACAGGACCAGCAGATGCTGGACGAGGTCATCAAGCGTGGACGCCGCCGCTGGCGGGTCAAGGACCGGATCGTTCCCCCCGAACCCTCCAGCCATGCGGCGGACGTCAGCGGCCTGCTGTTGGTGCGCTACGAGGCGCGGCTGCGGTCGTTGGAGCGGCAGGTGGCCGATCTGAAGGATGAGGTGCGTCGCCTGCGGGGGTGAACGGACACAATGCGTGATGATGACTAGGGGGGGGAGGGCGCGGCAACCCTCCCCCTAGTCGTTTTCATTGCGGCACAAGCATTCCTGCGTTGGTACGGGGGTATATGACCACCTACACCCGCTACACTGATGAGCTACCCCGTATCCGGAATACACGGGTGTGAATCGACACGCGAGGAGCATAACCATGGACGTACGAGCGTTACCTGAGCCTAGGTATCATCGGCGTCTCCCCGAGGCGTCCCACAACCACTGGCGTCGTTCCTGTCACAGTTGACACGGGCAACAGACACGGCTCGAATGTCGCATATTCTCCGCGGCAGGCTGAAACGCTCGACCAGGCCATACAAGAGGCGTGTAATGGACCCCAACCCCATCCCCACGGGTGGGTCCTCTCGAAACAGAACAAGTGAATGCGCAGACCGAACCGCCGGCATCCGGCCACGGTCTGAGGCGGCAACGGCCGTCTGATTCGATATAACACCACATACCAACAACCGACAGTCGCACCGTACGGCGCAGTCGTAACCACCCACAGGGTCACGGCATCGCACGTGCGGCAACGGCTCCTCAATACCAACAGACCGTCCGCGGTCAGGGAGCAAACCCATGAAGCAAGGAAAATTCACAGCGAAGGAACGGGCATACCTGATGTCATTGCCCGCAGTCGAATCGGTGACCTCCGAACGTATCTTCTACGCCGAGCGGTTCAAAACGGAATGCATGCGGCGCTACCACGAGGGCGAATCGCCTACGAAGATCTTCAACGACGCGGGACTGTACTCCTCGCTGATCGGTTACAAGCGCATCGAGCGGTGCATCGCGCGGTGGCGCGCCGACGAGCGGTCCGGCCGTTTGGGCGGCGAATACGAGACGGGCGACATGATGGCGAGCAATCTGCCCGGTGAGGCGGTAACGCCGCGGTTCTTCGACAACGGCGCGAACGGCGCGAGGAATGCGCGCTGGCCGGTCGACGCGCGTGCCCCACGACCGGTGCAGGATGTCAGCGGCCTGCTGCTGATGCGGTACGAGAGCCGATTGCGTACGTTGGAGAAGCGCATCGCCCTGATGGCCGAGCGCATCGACCGCATGGAACGTTCCGTGGCGCGGTCCATGTCCGAGGTGCTGATCGAGGCGGGCGACGATTCCGCGGCCTGTACCGACGCCCGCATATGGATAATGGAAGATATGCGAGTGATTGCGGGACGATTCAAGGGACTGGAACTCAAAGCGGCGAAGAACGGCACGCGGCCGACCACCGACCGGACCAAGGAAGCGATCTTCTCACGCCTAGAATCCTGGGCCGTGCTGGAGGACGCGCGTGTGCTCGACCTGTTCGCGGGGACGGGCGCGCTCGGCATCGAGGCGCTGTCTCGGGGGGCGAGGGAGCTGGTGTCGGTGGAATCCGCGGCGCCGGCCGCCTCGCTGATCTCCGGCGCGTTCGCGGAGCTGAGGCATAACCGCGCCTGGGAGCGCGGTATGAGCGTGCGATTGGTGCGCAAGCGTGCCGAACAGTATGTGATCGGCACGATGCGCGTGCCGCAGGACGGTGCCGCGACCCATCCGGAGTTCTCCGGCAAGCTGCCCGGCGGAACGGGGGCCGGCATGGAAGACGTCGTCCCCAATACCGCGATTCACGATGGCGCGGATGGGGTCGCCGCACCCGGTGGGGTCTCTTCCGCCGTGGCCGCGGGAGGCGCGGCGAGATCACGGGCATTCGACGTGATCTTCATCGATCCCCCGTACGCGTTCACCACCGAGGCCTGCAACCGGCTGCTGGCGGACCTGGTGGTTTCGGGTCTGGCGGTGCCGCATACGGTCATCGTGCTGGAACGCTCGACTCGCAGCGATGACCCGACCCCGCCCGAAGGCTGGCAGGTCACCGACCGCCGCGATTACGGCGAGACCGCGGTCCACTACATCGAAGCCGCCGTGTAATCGCTGATTAGTCCAGACGGCGCGGATGGTCGCCGGACACCTCCCAGCCCAGCGCCATCAGCGTCTTCCGATCGGCCTTGTCGAGCGCACGGCAGTCGAGCCGCTCGATGAGGTCCGGACGGATCTCATCGGTGCGGCTGAGGGCCTCGTCGCGGCGGAACCGGTCCACCTTGCCGTGGTCGCCGGACAACAGGATATCCGGCACGGCCATGCCGCGCCAAGTGGCGGGCTTCGTGTATTGACGGTGCTCAAGCAGTGCGTTGCCGCCCGTGTAGGATTCCTCCACAATGGAGTCCGGATTGCCCATGAACCCCGGCAGCAGGCGTGTGATGGCCTCCAGCATCACGGATACGGCCACCTCGCCGCCATTGAGCACGTAGTCGCCGATCGAGTATTCGCGCACGTCCACGCCCTGATTGCGGTAGTACGCGGGGATGCGGGCATCGTATCCCTCATAACGTCCGCATCCGAACACCAGACGGCCGGCATGGCTCAGCTCCGTGGCGTCGCGCTGGGTGAACAGGGGAGCGGAGGGATTCGGGAAGATGAGCACCGTGCTGCCCTGGGCTTCCGCTGTTGTGTCCGAATCGGGGGATTCTTGCGTTTTGCCGTCATGTGCAACGTTGCAATTGAAAGAATCCCCCGATTCGGACAACATGGGGGCGACCTCTACCGGTGCCAGCCCAAGCAGGTCATCCAGGCATTCGGCCCAGACCTCGGGCTTCATCACCATGCCGGCGCCGCCGCCGACCGGGGTGTCATCCACGGAATGATGCACGTCGTGCGTCCAGTCGCGCAGGTTGTGCGCATGCACCTCAACGAGCCCCTTGGCCTGCGCCTTGCCGAACAGGCTCAGGTTCAGCACCTCGAAATACTCCGGGAACACGGAAACGATGTCGATCTTCATATCCTTCAGCCTAACGAATAGGGTCGGCACCGCTTTTCCCGCTGTACCGTATACGGGATGGCAACTTTACGTCACCGGTTTCCCATAACGCGGCAAAGCAGCGTTGCCGATCGTACAGCAAGGCGGCAAGGTAACAAGGCGGCAAGGCAATCCTGCCACCTTGTTACCTTGCCGCCTGTCATCAGACAAGTTGACCGGCGTCAATGTTTTGTTTGACGCCAATGGACTCCGTTGCTGATCAGCCCAATCCGGGAATCAGTCCGCCGGGCGGATCCAGGGTCAGATAGCCCTCATCAAGGTCGATGTCGGGTACCAGCTGCTCAACGAACGGCACCAGCGCGGTCTTCTCGATGCGGTCCGATTCCGCCTGTTGGTCTTCTGTGCCCTTAGAAGGCAAAGAGGAAGGTTCGGAAGCTGCACCGTCCGCGGCAGGCGCACCGTCCGAGGCCAGCGACGCCAGATAGGCGTCGGACAGTCGGATCTTGAGCAGCGACTGCGCGCCGTCGATCACGTCCACAACCTTGCCGACCGCCAGACCGGCCGGTGCGCCCAGCCCGTTGTCCTCGGCCATGCGGGCCTCAAGCCCGACCAGGTCGCGAGGGTACCAGGCGTCCTCCTCAAGCATGAATTCGGGGTCGTCGGCTTCGCCGTACAGTTCGATCCCGTTCAACGCCTCGGAGGCGTCACGGTTGTCGATGTCCTCGAACTTGATGATCCAACGGTCCTTGAACGTGCGGGACCGCTCCACGACATACTCCTGCGAGCCGTCGCGGGTATAGAGCACGGATCCGGGGGCGAACCGGTAGTCCGGATCGTCCGTGTACAGGCGCACGGTGACCTCACCCTTGAGTCCCTGCGCGCGACCGATACGACAGACCCGCAGCAGGTCGAGCTGCTGCGGGTCGTCAGAGTGTTGTTGACGCTCCACGCTACGGAACTCTCTTACCGACGCACGTCCATGATGTCGACACGCACCTTGTGGTCGGACAGAGCCTGCACCACGGTGCGGATCGCGTTCGCCGTACGCCCGTTGCGGCCGATCACCCGGCCGATGTCCTCGGGGTTCACGCGCACGCGCAGCAGTTCGCCGCGCGAGTTCTCATGCGACTTGACGGACACATCATCCGGAAAATCGACGATGTTCTTGATGAGATGTTCAACAGCCTGGGCGAGCATGATCACTCAGCTTCCTCTGCGGGGGCTTCCTCAGCCGGAGCCTCTTCCTCAGCGGTTTCGGCGGCCTGGGCCTCGGCCTCGGCAGCAGCCTTGGCGGCGGCCTCGGACTTGGCGGCCTTCAGCTTCTGGGCCTGAGCCTCAACGGCCTCGACGCGAGCCTGCGCGTCCGGGCCGGCCTCGGCGGTCTTCAGCGTGCCTTCGGCACCGTCGATGCCCTTGAACTTCTGCCAGTCGCCGGTGATCTTGAGCAGGTTCAGCACCGGCTCGGTCGGCTGCGCGCCGACACCCAGCCAATACTGAGCGCGCTCGGAATCGATCTGGATCAGCGAGGGCTGCTTGTTCGGATCGTAGACGCCGATCTCCTCGATGGCCTTGCCGTCACGCTTGTTGCGGGAATCGGTGATGACCACGCGGTAGAAGGCGTAGAACTTCTTGCCCATGCGCTTCAGACGAATCTTGGTTGCCAAAATGGCTCTCCTTGTATCACTAGGGGTGCAGGTTTTCGGTTTCGGTGTGGGGCACGGAATCCGAGAACCCACGTGTTCCTCATGCAACGCGGGAGTAGAGGGCGCCGCGCCCATGAATAACCCGACGATTATAACCCCATCCCCGCGACACGCCGTGTCGTGGGCGGTGCCGCGGCGATCGCGAAGCGCGACTGTCCGGCCGCATCGTGGTGTGGCGGCGGATGCCGGACGTCCGGCGCCGGCGTCTTCGCCGTCACCGAATGCGCAATGCGGCCACCGTGGCCAGGTGATCGCTGCCGTGGATGGTAAGGGTTTCGACCCGTTCGGCGTCGATCCCGCCGCTGATCAGCACGTGGTCCAGTTCGATGCGCGGCCAGGCGAGCCATGAGGGGAACGACACCATCGGCTTGCGCAGGGCGCTCATGCTGGCGTCGCGGAATCCGGCGGCCAGCAGCTTGCGGAAGCTCGGGTGGTCGATGCCGCAGTTGAGGTCGCCGAGCACCACGGCGGCGCGTTGTAGTGCCAGCCGGCCCAGTCCGACGATGCCCTGCGACCACGCGCGGCACCCGCGCATCGGCGATTTGGTATGCGCCGAGGCGAAGGCGATGGCGGAATCGGGAGTGTCGGCGGGCTGACCGTTCCGGGTGGGTGACGCGACGATCATCGGCACGTCCGCGGCCGGGATCTGGGCGGACGACGATGCGGCGGCGACCGGGGCGAGCCGCGTCCACAGACCGTTGAACCCGCCGTTGTCGGTCGGGCGGTCCTCGCCGAGTTGGCGATGGGGGAGCATGTCGCGGATCCCCGCGGCGTCGAGGGCGGCGACGAGGCCCGCCGTGAGTTCCTGGAGGGCGAGGACGTCGACGTCATGCGCGCGCACCGCATCCATGATGGCATCCGCGTCCGCACGGCCGAATCGGCAGTTGAGCGTCATGACGGTGATCGGGGCACCAGGCTGCTCGTCATGTCCGCGAGCAGTTGTGTCGGACGTATCGGGATGCGTTTCACGATATGTTTCACGCTTGGTTTCACGCAGGGAGAGCCGGTGGAGCGGCACGCGCAGCGCGACAATCATCGCTAGCACCACCGCGGCAACCGCCAGCGGCCAGCAACCCAGCACGGCCGCAACAATGGCGAGCAGCAGCGCGGGGATCCACAGGAACGGAATCAGCGCGATCAGATACGGCAGCGGCAGACGCCCTTCGGCACCGGCCGGCAGGAATCGCAACGCCCACCACAGCACGAGCAGCGCCAATGCCGTCCCCAGTGCGATCGTCATGCCATCCTCCTTGCCGCGGTTGTCCGTCGTATCTCCGGGAGCTTACCAGAGAGCCGGCAGGTCCGCCCCACGCGGAACCGCGAACAGCCGCGACCGCGACGGTCATCGGCGGTTCCGGACCATGCCTTGTCCCACGCGGCTCGCCATCGGGCACATCCCTCCTTCGCGCGGGACCGGATGCTCCGGAACGAGAATGGTCCCGCAACCCCAAGGGCGCGGGACCATCCACAGGCGCATCGATCAGCGGCCGAAGAGACCGCCCAGGCCGCCTCCGAGATTCGGCGGCACATCGGGCATGCCGTTCTCGCCGAGCATATCCTGCAGGCCGGCCGGCAACGCCGGATTCTGCGGCTTCTTGGCGAACGCCGAACCGCCCGAGCTGCCGGACGAGCCGCCCTTGCCGGACAAGCGGTCGCGCAACGCCTTCTCCTCGGCCTCACGCTTCATCGGGTTGCCGGACTTGGAACCCTTCTTCTTGCCTTTCTTGCCCTTCTTGCCGCCGGCCGCGGGGCCGCCGAACCCGGGGATGCCGCCCATGCCGGCCTTGTTGGACATGCGCTTCATCATCTTGGCGGCCTGCTCGAAGCGCTGCAGCAGCGCGTTGACCTGCGAGACTGTCACACCCGAACCGTAGGCGATGCGGGCGCGGCGCGAGCCGTCGATGATCTTCGGATTCCGTCGCTCGGCCGGGGTCATCGAACGGATGATCGCCTCGGTGCGGTCGATCTCACGCTCGTCGAACTGCTCCAACGCCTGACGATGCTGCGCCATACCCGGAATCATGCCGAGCAGGCTCTTCATCGACCCCAGCTTGCGCACCTGCTGCAGCTGCTCAAGGAAGTCGTCCAGACCGAACTCGCCCTCGGCCATCTTCTGGGCGGCCTTGCGAGCCTCCTCCTCGTCGAACTGCTTCTGCGCCTGCTCGATCAGGGTCAGGATATCGCCCATATCCAGGATACGCGAGGCCATACGATCCGGATGGAAGACCTCGAAATCCTTCAACCCCTCGCCGGTCGAGGCGAACAGGATCGGCTTGCCGGTCACGCTCGCCACCGACAGCGCGGCACCGCCACGGGCGTCGCCATCCAGCTTGGAGAGCACCACGCCGGTGAAATCCACGCCCTCGTCGAAGGCCTTGGCGGTACGCACCGCATCCTGGCCGATCATCGCATCGATCACGAACAGGATCTCATCGGGCTGCACGGCGTCACGGATATCGCGAGCCTGCTGCATCAGCACCTCGTCCACACCCAGACGGCCGGCGGTATCGATGATAACCGTGTCATACAGCTTCTGCTTGGCCAACGCAATCGAATCGCGGGCCACCTTCACCGGATCACCGGTGGTCAGGCCGGGGGCGGAGACCTCATCGCCGCCATCCGACTGCACGCCCTTCTCCGGCGCATACACCGGCACGCCGGCGCGCTCGCCGACCACCTGCAGCTGCGTCACCGCGTTCGGACGCTGCAGGTCGGCCGCCACCAGCAGCGGCGTATGACCGGCATCCTTGAGCCAATAGCCGAGCTTGCCGGCCAGCGTGGTCTTACCGGCACCCTGCAGACCGGCGAGCATGATGATCGTCGGCGGGTTCTTGGCGAAGTTCAGCGGACGGTCCACGCCCTGACCGAGCACGCCGGTCAGCTCGTCGTAGACGATCTTGACGACCTGCTGGGCCGGGTTGAGCGCCTCGGACACCTCGGTGCCCAGCGCGCGCTCGCGGATGCGGCCGGTGAAGGAGCGCACCACCTCAAGCGCCACGTCGGCGTCGAGCAGGGCGCGGCGGATCTCGCGGATGGTGCCGTCGATATCCGCCTCGGAAAGCTTGCCTTTGCTCTTCAAGTGCTTGAACGCATTCGAGAGCCTGTCTGTCAAAGAACTAAACGCTGCCATAATGTCCCCCAGTCTAGCCATGCGTAGGGAGAAGCGGGCGCGCGGTGTTGGCCGGCGCACTCGCCGAATGGATCGTCAGCCGCCGGCATAATCCGGGCGTGTCGCATCTGGTACAATGGGAAGGCCAGTTTTTCAGGAGAATCCCTGGACACCCCTATCGCAGACATGCCATGCGCGCGGCCACAGTCTCGTGAACAAGACGGGCACAATCCGGGCCCGGCAACACGGACCGAACCAACGGCGGTGCGACGCGTGACTGCCATGCAATACGGAAGGACCATCGATGCAGCATAAGCAAATCGAACGCAAAGCCCTTGGCGTGGGCATCATCATCAACATCCTCATGGTCGTCGCCGGCGCGATCGTGTTCTTCATGACCGGTCTGAAGGCCATGTTCCTCGATACCACCTTCACTGTGATCTCCGTGGTCTCGGGCCTGGTGGCCACCTATCTCTCCTCGCGCACCGTGCGCACCACCGAACGGTTCCCCAACGGCATGTTCGCGCTGGAGCCGATCTACGCGATCTGCAAGGCGATCTTCACCCTCTCCCTGCTCGTGTTCTCGTTCCTGGACGTGGCGCAGGTGGCCTGGGACTACTTCGTGCTCGGTGTGGGAGAGCGCGCATCCTTCGGCCCCGTGGTGATCTACCAGATCCTGACCGTGGCCACCTGTTTCGGCCTGCTTATGTACTACCGCCGCCAGAACGCCCGCATCGGCGATTCGAGCATGATGCTGCGCGCGGAGGCGCAGAGCACCCTTGTGGACGGCATGATCTCGTTCGGCATCGGCCTGGCCGCGGTGGTGCTGGTGCTGCTGCCGGCCGGCGGGCCGCTCGACTTCCTGCACTACACCGGCGACTTCTTCATCACCACGGTGATCGTGATCCTGGCCGTCAAGGAACCGGTCGAGGTGCTGCGCGACGCGTTCGTGGAACTCGTCGGCGGCGTGCATGACGACGACGAGACCAATACCTTCGTGGAACAGGCCGCGCAGCGGCATCTGCCGGCCAACACCGAATACGAGAAGACGATGATCTTCAAAACCGGCATGAACTACACGGTAGACGTGTACCTCGCCGGCACCGGCGAATCGATCGACGTGGCCGACCTGGTCGAATGCAAGCGATCGCTGGAGCGGGAACTGAAACACAGGCTGCACATCGTGGATGTCGATCTCGTGTTCGACTGAGCATGCGCCCGCCCCGTTCGGTAGTTGATCGGTACCCGTGCGTAATGGGAGGGGCAGGACACGGCCGGGTGGTTCGCCGGTGATGGCTCCCTCCCTTGAGGGAGCCATCACGCTGTGTGCGCTACTTCAGCGACCAGGTGGAACCCTGCGGGGTGTCCTCGATGATGATGCCGGCCTCGCCCAATGCATCGCGAATCGCATCCGCGGTATTAAAGTCGCGGGCCTTGCGCGCCTCGGCGCGGCGGGCCAGCTGTCCGGACACCAGGGCGTCGAGCGCCGCGTGCTCGGGGGACGCCTCCCCATCGGCCGCACCCGCCGCGCCGCCATTGACCCACGGTTCGGCCAGCGGGTCGAGACCGAGCGTGTCCAGCATCGCACGCACCGCAACCAGGACGCGGCGCAGCATCGCCTTCATGTCGTCGGACGTTGCCGCGGCGTCGCTCGCACCCCAAGCGGCCGTGATCGCGGCGGGCAGATCCGCGCAACGGCCGGTGCCCACGGCCTCGACCAACGTGTTGCCCTCGCGGATCGCGGTGAAGATCGCGGCAGTGGCCCCGGAAACGTTGAAATCGTCGTTCATCGCGCCCACGAACGCGGCGGGCAGATCGTCGGCGCCCACGGCCTCGATCTCGTCGCGCGTCGGCTGTTCGCCGATCGCCGCGGCGGCGCGTTCGATGAAATTCGTCACGCGATCGTACGCGGCTGCGGCCTCAGCCAGCGTCTGATCCGACCATTCCAGCATCGAACGGTACTGCACCGAACCCAGCGCATACCGCACCACCCACGCCGGGTGCTCGGCAAGCACCGCCGGCACTGACAGGCCGTTGCCCAGCGACTTGGACATCTTCTCGCCCTTGGCCGTGACCCATGCCGAGTGCATCCAGTGGCGCGCGAACCCCCATCCGGCGGCGCGCGACTGCGCCATCTCGTTCTCATGGTGGGGGAAGCGCAGATCCAGACCGCCGCCGTGGATGTCGAACTCGTCGCCCAGGTAGCGGTGGCTCATCGCCGAGCATTCCAGATGCCAGCCGGGACGGCCCACGCCGAACGGCGTCGACCAGCGTGCGGTCGGCGGGTCGGTCGGCTTCGGGCGCTTCCACAGCGCGAAGTCGCGCGGATCGTGCTTGTCGGGCGAGGCGTCGGCGGGGTCGACCGGATTGTATTTGTCGTCGCCCGCGTTGTCCACGCTCGGACCCATGCGGTCGGCCACGGCGGCGGCCTCATCACCGGTTTCGGCGCCGGCCACGGTCTGCTTCTGGTGGGTCAGCTCGCCGTACCGCGGCCAGCTGGGCACGTCGAAGTACACGTCGCCGGTCGGGTTGCCGGCCTCATCGAGCACCATATAGCCGTGGCCGTTGTCCAGGATGCGCCGGATCAGGTCGATCATGTCCAGCATGTGGCCTGTGGCGCGCGGCTCGTAGGTGGGCGGCAGCACGCCCAGCGCGTCGTACGCCTCGGTGAACTCGCGCTCGTAGATGTAGGCGCGCTCCCACCACTGCTGGCCGGCGGCTGCGGCCTTGTCCAGGATCTTGTCGTCGATGTCGGTCACGTTGCGCACGAACGTGACCGTATAGCCCAGACGCAGCAGCCAGCGGCGCACCACGTCGAACGCCACGGCCGCGCGGATATGGCCGATATGCGGCGAGCTCTGCACGGTCGCGCCGCACACGTAGATGCCCACATGGCCCGGCTGGACCGGGACGAACGGTTCGACCGCATGCGAGGCGGTGTCGTACAGCTTGAGGTTCGCGGCGGCGTCGGACAGCATGCGGCCATCCGCGTCGACGGTGGGATTCGTGGTGTCGGTCATAGTTCGAGCGTATTCGCTTTGCCCGACAAGGTCGGGTGGCGCAAACCGCGCTTTTTCCGCGCCTTTTGCCGTGGTGCGGCGTGCTTTCTACGGTGCCGGTGCGACAATGGAATCTATGACGTCACCGCAAGTGCTTATTCTGCAGCACGTCCCGTGGGAGAAACCGGGGCGGATTCTGGCGAATCTTGAGGATCTGGGTCTGGAGACGCTCACGCTCAACGTGGCCAGGAAAAAGAAACCGGACATGCCGGATTTCGACGAGCTGGCCGGCGTGGTGATCATGGGCGGGCCGATGGGGGCCGCCGACTACGACCAATACCCGGGGCTGAAGGCGGAGGCCAAGCTGGCCAAGGCCGCGATCAGCGTGGGCAAGCCTGTGCTGGGCATCTGCCTGGGGCATCAGATCATCGCCACGGCGTTGGGGGCCAAGCTGTGCAAGGGCGAGGAGCCGGAGATCGGCGTGGGGCCGATCAAGCGCGTGGACAGGCACGACTACTTCTCGATGTGGGGCAAGCAGTTGGACGTGCTGCACTGGCACTGCGACACGGTGAGCCTGCCCGACGGCGCGCAGTTGTTGGCGCGTTCGGCGCAGACCAAGGTGCAGGCGTTCCGATTCGGCTCGGCGCTGGGGTTGCAGTTCCATTTGGAGGTGACCGCCGCCATGCTGGAGGAGTGGCTGGAGGAGCCCTCGATGGTCAAGGAGCTCAAGGCCGCCGGCGGTTCGAAGTCCAAGCTGCGGGAGGCGTTCGCGCAGGCCGATGCGCAGATCCAGCCGCTGGGCGAACAGGTGTTCTCCAGCTTCGCCGCCCGGTGCAGCACCTACGCCAAGACCCTGAACTAACCGTCCCTTCCCCATCGCCGGACCCTTGGCGGGTGGTAGATTAAGGGATTATGCCGATTTACGATATTGGGTTGGAACAGGTGTCGCTTGCGTTCGCGACCAAGACGATCTTCACCGACGTGACGCAGGGCGTGTTCGAGGGCGACCGCATCGGCATCGTCGGCCGCAACGGCGACGGCAAATCCACGCTGCTGCACCTGTTCAACGGCACGCAGGAGCCCGATTCGGGCCGCGTGACCAAGCGCGGGGGATTGAGCTTCGGTATGCTCGACCAGCGTGACCCGCTCGACGACAACGCCACCGTCCGCCAGGCCGCGCTGGAGGGACGCGAGGACTACGAGTGGGCGTCGGAGACGCGCTCGCGCGAGATCGTGGAGGCGCTGCTCGGCGGCATCAGTCTGGACGCGCGCATCGGCTCGCTGTCCGGCGGCCAGCGCCGCCGCGCCGATCTGGCCCGCCTGCTGCTCAAGGACTGGGACATCCTGGCGCTGGACGAGCCGACCAACCATCTGGACGTGGTCACGATCCACTGGTTGGCCGAACACCTGAAAACCCGCTGGGGCAAGGGGCAGGGCGCGTTGCTGCTGGTGACGCACGACCGCTGGTTCCTGGACGAGGTGTGCGAGTCGATGTGGGAGGTGCACGACGGCACGATCGACCCGTTCGAGGGCGGTTACAGCGCGTACATGCTGCAGCGTGTGGAGCGTGACCGGCAGGCCGACGTGCGCGAGGCCCGCCGCCGCAACCTGGCGCGCAAGGAGTTGGCATGGCTGAGCCGCGGCGCCCGCGCGCGCTCCACCAAGCAGAAGTTCCACGTCAAGCAGGCACGCGAGCTGATCGCCGACGTGCCGCCGCTGCGCAACACGCTGGAACTGAAGCAGATGGCGACCTCCCGTCTGGGCAAGCAGGTGGTGGATCTGATCGATGTGACGCAGGTGTTCGCCGCCGAGAACGGCGTGACCGTGGACGGCACGCCGCGTCCCGATGCCGTGCGACCGGCGTTCGTGGGCGACGCCGACACTGCCGGTGCCGCCGCGATCGACCCGGATGTGGCCGAGATGGCGGCCTCCGCGTCCCGCGTGGATGTGGTGCGTCCGATGTATGCGGAGCCGCAGGCGTACGGCGCCGTGGAGTTGTCCGTCGACGACCTGTCAACCGACCCGCGCCTGCGCGATGCCGGTGTCGCCTTTGCCCCGACTGTCACCTCCGACTCTTCCGCAGAGGGACCTGCCGCCCCGAGGGTGACAGGGGGAGAGCCCTCTGCCTATTCCTCTCCTTCCGGAGAAGGGACCGCTGCTCAGGACGCGACCGGGGAAGCGACGGCGCTCCCTGCAACCTCCGCCGCACACAAGGTCTCCGTCACCGGCCGCAAGGTGTTGGACGACGTGACCTGGCTGATCGGCCCCGGCGACCGTTTCGGCATCGTCGGCGCGAACGGCGCCGGCAAGTCCACGCTGCTGAAGATCCTCGACGGGTCGATCACCCCGACCGCCGGCCATGTGAACATCGGCAAGACGGTTCGTTTCGCGGTGCTCTCGCAGCGGCTGGACGAGCTGGAGGCGCTCGGCAAGTACAAGGTCAAGGAGGTGCTGAGCCGGTACAAGCCCAGCTACATCGTGGACGGCAAGGAGGTGACCCCGGGGCAGCTGATGGAACGGCTCGGCTTCGAGGCCGCGCAGCTGATGACCCCGATCCGCGACCTGTCCGGCGGGCAGAAGCGCCGCATGCAGCTGCTGCTGATCCTGCTGGATGAGCCGAATGTGCTGATCATGGACGAGCCCGGCAACGACCTGGACACCGACATGCTGGCCGTGATGGAGGATCTGCTCGACACCTGGCCGGGCACGCTGATCGTGGTCAGCCACGACCGCTACCTGCTGGAGCGCGTGACCGACCAGCAGTTCGCGCTGATCGGCGGCAAGATTCGCCATCTGCCGGGCGGTGTGGCCGATTATCTGGCGATGACGGAGGCGATCAAGGCAGGTCGTGACCCGTTCGGCGGCGATGCCGTGTCGAATCGGAGGAAGGGCGCCGCGGGGGCGACCGGCACTGTGACGTCCGCGGACGACGCGGCCGGCATCGCGGGTGACGCCGCTGCTCCGGAGCATGGATCACAGTCCGGGAACGGCGGGGCGACCGATACCGCGACTGTCGGGGGGACACCGAAGCTGACGGGCAAGGCGTTCCACGAGGCGTCCAAGCGCGTCTCTCAGATCGAGCGGAAGCTGGCCAAGCTGGAGGAGGAGAAATCCGAGCTTGAGACCAGGATGGCCGCGCATGACCCGAGCGACTACGCCGGTCTCAACGAGATGAACGTGCGCCTGCAGGCCATCGCCGAGGAGGCCGAACCCCTCGAACTCGAATGGATGGAGCTTTCCGAGCAGTTGGAGTAGCCGTCACTCCTCCCACGGGTTGAACAGCTTGACGCCGGTGTGCTCGAAATCCTTGACGTTGCGTGTGGCCAGCGTGGCATCGCAGGCCAGTGCAATGGCGGCGATCATCGCATCCTGAGGGGTGACGGGTCGTCCTGCGGCGCGGCGTTGGGCGTAGACGGCGGCGTAATATGGCGCCGCGGCGGCATCAAACGGCAAGGTACGAGGAAGATAAAGGCTGATGAACCGCTGCACGGAGTCGCCAAACCGCCGTTTCCGTGCTCCTTCAGGCAGCAGGGCTATACCCGTCAGCAATTCGGCCGTGGTGACGGATGTCGTGTAGGCTTCATTCAGCGGAACATGGACGAACCAGTCGACGACACGGCGGTCGGCGTGGTCCTTCTTGAGAATCTCGCTGATGACGTTGGTGTCGAGGATGATCATCGTCATCACCCTAATTCAATCGGACGGGCGTCATCGGTGCGCGGGGGAGCGAGCTCTTCGTCGGACTGAAGGGATTCGTCTCCGAGCAGGTCCCACATCTCCTGCACCAAGTCAGAGTTGGACATGATGTCATGCGCCAGAACGCCAGCGGTGAAATCCTCGATGAGCGAGCGTGCCTGGGCCTCCGCCGAGCGGTTGTTCTTCTTGGCGATGCGCTTGAAATCCTCGACGACCTTGTCGTCAAGCTTGCGGATGGTAAGCGTTGCCATGATGTGCCCCTTTGATTGATGATTCAATGATAGCACAATGCTAGCATATCTTCCGCTGTCAGACTGTGCGTGTCTTCGTTCTAGGAAGGAAGGGGAGAGAGGGGGCACGATACCCCTTGTGTAACCTCATATGTGTTTGGTTGCGAATCCGCAACCAAACACATAGTGCGCAACCATGCACGATGGGTCGACCGGTCAGGACGAATCATACGCTAAACCGGGAGAGTTCTAACGGAACGGGTTCCCGTCGTCATGGTGCGCCTGACACCCCCGGAAGAAGAGAACAAGAAAGGGGCGGCACTTGTGTGCCACCCCTGCAATGGATACCGATGTTGCGTCGCCGCAACGCGCGGTGCACGGTTCCCGGAGGCTCAGCGCCCCTTGATCTCGGAGCCGATCACCTTCTCGCTCAGCGCCTTCGGGCCGCGGGTCAGCGCCACGGAGCCCGAGCGCACGATCTCGATGATGCCGTAGTCCTCAAGCAGCGCCAGCATCGAATCCAGCTTCGCGCCGGCACCGGTGGCCTCGATGACCAACGATTCGGGATGCATATCGACCACGCGCACGCGGAAGGTCTGCACGATCTCCAGCACGTCGGACCGGGTCTTGGCGTCGGCCGCCACCTTGACGAGCACGAGCTCGCGGTTCACGGTGTTCTCATCGTCCAGATCCACGATCTTCAGCACGTGGAGCAGCTTGTTGAGCTGCTTGATGATCTGCTCAAGCGGCACATCCTCCACGTCCGCGGTCACCGTGATGCGCGAGATGTCCGGACGCTCGGTGGGGGAGACGGACAGCGAGTTGATGTTGAACGCACGACGTGCGAACAGGCCGGCGATGCGGGACAGCACGCCCGGGCGGTTCTCGACGAGCACCGACAGCGTATGGCGCTGCGATGTGGGCCGTGATGCGGGATACAAAGCCATGATTATCGCTCCTCTTGCCTGAAATTCCGTCAGTTCTCAGCGTCCGCGGCGGCGTCCGCGCCGTCCGTGTCCTCGTCCGGATCCATGTCGGCGTTATGCCCCTTGAGCGGCTGGATGCCGGGCATGTAGACCACGTTGTTGTTGGACTCGCCGGCGGCGACCATCGGCCACACCATCGCATCCTTCCACACGCGGAAGTCGATGAGCACCGGACGGTCGTTGATCTCGTTCGCCTTGCGGATGCACTCGACGGCCTGCTCCTTGGTGAACGCGCGCATGCCGACGCAGCCGTAGGCCTCCGCCAGCTTGACGAAGTCCGGCACGTCGAAGAACCCGTCCGTCGGTTGCCCGTCGTTCGCGTAGTCCTCGGCCTTGCCGTCGCCGTCGTGCAGGTTGGTGGCCGAATAGTGGTGGTCATAGAACAGCGTCTGCCACTGGCGCACCATGCCGAGGGCCGAGTTGTTCAGGATCGCGATCTTGACCGGCGCATGCTCCAGGAACGCGGCCGTCATCTCCTCGCTGGTCATCTGGAAGCTGCCGTCGCCGTCGATCAGCCACACCGGCTTCTTGTCATCGAAGAAACGCTGCGCGCCGATTGAGGCGCCAATGGCGGCGGGCAGGCCGAAGCCCATCGTGCCCAGACCGGAGGAGGACAGCCACGAGTGCGCGTTCTCGAAGTTCAGGAACTGCGAGGCCCACATCTGGTGCTGGCCGACGTCGGTGACCCAGATGGTGGACGGGTCGGCGTACTTGCCGAGCTGCTGCACCACCCACTGCGGTGCGAGCGTGTCATCGGTCGGCTCGTCGTACGTCATCGGGTACTTGTTGCGCCAACGGTCGATCGCGGCCCACCACGGCTTCAGATCCGGCTTGCCGTGCTCGGCCTGCAGTTTCTCGATCTGCGGGATCAGGTCATCCAGCACCGTGGCCACATCGCCGACGATCGGCACGTCGGCCACGCGATTCTTGCCGATCTCCGCCGGGTCGATATCGATGTGGATGACGCGCGCGGTCGGCGCGAACGCGTCGAGTTTGCCGGTCACGCGGTCGTCGAAGCGAGCGCCGATGGCGACGAGTAGGTCGGAACGCTGGATGGCGCCGGTGGCGGCGATGGTGCCGTGCATGCCCGGCATGCCGAGATTCTGCGGATGCGAATCGGGGATGATGCCGCGGGCGGGCAGCGTGGTCACGACCGGTGCGCCGGTGACTTCGGCGAGCTTTTCGACCTGCTTGCGGGCGTCGGAACGCACGGCGCCGCCGCCGACATACAGCACCGGTCGGTACGAGCGCTCGAACAGGCGGGCGGCGTCGGCCAGGACGCGGCCATGCGCCTTCATGGTGGGGTTGTAGCCGGGCAGGATCATGCGCTGCGGCCACGAGTAGTACATCTCACCGACCTGCGCGGTCTTCGTCAGATCGACGAGCACCGGGCCGGGACGGCCGGAGTTGGCGATGTAGTAGGCCTCGGTGAGCACGCGCGGGATGTCCTGCGCGTCGGTCACCAGATACGAATGCTTGACCACCGGGTAGGTGGCGCCTACGATGTCGGCCTCCTGGAAGGCATCGGTGCCGATGGCGTCGGTGCCGACCTGGCCGGTGATGACCACCATCGGCACGGAATCCATATTCGCGTCGGCGATCGGGGTCAGCATATTGGTTGCGCCCGGGCCGGAGGTCACGATGCACACGCCCACACGGCCGGTGGCCACGGCGTATCCCTCGGCGGCATGCCCGGCGGCCTGCTCATGGCGCATCAGCAGGAAACGGAACTTCGAATCGTCCTTGATCGCGTGGTAGACGGGCAGAATCGCGCCGCCCGGGATGCCGAACACATCCTGGACCCCCAGATCCTCCAGAGAACGGACCAGCGCTTCGGCGCCGGTCATCTTCTCGCCGTCTGCAATGGTCTGTTTGTCGGTGCCGGCAGCGGCCTTGGGCACGCTGCTGAACGCCTGCAGAGGTGTCGGTAGTACCATGATTCCTCTCTCAATCGTCGTGTGCTCGGGTAGGTTCGCGGTCCACGGGGCGCATCGGTGGGCGCCGCGGGGCGCGACGTCGCGTCGGGGCCGGCTACCGCTGATGGCGGCATGGCAACGGCGCATACTGCCACCATCGTAGTAGCAAAATATCGCGGAGTGCTAGCCGCGCCCACATACTGGCGTACCGCCGGTGTCCAGCGCATGCCATGCGGCTTCGGCCGCGGCCAGCTGCGCCTTGCGCTTGCTGGATCCGGTGCCGGTGCCGATCACCGTGCCCGCGTCGCCGAGTATGGCCCGGGCCGTGAACACCTGCGCATACTCCGGGCCGGACACCTCCATGCGGTACCGCGGTTCCTCCAACCCCAACTCATGCGCCTTGACCACCAGCGAGGTCTTCCAATCCAGCGCGGGGCCTTCGGTGGCCACCTCGCGCAGCGTGTCGTCGATCAGACGGTGCACGACCTCGCGCGCCGTCTCGATGCCATGCTCCACGAACGTGGCGCCGATCAGCGCCTCCACAATGTCGCACAGGATCGAGCTCTTGTCGGCGCCGCCGTCGTCGGATTCGCCGCGGCCGAGCAGGATGTACGGGCCCGCGTGCAGCCTGTTCCGGGCTATGGCGGACAGCGACTCCTCGGAAACGGCCTTGGCCCGCATCTTGGCGAGCTGGCCTTCGGTCATATCCGGGTGCGCCGCGAACAGGGTTTCGGTGACGACCAGTTCGAGCACCGCATCCCCCAGGAACTCCAGCCGCTCGTAGTTCGCCGTGCCCGGGTGCTCGTGCGCGAACGAGCGGTGGGTCAGCGCCTCCACCAGCAGATCCGGGGTGATGGTGGTGCCAAGCGCCTCCAACAACGCTCCGGACGGCACCGGCAATGGCGCCGATGCGGTGTCGGTGTGCTGCGGCGTGGCGAATTCGCCCGATCGTGTGCCGTGATGATGACTCATATCACCGCTTCCCTCGTGGTCGTGTTGACCGGCTGCGCTGGCGCCCCGCCCTGCGTGGCCGGTCCGTATGATTCGCCGTCCCATTGTAGTCCGACGCCTCGGCGGGATCCGATGGCGTGGGCTGTGACGCGGAGGAGGGGTAAACAAAGAACCCCGCCGTCCGTCGACGGCAGGGTTCTCGGAATGCCTATGCGGTCAGCGACTCACTTGGTGTGGGCCGGCTGGATGGCGCTGCGGTAGGTGCGGCCGCGGAAGGAACCGCAGCTCGGGCAGGCCATGTGAGGCAGGGTCGGGGCGCCGCAGTTCGCGCAGGTCACGGTCTGCGCGGCGGTCGCCTTCCAGTTCGCGCGACGCGAATGCGTGTTGGCGCGCGAGGTCTTGTACTTAGGCAGTGCCATTGTTGTATCCTCTGTTTCGTTCGAACAATTGAGCTTAAGCGTTCAGTATCCTAGCGCAACCGTGGTACAAAGTCACGTCGGCGCGCTCAGTCCCGATGTTCCTCCGCCTCCAGACGGGCTTTGAACTGCTCGAGCGCGGCGAACCGGATATCGGTGACGTCATGGTGGTGGTCGGGGTCCTCGTTGAGATCCACGCCGCACTGCGGGCACAGTCCGAGGCAGTCCTCCTTGCACAGCGGCTGCAACGGCAGCGCCTCCACCAGCGTGTCGCGCAGCGGCGATTCCATGTCGGCGAACGCGCCGTCCGAGCTCAGCGGGTAGACGTCCTCGGCCTCGTCCTCGCCGGCGATGATCTCGACCTCCCCGGTGCCCCGTCCGTCGTCGGCTCCGGGCGCGTCATACGGGAAGAAGAGGGTCACGTTCACGGTCCAGTCGGGGTCGATCGGCTTCAGGCAGCGGGTGCACTCGGCGGTCAGCGGGGCTTCGATCCGTCCGGTGAACACCAGTCCGTCCACAATCGAGTCGAACGAGCCGACCACACGTACGTCGGCACCCTCCCTGACGCCGACGATGTCGTCACCGATGCCGCTGGGCGCGGGGAATACGGTGTCGATCGGCTTGCTCTGGCCGGGCCTGGACGCGACCTGCGCCACGGATACGGCCCACTGGGAATCTTCGGGACGGGGCATCGGCTCACTCCTCCGTAGTGGTTTGGGGACGGTTCATGTTCTGCGCCGCGGTGTGCTGGCGATCATACAGTACGTTCAGCCCGGCTTTGACGTCATGGTCGAGCTTGGTGATCTGCTGCTGCAGGCCTTCCATCACCGTGATGCAGTACTGGTCGGCACCGCGGGTGAGACGGTCGGCCTTGGCCTGGGCCTGATCCATGATCTCGCGCGCCTTCTGCTTGGCCAGCGCGGTCACGTTCTCCTGCCCGGCCAGGAACTGCGCCTGCTCCTCGGCCTCGCGGATCGTGTCGGCGGCGCGGCTCTGCGCCGAGGCCACGATGGCGTTGGCCTGCGTCTGGGCGTTCTCCAGGCGGCGCTCAGCCTCGCGCATCAACGCGGACGCGCGTTCGAGCTGAACCGGCAGCATCTTCTTCAATGTGGCCAGGTGATCGGCGAATTCATCGCGATCCACCTTGATCAGCCCCGGTGCGAACAGGGCGCCCTTGGCCTGGTCGAGCGACTGCTCCATCTGATCGATGACGTCATAGACCGTGGTGAATTCCTCGCGGCTGCGCGCCTCCTCGTCATCGGTCGCATCCTGGCGCAGGTCGGGCAGCGGGAACAACGGCTTGACCTGCGGCGTGACCTCGTGCTCGTCGGTCACGTCGTTCATGTTCTGGGTTTCGTCGGCCATCATCGACTCTTTTCTTGCTGCAGTGCCTCCACAAGCATCGGCGCCACGCAATCCGGCACCATGCCGGTCACATCGCCGCCGTGTCGGGCAACGTCCTTGACAATGGAGCTGGAGATGTGCTCCAGCACGGGGTCCGCGGGCAGGAACAACGTCTCGACCCCGGAGAGTTTGCGGTTGACCAGCGCCATGCCGAGCTCGGCCTCATAGTCGCCGTTCTGGCGCAGCCCCTTGACGATGACGGTGGCGCCCACCTGCTTGCAATAATCGGTGATCAGCCCATCGGTCGACGCCACCTTGACGTCGGTGAACCCGTCCTTGTCCAGGGCGCGGCGGATCACGTCCACGCGGGTGTCGGGGGAGAACATCGGCTGCTTCGCCGAATTCACCGCCACCACCACATGCACGTCATCGAAGAATCGGGCGCACCGTTCGATGACGTCCAGGTGCCCTGCGGTAACGGGATCGTAGGATCCCGGACATACTGCGATAGTCATGCCTCAAGAGTACCGCGTGCCCGGCCGGCGTGTGTCCAATGCGCCGCGGTGTCGCGGCCGCGCGCGGGTGGACGTTGCCGTTTCGCCGCTTTCGGCTCTATGATGGTGGGCAACCGCAGGCAGTGATATATGAGGTGTAGGGAGTTTCGATGATGACCGATGCGATGTGGAACGACGCCGACCCGGTTTCCCCGCTGTCGAGCCCCGACGAGGGGACCGGCACCGCGGTGCTGGAGCGGCCGGAGACCCGCGAACAGTCCGACATGACCGACAACGGCGATGCCGACCGGTTCGCGCATTACGTGTCCAAGGACCGCATCCAGGAATCGAAGCTGACGGGCCGTCCGGTGGTGGCCCTGTGCGGCAAGGTGTGGGTGCCCAAGCATGACCCGTCGCAGTATCCGGTGTGCCCGGACTGCAAGCGCATCTACGACGAGATGCGCAACTGGTGACGGGCGGCCACCGGCCGACATGTGACTGTGCGCAATATAGGCAACGGCCCCTTGCACCCCGGCGGATAGCCGTGGCGGCAAGGGGCCGTTCTCGTGTCCGATCTCGAATCAGGCCATCGTGATGAACCTGATGACGCTGAGTTCGCGGTCGGTGAACTCGGTATTCTCCAGTGCCTTGAGGTTGGCGAGGAGCTGTTCCGGCTTGGAGGCGCCGACCAGCACCGAGGTCACCGCGTCGTCGTGCAGCAGCCATGCCAGCGCCATCTCGGCCAGCGTCTGGCCGCGCATGGCCGCGATGTTGTTCAGGTCGTGGATCTGCTTGAGCTTGTCCTCGGTCAACGCGCCGGCATGCAGGAATCGGCCGTCGGTGGCGATACGGCTGTCGGAGGGGATGACGCCGTCGAGATAGCGGTCGGTCAGCAGACCTTGGTCGAGCGGGGAGAACGTGATCAGCCCCCGGCCCAGGCGCTGCGAGGTCTCCTTGAGCCCGTTGGTCTCCACCGTGCGGTCGAAGATGTTGTAACGGTTCTGGTTGATGATGAACGGCACCTGCAGCTCGTCGAGGATGGCGGCGGCCTTCTCCAGCGTCGGCCCGTCGTAGTTCGACAGTCCCACGTACAGCGCCTTGCCGCTGGCCACGATCTGGGCGAGCGCCCCCATCGTCTCCTCAAGCGGCGTCTCCGGATCCATGCGGTGATGGTAGAAGATGTCCACATAGTCCAGTCCAAGCCGCTTCAGGCTCTGGTCCAGCGAGGCGATCAGATACTTGCGGCTGCCGAGATCGCCGTACGGGCCGGGCCACATCTCGTAACCGGCCTTGGTGCTGATGATCAGCTCGTCTCGATGCGCGGCGAAATCCGTGCGCAGCAGCTGGCCCACGTTGCGCTCGGCGGAACCGGGTTCCGGCCCGTAGTTGTTGGCCAGGTCGAAGTGGGTGATGCCGTGGTCGAACGCGGTCCGGGTCAGCTGGCGCATGGTCTCGAACGGCGTGTGGTCGCCGAAGTTGTGCCAGCAGCCCAACGAGATGGCCGGCAGCTTCAGCCCGCTGTTGCCACAGCGGTTGTAGGTCATCGTGTCATAGCGCGTGGGCGAGGGCGTGTAGGCGGAGGTCGGTTCCATCATGGTGGTTCTCCTTCGAACATCAAGTGTCGGTCATCGGTCCGCGGGCCTGGCGGACGGTGCCGTCCGGGCCTTCCGGGGTCATCGTCCGACGCGGTGTCCCCGAACGGCCCGTCGGACCGGGCCCTGCGGGCTCACAGCACGGTGGTTTCGGTCGGGATCACCGGCTCGCCGCGCATCAGGCTCTGCGCGGTGATGGGCAGCTCGGCCAGGGCCTGCGCACGGTAGTCGTGGGCGGCCATGATCGCGTCATGCCCCTGCCAGGTGGCGTCGATCTGGCCGTGGTCCACGAAGTCGACCAGCAGGTCCTTCCACCCCTCTTCGGGGCGGAAGGCGGCCAGCTGGTCCTCCGCACCGGAGATGACGTGCTCGCAGTCGGCCAGGTTGTATTCATAGGAGCGGAACGCCAGCTTGCGGCCCGGCACGGTGGCCTTGTCCTTCGACTTCTTGGCCACCGGCTGCATCACGCCGTCGGCGTTCTCGCGCTCGGTGAGCTTGTAGACCATCGCGCAGGTGGGAGCGCCCGAGCCGGTGACCAGTCGGGTGCCCACGCCGTACGAATCCACCGGAGCGGTCTGCAGGGCGGCCAGCGCGTACTCGTCAAGGTCGTTGGTCACGGTGATCTTGGTGTTCGTGGCGCCCAACGCGTCCAGCTGGTTGCGCACGCGCTGGGCGAGCGCGGCCAGATCGCCCGAATCGATGCGCACACCGCCGAGTTCCGGTCCGGCAACCTCCACGGCGGTCTTCACGGCCTCCTCGATGTTGTAGGTGTCCACCAGCAGCGTGGTGTTCCTGCCGAGCGCATCGATCTGCGAGATGAAGGCGTCGCGCTCGGAATCATGGACGAGCGTGAAGCAGTGCGCGGCCGTGCCGATGGCCTTGAGCCCGTACAGCTGCGCGGCCAGCAGGTTGGCGGTGCCTTGGAAACCGCCCACCACGGCGGCGCGGGAAGCCGCCACGGCCGACCACTCGTTGGTGCGCCGGCCGCCCATGTCCATGCACGGGCGGTCCTTGGCGGCGGTCACCATGCGGGAGGCCGCGGAGGCGACCGCGCAGTCGTAGTTGAGGATCGACAGCAGCAGCGTCTCCAGCAGCGTGCACTCGCCGAACGTGCCCTCCACCTGCAGCACCGGCGAATTCGGGAAGAACATCTCGCCCTCGCGATAGCCCTTGATCGATCCGGAGAAGTGGAAACGCTCCAGCCACGCGATGGTTTCGGCGCTCACGATTTTGCGGTCGGAGAGGAAGCACAGATCATCGTCGTCCAAGTGGAAACGCTCGAGCGCGTCAAGGATGCGACCGGTGCCGGCCACCACCCCATACCGGCGGCCCTCGGGCAGATGCCTGGTGAAGATCTCGAAGACGCATTTGCGGTTGGCGGTGCCGTCCTTGAGCGCGGCGTCCAGCATCGTGTATTCATACATGTCGGTCATCATGGCCGGCGAATAATCAACCATCGTTGCCCCTCCTTCGGTGAGGAATATTACCCAGAAGCGTAGTGAATCGGGGCGACGGGTTGCATCCGGAGCTATGCCCCAGGTGCTAGGTTGGGTGGCATGGCTGAAATCAAGGATCTGCTGAACAATGTGGTGCTGCGTCCGGATGGGCGTGCGGCCGACGAGCTGCGCCCGGTGCGCATCACCCGCAACTTCACCGACGCCCCGGAAGGCTCGGTCCTGATCGAATGCGGCTCGACGCGCGTGATGTGCACGGCCACGTTCACCACCGGGGTGCCGCGCTGGCGCAAGGACTCCGGGCTGGGCTGGGTCACCGCCGAATACGCCATGCTGCCGCGCGCCACCGCAGAACGCACCGACCGGGAGTCGGTGCGCGGCAAGATCGGCGGCCGCACGCATGAGATCAGCCGCCTGATCGGGCGCTGCCTGCGCGGCGTGGTGGATATGAAGGCCCTGGGCGAGAACCAGATCCAGCTGGACTGCGACGTCCTGCAGGCCGACGGCGGCACCCGCACGGCATCGATCACCGGCGCGTATGTGGCGCTGGTCGACGCCCTGCGCTGGGCCGAACGCAACCGCAAGATCAAGCGCGCTGACAAGGTGCTCAAGGACTGTGTGTCCGCCGTGTCGGTGGGTGTGATCAACGGCACGCCGATGCTGGACCTGCCGTATATCGAGGACAGCCAGGCCATGACCGATATGAACGTGGCCATGACCGGATCGGGGCAGTTCATCGAGATCCAGGGCACGGCCGAGCATCGTCCGTTCAGCCGCGACGAACTGAACCAGTTGCTGGATCTGGCCGAAAAGGGCAACAAGGAGCTTCAGGCCGCCCAGCGCGCGGCGCTGGCCGAATGATGAGGTTCGCACTACCTCGGGGTTCCGAATGAGAACGGTTGGAAATGGCCGCCTCGGAATCCGAAAGGCGAGGTAGTGCGAACCACCGAAAGGAACGACTCATGACCACCACTGACCTGACGATTGTCGTCGCCACCCATAACGAGGGCAAACTGGCCGAGATGCGCCAGATCCTTGAGGAGTGCCTGGGGGAGCGCGCCGCCGGCGTGCGACTGGTGTCCGCCGGTTCGATGAATCTGCCGGACCCGGTTGAGGACGGCGTGACCTTCGAGGAGAACTCGCTGCTCAAGGCCCGCGACGTGGCCGAACGCACCGGACTGCCGGCCGTGGCCGACGACTCCGGCCTGATCGTGGACGTGATGGGCGGCGCCCCCGGCATCCTGTCGGCCCGCTGGTGCGGCCGCCACGGCGATGATGCGGCGAACAACGCATTGCTGCTCGCCCAGATCGAGGACATCCCGGACGCCAAGCGTACCGCCCGGTTCTGCTGCGCCGCCGCCCTGGTGGTGCCGGCTGCCGAGGCGGATGGCAACGGACGCCATCGCATCGCCCGGGAGATCGTCCGTACTGGCGAGATGCCGGGCGTCATCCTGCGCGCCGCCCGGGGCGAGCACGGCTTCGGCTACGATCCGCTGTTCGTGCCCGACGACCAGCCCGGCCGTACGAACGCCGACGGCGAGCCGCTTACCAGCGCCGAGATGACCCCCGAGGAGAAGAACGCCATCTCCCACCGCGGCAAGGCCCTGCGCGCCCTGATGCCCGAGCTGGCCGCCGCACTCCTTTGAGCCCAACCTTGCCGTCTTCGTCCCCCGTTCTCGGACTCTGATCTATTCCCCTCGTCGGCCGTGGGGTAAATCGTTGAAATACCGTGGTTCTGTGAGATGGATCAGGGTCACGATAGATCAGAGTCCGTAGACGGGACCGGGTTGGGGGCAGCGTCAGGACAGCAGGAGGTGGGCGCCGGTCATCAGCGCCATCGCAATGACCGCGCTCAGTGACAGCGTGAACCCGGCCAATCGCGCGTTGCCCAGCACCTTGTCGGTGTACAGCGTGGCGAAGATCGCCGTCGGCGCCAGGCAGCACAACGCCACGGCCTCGCGCGTGACGGCATCGAACGGCAGCAGGAACCATGCCGCCGCGGCGAAGAGCACGGCGAACGGCACGCGCCAGCCCAGAATCTCCAGCACGTCGCGCACATCGTGGCGCGAGGCGGGCAGATCCATCAGCATGCCGACCATCAGCATCGAACAGAACGCATTCGCATTGGAGAACGGCTGGCAGAACGTGCCCAGCCATTCCGGCAGCGTCACGCCGGCGATCATCAGCACGATCATCAGCACATAGGTGTCGAACGACGGCGATGAAGCGAACCCCTTGACCACGTTGCGCAGCAGGGCGCGGCGTGCCAGACGTCGGGCGTCGCGGTCGGCGGGTCGGGTGTACGGCAGCGTCGGCGCCTCGCCGGCCCCCTGCTCGGCCAGCGTGCGGCCGGGCTGGATGTGCAGCAGCGTCTGCGTCATCACATTGGTGCCCGCCGAAACCATCACGCAGTTGCCGACGTCGAACATGGCGGCCGGCACCAGCGCCGCCGGGCCGATCAGCGACTGCAGGACCGGGAAGCAGAAGCAACCCACGTTGTACCCCGACCCGTTGAGCATCAGGAACGCGCGGTCGGCCACGGGTCTGCGCCGCGAGTAGACGTACATGACCAGCGTGGGCGCCAGCGCCGCCACGAATGCGAAGGCCGACACGACGAGCAGGCTCACGTCGTGCGGGTTCGTGGCGAAGGAGTAGATGATCGCGCCCGGCAGGATCAGGTTGAACTCGGCCTTCTGGATTACCCGGTAGTCGCGGTCGCCGAACAGTCCGAAGCGTTTGAACAGGTAGCCGGCGGCGATGATGAGCAACAGGGTGATCGGCTGGATGAGTGCGGACATGGTGAAACGCTCCCGGTTGGCCTGCGGCGTTGACGAGGTTTGGCAACGGATGACAACGAATGACGACGGATGTGGTGCGCGAGATGGGACTCGAACCCACACGTCCGAAGACACAGGAACCTAAATCCTGCGCGGCTACCATTACGCCACTCGCGCGCATTGCCGGCCGCGGACGGAACCGAAACCGCCGGTTATGCAAAACCCTAGGCCGCGGATGTGCCGCGCCTAGGGCTGTGGAGCCACTTGACAGAATCGAACTGTCGACCTGCTCATTACGAGTGAGCCGCTCTACCGACTGAGCTAAAGTGGCGTGGCCGTGCGGTCAGCATACGCGACCCGCGCACGAGAAATAGATTGTAGCGCAAGGTGGCGATTTGTCCAATTCGCCGTGTCACCGTGGTCGGTGCATGACGCGGTATGCTGTGAGGCATTGGTGTCGGACCGGCGGTATGGAGAGCGAGGGGTTGCCGATGGCGAACGCAGATAGTGGCCGAGCCAACAGCCGTCGCATGGCGGATGTCGGGGCCGACGGCGTGTCCCGCGACGGCAACCTGCGCGTCGCACACACCCCGCGCGCCGTGCGCAACGTGCGTGTCGAGGCGATGCGTTTGGCGGCCATCGTCGGCATCTCCCTATTCCATACGATGATGCCGTGGACGGCCCAGGCGCTGTGCGATCCGGCGGCCGGCTGCAGCCGGATCGGCGACATGCTGGGGTCGGACCCCGCGGTGCTGGCCGTGCTGGGCATCATCGCGCTGATGGGCGCATGGGGCAATCATGTGTTCTTCATGATCTCGGGGTTCTATCTGATCCCCTCGCTGGCGCGCCGGTCCAAGCAGGCGGGGTATTGGCGCGACGCGTTGCGGGGCACCGTACGCCGTGTGCTGGTGATTGCCGTGTCGGTGGTGTTGGTGGCGGTGGTCGCGCTCGCATTCGACGCGTGGGTCATGCCGTTGGTGAATGTGCATCTGGTGTGGCAGTGGACGTTGGGGATTGAATTCGTGTGGCTGTACGCCGCGTTCGTGGCGGTGGCGCCGGTGCTGGCCTGCCTGTTGCGGCGTGTGCCGGCGCGGATCCGCGTGGCGGTCGCCTGCGTGCTGGTGGTCGCTCTGGTGATGGTGAACGGGTACGTCGCGTTCGTCTCTCCGGGCGACGCCGCCACGCGCGGATTGACCGACTGGCGTAAATGGATGAGTGCGATCACGTATGCGGTGTCCTTCGCGATCGCCGGTGTGGCCGGCATGTCCGGGGCGCCGCGGCCCGCTGATCTGCCACGATGGCGGCGCCGTTGGACGAAGGCGTTGGTGGCGGTCGCCGCGGTGGTGCTGACGGTGGAGGCGGTGGCCGCGATACGCAGGGATGTGACGCTGATCGCCCAGCTGTCGTACAAGTCGACGTCCGCGGCGTCGATGGCGTTGGCGTTCCTGCTGGTGATGGTATGCGCGTCGGGGTCGGGCGGCGGGAGCGTGGACTTGGCTCGTGCCTCGCGCGAGGCGGGGGCGTCCGGTTCCGTGGCGGCGCGGGCCGTGGCGTGGCTGGCCTCCGGCATCTTGGGGTTCTACATCGTGCAGTCGGTGTTCGGCACGGTGGCGATGGATATCGTGATTCAGGGGCTGCTGGCCGACGTGACGCGATGGGCCGCGTCCGGCGGCGGCGCTGCGGGGCTGTGGCTGCTGGCCGCGGGGACGGCGGTTTCGGTGGGGTATGTAGCGGCCGTGGCCGTGCTGGATGGGCTGATCCGCCGTCCGGTGCTGCGGATGCTGCGATTGGGGCGATAGCGAACCGCCGCGGCGGTTCTGCGAACGTTTGCAGAATAAGTGGCGGCGGATGCGCGTCGCGCCGCGGGTCTGTCCAATTTCGTGGGTACCGTGGTGCTTGAAGAGCAACGGCGCGGAGCGACTTCCGTGCCGCTTCATTCGGAAAAGGAAAGGACCTGTTCACTATGGCCATCAATCCTCCTGTTGACGCCACCCAGACCCCGGAGTGGGCCGCGCTGCAGAAGCACTACGACGAGCTGCAGAGCGAGGGCGTCAGCCTCAAGCAGTGGTTCGCCGACGATCCCGAGCGCGTCGAGAAGCTGAGCTTCGACGCCGGCGACCTGCATTTCGACCTGTCCAAGAACCTCATCAAGCCGGAGACCCTCAAGCTGTTCGCCGACCTCGCCAAGGCCGTCAAGCTCGACGAGCGCACCAAGGCCATGTACACCGGCGTGCACATCAACAACACCGAGGACCGCGCCGTGCTGCACACCGCGCTGCGCCGCCCGGTCGAGGACGAGGGCAAGTACATCGTCGACGGCCAGGACACCGTCAAGGACGTGCGTGAGGTGCTCGGCCGCATCTACGCCTTCGCCGACAAGGTCCGCTCCGGCGAGTGGACCGGCGTGACCGGCAAGAAGATCGAGACCGTCGTCAACATCGGCATCGGCGGCTCCGACCTGGGGCCGGTCATGGTGTACGAGGCGCTCAAGCCGTACGCCGACGCCGGCATCTCGGCCCGCTACATCTCCAACATCGACCCGAACGACCTGGCCGAGAAGACCAAGGGCCTCGATCCGGAGACCACGCTGTTCATCATCGTCTCGAAGACCTTCACCACGCTGGAGACCCTGACCAACGCCCGCGGCGCCCGCACCTGGCTGCTTGAGGAGCTCAAGGCCTCCGGCGCCATCGACGGTTCCGAGGAGAAGAAAGCCGAGGCCATCCGCAAGCACTTCGTCGCTGTCTCCACCAACCTGGAGAAGGTCGCCGAGTTCGGCATCGACCCGGAGAACGCCTTCGGCTTCTGGAACTGGGTCGGCGGCCGCTACTCCGTGGACTCCGCCGTCGGCACCTCGCTCGCCGTGGTCTTCGGCCCGGCCCGCTTCGAGGAGTTCCTGCACGGCTTCCACGAGATCGACGAATACTTCGCCAACACCCCGTTCGAGAAGAACGTCGTGGTGCTGCTCGGTATGCTGAACGTCTGGTACCGCAACTTCTTCAAGGTCGCCTCCCACGCCGTGCTGCCGTACGACCAGTACCTGCACCGCTTCCCGGCCTACCTGCAGCAGCTGACCATGGAATCCAACGGCAAGTCCGTGCGTTGGGACGGCACCCCCGTCACCTCCGAGACCGGCGAGATCTTCTGGGGCGAGCCGGGCACCAACGGCCAGCACGCCTTCTACCAGCTGATCCACCAGGGCACCCAGCTGATCCCGGCCGACTTCATCGCGTTCGTGAACACCCCGAACCCGCTGAAGGACGGCGATCAGGACGTGCACGAGCTGTTCCTGGGCAACTACTTCGCGCAGACCAAGGCGCTCGCGTTCGGCAAGACCGCCGACGAGGTGCGCGCCGAGGGCACGCCGGAGGAGATTGTGCCGGCCCGCGTGTTCACCGGCAACCGTCCGACCACCTCGATCCTGGGTGTGGCGCTGACCCCGTTCGCCGTCGGCGAGCTGATCGCCCTGTACGAGCACATCACCTTCGTCGAGGGCACCGTGTGGGGCCTGGACTCCTACGACCAGTGGGGCGTGGAGCTCGGCAAGCAGCTGGCCAAGGAGATCACCCCGGCCATCTCGCAGGACGATGAGGCGCTGGCCGCGCAGGATGCGTCGACCCAGTCGCTGATCCGTTTCTACCGCGAGCACAGGGAGTTCTGAGCTTCGCTCAGAACGCTGTGCCCAGCGCGGGCATGCAATACGGCATGCCCGGCTACGAACAGTCCACCGGACTGTTCGTCATGGGAGTTCTGAACTCCGTTCAGAACGCTGTGCCCAGCGCGGGCGCGCAATACGGCGCGCCCGGCTACGGACGGTCCACTGGACTGTTCGTCATGGGAGTTCTGAGCTTTGCTTGGAATGCTGTTGAAGACCCCGGCATTGCCGGGGTCTTCCCGTATCGGCCGGGCTTCTGCAACGGCGGAGGGCGGCCGCCATGCGTTCCGGGTATGCTTCGGCGTCGCTCAACGCATTGGTGATGCGTTCGCATCCGGCGTATTGTCATATCGCTGGCGGTATCGTGAGCATATACAGCCAATATCGCAAGGAGGCAGCATATGGTGACGACCTATCAGACCGACTCGCCCACCGCGCCGGTGGTCTACATGACCCGGGACATCAGCCCCGCCGGATTGATGAAGGCCTACGAGGCGCTCGGCGTCAAGCCGCAAGGCAAGGTGGCTGTCAAGCTGAGCACCGGCGAAGGCGGCAACACCCACTACCTGCAGCCGGCGCTGATCAAGGACCTCGTGCAGCGTCTCGACGGCACAATCGTCGAATGCAACACCGCATACGCCGGCACCCGCAACGAATCCTCGAAGCATTGGGAGACCATCAAGGAACACGGCTTCATGGAGATCGCCCCGGTGGACCTTCAGGATGAGGAGGGCGAGATCGAGATCCCGATCGAGGGCGGCAAGCGCCTGACCAGCGACACCGTGGGCTCGCACTTCCCGAACTACGACTACTACGTGGTCCTCTCCCACTTCAAGGGCCATGTGATGGGCGGCTTCGGCGGAGCCCTGAAGAACATCTCGATCGGCATCGCCTCCTCGCACGGCAAGGAGCGCATCCATTCCGGCCAGGACGAGGCGCTGCCCAACGCGTTCGACGGCGACCACGACTCCTTCCTGGAGGCCATGGCCGAGGCCGCGACCGGTGTGTTCAACGCGTTGCACGGCAACATGCTGTTCATCAACGTGATGAACAACCTCTCGGTCGATTGCGACTGCGACGGCAACCCGCACGCCCCGCAGATGAACGACATCGGCATCCTCGCCTCGCTCGACCCGGTGGCCGTGGACCAGGCATGTGTGGACCAGGTGTACCTGTCGGACGACAACAACGGCCCGCTCATCGAGCGCATGGAGTCGCGCCACGCGATCCACACGGTCGAACACGCCGTCGAGATGGGCCTGGGCAACCGCAACTACCGTCTCATCGACCTCGACGCCTGATCCGCGTCCGGAATTGAGCTTGCATAGAAGGGAAACAGATATGGCAACAACAATGAGCATCAGCCGCATGCGCGAACTGCCGTCCGTCAAGGTCCAGGCGCTCGCCACGCTCGCGGCCATCATCGGCGCGGTTGCGATCCCGCAGATCTTCCACGTCGTCGGCGCGATCTGTGGCATGGGCACCGGGCTGGGCGAGGCCTTCCTGCCGATGCATCTGCCGATCATCCTCGTCGGCCTGCTGGCCGGCCCGTACGCCGGTGCGATCGCCGGTGCGTTCGGCCCGCTGGTCAGCTTCGCGCTGTCCGGTATGCCGGGGCTGGCGATGCTGCCGTTCATGGTGATCGAGATGGCCGCCTACGGTCTGATCGCCGGCCTGCTGCGCACCGCCAACATGCCGACCATCGCCAAGGTGCTGCTGGTGCAGGTCGGAGGCCGCGTGGTGCGCGCCGCCGCGATCCTGTTCGCCGTGGGCGTGCTCGGCAACACGACGGTGGTCGTCGCCACGATCTGGATGAGTGTGCTCGCCGGTCTGCCCGGTTTGATCCTGCAGTGGGGCCTGATCCCGCTGATCATGTTCTGGGTCGAGCATCGCGCCGCCAAGGAGTGACGCCTGTCGTTACATCCGATGATTGATTGAAAGCCGCTTCTGCCCGTCGCATGCACGGGTGGGGCGGCTTTCAAACGTAAGGGTGCGGTCGTGTCGATCGGGACCGTCCGTCTGGCGTCCCCGTGGGCGGACGGTCGTAAGACAGACGTAAAGGAGAACAATGTAATGACTATGAACGATGACTGGCTGCGCGCGCAACGCGAACTCAACGCCCATGATGAGCTCGGCTGCGTCGCCTGCCGTGGCGGCGAGACCCTCACCGGCACCGGCCGCGGCGTCAAACCGCTGCTGGCCTGGCTGGCCGCGGGGCAACGGCTCGACGGATTCTCCGCCTCCGACCGGGTGATCGGCAAGGCCGCCGCCATGCTGTACATCCAACTGGGCGCGGTGGCCGTGCGCGGCCATGTGATGAGCGAAGCGGGTCTGGCCATGCTGCAGTCCCACCACGTCGAGGCCGCCTATGACGAACTGGTGCCGATGATCCGCAACCGTGCGAACACCGGTATGTGCCCGATCGAACAGTCGGTGCGGGACATCGACGATCCGGCGCAGGCCGAGGCGCCGATCCGGGCCGCGGTCGCCCAGCTCATGGCCGCCCGGTCCTGACCCTACCTGTCTCTCTTTGGATCGCCGGTGTCCGAATGCGCGGCTAAAATGGAAAGCCGCTGTGCCGGGAGATTGGTCGCCGCATGAACCGCTCTCCTCACCAGGGTCCAGCCGGTCGGCCGCAAGGCTTGGCATCCGGCGGATTGGCAGGCTTCCCGCGGGTAGACCCAAAGGAATGACGACCCCGGGCGGGCTGAACGCCGCGCCCCGAACCGAGGCGCTGACATGCGGCAGCGTTGGAGGAAACCATTATGGTGAATGCTATCGAGGCATTTGACGCCAAGCACATGAAGCCGGCCGAGGAGATCCCGGACTTCCGTCCCGGTGACACCGTTGACGTGAACGTCAAGATCAAGGAAGGCAACAACTCCCGTATCCAGACCTTCACCGGCGTGGTGATCGCCCGTCAGGGCGCTGGCGTGCGTGAGACCTTCGTCGTGCGCAAGATCAGCTTCGGCACCGGTGTGGAGCGCCGCTTCCCGCTGCACTCCCCGTCCATCGACTCGATCAAGCTGGTCCGTCGCGGCCGCGTGCGTCGTGCGAAGCTGTACTACCTGCGCGCTCTGCGCGGCAAGGCCGCTCGTATCGTCGAGCGTCGCGACAACAAGGCCACCAAGGCCTGAGTCGTACGCCGACATCGTAAACGCGAATGCAACCCGGTGCGCCGCAAGGCCTCCGGGTTGTTTCATATGACCAGTCGCTATGATGGAACGCGACGCCGCCAACCGGAGACGCCGCCGACGCAAGGAGGACACGCGGATGCAAGCATCGCCCAATCCCGATGACGAACGGGACCTGCGCACCATGGTCGTGGCCGACCACGGCGTGGATCCCTCCCCCGTGCCCCGTCATAAGGCGCCGGCGCGTCAAACCGCGGGCATGGGCTTGCGCGACACCCTAATCTGGTGCGGCATACCGGTACTGGTCATCCTGCTGCTGCGCGTGTTCGTATTCGGCATGTACGCCATCCCCAGCGGATCGATGGAGAACACCATCATGCCCGGCGACCGCGTGCTGACCCTGTCCCTGGCACCCAAGGCCGTGGATCTGCGCCGCGGCGACATCGTGGTGTTCAAGGATCCGGCCAACTGGCTGCGCAACGAGCAAAGCAACGGCGTTTTCGGCAAGGACAGGCTCATCAAACGACTGATTGGACTGCCTGGCGATGTGGTCGAATGCGCGGGCGAAGGCAGCCCCGTGACCATCAACGGCGTGGCCGTCGACGAATCCTCGTACATCCGCGAGGGCGTCTCTCCCAGCAGCTTCCCGTTCCGCGTGGAGGTCACGGAGGGGCATGTGTTCGTCATGGGCGACAACCGTTCCAACTCCGCCGATTCCCGGTACCATCAGGATGATGAGGAGAACGGTCTGGTGCCGTTGGAGGACATCGAGGGCGTGGCGTTGGCCACGTACTGGCCGTTGCGGCGAATCGGCGTGTTGGATGCCCATCACGATGTGTTCGCCGACGTGCCGGGCAGACAGTCGGTCGGACTGTGATCCTTTCCAACGGCGATTCATCCCGCAACGGTTCGTCGGGGCCGCGCTCGCCTCGGACCGTGCCTGGTCCTGGCGGTGATGGCAAGGGATCGCGTTCTTTCCGGACTGTGATCGATTCGGTATCGTGGACATCAACTATTACCATGGCGGGAGCGAGATATGGTGCATGAGAGTCCGACGCTGGAGTTGGAACGGGAACTGGCCGCACAGGGGTATGGCCTGATTGTGGGATTCGACGAGGTCGGACGCGGTGCGCTGGCCGGTCCGGTGATGGTCGGCGCCGCGGCGATACGCGCCTGCGCCCTGCCGGAGCTGGCGGTTCCGGACGGTGTCGCCGATTCCAAGATGCTGACGGAGCGACGCCGCGAGACGCTGTTCGAACCGCTGCAGGCGTGGTGTGCGGCGAGCGCGGTCGGGCAGGCCAGCAACAGTGAGATCGACGAGTGGGGCATCAGTCATGCACTCGGCATCGCGGCCCTGCGCGCGCTCAACGCCGTGGAACGGCAGCTGGGGCTTATGTCGCCTGCCGGCGGTGGGCGGGCCGTGTCTGCTGCCCAGGACGCGGCGACGATGCGGGTCGGGGCGATTCTCGACGGGCCCAACGATTACATCACCAAAGCGCTCGACACCTTCGACGCGCCGGATGTGCCGGTTCCGGCACACGTCGTCACCCAGGTCAAGGGCGACCGCCACTGCGCCACGGTCGCCGCGGCGGCCGTCATCGCCAAAGTCACCAGGGACAGGCTCATGGTGGACATCGCCCGCGGCAATCCGCGGTACGCGCCGTATGAGTGGGACCGCAACAAGGGGTACGGCTCCGCCGCGCATCGACGCGCCATCGCCGAACTCGGCCCCACCCCGCTGCACCGCACCAGCTGGCACCTGACCGGCGAATGACCGGCACTGACTCCTCCCTTACGGCGACACCGCCTAATCCGCAAGGATGAGCCCGGCCGGCGCCGTCACGCGGAATCGTCCGTCGGCCCGATGCCGTGCGCGTGGCCGCGGCCGTAGCCTCAAGGTATGAGAAGCAAGAACCCCACAGCATTCACCGCGAACCCCGATATCGAGCGGACCGGCGCCATGCGACCGGACTACGCGTCCGGCGCTCCCGCCTCCGCGATTCTGAACGCCTCCGACCTGGTCATGGACTACGGTGCCGCCAATGTCCGCGCCGCCGCCGACCATGGCACCGCCGGCACAGGCCCCGCATCCGTGCATACGCTCGCACTCAACCACGTCGACTTCACCCTACGCGAGGGCGAATCGGTCGCCGTCATGGGCCCCTCGGGCTCCGGCAAATCCACCCTGCTGCACGCGCTGGCCGGCATCATCCGGCCGACCGCGGGCACCGTGACCTTCCGCGGCGCGAACCTGACCGCCATGCCGGACGCGGCGCGCACCAAGCTGCGCCGCAGCGCCTTCGGCTTCGTCTTCCAGTCCGGCCAGCTGCTGCCCGAACTGCCGGCGGTCGAGAACATCGCGTTGCCGATGATGCTGGGCGGCGTGGATTACCGCCGCGCCACCGATGCGGCGATCCTGTGGCTGGAACGACTCGGCCTGCGCGCGCTCGCAGGCCAGCGTCCGGGGGAGATGAGCGGCGGGCAGATGCAGCGCGTGGCCATCGCCCGCGCCCTGTGCGTGCAGCCGGCCGTGGTGTTCGCCGACGAACCGACCGGTGCGCTCGATCAGACCACCGGGCGCGAGGTCATGTCGATCCTGATGGAGGCGAGCCGCGCGAACGGCGCCGCCGTGGTGGTGGTCACGCACGACCCGAACGTCGCCGCCTTCTGCGACCGCACCATCACCATGCAGGACGGGCGTCTGGCGGACCTGCCCGGCACCGCCGGCGGGCATGACGAACGCGTGGTGTCGGCCCCCAGCTGGCAGGGGCGAACCCCGGCCGCGGGAACCGAGGTGGCCCGATGAGCACCTTCGCACTCTGGCGTCTGTTCCACCGCCCCGGCCGCAGCGACACGACCGCGCACACCTCAGCGCTCGCCATCATCGCGTTTGCCGCCGCCACCGCGATCTTCCTGACCGTGCTCGGCGGCCTGCACGGTTTCGTCTGGCGCGCCTCCGCCGACCATACCATCGGTTGCCTGTTCAGTCCCGACGCCTGCGCGCCCGGCACCTACGAGGCGTTCTCCCGCCGGCTCGCGGACGACCAGATGACGCAGATGGCCTCGACCTACGTGGTGCTGGCCATCTTCGCCTGCGTCCTGCTGGTCGTGCCGTTCGCCGCGCTCGCCGGTTCGGCCGCGCGGTTGGCGGCCTCCCGCCGTGACGCCCGTCTGGCCGCGTTACGTTTGGCGGGCGCCACCACCGGCCAGGTGGTGCGGCTGACCGCGCTCGACGCGGCCGGACAGGCGTTGGTCGGTTCGCTGATTGGCATCATCGGATACTTTGCGATCATGCCGCTGATCATGCTGCTGAACTTCCAGAATCAGCGGTTCACGTTCGAACAGCTGTGGGTGGGGTCGATCGCGCTGGTGGCCGTGGTGGCGGGCGTGACCGTGCTGGCGCTGGTCTCGGCGCTGATCACGCTGCGCCGCGTGGCGATCACCCCGCTGGGCGTGATGTCCCGCGCCGCCGAGCCGCTGCCCGCCAAGTGGCGTGTACTGATTTTCCTGGCTGTGGTGGCCGCCGCATACCTGGTGTTCTCGAACCCGACCATGCTGACCGGCCTGGGCGATGCGATGATCTACGCGGTGGTCATCGGGTTCTTCTTCCTGGTGTTCGCGGTGGTGAACCTGGTGGGTGCATGGGTGGTGGCCGCCCGCGCCCGCGTCAAGGCCCGTCATCCGAAGGACGCCGCCACGATGATCGCGATGCGCCGCATCCTCGACAACCCGAAGCGCGCCTGGCGCAACGTCTCCGGTGTGGCGTTGGCGGTGTTCGTCGCCGGCATCACCTCGATCTGCGGATACCTGTCGACCAGCGCGTGGACCTCGGGCGGCGCCGTGCCGCCGGCCGACGACCCGGGCGTGACGATGATGCGCGATATCGGCACCGGCGGTCTGCTGACGCTGGGATTCGCCGCCGTGCTGGCCGCGGTCAGCTGCGGTGTGATGCAGGCGGGCTCGGTGTACGACCAGGCGGCCGAATACCGGATGCTGGTGTTGGAAGGCACCGACGTGAAGACGTTGAACCGTGCGCGGTTCAAGGAGGTGCTGACGCCGCTGACCACCGTGGTTGTGGTGGCGGGCGGCTGCTCGCTGCTGCTCATGTTCCCGCTGTTTGCGGCCTCGATGACGCAGCCGGCCACGATCCTGAGCTTCGTCGGCGGCGTGGCGCTGTGCTTCGCGCTGGTCTCGGTGGGCGCGTTCGCATCCAACCGCGTGGCCGCCAGCCTGAACCTGACCGACTATCGCGCCGACGACTGACCGGGTCGGGTATCAGCCCAGCAGCACGGCGACCAGGGCGATGACGACGGGGCTGGTCATTGTACTCAGCAGGATGCCGTCGCGTGCGAAGGTGGTGCCGACGTTGTAGCGCGCCGCGTAGTTGTACACGTTCTGTCCGGTCGGCAGGGCGGCGAGCACCACGCAGGCGTACAGCGTCGGCCCGCGGAATCCCATCACGAAGTAGGAGAGCAGGAACGCCACCAGCGGCATGACGAGGTTCTTGAGCACGGTGACGGTGATCGTGGCCTGGCGCGCGGTCCTGTCCTGCATCGGCCTGGTGCCGTGCAGGGACATGCCGAACGCCATCAGGATCATCGGCACCGCGGCGTCGCCGATCATGTCGATCGGGTCGTAGAGGAAATCGGGGATGACGAACCAGCCGGTCTGCGCCGAGACCACCGACACCGCGATGCCGAGCAGCGAGGCGATGAGCATCGGCTGATGGAAGGGCTGCTTCAGCACCTCCTTGGCCGACACGCGGCCGGTGGTGGCCATATCGAGCACGGTCAGACCGACCGGTGTGAACAGCGCCTGCTGCATGACCAGGATCGGCGCCACCAGCGCCGGATCGCCGAGGATGTAGGTGGCGATCGGCAGGCCGATGTTGTTGGAGTTCAGATACAGCGAGTTCAACGCGCCGATGGTGGCGTGGGCCGCATCCATGTGGAAGTGCAGGCGGTTGACGGTCAGGAAGATCACGCCCACCGCCATGGCGGAGGCGAACGCCACCACAATCGACGAATGGAAGATGTCGAAGATCGGCTCCTTGGAGAGGATGGCGAACATCAGGCAGGGGCTGCACACGAAGAAGCTGAAACGATTGAGCACCATCTGCGCGCTCGACCCGCCGATGCGCAGCCGGGCCGCGATGTATCCGGCGAGGATCACGATGCCGATGACGCAGAATCCCTGCAGCGCGTTCAGCAGTCCCATATCGTCTCCTTGCCTGTGCCATGATCACGCTCGTGCGTGGCGTTTCGGATATGGTTACCAGTGTGTCATCGGCGTGCGGCCGTCACCGTTCCCGTCTCACATCGCGCCGCACGACACTCCCGGCCTTGTTCGGACCGTGCGACATCGTGACTGTGCGAGGAGTTTGAATAATGGCGAAATATCAACGTTTTGGGGACATGTATCACGGTCACGATGTCGCAGAGTCCGTAATAGGCCGGGCGTGTCGATTATCGGGACGGGGGCGGGTAGGCTGGGGGACATGAGTGATGAGATGATGCAGGCCGCGGCGATCGAGACGCCGGCGGAGATCAGGTTCGCGCCGGATGCCACGATGGAAGAGGCGTTGGCCGCGCTGATGGAACAGATCATGGCCGTGTATTCGGTGAGCGACGACGAGGGGCCGTTGACCGACATGGTGGAGCGGTTCCTGCGCCGCCAGCCGCATCTGACGGTCCGCAGGCACGGCGATACGCTGGTGGCCTCGACCGATCTGGGTCGCGACCGCAGGGTGATCCTGTGCGGGCATCTGGATACGGTGCCGGTGATCGACAACTTCCCGCCGCGCTGGCTGAAGCCCGGCGATCCGGCGATCCGCGGGGAGATCGCCGCCGCGCATCCGGACGAGCGTGTGATGTGGGGGCGCGGCGCCACCGATATGAAGGCTTCCGACGCGGCGCTGCTGTATCTGGCGGCCACACTGACCGAACCGAAGGTCGATCTGACCTACGTGTTCTACGACCATGAGGAGGTTGTGGCCGAGAAGAACGGCCTGCGCAAGGTGGTTCAGGCACACCCTGAATGGATCCAGGGTGATTTCGCGATCATCGGCGAGCCGACGAACTGCGGCATCGAGGGCGGCTGCAACGGCACGATGCGCTTCGACGTGGTGTCTCACGGCGTGGCCGCACACTCGGCACGCGCGTGGATGGGGGAGAACGCCATCCACAAGGCCGGCGAGGCGCTCGCACGTCTCAACGCCTATGAGCCGCAGGCCATCACCGTGGACGGTCTGGAGTACCGCGAGGGTCTGAACGCCACGCTGATCTCCGGCGGCAACGGCACGAACGTGATTCCGGACGAGTGCCGCATCCATGTGAACTACCGTTTCGCCCCGGACAAGGACATCCGCCAGGCCAAGGCGATGATGATGGGCGCGGACGCCGGCGCGGAGCTGAACAACGGCGAGCATGCGGCCACCGGCGGCGTGTTCGAGGGCTTCGGCATCGAGATGAAGGACGAATCGCCGTCCGCCCGCCCCGGCCTGGACGATCCACTGGCCCAGTCGCTGGTCGGCCTGGTCCGGGAACGTACCGGCCGCGAACCGGTGGCCAAGCTCGGCTGGACCGATGTGGCCCGTTTCGCCGCGCTCGGCATCCCCGCCGTCAACCTGGGCGCCGGCGACCCGCTGCTCGCGCACAAGCACGACGAGCAGGTGCCGGAAAGCGACCTGACGCTGATGGCCGGCATCCTGCGCGACTGGCTCGGCTGATCGCATCAGGCGCGTCGGATTGGGGGCCGACGCGCCTGAAAACCAATGCGGGGTAAACGGTCGGCAAAAAGTGTGTCATACTTATGGATGGTGGTTCTGCACACCACCACCGAAGCCTGGAGATGGCGTCGATCCCCTCGCGTGAGTGTTCCGCGAGCGCCGGTGTCCGCCATCGAGCAGCAGAGACTTTTGCAGGATGAGCCTGTGCGGTGCGCGATTGCGCGCGACCACGGTGAGAGCGTGGGGTGACAGCCGCGGCGGGCCGGACTAAGGCGACGTGGTGCAGCGCGTCGTGAGGAGCATTGTGCCCAGAGCGAACCGTGAGGGTTTCGACGAGAACGAAACCGTTGATCAGTCATTGTCGGAAACATCGGCATCCGAAGCGCCGTCCGAACCGGCGACCCCGCCGCGCCGCCGTCGCGGACGCCGCGTCACCCGTGAGGTGGGTGCGGCCGGCGCCACCGTGGCGCTGCAGGTGCAGGACCATTCGATGCCGCTGTTCGAGGAGCCGCATCTGCCGAGCCGTCAGGAGTCCAAGCCGGAGCCTGCACCGTCCCATGACGAGGAGGAGCAGGCGGCGCCGCGTCGTCGTTCGCGCCGTGCCACCGATGCCGCCGAGCGCCGCGGGACCGAGCGCGTCTTCCAATCGCCGTTCGACGACCCGTCCGGCGACGCCCGTGCGCTCGACGCGGTCGAGTCGTTGCCGGAGGGCCATGAGTCGCGTCGCCATCCGCGTCCGATGACGTCGCTGCTGTTCCAGGAGCCGGTGCTGCCGGAGCTGCGCCCGCGCCCCGTCGAGCGCGACGATGACGACCGTGAGGAGGACGAGGACGAGCGTCCCGCCTCCCGCCGTACCCGTTCGCGCCGCGCCCGCAGCCGTGAGGATGAGCGTGACGCGCGCCGCGACGAGGCCGAGGAACGTGAGGAGGACGAGCCGCGCCTGTCGCGTCGGCGTCGTTCCCGCAGCCGCGAGGAGGAGCCCGATACGCGCCGCGATCGCGAGGAACCGCGTGCCGAGGATCGGGAGGGTGCCGACGCCGCCGACGAGGAGCCGACGCGTTCGTCGCGCCGTTCGCGCCGTCTGAACGCCCAGGAGCGTCGCGCCGCGGCCGAGGTCGAGCAGATCGAGGAGGACCTCGAACTCGACGAGATTACGTATCTGCCGATCGACGAGGAGCGCCCCGCCAAATCCGACGACGAGGAGGAGGGGACGACGCGCCGTCGCCGTCGCCGTTCGCGCGGCGGCAACCGCGAGGATCGTGCGAACGACGATCGGTCGCGCGAGGGGCATGAGGAGCATCCCCGTGAGTCCTCCCGCGAGGATGAGGATGACGAGGAGCAGACCGTCACGCGCCGTCGCCGCCGTCGCCGCGGGGCCAAGTCCCCGGACGAGCAGGAGCAGCCGCTGGCCCGCCGTTCGCGCAAGCAGCAGTACATCGACGAGATCACCGATGTGGAGGGCTCGACCCGTCTGGAGGCCAAGAAGCAGCGCCGCCGCGACAACCGCCGCGAGCGCAGCCGCCAGAACCAGCTGATGGAGCAGGATTTCCTGGCCCGCCGCGAGAACGTGGAACGCCTGATGGTGGTGCGCGAGCGCGAGCGCCACACGCAGATCTCGGTGATCGAGGACAACGTGCTGGTCGAGCATTACGTCTCCGACATCCAGGAGGTGGCGACCGTCGGCAACATCTATCTCGGTCGCGTGCAGAACGTGCTGCCGAGCATGGAGGCCGCGTTCGTGGACATCGGCCAGGCCCGCAACGGCGTGCTGTACGCCGGCGAGGTCAACTGGGACTCGACCCGTCTGGAGGGCCAGCCGCGCCGCATCGAACTGGCGTTCAAGTCCGGCGACCCGGTGCTGGTGCAGGTCACCAAGGATCCGATCGGCCACAAGGGCGCGCGCCTGACCTCGCAGGTCACGCTGGCGGGCCGTTTCCTGGTGCTAGTGCCGTCCGGCGGCATGACCGGCGTGAGCCGCAAGCTGTCGGAGCGCGAGCGCAGCCGTCTCAAGGGCATCGTCTCGAAGATCGCCCCGAAGGATATGGGCGTGATCATCCGCACCGCGGCCGAGGGCGCCTCCGAGGAGGCGATCGTCAAGGACCTCGAGAACCTCGTGCACCAGTGGGAGCGCATCACCGCCAAGCGCGACGAGTTCCTGCACGGCAAGCGCCCCAAGCTCCTGCAGGGCGAGCCGGATGTGGCGATCCGCGTGGTGCGCGACATCTTCAACGACGACTTCGACAAGATGATCGTCGAGGGAGACAAGGTGTACGCCCGCATCGAGGAGTATCTGGACACGATGGCCCCCGACCTGAAGGGCAAGCTGGAGAAGTGGGACCCGGCCGAGCACGAGGGCAAGGACGTGTTCGACAAGTGGCAGATCGACTCCCAGCTGCGCAAGGGCATGGAGCGTCAGGTCTACCTGCCCTCGGGCGGTTCGATCGTCATCGACCGCACCGAGGCCATGACCACGATCGACGTGAACACCGGCCGGTTCATCGGCCGCGGCAAGAGCCTGGAGGAGACGGTCACCCGCTGCAACCTGGAGGCGTCCGAGGAGATCGCCCGCCAGCTGCGCCTGCGCGATATCGGCGGCATGGTCATGATCGACTATGTGGATATGGTCATGCCCGCGAACCGCGACCTGGTGCTGCGCCGGCTGGTCGAATGCCTGGCGCGCGACCGTACCAAGCACCAGGTGGCCGAGGTCACCTCGCTGGGTCTGGTGCAGATGACGCGCAAGCGCATCGGTCAGGGTCTGGTGGAGGCCTTCTCCGAGGAGTGCCCGACCTGCAAGGGCCGCGGCTTCATCCTGCACGACGAGCCGACCGTGTCCGCGGACTTCGACGACCCGTACGCCCTGAAGGGCGGCGATCCGTTCGTCAAGACGAACAAGCACGGCCAGGGTACGCAGGTGCAGATGCCGCAGGGCTCCTCGCCGGACGTCAAGGCCAAGCTCGCCCAGATCGCTGCGGCGGCCGTGGCGGCCAGCACGGAGGAGTGACGGCGTGTCGAGTTGACACGCACGACTCGTCTGCTTGCGCTCGTACATGGGTCGGTGTAGATTAGATAGTCGGTGTCTGGCTGAGACGCTTTGCCGTGCCGGACAGAACAGCTTCCAAAAAACTAGCAAGGAACGGATTATGTACGCGATTGTGAAGGCCGGTGGCCATCAGGAGAAGGTCGAGGTCGGTGACGTCATCGTGGTGAACCGTCTCGATGCGAAGGTCGGCGATACCGTGGAGTTCCCGGTCGCCCTCGTGGTTGACGGTGCCAAGGTCACCCTCGGTGCCAAGGATCTCGCCAAGATCTCCGTCAAGGCGGAAGTGGTCAACGACTCTGCCAAGGGTCCGAAGATCAACATCATGAAGTACAAGAACAAGACTGGCGTCACCCGTCGCAAGGGCCATCGTCAGCAGCAGACCATCGTCAAGATCACGGCTATCGCCTGATCCGCTGACAGGTCAGAACCGAAAGGAACAGACATGGCACATAAGAAGGGCGCTTCCAGCTCGCGCAACGGTCGCGACTCGAACCCGCAGTACCTCGGCGTCAAGAAGTTCGGCGGCGAGTCGGTTATCGCCGGCAACATCATCGTTCGCCAGCGTGGCACCAACTTCCACCCGGGCCAGAACGTCGGCATGGGCAAGGATCACACCCTGTTCGCCCTGACCGACGGCAACGTGCGCTTCGGCGTGCGTCGTGACCGCAAGGTCGTCGACGTGGTGTCCGCCTGAGATTCCAGGCGCGCTATTTCGTTTGAGGCCGCATCCCGCGTTCACGGGATGCGGTTTTTCGTATCCTCGGCCGCGGGCAGGGGCACACGGTAAGGTAGGCAGCTATGAGTGATTTTGTGGATCGTGTGGTCGTCCATGTCAAGGGCGGCGACGGCGGTAACGGTTCGGCCGGCATCCGCCGTGAGAAGTACAAGCCGTTGGCCGGTCCGAACGGCGGCAATGGCGGCGATGGCGGTTCCGTCGTCTTCGTGGCCGACCAGAACGCCAACAGCCTGTTGGACTACCGGTTCATGCCGCACCGCTCGGCGGGCAACGGCACGATGGGCATGGGGGATAACAAGGACGGGTCCAAGGGGGATGACCTGATCCTGCCGGTGCCGGTGGGCACGGTGATCTTCGAGGCGTGCGGGGCCCAGGGCTCGCCGAAGAGGCCCGGCGAACAACTGGCCGACCTGCGCCATGACGGCGACCGGTTCGTGGCCGCGGCGGGCGGCGCCGGCGGTCTGGGCAACATCGCCCTGGCCAACAAGACGCGCCGCGCCCCGGGCTTCGCGCTGCTCGGCGAACCGGGCGAGGAACGCGACGTGATCCTGGAACTCAAGTCCATCGCCGACGTGGCGCTGGTGGGGTTCCCGAGCGCCGGCAAGTCGAGCCTGGTGGCCGCCATGAGCGCCGCCAAGCCGAAGATCGCGGACTACCCGTTCACCACGTTGGTGCCGAACCTGGGCGTGGTCATGGCCGGCGACCGCCGCTACACGATCGCGGACGTGCCCGGCCTGATCCCGGGCGCCTCCGAGGGCAAGGGCCTGGGCCTGGAGTTCCTGCGCCACATCGAGCGCACCGAGATCATCGCCCACGTCATCGACTGCGCCACGCTGGAGCCGGACCGCGACCCGATCTCCGACTACGAGGCGCTTGAGCACGAGCTGGCCGAATACGCCGACAAGCTGGAGCTGCCGCTGGGTGCGATCCCGATCCCGGAACGCCCCCGCATCATCATCCTCAACAAGGTGGATGTGCCGGAGGCCAAGGAGCTCGCCGAGTTCGTCCGCCCGGAGTTCGAGGCGATGGGCCTGAAGGTGTTCCCGATTTCCACGGCCTCGCATGCGGGCTTGAAGGAGCTGAACTTCGCGCTGGCCGATATGGTGGCGCGGATGCGCGAGCAGGTCGCCGAACGCGAACAGGCGCAGGAGGCCGAGCGCGTGGTCATCAGGCCGCTGGAACAGCCGGCCCGCCGCCGGCGCGGCCAGGACGCCTCCGGCCCCGGCATCGACTTCACCGTGGAACGCCAGGAGGACGCCAACGGCGACTTCTGGTACACGGTCAGCGGCGCCAAGCCGGAACGCTGGGTGATGCAGACGAACTTCGACAACGACGAGGCCGTCGGCTACCTGGCCGACCGTCTGGCCAAGCTGGGCGTGGAGGACGAGCTGCGCCGGCAGGGTGCCAAGCCGGGCGACGAGGTGCGCATCGGCCGCGGCAATCGGGCCGTGGCGTTCGACTGGGACCCGACCATCGCCGCCGGCGCGGAGATGCTCGACGGCGCCCAGTTGGGCGCGCGCGGCAAGGACCTGCGCCTGGAGGAAAACGACAACCGCACCCGCCGCCGCACGAACGCCGAACGCCGCCGCCAGTACCACGAGATGATGGACGCACGCCAGGCCGTGCGCGAGGCGATGATGGCCGAACGCGCCGCCGGACACTGGGCCGACCCGAGCGTCAACGACGATCCCCACGACGAGCAGAGCCTGTTCGGCCGTGGCGAGGATGTCGAGGATGTCGAGGACATTGACGAGTAGCCGCGTGAGCAACGCTAAGGAGTGATGGTGTCCATACCGAGTCAGGCACAGGTACGCCGGTCCGTCGCGCAGGCGCAGACGATGGTGGTCAAGGTCGGGTCCAGTTCGCTGACGCGGTCATCCGGTCATCTGGACGCCGCCAAGCTGGAGGCCCTGGTGGCGTCCGTGGCGGCCAACGTGTTGTCGGGCGCGCGCATCGTGCTGGTCTCCTCGGGCGCCATCGCGGCCGGATTCGGACCGCTCGGCTTCGCCGAACGCCCGCGCGACGTGGCCACCCAGCAGGCCGCCGCCTCGGTGGGGCAGGGGCTGCTGATGGCGCGCTACGAGACCGCGTTCGCGCGGTACGGCATCCGCGTGGGCCAGATCCTCATCACCGCGGAGGACACGATCCGCGCCGCGCAGTACCGCAACGCCCGGCGCACGCTCGAACGGCTGCTGGACCTCGGCGTCGTGCCGATCGTCAACGAGAACGACGCGCTGGCCAGCAACGAGATCCGGTTCGGCGACAACGACCGCCTCTCCGCGCTGGTGGCCAACATCGTGCGCGCCGACGCGCTCGTCCTGCTCACCGACGTGGACGCGCTGTACACCGCGCCGCCCAGCCGTCCGGACGCGCGGCGCATCGGGTACGTGCCCGACGTGATCGCGGCCCTGCGGGACGTGACCGTGGGCGGCAGCACCTCCGGTGTCGGCACCGGCGGCATGGTCACCAAGCTGGAGGCGGCGCGGATCGCCGCGGTCTCCGGCGTGCCCGTCGTGCTGACCAGCGCCGCGAACGCGGGGCCGGCGATGATGGGCGACCCGGTCGGCACCGTGTTCGCCCCGGTGCACGACCGCGGCTCCTCGCGTCGGCTGTGGATCGGATTCGCGGCGGAACCCCGCGGGACGATCGTGGTCGACGACGGCGCCGTGCGCGCCGTACGCGGCGGACGGGCCAGCCTGCTGGCGGCCGGCGCGTTGGAAGTGCGCGGGGAGTTCTCCGCCGGCGACCCGGTGTGGGTGGACGCCGAGGACGGCACGCATCTGGCGCGTGGATTGTCCGGATACGATTCCGAGGAGATTCCGCAGATGCTGGGGCGCAATACGGACCAGCTGCGGCGATTCCTCGGCGAGGCGTACGCGCATCCGCTGATCCACCGCGACAATCTGGTGCTCGTATAGCGGCGGTTCTCTGCGCGTGGGGCTAGCATGGGAGCCATGACTATGGCAGACTGGCAGACCCTGAGCGATCGTATCAACAATGTGGCGCCGAGCGCCACGCTGGCCGTGGATTCCAAGGCCAAGGCCATGAAGGCGGCGGGCGTCGACGTCATCGGCTTCGGCGCCGGCGAGCCGAACTTCCCGACCCCGGACTATGTGGTCGAGGCCGCCGCCGAGGCGTGCCGCGACCCGCGTAACCACCGGTACACGCCGACCCCGGGCCTGCCCGAGCTGCGTGAGGCCATCGCCCGCAAGATGCTGCGCGACTCCGGCTACGAGGTGACCCCCGAACAGGTGGTGGTGACCAACGGCGGCAAGCAGGCCGTCTACGAGGCGTTCCAGATCCTGCTCAATGACGGCGACGAGGTGATCATCCCCACGCCGTACTGGACCAGCTACCCCGAGGCCGTCAAACTGGCCGGCGGCGTACCGGTCGAGGTGTTCGCCGGCGCCGACCGCTCCTTCGAGCCGGATATCGACGCCATCGAGGCGGCCCGCACCGCCCGGACCCGCGCCATCATCGTCACCTCCCCGTCGAACCCGACCGGCGCCGTGTGGAGCCGTGAGACCATCGAGGCGATCGGGCGGTGGGCCGTGGAGCACCATGTGTGGGTGGTCTCCGACGAGATCTACGAGCACCTCAACTATGACGGTGCCCGGACCTCGTATATCGGCCAGGTGGTGCCCGAGGTGCGCGACCAGCTGATCGTGCTCAACGGCGTGGCCAAGACCTACGCCATGACCGGCTGGCGCGTCGGCTGGCTGGTGGCCCCCGAGCCGGTGGCCAAGGCCGCCGCCAAGCTGCAGGGGCATATGACCTCCAACGTGGCGAATGTGCCGCAGCGCGCCGCCATCGCCGCCGTGGGCGGTGATTTGGACGCCGTCTACGCCATGCGTGAGGCCTTCGACGTGCGCCGCAAGGCCATCGTGGCCGCATTGAACGCCATCGACGGCGTGCATTGCCCGACGCCGACCGGCGCGTTCTACGCGTTCGCCGACGTCTCCGGCCTGCTGAACCGGCCGCTCGGCGCCAACGGTTCGGTGGCCACGAGCTCGGCCGAGCTGGCCGCCATGCTGCTGGACGAGGCACATGTGGCGGCGGTGCCCGGCGAGGCGTTCGGCGCCCCCGGCTACCTGCGCTTCTCCTACGCGCTGGCGGACGACCAGCTGGCTGAAGGCATGCGCCGGTTCCAGGCCTGGGTGGGCTGAGAGGACACACCGGAGCAAACGGCGGAAAATAGCGGTTTATCGGCGAGCGAACACCGGTGGGTGGACGAAATCGACGGGAACCGCTATTATTGCGTTTTGGCGGTTTTGCCCGCTGGTCGGCAGGTATTTGCTACCATGGGCAGAGTTCACCTAGGGATGTGGCGCAATTGGTAGCGCAACGGTCTCCAAAACCGTAGGTTGTGGGTTCGAGTCCCGCCGTCCCTGCCAAGTTTTTCCACTGCAAGCCGAAGACGAAGGACGGATATGGCGAAGAAAAGCACCAGCGCACAAGCCAAGAAGCCGAATGTCTTCATGCGCATCGGCATGTTCATCAAGCAGATCGTCGATGAGATGCGCAAGGTGGTGACCCCGACCAGCAAGGAGCTGTTTTTCTGGGCTCTGGCCGTGCTGGTGTTCGTGCTCTTCCTGATGGCAATCGTGACCGGTATGGATCTCGGCCTGGGCAAGCTCATGCTGTGGATGTTCGGCTGATTGATCCCGATCTGAAGGTGAATGCATGACTGACGAAGTGAATCTCGACAATCTCGACGAGCTGCCCGACGTTCCCGAAACCGGCGAGGAGCCGGCCGAGGACGCCGAGCCACAGCCCGTGGAAGCGGCACCCGTTGAGGAGGCTGCCGAGGATGCCGGCGAATCCGCCGACGAGGAGCTTGACCCCGGTGTCAAGGCCGTTGAGGAGTTCTCCAAGAGCCTGCGCACGCTGGAAGGCAAGTGGTATGTGCTGCATACCTACTCCGGCTATGAGAAGCGCGTGAAGACCAATGTGGAGTCCCGTGTGGCCAGCTTCGGGCTGGAGGACAAGATCTTCCAGGTCGAGGTGCCGATGGAGGAGGTCGAGAAGCACACCGACAAGGGCAAGAAGGTCATCACCCGCGTGCGTGTGCCCGGATACGTGCTGATTCGCATGTGGCCGGATGAGGACGCCCGCCGCATCGTGCGCGAGACCGAGGGCGTGACCGGCTTCGTCGGACCGACCAAGGATCCGGCGCCGCTGAGCCGCAAGGAAGTCGTGGCGATGATGGCCCCGATGATCGCCTCCGAGGCGCTGAAGAAGGCCGGCGACAAGCCCGCCGCCGCCAAGAAGCGCACGGTCGAGGTCTCGTACGTCGTAGGCGACCAGGTCACCGTCACCGACGGCCCGTTCGCCACCATGGCCGCCGTGGTGTCCGACGTGGAGCCGACCACGCAGAAGCTCACCGTGCTCGTGTCCATCTTCGGGCGCGATACGCCGGTCGAGCTGGGCTTCGACCAGGTCGAGAAGCTCAACTGATCGGCGCCGACCACCAATCGTTTCAGGACCCCGCCTCACGGCGGGGTCTTTTTGCGTATATCCCGGAGAGAATGTCCGACAGTGGCGGCATAATGGGAAAGCTTGTGTCTGGAGGGGAGACCCGCTAGCACAGCACAGCAATACCCGTTGCGGGAGGAAGCGGCCATGAGGCCGTTGCCGTTTGCACCGCTTCACAGAAAGAAGAACCATTTATGGCTCCCAAGAAGAAGGTCTCAGCGCTGATCAAGCTCGAGATTCAGGCCGGCAAGGCCAACCCGGCCCCGCCGCTCGGCCCGGCCCTGGGCTCGCACGGCGTCAACATCATGGACTTCTGCAAGGCCTACAACGCGGCCACGCAGGACAAGATGGGCCAGATCGTCCCGGTTGAGATCACCGTCTATGAGGATCGCTCCTTCACCTTCGTTCTCAAGACCCCGCCGGCCGCGGCGCTGCTCAAGCAGGCCGCCGGTATTCAGAAGGGCACCGAGAACCCGCTGACCCACAAGGTCGGCTCCGTCACCAAGGCTCAGATCCGCGAGATCGCGGAGACCAAGATGCCTGATCTGTCCGCTCGCGACGTCGAGGCCGGCATGAAGATCATCGAGGGTACCGCCCGTTCCATGGGCATCACGGTGACCGACTGAGAGGAGAAGGACAGATGGCTAAGCATTCCAAGAAGTACCGCGAAGCGGCCGAGAAGATCGATCGCAACAACCTGTACACCGGCGCCGAGGCTATCGCTCTGCTCAAGAGCATGCCGTCGTACAAGTTCGACCAGACGGTCGAGGCTGTGCTGCGTCTGAACGTTGACCCGCGCAAGGCCGACCAGCTGGTCCGCGGCACCGTCAACCTGCCTCACGGCACCGGTAAGACCGCCAAGGTCCTGGTGTTCGCCCGCGGCCCGAAGGCCACCGAGGCCACCGAGGCCGGCGCCGACATCGTCGGCGATGACGAGCTCATCGAGAAGGTGGCCGGCGGCTTCCTCGACTTCGACGCCGTGGTCGCCACCCCGGACATGATGGGCAAGGTCGGCCGTCTGGGCCGTGTGCTCGGTCCGCGTGGCCTGATGCCGAATCCGAAGACCGGCACCGTGACCATGGATGTGGCCAAGGCCGTCGCCGACATCAAGGGCGGCAAGATCGAGTTCCGTGTCGACCGTCACGGCAACCTGAGCTTCCTGATCGGCAAGCTCTCGTTCGATGAGAACGCCCTGGTCGAGAACTTCAAGGCCGTGGCCGAAGAGGTCAAGCGTCTGAAGCCGTCCACCGTCAAGGGCCGTTACATCACGAAGGTGACGATCACCTCCACGATGGCCCCGGGCGTCCCGGTCGACCCGATGTCGCTGCTGTAACCGACAGCCGATAGCGCATCGCACACTGCATGGTCCCCGCACTTGTCCAAAGTGCGGGGACCATCGTGTATCCGCCCCTGCGTTGCAAAACCGGGTTGCCGGCTCATCGCCGCAACGTCGGCCACGCCGTCCCGTTGCTGGTGCGGGCACGATTCAGCTGATATGGTGGTGCGGGAAAGGAGAGCGGCATGGGCAGGGAGGACCGTAGCGTCGAATCGCTGGTGAAGGCCAGAGCCGTGTTGTCCGTGCTGCAGGAGCGCGGTGTGGCCAGCATCAAGGACATCGCCGCCCGCGTGGATGAGCCGGTCAGTTCCACGTACCGTCTGCTGTCCAGCCTGATGGCGTTGGGGTGGGTGGAGAAGGCCGCCAAGCGTGGGGAGTATCGGCTGGGGGTGGATTGCATCCGCATCGGCGGCCGCATCGAACGGCGTCTGGATATCCAGCACATCGCCCGGCAGCGTTTCCGCGCGCATCGTGAACGAACGGGCGTATGGGGGCTGTACGTGCTGCGGCAGTTCAGGGCGGTGTGCATCGAGGCCAAAGCCTACGAACAGGTGGAGAGCTACGCGCAGATGGTCGGTACCTTCCTCCCGTTGGGCATGGGCGCGGCCGCACGCGTGCTGGGCGCGTTCCTTCCGGAGCGCGCGTATGAGCGGTTGCTGGATTATCAGATGGGTGCCGCCGGCTTGGGCGGGCTGTCGTCCGCGTTCCGCTTGCAGACCGTATCCGATGCGGCTCAGGTTCGCCGTATCGGGTTCGCCTATGATGTCGGCCAAACGATGGCGGGTGCCCTGAGCGTCGCCGCGCCGGTGTTCGATCATGCCGGTGATGCGGTGGCGGCCGTGTCGCTGGGGGGGCTGCCCCGCACATTGGAGTGCCGGCTGCGTGAGGGCGACCTGCCGGAGGAGGTGTCGCTGGTGATGCGGGTGTCCCGCGAGGTGTCCGCGGATCTGGGATACATCGGAGACGAGGAGGTGCCGGATGACGAATGAACGTTCGGGACACCGTGAGCCGAACCGTGTGTTGGCGAAGACCGGTCTGATCGTGGAGGCGTTGTCCGCCGACAATGAATTGACGCCGGCTGAGATCGCGCAACGCTGCGATATCTCACGTTCGACGGCGTACCGTATCCTCGACGGCCTGGTGAACGTGGGGCTGGCCGTGGTGGATTCGGACGCGCGCTATTCGTTGTCGCTGGACTGGCTGTCGTTGGCGGACGCGGCCCGTGCGGCCATGGCCGAGTGGCGTGACGCGGACGAGGTGCTGCGTCGCGTGACCACCGGGTCCACGATGACGTCGTATCTGACGGTGCGTTCCGGGTCGGAGGCGGTATGCATCGCCTGCGCTCAGGGGCATGGCGCCGACGCCACGATCCTGCGTCCGGGGCGCACGCTGCCGTTGTTCGCCGGTGCCGCCGGACGTGTGGTGCTGGCCTTCAGCGACGATGCGACGGTGGGGCGATACCTGGCGATGGCCCCGTTCCCCGCATACAACGAGCATACATTGACGACGGCCGAGGAGTTGCGCGCGGATGTCGCGCGTATCCGTGAGCGCGGATACGCGGTGTCGGACGAGGATGTGACGTTGGGGATCGGCGCCGTCGGCGTTCCGCTGTTCCGCCCCGGCGAAGGCCATGCGGTGGGCGCGTTGTCCGCAGGCGGGTTCGTGGACGAGGTCCGCCGGATGTCCGATGATCTGCTCGAGCTGCTGCGGCGGGGGGCCGTTGAGTTGGGGTGTTCCAGCGAACGGTAATTGATAATGGACACGCTGTCCGAATATTGCTGATGATGGGGTCGTCTGAGGGGATTGTCCCCTGCTTCTCCGCGCGTCCTTCGCATGAAATAGGACGCTGTGTCCTTAAGGAGTCGCACGTTGTGCCGTCGGATTATCGCCTGCGCCATTTTTCTCGTTTTGTGAACAAAGATTCTGTTGTGTGACACGCGGATATGTCATCACGGTTGCGTAAGTAAATCTCAAATACTAGACTCGCGTTCTGTTAGACACAGCAAAGTCGCTTGAAGTGCCCAGTGTCGGCGCTTCTTGTTGCTTCCAATGGAGGAGATTGACAATGAGCGAGAATCTGTCAGCGGAGCAGATCGATGAGATGAAGCGGTTCTCATGGAAGATCCGCATGGAGGCCATCAAGTGCATCGCGGCATTCGGACTGGGCCACGTCGGCGGATCGATGTCCATCGCCGACGTACTGTCGGTGCTATACAGCGGTGAGATGGCCATCGACCCCGCCAACCCCGAGTGGGAGGGGCGTGACCGTCTGGTGCTCTCGAAGGGGCACTGCGCACCGGCCCTGTATGCCACGCTGGCGCTCAAGGGGTTCTTCCCGATGGATTGGCTGACCACCATGAACCAGAACGGCACCAACCTGCCCAGCCACGCGGACCGCCTCAAGGTGCCTGGCATCGACATGACTGCCGGCTCCCTCGGTCAGGGCGGTTCCGTGGCCGCAGGCATGGCACTCGCCGTTAAGATGGACGGCAGGCCGAACAACGTGTACGTGATCTTCGGCGACGGCGAATCCCAGGAAGGCCAGGTCTGGGAGATGGCCCTGTTCGCGCCGCAGCATCGCCTTGACAACCTCATCGCCTTCGTGGACTACAACAAATTGCAGCTGGACGGCTTCTGCGACGACATCATCGCCATGGGCGACATGGCCGCCAAGTTCCGCGACTTTGGCTGGTACACGATCAACCTCGAAGACGGCAATGACGTCGTGGCCATCCACGACGCCATTGAAGAAGCCAAAGCACAGACCACCGGTAAGCCCACCATGATCATCCTCAACACCGTCAAGGGCCTGGGCTGGAGCGAGATCGCCGGCAAGACCAACAGCCACGCCCCGTCGGTCTGCCAGGAGCAGCTCGCCGAGGCGCTCGCCGAGATGCAGGCCGCCTACGACGCCATCTGATCACGTCGCTATATCAACACATCGCAGAATCGTCATATCGAAAAGAGCAGAGAACCATGATCGTCAACGAATTGAACCATGAGACGCAGGAGATGCGCGCCGCCTTCTGCGACCGTCTGATCGAACTCGCGCAAACCCACCCGAATCTGGTGGTGATGGACGCCGACCTGATGGGTGCCATGGGCACCAAGCCGTTCGCCGCCAGGTACCCAGAGCGTACCGTCGACTGCGGCATCCAGGAGGCCAACATGGTCGGCGTGGCGGTGGGCCTGTCGCTGGAAGGCAAGATTCCGTTCGCCCATACCTTCGGTCCGTTCATGTCGCGCCGCGCCACCGACCAGATCTTCATCTCCGGCGCCTACTCCAAGGCCAACGTCAAACTCATCGGTTCGGATCCCGGCATCACCGCCAAGACCAACGGCGGCACCCACATGCCGTTCGAGGATATGGGCATCATGCGCTCGATCCCGGAGATGACCATCATCGAACCCACCGATATCACAATGCTCAAGTATGTCATGGGCTGGATGGCCGACCACTATGGCATGCAATACATGCGTCTGGTGCGCAAGGAATGCTACAAGATCTACGAGGACGACACCGAATTCGAGATCGGCAAGGCCGTGACCGTGCGTGACGATGCCGACGCCGACGTGACCATCATCGCCTCCGGCTTCTGCGTGGCCCAGTCGATCAAGGCCGCCCAGGAACTGGAACGCCAGGGCATCCGCACGCGCATCCTCGACATGTTCACCTGGAAGCCGATCGACGAGGAGGCCATCGTGCGCGCCGCCCGTGAGACCGGTGCCATCGTGACCGCCGAGAACCACAACCTGACCACCGGCCTGGGCGCCGCCGTCAGCGAGGTCGTGGTCAGGAGCGTGCCGGTCCCCATGGAACTCATCGGCGTCAACGACCAGTTCGGCCAGGTCGGCTCGCTGGACTACCTCGCCGAGCAGTACCACATGACCGTACCCGACATCGTGGAAGCCGCCAAACGCGCCATCGCCCGCAAGAACGCCTGAAAGGAACAACGTAATGAAACTGATTGAAGTAGGTCCCGTGCTGCACAGGTTCGACACGGTCGGCGCGTTTCTCGACGAATTCCACGTGGGCGAGGGCGATCTGATCTTCTCCGTCGAAGTCATCTACGACGCGTTCCTCGACGGTCACGTCGACGGCGCTCAACTGCTGCTCACCGACAAGTACGGCACCACCGAGCCCACCGACGAGATGATCGATGCCATGATCCGTGACGCTGATCTGGCCCAGTGCCGTCGTGTCATCGCCATCGGCGGCGGAGCCGTGATGGACATCGCCAAGGTCGTCGCCTGCTCGGGCGGGCTTGACATGGACGGCATCTTCGCGCAGCTGCCCGATCTGCACCGTGACGTCGAACTGGTTCTGGTGCCCACCACCTGCGGCACCGGCAGCGAGGTCACCCAGCTCGCCTCCATCAACCGCACCAAGCTCGGGACCAAGGTCGGCATGGGATGTCCGGCGATGTACGGCGACAGTGCCGTGCTCATCCCCGAACTGCTGCACGGCCTGCCGAACTACGTCTTCGCCACCAGCTCGATCGACGCGCTGTGCCACGCCGTCGAATCGATCCTGTCTCCGAACTCGACGCCTGTCGTCAAGCTGTTCGGCTACCAGGCGGTCAAGATGATCCTGAGCGGCTACCGCAAGGTGGTGGACGGCGGACTGGAGGCACGCAACGCGCTCATGGGCGACTTCCTGCTCGCCAGCACCTATGCGGGCATCGCGTTCGGCACCGGCGGGTGCGCCGCCGTGCACGCGCTGAGCTACCAGCTCGGCGGCAAGTACCATGTGGCGCACGGCGAGTCCAACTATGCCATGTTCACCGGTGTGCTGCGCAACTACATGGAAGTCCGCGTCGACGGCGAGATCGCCACGCTCAACACGTTCATTGCGAACATCCTCGAATGCGACGAGGCCGATGTCTATGACGAGCTGGAGGCGCTGATCAACCAGCTGCTGCCCAAGAAGGCGCTGCACGAATACGGGGTGACCCGCGAGGACCTGCCCGAATTCGCCCACCGTGTGATCGAAACCCAGCAGCGTCTGATGCGCAACTGCTTCGTGCCGCTCGACGAGGCCCGCGTACTGAAGATCTTCGAGGAACTGTACTAAAGGCGGCGCTGCATGGAAGTCATCAACTGGATACTCGGGCTCGGCGCCTCCGTCATGATGCCGATCATCTTCACGATCATCGGCGTATGCGTGGGCAATGGGTTCTTCAAGTCGCTGAAATCCGGCCTGACCGTAGGCGTGGCGTTCGTGGGCCTGAGCCTGGTCACCACACTGCTGACCGACAACCTCGGTCCGGTGGTCAACACGATCGTGGAGCTGTACGGGCTCAACCTCAACGTACTCGACATCGGTTGGCCGGCCGCCTCGCAGATCGCCTACAGCTCGCAGATCGGCGCGCTGGTGATTCCGTTCGGACTGGTCCTCAACATCATCATGATCCTGACGCGCACCACCAAAACCATCGCGATGGACCTGTTCAACTACTGGCATTACGCCTTCATCGGCGCCATCGTGTACGTGGCCACCGACAGCCTGGCCTGGTCGCTGTTCATCGTGGCGGTGAACTTCATCATCATCAACTGCATCGGCGACCTGGAATCCAAACGCGTCTACCGGTACTACGGCAAGGAGAAGGTCAACGGCATCGCGTTCCCGGTGCCGGTCTGCGCGCCCTATGCGCCGATCGCCCATGCGCTCAACTGGGTCATGGACCATATCCCCGGCATCCGTAGCATCGACTGGGACGCCGAGAAGATGCAGAGGAAACTGGGCTTCGTGGGCGAGCCGCTGTTCCTCGGCACCGTGATCGGCGCGCTGCTGGGCGTGCTCGCACGCTACCCGGTGGACGGCATCCTCAAGCTCGCCGTCAACATGGGTGCCGTCATGCTGCTCATCCCGCGCATCTCCGGACTGTTCGGCGAAGGTCTGCTGCCCATCACCGAAGCCATCAAGAGGTTGCTGCAGAAGCGTTTCAAGACGCATGCCGACCTGCTGATCGGCATGAGTCCCTCGCTGGTCGTGGGCGACCCGGTGAACATGGTGTGCTCGGTGTTGGTCGTGCCGTTCATCCTGTTCCTGTCGGTGGTGCTGCCGGGCAACCAGTTCCTGCCGATTGCCTCGCTCGCCGGCGCGATGTACATCTTCGTGCTCGTGTTGCCGATCACCAAAGGCAACGTGTTCCGCACGTTCATCATCGGCATGGTGGCGTTGGTCATCGGCAACTACGCGGCTACCGCGCTGTCCGGGGTGTTCACCGAGGCGGCTCTGCAGTCCGGCGTCACCCTGCCGGACGGCACCACTGCGGTGGCGAGCTTCGACTACGCGGGCAACCCGATCACCTGGCTGCTGTACCAGGCCGCCCAGTTCAAATGGATTGGCGCCGGCATCCTGGTGGTCATCTGCATCGCGCTGATGTTGTACAACCGCAGGAAGATCATCGCCGAAGCGGATGCATTGCCGGAAGTCTGATAGCGGGAGGAGTCCGCAATCAGACGAGAGGTCCGTCGGGGCCACATCGAACATGATCGGTGTGGCCCCGACGCCGTTCCCCGGGGCGGCCGTCAGCCCTGCGCGGCGTCCTTCATCAGGCCCAATGCGATGGCGGTCTGCAGCACGTAGCCTTCGCGCGGATCGGTGGCGTCCCAGCCGGTGGTCTCGGCGGCGCGCTTGAGCCGGTACCGCACCGTGTTGGGATGCACGTTCAGCTCCTTGGCCGTAGTCTCCAGCGAATTGCCGGATTTCAGGAAGGTCGAGACCGTGGCCAGTGTGGGGTCGTCGGCGTTGTCGCCCTTCAACGAACGGTAGACCTCGTCGATCAATTCGTTGCGCGCATCTTCGTCGCCCAGCAGCGCCCGCTCGGGCAACACGTCATCGGCCCGCATCGGCCGCGGCAGCACGGGCACCGCGGCCGATGCGGCCAGCGCCGCCAGCACGCTGCGCACGCTGCGTTGCGCGCCCTCCACCCGGTGCCGCACAGGCCCCAGACACAGCGGCAGCCGCGCATGGAACGCATCGGTCATGGCGGTGCAGGCCACCTCCGGAGTGACCGCGCTCTGCATCTCCACCAAGGCCACGCACCAGGTGCCGCGTGCGCCGATGATGCAGTTGCTCCCGCCGAGATTTCGGATGGCCTCACGGATCAGTCGGGAGGAATCGCCGATACCCTTGGCCGGCGTACCGGCCACGGTGAAGCAGGTGAAATCGTCCCGCCATCCCAGCACGCGCAGCAATGACATGACGCGCTCGTCGGCCAGACCATCCGCCAGGCATTCGAACGCCACCGATTCCACGCGCGCGTCGAGGGTATCGCCCTCCCCGCCCCGCAGCAGCGCCAGCATATCGTCCGAGGCGCCCTGATGGCGCTCGGACGGACGGCGATGCTGCGATAAAGGCCAGACGGAAGGAGTCATGCTTCCACTGTATCCGGATTTGGGGAATTCGGCGGCACTCCGTCCGCCGTGTGGCGCGACGCCAGGGACTCCCGCCAGAACGTCAGGCACAGGAAACCGAAGCAGAACGCCACGGGCAGCATATGCCGCTCGAAGTTGTTGGCCGGCGCGGTGATCATGACCCCCATCAGCAACGCCAGGGGAATATGCCAGGCGAGCGTGCGCCAACGCCGCAGCACCACCTCGGCCGCTCCGATCAGCAGCGTCAACGACACATACAGGTTGCCGTGCGTCAGCCATCCGAGCACCGGCACGGCGCCCCAATCCCGCGCGAACTGGGCGACCGACGCCCGCCAGTCGTGGCACCAGTCCTTGATCCACTCGGTCTGGTTCTGCACGTAGATGCTGTCCACGTAGTAGTCCATCGAGGTGTACGGGCTGGCGGTCGCATCGAAATAGCCGTAGCACTTGGCCAGCAACGCGTCGAGCGCGATCACCGGGTTGGCGGCCACGATCTGGGCCCACGCGGTGTTGAACTGCGCCATGTCCTCCTCGGTCACCGTGCGCCACTTATAGCTGACCTTCTTGGACTGGATGCCGGAGGACTTGACCGGGTCGGCGTCATCCTGACGGTATGCGTCCGCCATCTGGTCCAGGTTGAAGATCGGCTCCAGCAACTCCGCGGCGGAATCCGGGATGCCTTCGGGGTTGAGCTTGGCCACGCGCGCGATCTGCTGGAGCTGGATGCCGCGGCTCTCGATCGGATCTCCGTTGATGATCAGGCCGGATTGGATCATCAGCACCACGCCGCCGTGGATCAGCACGGTCGGCAGCAGCAGCGCGGTCACATAGACATGCCAGCGGCGGCGGTCGGCGATCAGCGCCAGCAGGATCTGCAGCACGATGATGTACCAGGCGTACTTGGCGGAGATCAGCATCACGCAGGACGCCGCGGCGAACGCCATCCAGGATCGGGAGCGCAGCCGTCGCGGCCTGCTGTCCGGCATCAGCTCGCCACGGGTCATATGCAGCTCGTACCACACGCCGAACCACCAGACGAACGAGAACGCGAACAGCGGCGACTTGGTCAGCGAGATCGTGGCGAACACCGCCAACGGGCAGACCAGGAAGAACAGGAGAATCACGAACCGTTGGAGCGCGCCCGCCGGTCGCGCCAGCCCCGTCTCGCGCAGCGCGTCGATGCGTTCGCCGCCGTCGGCCGGCCGCAGGAACGGCAGGTTGAAGAACCGGTTGGCGGTGGCCGCGCAGCAGAACGCGGCGAACACGAACTGGATCGCCGATAGCGCCACGAACCCGGCGTCGTTCGAGCCGGTGAGATACCGGGAGACGGCTGCGGCGGCGCCGTAGCACACGGTGAGCACGATGTTGTGCTGGTCGGTCAGATACGTCGGATCCTCGGGCCACAGATAATGCGCGGTCGGGTAGATGTCCATCGGCACGAACGAGAAGAACCCGATGTACGGCTGGTCCACGCCCAGCCATTGGTTCCACGCCCAGCTGAACTCGCGCGCCTGCGACCGCACGTCGGCGCCGAACGCGCTCAGCAGCGTCGTCGGCACCCACAGCCAGCCGATGAGCAGGATCAGGAACAGCTTCCACCAGCGGTCGGTGCCGCGCAGGATTATCCGCCGGCACCAGTCGCCGGCGTGCGCCACGGCTTGCATCGGCGCGGTCAGGGCCAGATGCACGAGCCGTCGTTTGGCGGCGACGGGCAGCGGCGGCAGGATCCGCCGACGCCTGGCCCAGCGGACCAGCAGGATCACGATGCCCAGATACGCGGCGAAGGAGATGAGGAAGTAGGCGGTGTTGGCCCATGACCAGTCGGCAATCGACCCCTCGACCCAGTACAGCGGCCCCACGGCCGTGCACAGTGCCATCCACAGGCAGGCGAATCCGGCCAGCCCCCAACGGGCGCCGGCGGCGAGCCCGGCCAGCCGGGTGCGGCGGGGATGTGCGGCGACGGCGTCGGTGTGAGCGTTCTCAGCTGCGGATACGGGGCGTCGTCCATCGGCGGCATGCATGATATCCACACTGGAAGGCTCGGTCATGGATGGCAATTGTACCGTGCGCGGATGATTGCCGTGTACGAGTCCGCCGTACCCGCGCAAAAGTTTCGACGCATGCGGGCCTGCCACGATGGGGAGCGGGCGATCGGGCCAGTGCGCCATCCTCATGAATGCGAGGAACGACCGGTGGGGCGCCGGGACGTCTTATGCGCGCCGCATCGGTTGGGGGCCGGTGCGATAGGGTGGAATCATGAACGGGAACGATTCCAAGGCGATGCGGCGTCTGCCGTGCACCTGCCGCGCCGCCGAACAGGTGCTGTGGTTCGACGAGGTGGATTCGACGAATACGGTGGCACGCCGGCTGCTGACCGAGCTGACTGAAGCGTGGCGACCGGCCGGCGGCGCGGATGCCGCCATCGCCGCGCCGCCCATCGCCGTGATCGTGGCCGACGCCCAGACCGCCGGCCACGGCAGGCTCGGACGTCGGTGGGTGAGCCTGCCGGGGGAGTCGTCGATGGTGTCGTTCACCACGGTGCTGCCGCAATCGCTGGCGACCGACCCCCACGTCAATGGCTGGCTGCAGATGATCGCAGGCCTGGCCGCGGCGGAGGCAATCGACGACGTATGCGCGCGGATAGGGGCGGCGTGCACACATACGCCGAGTGATGGAGACGCCTCGCCCGCCACGAGCGATGCGGATGGGGACGGGCCGTGCGCGTTGATGCTGAAATGGCCGAACGACATTGTTCTGCACGGCCGCAAGTTGGGCGGCATCCTGCTGGAGCTGGTGACGCCCCTTGGCGGTGCCGCAACAGCCGGGTCAGGTGCGATTCCTAGGGCCGACGTGCAATCGCGCCCGTCGGGTCCCGACGGCGGACGGATGGTCGGACTGGTGATCGGCGTCGGCATCAATCTGGCGATCCCCGCCGACCGGTTGCCGACGGAGCTGGCGACCTCGCTGCAGCTGCATCGTGCGCCGTTGCCCGATCCGGAACGCATGCGGGATCTGATCGCCGCCGGCATGGCCGCCTCCCTGCGGTCTCGCTTGCGTGAGTTTATCGCGGATCCCGTAGGGTATGCCGCCGCATTGCGCGACGAGATGACGTCGAAGTGCTGGACGATCGGCCGGCGGGTGGAGGCGCGTCTGGTCGATGGCGGGACGGTCCGGGGCACAGCGATGCGTTTGAACGTCGACGCGTCGTTGATGGTGCGTGACGCCGGCGGTTATGAGCACACGATTACCACCGGCGACGTGGGCGTGCTGTGATCGGCGGCGGGCCGGACGCGGCGTTGGCTGCGCTCCGCGGTGGTACGGTGCGGAACGGTAAACACGCGGTGTAGGGCGTTCCGCACCGTGGTGCGGTGTCGACGGACATTCGGGCTGACCGTGGTGATACCGGAAGCGCGGACGCGCCCGGGATGCTGGCGATCAGCGGCGATTAAGAGCCGCGGCGGTCAGGGAGGCGACGGCCGCCTTGACCAGATCGCCGACGATGAAGCCGGCGGATGCGACTGCGATGGCGGCGATCGGGACGCCGGTGAGCACCGACTGCATGACGATGCCGAACGCATAGACGGTCAGAATGCCGCCGGCCACCGAGGCCAGGGCGTAACGCGGCACCGTCCAAAGGGCGGAGCCGGCACGGCGTCGGCCCTTGAGCAGCGCGATGACCACCACGCCCGGCAGGAAGCCGAGCAGGAACCCGCCGGTCGGGCTGATCAACGCGGCGGTGGACATGCCGCCGGTGAATACCGGAAGACCCGCGGCCCCCGCGCCCAGATACATGGCCACGGACATGGCGGCCTGGCTCGGGGTGAGCATCAGACCGGCCAGCATGACCACGAAGGTCTGCAGCGTGATCGGCACCGGGGTGCCCGGGATCGGCACGGCGCCGGCGGCGGCCGATGCCCACATCAGTACGGAGAACAGCACCGGCAGGGCCACGGGCTTGGCGTGGGCGGCCGTGGTGCGGGCGATTGCGGCGATGCGGTTGGACATGGGAACCTCCATTCCATAATGGGTCGTGCCCTCCGCGGCGCATGCGGCCGATGGCCATCGGACCGGTGGGGAAGGGCTGTGATGCCGCCATTGTAGGGACGGGTGTCCGGTGCGGGGCGCTGTGGGAGCCCACAAAAAAGCGGGTGCGGCGTTGTACCGGGGGATACGGGCCCGTAGGTTACGGCGGCGTTTGTGGAACCGTACAAAAGCGGGCGCGATGTTTTGTAGATTCCTGGCTGACCGCGCGGGGCCGCACCGGCATAAGTTTGGATACCATGGGCAAACGTATCGAAAAAGTGTTGGTCGCCAATCGCGGCGAGATCGCCCTGCGGGTGGTGCGCACCCTCAAGGAGATGGGCATCGCGAGCGTGGCCGTCTACGCCGAACAGGACCGTGAATCGCAGTATGTGAGCATGGCCGACGAGGCGTACCTGCTCTCGGGTGACACCTACAAGGACACCTACCTCAACGAGGAGCTCATGCTGGAGATCCTCCGGCGGTCCGGCGCCGATGCCGTGCATCCTGGGTACGGGTTCCTCTCCGAAGTCGCCTCCTTTGCCGAGAAGGTCGCCGCAGCCGGTGCGGTCTGGATCGGCCCCTCCCCGAAGGCCCTGACTGACCTGGGCGACAAGATCACCGCCCGCCGCGTGGCCACCCGCGCCAAGGTCCCGCCGGTTCCGGGCCTGTCCGAATCGGCCACCGACATCCACGCGCTGTTCGACTTCGCGCACACGCATGGCTTCCCGATCATGATGAAGCGCACCGACGGTGGTGGCGGCCATGGCATCACGATCGTGCGCAACGACGACGAGCTGCGCGGCTTCTACCTGAACCACGATTCGCTGCAGGGCGGCGACCTGAAGGAATACTTCATCGAGCGCTTCATCGACAAGGCCCGCCACGTGGAGACCCAGTGCGGCCGCGACAGCCACGGCAACTTCACCGTGTACTCCACGCGCGACTGCACGGTGCAGCGCCGCAACCAGAAGCTCATCGAGGAGGCGCCGGCGCCGTTCCTGGACGAGTCCGTGATCCGCCAGCTCACCCAGTATTCCGGCAACCTGTTCCAGGCGGTCGACTACGTGGGTTTGGGCACCTGCGAGTTCATGGTCACCCCGCAGAACAAGGTGTACTTCCTGGAGGTCAACCCGCGTCTGCAGGTCGAGCATACGGTCAGCGAGGAGGTGTGCGGGCTGGACCTGGTGCGCGAGCAGATCACCATCGCCGAAGGCGGCGAGCTGACCCCAGCCCCCGAACCGCGCGGCCACAGCTTCGAGCTGCGCATCACCTGCGAGGATCCGGCCACCAACCTGACCCCGAGCTCGGGCACGCTGACCCGCATCGCCTGGCCGTCCGGCGCCGGCATCCGCATCGACTCCGGCGTCAAGGAGGGCGACACCGTCTCCCCGAAGTTCGATTCGATGATGGGCAAGCTCATCGTCACCGCGCAGGACCGTGCCGCAGCCGTGGCGCGCGTGCGCCGCGCGCTGGGCGAGCTGGTCATCGAGGGCGTGCCCACCCCGGCCAGCCTGTTCGAACAGATCTTCAACGACCCGGACTTCACCGCCGAGAACGGCCACGCCTTCGACATCTCCACCAAGTGGCTCGAACGCACCTACCTGAACCGCGAACCCGGTTCGCTGAGCGCCGGCCAGCCCGCCTCGCTGAGCGCGGGGGCCGCGGAGACGCCGAAGACCGCCACCGAGTCCTTCGTCATCGAGATCGACAACCGCCGCGTCACGCTCACCGTGCCGCAGGACATCGTCGACAACCTGACCGGTTCCGCCCGCGCCCGCGGCGCCAAACTGCCGACCCAGCCGCTGCGCGGCCAGGGCCTGCACAACGTGGCCGCCAAGGCCACGGCCGATGAAGGGCAGTCCGGCGTCATCGCCTCCCCGATGCAGGCCGTCGTCACGCGCATCAACGTGGCCGAAGGCCAGCAGGTGTCCAAGGGCGACCTGCTCGTGGTGCTCGAGTCGATGAAGATGGAGAACTACGTGTACTCGCCTGTGGCGGGCACCGTCACCAAGATCTTCGTGGGACCGGCCGCCGGCGTGGAGGCCGGGGAGACGCTGGTCACGCTCGACATCAACGGCGCGACCAAGCCCGAGCAGAAGGAGGACGAGGCCAAGTGACCGACATCATGACAGCCCCCGCCGTCGTCAAGGCCATGGAGAACGGCGGATCCTCCGACAAGCAGCCGATCCGCGCGGCCATCGTGCGCGCCGCCGAACTCGCCCGCGACGCCGAGGAGCACGCCCGCACCCGGCAGCACGCCAAAGGCAAGCGCACCGCGCGCGAACGCCTGGACCTGTTGTTCGACACCGGCTCCTTCCAGGAGATCGGCCGGTTCGCCGGCGGCGACATCAACGGCGGCAAGGCCGGTTCGGCCGTCATCACCGGCTTCGGCGAGGTCTACGGGCGCAAGGTCGGCGTGTACGCGCAGGACTTCTCCGTGCAGGGCGGCACGCTCGGCGCGGCCGAGGGCGCGAAGATCTGCCACCTGATGGACATGGCCCTGGAACTCAAGGTGCCGGTCGTGGCCCTGATCGACTCGGGCGGCGCCCGCATCCAGGAAGGGGTGGCCGCGCTCACCCAGTACGGCCGCATCTTCCGCAAGACCTGCGAGGCCAGCGGCTTCATCCCGCAGATCTCGATCATCCTCGGCCCCTGCGCCGGCGGCGCCGTCTACTGCCCGGCCCTGACCGACCTGATCATCATGACCCGTGAGAACTCCAGCATGTTCGTCACCGGACCCGACGTGGTCAAGGCCGCCACCGGCGAGACGATCAGCATGGACGACCTCGGCGGCGGCCTGGTGCACAACGCCACCTCCGGCGTGGCCCACTACCTGGGCGAGGACGAGGCCGACGCCATCGACTACGCGCGCACCGTGCTGGCCTACCTGCCGTCCAGCTCGGACAGCAACCCGCCGACCTTCGCCTACGCGGCCACCCGCGGCGATCGCGCCGTGGCCGAGCGCCTCGGCACAATCGTGCCGGAGAACGACCGCCAGCCCTACGACGTGCTCGACGTGATCCGCTGCATCGTGGACTATGGCGAGTTCGTGCAGGTGCAGGAGCTGTTCGCCCCCTCGGCGGTCGTCGGTCTGGCCTGCGTGGAGGGTCATCCGGTCGGCATCGTGGCCAACCAGCCGAACGTGAACGCCGGCGTGCTCGACGTGGACGCCTCCGAGAAGGTGGCCCGGTTCGTGCGCCTGTGCGACGCGTTCAACCTGCCGGTGATCACCCTGGTGGACACCCCGGGCTACAAGCCGGGCGCCGAACAGGAGCACGCGGGCATCATCCGCCGCGGCGCCAAGGTCATCTACGCCTACGCCAACGCCCAGGTGCCGATGGTCACCGTCATCCTGCGCAAGGCCTTCGGCGGCGCGTACATCGTCATGGGCTCCAAGTCCATCGGCGCGGACATGAACTTCGCGTGGCCGTCCAGCCAGATCGCGGTGCTCGGCGCGAAGGGCGCCGTCAACATCATCCACCGCAAGGAGCTGCAGAAGGCCAAGGAGATGGGCAAGGACGTCGAGGCGCTGCGCACCAAGCTCGCCGACGACTACGAGGCCACCACCGTCAACGCGAACCTGTCCTTGGAGATGGGCGAGATCGACGCCATGATCGACCCCGAACAGACCCGCGAGGCCATCACCGAATCGCTGCGCCTGCTGGCCGGCAAGAAGCGTGTCCGCCGCACCACCAAGCACCACGGCAACCAGCCGCTGTGACTGACGACCCGAACAGACTTGAACCAAACAGAAGAAAAGGAACAGCAATGACCGATACCATGTTCTTCCTCAACCGTCTGGCGGCCGAGCCCCACGCGCTCGCCTTCGGCGGGCAGTCCACGCCGTGGACTGTTGCCTTGGCCGACCAGACCACCGACCCGATGCTCGAGGCGTCGCTCAAGGACCATGTGGCCGCCGCCAACCGGCTGCTCACCCCGGTGAGCGCCGACCTGCTGGCCGCCAACGGCCGCCCGGTGGACCTGTTCGGCTTCGACGCGAATCCGGCCAAGCTCGGCCCCGCCGCCGACGCCGCGGCCTCCGTGCCCGGCATCGCGCTGGCGCAGCTGGGCGCGCTGCTGGACATGGCCGGCCTGGGCTATGACCCGGCCGCCGCCAAGCCCGCCGCCGTGCTCGGCCACTCCCAGGGCGTGCTCGCCGTGCACATGGTGCAGGCCGCCATGGCCGCCGGCTCGATTCAGGCCGCCGCCGAGCAGATCGACGAGATCCTGGCCATCGCCCAGCTCATCGGCGTGGCCGGCGCCCGCCAGACCAAGCTCATCGCGCTGAACGCCAAGGTCGGCGAGGCCACCCCGATGCTGTCGGTCAAGGGTGCCACCGTCAAGCAGGTCGAGGCGCTGATCGAGCGCGTCGCCATGCCGCGAGGCCCGATCTCCATCGCCGTCACCAACGCCGCCGACAACCAGGTGCTCTCCGGCTACCCGGAGGATCTGGCGTCGTTCGTCACCGAAGCCGAGAAGGAGCACAAGCACCAGGCCAAGCTGCGCGAGGAGAAGGTCCGCGGCGGCTCGGTGTTCAACCCGGTGCTCGAATACCTTGAGGTCACCCTGCCGTTCCACTCCCCGCTGATGGCCGACGCGGTCGAGCAGACCGTGGCCTGGGCGCAGGCCTGCGGCCTGGATGGCGACCGTGCCCGCGCGCTCGCCGACGAGGTGCTGGTCAACCATGTGGACTGGGCCGCCCGCGTCCACGACCTGATCGACGCCACCGACCCGACCAAGCTGTGGGTGGTGGATATGGGCCCCGGCGCGACCGCCGGCAAGCTGATCTCCGCCAACGTGCAGGGCACCGGCGTCGGCATCGTGGAGGCCACCACCGGCACCGAGCGCGCCGCGCTGGCCACGCTGGACGGCGACCCGGAGCGCACCCAGAACTGGAAGGACTTCGCCCCGAGCGTCATCCACACGCCCGCCGGAGACAAGATCCGCACCAAGTTCAGCGAGCTGACCGGCAAGGCGCCGGTGCTGCTTGCCGGCATGACGCCGACCACCGTGGACCCGGAGATCGTGGCCGCGGCCGCGAACGCCGGCTACTGGGCGGAGATCGGCGGCGGCGGCCAGGTGACCGCCGACGTGTTCGACCGCAACGTGGCCAAGCTTGAGGAACAGCTCGAAGAGGGCCGCACCGTTGAATTCAACGCCATGTTCATGGACCGTTACCTGTGGAACCTGCAGTTCGGCTCCCAGCGCATCGTGCCGAAGAAGCGCGCCTCGGGCACCCCGATCGACGGCGTCGTCGTCTCCGCCGGCATCCCCGAGCTCGATGAGGCCAAGGCGCTGGTCGCCTCGCTGAACGCCGACGGCATCCCGTATGTGGCCTTCAAGCCGGGCACCGTGGACCAGATCCGTCAGGTGGTGCGCATCGCCAAGGCCGTGGCCCCGACCACGATTATCGTGGAGGTCGAGGGCGGCGTGGCCGGCGGCCACCACTCCTGGGAGTCGCTGGACGACCTGCTGCTCAACACCTACGCCGACGTGCGCGCCTGCCGGAACCTGGTGCTGGTGGCCGGCGGCGGCATCGGCACCCCGGAACGCGCCGCGGACTACATCTCCGGCCAGTGGGCGCGCGCCTACGACATGCCCGACATGCCGGTGGACGGCGTGCTCGTCGGCACGGCGGCCATGACCGCCAAGGAGGCCCACACCAGCCCGCAGGTCAAGAAGATGCTGGTCGAGACCCCGGGCATCACCGACTTCACCCCGGATCCGGACCCGTTCGCGCCGCGCGGCGAGAAGTGGGTGCCGTCCGGCAAGGCCGTCGGCGGCGTGACCTCCGGTCTGAGCCATCTGCATGCCGACATCTACGAGCTGGAGAACTCCTCCGCCCGCTGCGGCCGCCTGCTGGTGCGCGTCATGAAGCACCCGGAGGAGCTGGACGCCCGCCGCGACGAGATCATCGAGGCCCTGAACACCACGGCCAAGCCGTACTTCGGCGACCTCAAGGACATGACCTACCTTGAGTGGGCCGAGCGCTTCGCCGAGCTGTCGTTCCCGTGGGCCGACTGGACCTACGCCGAGCGCTTCCTGCACTTGCTGCAGCGCATCGAGGCCCGCGTCTGCTCGCAGGAGTCCGGCGAGCTGGATTCGCTGTTCGCCGACCGCGCCGCCGTGGAATCCGACCCGCAGGCCGCCATCGCCAAGCTGCGCGCCGCCTATCCGCAGGCCGCCGAGCTGAAGGTGACCGCCGCCGACGTGGCCTGGTTCCCGACCCTGGTGCGCGAGTTCCCCAAGCCGATGCCGTTCGTGCCGGTCATCGACAACGACCTGCTGCGCTGGTGGGGCCAGGATCAGCTCTGGCAGTCCGAGGACGCCCGCTACTCCGCCGATTCCGTGCGCATCATCCCCGGCCCGATCTCCGTGGCCGGCATCACCACGATGGACGAGCCGATCGCCGACATCCTCGGCCGCTTCGAGCACGCCGCCGTGGAGCGCGTCAAGGAGGCCAACAATGGCGAGACCACCGAGGCCTTCGCCGAGCTGGGCGCCTGCGCGGACGCCGAGGCGTTCATCCGCAGCTGCCCGAACATCTCCTGGGTCGGCCACCTGATGGCCAACCCCGCCTACGGCACCGCCAACGGCGACGCGAACTACGAGATCCGCCACGTCGGCACCGGCGAGGACGGCGAGCTGTTCGATCTGGACATCCATCTGGACACCTACTGGGACAACGATCCGGACGGCGGCCTGTCCAAGCACGCCGTGCGCGACATCGTCATCCCGCTGGTCGTCAACGGCGCCGAGTCCGGCCTGTTCCCGGTCGTGGACCGCGACCGCCTGCCCGAGCACGTCTACGCGATGCTCGCCGCCACCGCCGGCATCGGCAACACCGCCATCACCGGCGACGAGCTGACCGCCATGCCGGTCATCGAGGCCAGCGCCGACAAGGCCGCCCGTCCGTTCGGCGAGGCGCACGCCACCTACACCCTGTCCGCCAACCTCGGATTCGACCACGAGGCCGCCACCGCCGGCACCCTGCCGCAGAACCTCAAGGCCTCGCGCATCGCCCCCGACGCGCTGGTCGGCCCGGCCTGGCCCGCCATCTACGCGGCGCTCGGCTCCGTGTACGTCAACGGCTTCCCGGTCATCGAAGGCCTGCTCAACGCCGTGCACCTCGACCACCTCATCGAGCTCGAGGTCACCGAGGAGGAGCTGCTCGCCCACACCGGCGAAACCATCAGCATGACCAGCTGGGCCGAGGAATACTTCGAGTCCGCCTCCGGCCGCGTGGTGACCATCCATGTGGACCACGCCGCCGCCGACGGCACCGTGCTCGCCCACGAGACCGAACGCTTCGCGATCCGCGGCCGCGCCTATTCCGACGCGCTGCCCGCCGAGGCCCCCGACTACGGCGACTACCTGAACTTCCACCGCGGCGAGCTCGCCGCCAAGGAGACGATGTTCGCCCTCGACGGCATGGACGCGAACGAGTCGCTCACCGATTCGACCCCGCGCCGTCTGCTGCGCCGCGTCAAGGTCACCGCCCCGCACGAGATGACCGCGTTCGCGCGCACCTCGGGCGACTTCAACCCGATCCACACCTCGCACCGCGGCGCCGCCATCTCCGGACTGAGCGCCCCGCTCGTGCACGGCATGTGGCTGTCCGCCACCGCCCAGCATGTGGCTCAGGCCACCGACGACAAGGGCGCCCACTATGAGATCGCCGGCTGGACCTACAACATGTACGGCATGGTGCAGCTGGACGACGAGGTGGAGATCTCCGTCGAGCGCGTCGGCAAGGTGCGCCACGGCGGCATGCTGCTCGAGGTGACCTGCCGCATCGACGGCGCGATCGTCTCTCGCGGCACCGCGGTCACCCGCGCCCCGAAGGCCGCGTTCGTGTACCCCGGCCAGGGCATCCAGCAGCAGGGCATGGAACTCGACGCCCGCGCCAAGTCCCCGGCCGCGCGCGAGGTCTGGGAGCGCGCCGACCGGATCACCCGCGAGCAGCTCGGCTTCTCGATCATCGCCGTCGTGCGCGATAACCCGAAGGAGCTCGTGGCCAACGGCGTGCGCTACTACCATCCGGATGGCCTGCTCAACCTGACCCAGTTCACCCAGGTGGCGCTCGCCACCGTGGCGTTCGTGCAGACCGCGCGCCTGCGCGAATCCGGCAGCGACATCTGGCCCGCCTACTTCGCCGGCCACTCGCTGGGCGAGTACAACGCGCTGAGCTCGTTCGCCGGCATCATCCCGCTGGAGACGGTGCTCGTGCTCGTGTTCCACCGCGGTTCCGCCATGGACAGCCTGGTCGACCGCGACGAGAACGGCCGCACGAACTACCGCATGGGCGCGCTGCGCTCCAACCAGTTCGGCATCGGCGACGACGGCGTGAACGAGTACGTGCAGTCCATCTCCGAGCAGACCGGCGAGTTCCTGCAGATCGTCAACTACAACCTCTCCGGTTCGCAGTACGTGGTCGCCGGTACGGTGGCGGGCCTGAAGGCCCTGGGCGCCGACGCCGCGCGCCGCGCCGCCGAGTACGGCGGACGCAAGCCGTTCATGGTGCTGCCCGGCATTGACGTGCCATTCCATTCGCGCATGCTGCGCAATGGCGTGCCGGACTTCCGCGACAAGCTCGACGCGCTGCTGCCGCAGTACATCGACTACAGCCGCCTGGTCGGCCGCTACATCCCGAACCTGGTGGCCTGCCCGTTCGAGATGACCAAGGAATTCGCCGCCAAGATCCTTGAGGTCGTGCCCTCCGAGCGCATCAAGGCCGCGCTGGACGATCCGGCCGTGTGGGATTCCTACGCCGCCGACGACCAGAAGCTCGGCCGCCTGCTGCTCACCGAACTGCTCTCGTGGCAGTTCGCCTCCCCGGTGCGCTGGATCGAGACGCAGAACCTGATGTTCGGCGCCCGCGGCATCGGCGGCCTGGGCGTGGAGCAGCTCGTGGAGGTCGGCCTCGGCAACTCGCCGACGCTGGCGAACATGGCCGCCAAGACCCTGAAGCTGCCCGAGTTCTCCGGCCGCGACGTGACCGTGTACAACGTGGGCCGCGACGAGGCCCGCGTCACGATGGCCGACTCCGATTCGCTGGTCGTCGAGGAAGAGCCGGAGGAGACCGCGGTCGAGTCCGCTCCGGTCGCCCCCGCGGCTGCGCCGGCGACCCCGGCAGCCGCGGCCCCGGCCCCGGTCGAGTCCGCTCCTGCGGCCCCC
>OOBW01000084.1_pt1 | contig 100614 bp, 80 predicted proteins | sample 1671701 | NCBI WGS metagenome assembly OOBW01 (sample SAMN06348183, study PRJEB24527) | human gut metagenome | biome: human gut; feature: ankylosing spondylitis patient; material: feces | host: Homo sapiens | place: China | collected 2015-10 | reverse complement strand
CCCCAGCCTTCTGTCAACACTTTTTTGCATCTTTTTTGAGTTTTTTCTATATTTCGCAAAAGGAGTGCTTCCGGGCAGGGTTTGAACCCCTCCGAAATGGCCACGGCCATTTCGTCTCCCCTTTGCCAAGGGGAGAGCCCTTGCAGTTTCCGGGGCGGTGTTATATTATATAATTACATTATAGAGCGGAGGAGACCCCAACCATGATCCTTACGGTCAACATCGGCAACACACACATCACGATTGCCGGCTACGAACACGACACCCTGCAGTTCAGCGGGCGGCTGCATTCCAGCCCGGCCGCAACGGTGGACGAATACGCCATGAACCTGCTGAATCTGCTCTCCTTATATCAGGTTGCCCCCGAGCGGATCGAGGGCGGCATTCTGGGCAGTGTGGTGCCCGCACTGACAGGCCGGGTATTGGGTGCGCTGCGGATGTTCTGCTCTGCCCGCTTCCTGACCGTTGGCCCCGGCCTGAAAAGCGGCATCAAGCTGCGATTGGACAACCCTGCCCAGCTGGGCGCAGAGCTGCTGTGCGGTGCTGTGGCCGCACTGGAGGAGGGGCCCGGACCGCTGGCGGTCATCTCGGCAGATACCGCCATCTCCATCATGGCAGTCAACGGCAAACAGGAGCTGGTGGGCGGTGTCATTCTGCCCGGGCCGCAGCTCTCCCTTTCCGCACTGGTGCAAAAAACCGCCCAGCTGCCCCAGATCGACCTCTCCGCTCCAGCTTCCTCCTCGATCTTGGGCAAGAACACCTCTGCCTGCTTACAGAACGGTTTTGTGCTGGGCACCGCCGGGCTGCTGGATGGGCTGGCCGAGCATTTTCAGGCAGAGCTTGGCCCGGATATCCGCTTTTATGCCACCGGCAACCTGCCCCGCACCATCCGGGAGGCCTGTCGCACGCCGATCGAATACCGCGAGTATCTGATCACGGACGGCCTGTACCGCATCTGGCAGAAAAATCGGAAAGGGTAATATCAAAATCAAAAGGAGTCCTACACCATGAATTCCAAACTCGTATCTCTGTTCTGCTGTCTAATCATACTCGTAAGCTTTTCCGGCTGTACCAAGGTCACACAGCTTGTAAAAGACAGTCAACCAACCAAAGCAGACCTACTCGCAGAAATCAACGAAGAACACCGCCGCTGGGAGGGTGGTTCCTCTGACCCAACTCCCTATCTGCGGCATTACGATGACCCCGCCGATGCCCAGAAATCAACCGATTATCTCACCGACACCTACAGCGAATACGATGCCGCCAAAGAATTAAGTCTGGAAGAAGCCGAAGAAGATGTGAACTATCTCTTCGATGCCTTCTATTATGATTTTGCTTTCTATGACTATTTTGGCGGGCACACTGTATTCGATCAGGCAAAAGCAGAGATTTTACAAGAGCTTCAAGCAAAAGACAGCCTGACCTGCAAAGACTTACAGGAGATTTTGGTGAAACACCTCACCTTTATCAAGGACGGCCATTTCAATATCAATCAGAATTTCCCTGCGGAAAAGGATATCCCCTTCTTTTTCCGGCAGGTGATGTTCGTTAAAACTGACAGCGGATATCAGGATTCCAAAGGTAAGACGGTCGTATCAGTAGACGGCTATCCAGACTTGGATGCACTGTTCAAACGCTCTATTTCTAAAGAAGGATATCTTGTATACTATCCTGTGCTACTGAAAGAAGCAAAATTTGATGGAACCGAGTGGGATAAGCATGTGTGCGACGAGCAATTGACCGTGCACTATGCCGATGGCAGTACGGATGTATTGACGGCAGACACTTGGAGCCAGTATTACAAAGATCTCCCCAAAGGGCAGAATACCGACTTGCGCCAGACCGACGGGATTCCGGTGTTCCAGTTTAACCATTTTGACCCGTCCTTCCTGGAGGAGACCAATGCCGCAGCAGCGCAGATGAGCAATGCGGAGATCTCCATGCTGGACCTGCGCTCCAATGTCGGGGGCTACGAGGAAGTTGCGCATCAGTGGTTCAACCGATACAGCCACCAACGGATATTTGGCACTGGAGTTCGTTATTCCGTTCTTCCAGCTTCTCTTGTCGCTTCACCTTCCACCTCAAAAACGCCCCGCGCAAGCAATGACAACATTCTGATCCTTCTAAGCGGAAAGTGCTCTGCATCTTGTGCGGAGATCACGCTGGACCTTTCCTATAACGTAGAGAACAGCTTGATCGTTGGAGAGAACACAAATGGAAGTATGATCAGTAACAGCGGCCATATCGAATTGCCCAACAGCAAGTGTTCGGTGGATATGACTTTCTCCACGGTCTATCTGACCCCGGATGGTTCCGATTATTTTGAAGAACTTCGGGGATTCTTCCCGGATATCTGGGTTCCGGCCAAAGAAGCCGAAACGCTGGCGGCAAAACTTATGGAGAATCTAAAGTAAAACTCTGGCCCGCCCGGCCACAAAGAAAAATCCCCGGCACACTTTTGTGTACCGGGGATTTTATTAACACATGCGACCGGGAGGATTCGAACCTCTGGCCTTCCGGGTCGGAGCCGAACGCTCTATCCAGCTGAGCTACGATCGCACATTACTGGCAAACCAGTGTAATGTAGTATAGCACAGCCGGAGGCAAAAATCAAGCCGTCTGGCGGCTCTGTATCCGGATTCCGTACCCGATCCCAGCGCCAGCAAGACACTGACGCATTCTGTTCTTCCTTTTTGAAAGATTCATCTTGCAAAAGTGTGCGCATCTCTTATAATAGGTGTTGTGCCCCGGTATGCGCGGGCACGGTTTAGGACTGGAAAAGGAAAAAAGAGAACATGAAATCTAGCACAAGATCCCTGACAGAAGGCCCTCTGGCAAAGCAGATCCTTCTGGTCAGCCTGCCGCTGGCATTATCCAACCTGCTGCAGGTCTTATTCAACATGTCGGACGTGGCCGTGGTGGGGCGGTTTGCGGGCTCCACAGCGCTGGGCGCGGTGGGCTCCACCAGCATCTTTGTCACGTTGTTCACCGGCTTTCTCATCGGCCTGGGCAACGGCATCAATGTGCTGGTGGCCCGCTTCTACGGAGCCAGACACCCGAACGATGTCCACGACACCGTCCACTCGGCCCTGATCGTCAGCCTGATCGCAGGCGTGATCCTGCTGGTTGTGGGCCTGCTGGGCTCCCCTGCCATGCTGCGGCTGCTGAACACCAAGGAGGACCTGCTGCCGGGTGCGATCCTCTACCTGCGGGTGTATTTTCTGGGTATGCCGGCACTGGCTCTGTACAATTTCGGCAACGCCGTGTTCAGCGCCATCGGTGAGACCAAAAAGCCGCTGTACATCCTGAGCTTTGCCGGTGTGCTGAATATCCTTCTGAATCTGTTCTTTGTCATCGTCTGCAACCTGGACGTGGCAGGCGTGGCGCTGGCCAGTGCCATTTCCCAGTGTGTTTCTGCCGGGCTCATCCTCCACGCCCTGACCAGGGTGCAGGACTGCTACGCCCTCCATTTCAAGGAGGCAAAGCTCGACCCCGCCATGACCAAAAGCATTCTGGCGCTGGGCCTGCCTGCCGGGTTCCAGAACGCCATTTTCGCCATCGCCAACCTGTTCATCCAGGCCGGTGTCAACTCCTTTGATTCCCTCATGGTCAAGGGCAACAGCGCCGCCGCAAACGCCGACCCGCTCATCTACGACTGCATGGCCGCCTTCTACATGGCCTGTGCCAGCTTTATGAGCCAGAACTACGGCGCAGGCAAGCCCGACCGTGTCAAGAAAAGCTACTTCATCTCGCTGGCCTATTCCTTCGGCGTGGGTCTGGCGCTGGGCGGCGGCCTGTTCCTGTTCGGGCGGCAGTTCCTCGCACTCTTCACCACCGAGAGCGCCGTCATCGATGCCGGTATGAAGCGTGTGGGTGTCATGGCGCTGGCCTACTGCATTTCCGCCTTTATGGACTGCACCATTGCCGCTTCCCGCGGTCTGGGCAAGACCGTGGTGCCCACTGTCATCGTCATCATGGGTTCCTGTGTGTTCCGGGTGATCTGGGTATACACCATCTTCGCCCACTTCCACACCATCCCCTCGCTCTACCTGCTCTACCCCTGCTCCTGGGCTCTGACCGCCATTGCGGAGATCCTCTATTTCATCCACTGCTACAAGCAGGCCATGAAGATCTTCCGGGAGCCGATTCCCTCTTCGCTGTAAAACAAAAAAGATGGATGTCATGGGGCATCCATCTTTTTTGTTTTCTCTGTTACACCTTGACTTCCCCGGCCAGGACCCGCTTGTAGTCCTCATAGTTGCGGGCCAGCAGGGCGGGCGTATCCAGCCCGTAGGGGCACTTGGCCTTGCACTGGTTGCAGTGCAGGCAGCCCTCAATCTTCTTCATTTTGGCCTGACCGGCAGGGCTCAGATGCTCTGCCGAGGGCGAGCGCCGGAGCAGCAGGCTCATGCGGGCGCAGTTGTTGATCTCGATGCCAGCCGGGCAGGGCATACAGTAACCGCAGCCACGGCAGAACTCACCGCACAGCTCCTCCCGGTCGTGGGCGATGACCGCAGACAGCTCTGCGTCCATCCGGGGCGGGTTATCAATGTAGGAGAGGAACTCGTCCAGTTCCTTTTCCCGCTGAACGCCCCAGATGGGCAGAACGCCCTCGAACTGCGCTTCAAAGGCATAGGCGGCGGCGCTGTTGGTAATGAGACCGCCGGACAGACCCTTCATGGCGATAAAGCCCATCTCGTGCTCCTTGCACAGCTGCACCAGTTCCAGCTCCTGCTCACCCGAAATATAACTAAACGGAAACTGCAGGGTCTCGTACAGGCCGCTCTCAATGGCTTCCTTGGCCACGGACAGGCGGTGGTTGGTGATGCCGATGTGTCGGATCATCCCCTTTTCCCTAGCCTCCAGCGCGGCCTCGTACAGGCCGGAGCCGTCACCGGGCTTGGGGCAGAAGGACGGGTTGTGGAACTGGTAGATGTCCACATAGTCGGTGCGCAGATTGTTCAGGGAGGTGTGCAGGTCCTTCCAGAACTCCTCCGCGTTCTGGGCGGCGGTCTTGGTGGCGATGTAGACCTCGGAGCGGATGCCGTCAAAGGTTTCGCCCAGCTTCACCTCGCTGTCGGTGTAGGCGCGGGCGGTATCAAAGAAGCGGATGCCCGCCTTGTAAGCCTTGCGGGCCAGAAAGACCGCGTCCTCCTGGGAAATGCGCTGGATGGGCAGGGCACCAAAGCCGTTTTTGTTCACGGTGATGCCGGTGCGCCCCAATGTGACCATATCCATAGGGAACCTCCTGTTTTTTCCAAAAATACTCTCTGTGCTCATTATAAGACGAAGCGCCGCACAACGCAAGAAAAACCCTCTCCATCAAAGCGTGGCAGTGCACAGCGATGACAGAGAGGGTCAGTTTTATTGATAGTCGTGGTTCAGGAACAGCGCTTTGATGGCGACGATCTCGTCGTACTCCTCCTGCTCCACCTGCACATCCGCATTGACGGCCTGCAGGCGGGCCTTGACGGCATCCAGTGCCTCGGCGGTGGTCACGGCCTGACCTTCCTCCACGGCATCGATCATCCGCTTGAGGACGATCGGGTGAGCATAACAGCTGGGCACCGGGAAGCTGCCGTTGGGGTAGTGCTTCACATACTCCGCCATGGCGGCATCGGCCTGATCGGCCCGCTTCATAATGGCGCTGTTGTTATTGTGCGCCGTGGGCAGCATGTTATAGCTGGAAAAGAGGAAGATGGCTGCAAAGCCGAACAGTGCAAAGTACACGCCGTAGCTGCCGGTGTGGGTGAACACCGCGTACAGGCCGTAGGCTGCAGCGGCAGTGCCGAACAGGAAGATGGCAAGGGCCACATAGCGGTAGACCGGCTTGCTCTTGAGCTGGGCGCGCTTGCGGCGCTGGGCAGCACTGAGCTCATTGGAAAGCTCGGGCTTTGCGTCCAGATACTCCTTTGCCCTGCGCAGGACCGTCACGGTGTGTTTGGCATCGTCAGACAGTTCCGGCAGCTTGCGGGCGGCCTTTTCCTCGGCCTTTTTCTGCAGCGCCTGCTCCCCGGCGGCACTCAGCAGCCGGATCTGGGGCTGCTGCTTTGCCAGCAGCTCCAGCAGGGCATCCACGTCCCGCTCATCCTTGAAGTTGCACTGCTTCTGTTTGCCGCCGTCGTACTCCACCACAAGGTAAGCCATGGAGGCAAACATTCCCTTGCCGGTAAAGCCGCCCGCACTCATGGCTACCCGCTTGAACACGCGGGTGATGCTGGTGTAGGGCAGGTAGTAGCGGCGGTCGATGTAAAAGCTGTTCAGATACAGGGCTTTTTTGCCCACGCCGCAGGGGCCGATCTTTTTGCAGGCCTTCCGGTCGGCCTCCAGCTCGGCAGAGTCGAGCCTGGCAAGGCCCAATTGTGCAGGTTTGAAGAGCATAACGTTCATCCCTCTTTTGCATTTTTGTTTGTACCCATTTTCCCACTCCGGCAATGAAAATGCAAGGCCCAGCCCGCACTCTTAGCCAAAAAACAGGAAACCGGCCGCTGAGCTGACAGCGGCCGGTTTGTTTTACTGAGAAATTGCCGCTATGAATGGGTTATGCGGCTTTCTTCTCGGTGTTCTTCTTGGTTGCATAGATGAACAGTGCCAGCATGGCAATTGCGAAGACGATGCCGATGGGATATGCAACTGCGGTGTTGTAAGCCACCAGCTTGCCGTCTGCATAGGTGTTGATCATCTTGCCCAGGCACTCGGGAGCCAGCACGAAGTAGGTGCAGGACACAGCGCTCATAAAGGTAGCAGGCACAGCAGTGATCCAGTAGTTCTTCTTCTCCTTGAACAGGTACATGGAAGCAGCCCACAGAACGATCATGGCCAGCGTCTGGTTGGTCCAGCTGAAGTAACGCCAGATCACAGTGTAGTTGATGAAGCCCAGTGCATTGCCGATGCCCAGGAATGCGCCCACGCCCAGAACGGGAACGCAGAGCTTCAGGCGGTTGCCGTAGCTGTCCTGATCCAGCTTGAGCCAGTCGGCCAGGGTCAGACGAGCGGAACGGAACGCGGTATCACCAGAGGTGATGGGGCAGATGACGACACCGATCATAGCCAGTGCGATGCCCACGCCGCCCATGGTCTTGGAGCAGACATCATAGATAGCGGCAGACTGACCTGCGCTCAGAGCCTCGGCCAGACCGGCCATCTTGCCGTCGGTGATGGTGTACAGTGCGCAGCCTGCAGCGGCCCAGATCAGAGCGATAACGCCCTCGCAGACCATGGCACCGTAGAACACGAAGTGGCCCTGCTTCTCACTCTTCATGCAGCGGGCCATCAGAGGCGACTGGGTGGAGTGGAAGCCGGAGATTGCACCACAGGCAACGGTGATGAACATGAAGCTCCAGATGGGAGTGTTGGAGGGGTGCATATTGCTGAAGTTTGCCCAGATCTCGGGGATGGTGTAGGCGGGGTTGGTGAAGATACCAAAGATAACGCCCACTGCCATGATGATCAGGCAGATGCCGAACACGGGGTAGATCTTACCGATGATGGCATCAATGGAGATAAAGGTTGCGATGAAGTAGTAGACCAGAATGATGATCAGCCAGAACAGGGTGGTGGTGAGCACACCGCTCATGCCGCTGTTCTTGCACAGGGTCACGATCAGGCCTGCGGGGCCCACTGCGAACACGGTACCGACCATGATCAGCAGCACAACAGAGAACACACGCATGATGTTCTGCATCACAGGGCCAAGGTACTTGCCGGTGACCTCTGCGATGGAAGCGCCGTCGTTGCGCTCGCTCATCATGCCGGAGAAGTAGTCATGCACGCCGCCGGCAAAGATGGTGCCGAAGGTGATCCACAGGAACACCACGGGGCCCCACAGAGCACCCTGCAGTGCACCAAAAATGGGTCCCAGACCTGCAATGTTCAGCAGCTGAACGAGGAACAGCTTCCACTGGGGCATCACAACGTAGTCAACGCCATCGTTGATGCGCACAGCAGGAGTTTCGCGGTCGTCCGGTCCGAACGTATTGTCAACGATCTTGCCATAGACAAAGTAGCCGATGATCAGGAGCGCCAGACAGAGTAAGAAACTAATCATACCAGAAACCTCCTTTTATTGTCCGTGCCCGGAGCCCCATTCTGCCCCGTCACGGCCATTCCTTGGCCCTATGTTAACACAATCTTCATAAATCTGGTAATATCCTTCCAGAATGGCCCTTATATCAAAAACTATATAAGTCAGTCCTTCCCGGGAATTCCGGAAAAGATTTTTTAACGTATCCTCGGCAAAACTTATTTACCGAAATCGTTTCAGCGGGTGTTTTTCCGTTTTCAGTGCACCCTGCCAAACTTTTTGGCATATTTTTGTGCACCTTGTCTGCATTCCCGTTCTTTTTGCCGCAATTCGTCGTTTCCCTGCACAAGCAAAAACCGCCTGCCGGACGGCCCGGCAGGCGGCTTTTGCGGTTGTGAATGGGTATTGGGATGGATGAAGAGGGGGAAATGTCAATTATGCAGTCTTTTTCACTGTCTGCTTTTTGGTTGCATAGATGAACAGCGCCAGCATGGCGATCGCAAAGAGGATGCCCACCGGGTAAGCAACTGCGGTGTTATAGACGGTAGCGCCCTCAGCAGTCTTATGGTTCAGCAGACCGCCCAGGCACTCGGGAGCCAACACGAAGTAGGTGCAGGACACAGCGCTCATAAAGGTAGCGGGCACTGCGGTGATCCAGTAGTTCTTCTTCTCCTTGAACAGGTACATGGAAGCGGCCCACAGAACGATCATGGCCAGTGTCTGGTTGGTCCAGCTGAAGTAACGCCAGATCACGGTGTAGTTGATGAAGCCCAGTGCATTGCCGATGCCCAGGAATGCGCCCACGCCCAGCACGGGGATGCAGAGCTTCAGGCGGTTGCCGTAGCTGTCCTGATCGATCTTGAACCAGTCGGCCAGGGTCAGGCGGGCAGAACGGAAGGCGGTATCGCCGGAAGTGATGGGGCAGACGACCACGCCGATCATGGCCAGTGCGATGCCCACGCCGCCCATGGTCTTGGAGCAGACATCATAGATGGCCTTGGACTGACCCATTGCCAGTGCCTGTGCCAGACCGGTGTTCAGGCCATCAGTGACCTCGTACAGAGAGCAGCCTGCAGCGGCCCAGATCAGGGCAATGACACCCTCGCAGACCATGGCACCGTAGAACACGAAGTGGCCCTGCTTCTCACTCTTCATGCAGCGGGCCATCAGAGGCGACTGGGTGGAGTGGAAGCCGGAAATTGCACCGCAGGCAACCGTGATGAACATGAAGCTCCAGATGGGCGTACCCGACGGGTGCATACTGCCAAAGTGATCCCAGATCTCGGGGATGGTATAGGCGGGGTTGGTGAAGATGCCAAAGATGACACCGATGGCCATGATGATGAGGCAGATGCCGAACACGGGGTAGATCTTGCCGATGACCGCATCAATAGAGATAAAGGTCGCGATGAAGTAGTAGGTCAGAATGATGACCAGCCAGAACAGCAGCGAGGTCATCACGCCGGATGCGCCGCTCTGGCTGCACAGCTCAACGATCAGACCGGCAGGGCCGACGGCGAACACGGTGCCCACCATGATCAGCAGCACAACAGAGAACACACGCATCACGTTCTGCATCACGGGGCCTAAGTATTTGCCGGTGATCTCCGCGATGGAAGCACCGTCGTTGCGCTCACTCATCATGCCGGAGAAGTAGTCATGCACACCACCGGCAAAGATGGTGCCGAAGGTGATCCACAGGAACACCACGGGGCCCCACAGAGCGCCCTGCATGGCACCAAAGATGGGGCCAAGGCCCGCAATGTTCAGCAGCTGGACGAGGAACAGCTTCCACTGGGGCATCACGACATAGTCCACGCCGTCGTTGATGCGCACAGCAGGCGTTTCACGGTCGTCCGGGCCGAAGGTATTGTCCACGATCTTGCCATAGACGAAGTATCCGCCCACCAGGATCGCAAGACAGAGCAGAAAACTAATCATACCAGAAACCTCCTTTTTGCCCCTGCCGGCCGCGGCCCCATTCTGCCGCATACCCGGGGCTCTTTTCTGGCCTCATGGTAGCACACTTTTTTCCAGCGGAGAAATATCTTTCCGGCATGGGGCCATATGGTTTCCGATATAGCTGCAAAGAATTTTTGCCGCTTTTCCGTTTATTTTTTGACCATTTATCAGCAAAAATAAAACCGGGCGCTCATTTTCGCCCGGTTTTTAATCCATTTATTGGTTTTTTTGTCAATTTCGAAGGGAGCAACCTTTGCCGTGCCTTAGCCGGAAAGCCCCTTTATTTTACGGTGGAAGCCGCTTCCTTGTGGAGCAGATCCACAAAGGCCTGCTCCTCGGGACGCAGGCGGCCCTTGTCCGGGTAGACCAGCACATCCCGCATCTGCTGGCGCTGGGCCGGGCACTTCTTCAGCACCAGATGGTACTGCTCCAGTGCCCTGCGGGGCATGGGCGATGCCCACATGTAGGCCGTGGGCAGCCGCTGCAGGATCGAGAACTGGCTGCACCGCTCATACACATGGATACGGCGCTCCGGGTTGACATGCCAGCGCACACCGTCGCCGCCCTCCTCACCGGGCAGCTGGAAATCATCGTGGAGGATCTCCATATACTTGTCCAGCTCAGACAGGTCGCGGATCTCCTTCCGGGCCAGCGGGCCGTCCCGGTTGGTCAGCAGACTGTATTCAAAATCCATAATGGGTTCCATTTTCAGGCCCCGCCGGGCGCAGTAATAGGTATAGTGCTCGTCATCCTCCACGGCGTACCGCAGCAGAGCCAGATGATACCCCTGCCGCAGGACATGATCCAGCGCCTCCATGGAGCCGCCCTCCCGGATGTGGATGTGGAGCCGCTCAATGGATGCTGCCCGCTCCAGATAATCCACCGCCGCATAGGAGGCATAGGTGGCGTGGGGGATCATTACCCGCAGTTCGGCGCAGCGCTCCTGCTCCTCCTGCACGCTCCGGTCCAGCCTGTCCACCTCCCGCAGCACCCGCTCGGCCTGCTCGATAAAATGCCGCCCCTGCTCCGTGGGGATCATGCCGGTGGATGACCGCTCAAAAATGCGGAGATGGTATTCTTCTTCCAGATTTTTCAGCGCCTTGCTCACATTGGGCTGAGCGGCATACAGCCGCTTTGCCGCCGCACTCACAGATCCGCATTCCATGATGGCGACAAGATACCGCAGTTCTGTAATGTTCAACTTCTTCTCTCCTTTTGGCGTTTTTATCCCTTGCGCCTAGTTTATCAGGCGGCACACGGGGCTGTCAAGCGTTGACGGGGCCCCGCTGCCGTTTTATAATGTAAGAAACAATCTGCCCGAAAGAGGTCGAAGAGGATGGAAGAAAAAAATTACCGCGTTCTGCGCATTGAGGAGCAGCTTTATGGCTGCGAGGAGCTGCCCGAGGGCCAGCCCGTGCTCTGCGATGTCCTGCTGGAGGCTGCCGACGGCACGCAGCGGGTTCTCCCCTACCCGGATGCCGAGCTGACCCGGCTGGACATCAATGAGGGCAGCACCGTCACCCTGCGGGATCACAGGCTGACCAAGGTGGCGCACAAGGTCTATTTCACCCGCCACGGCGAGACCGTGTGGAACGTGGAAAACAAGATCTGCGGCATGACCGACAGCCCCCTGACCGAAAAAGGCCGCGCCCAGGCCCGGGAGCTGGGCGAAAAGCTCCGGACCAGCGGCCTCCGGATTGATGAGATCCTGTACTCTCCCCTGTCCCGCGCCGCCGACACCGCCCGGGCCATTGCAGAGGCCACCGGCATTCCTGCCCGGTGTGAGCCCCGGCTCCGGGAGCAGTGCTTTGGCCGCTACGAGGGCACGCCCCGGGACGGCGAAGAGTTCCGTATCTCCAAGACCCACTTTGCCGACCGCTACTCCGGCGGCGAGAGCATGATGCAGCTGGCTCAGCGCATCTACAACCTGCTGGACGAGCTCCGGGCCGACACCGATAAGACCTACCTGCTGGTGGCCCACAACGGCATTGCCCGGGTGGTGCAGTCCTATTTTTACGATATGACCAACGAGGAGTACGCGGCGGCAGGCATCAAAAACTGCGAGTTCGTGGAATTTACATTCTGAAAACAGAAAGGACCCGCCGTGGGTCCTTTCTTTGTTTGCGGTTATTCTGCCTTGCGGTAATGGAACTGCTGGTCTCTGGTGATGAACAGGCCGATGCTGACCAGCAGAGCGACCAGCTCGGCGGCTGTCACGGCCAGCCAGATGCCGTCGATGCCCAGCAGGAGCGGCAGCAGCAGAACCGCCGCCACCTGGAACAGCAGGGTGCGCAGGAACGAGATGAGCGCACTGGTCACACCGTCGCCCAGCGCCGTGAAGAAGGAGGACGCATAGACGTTGAACCCCATGATGAGGAAGCTCAGGCCATAGAGCCGGAAGGCCCGGGTGGTCAGAATGAGCAGGTTTTCATCATAGCCTACAAAGAAGCGGGCCACATGGGGGATGATGAACATGGAGCCGATGGTCATTCCCACTGCAACCACACCGATGAGCTTCAGGCTCTTGCGGTAGAGGTTGTTGACCTCTTTGCGGTTATTGGCACCATAGTGGTAGCTGACGATGGGCGCACTGCCCACGGCATAGCCCACAAACACCGCCACGAACAGGAAGGACGCATACATGATCACACCGTAAGCGGCCACGCCATCCTCGCCCGCAAAGCGGAGCAGCTGATAGTTGTACAGGATGTTCACCAGCGACATGGAAAGGTTGGTCATCAGCTCAGAGGAGCCGTTCACACAGGCTTTCAGCAGCACACCGCCCTCAAACTGCGGGCGGCAGAGGTGGAGCAGGCTGGTGTTTTTCCGGTTGAGGAAGTAGAACACCGGCAGCAGGCCGCCCACCACCTGGCTGAGCATGGTGGCAATGGCGGCACCCTCCACGCTCCAGTGCAGGATGCCCACCAACAGCACGTCCAGCACCATGTTGGTGCAGCCCGCACCCACCGTGAAGTAAAAGCCCAGATGCGGCTTTTCGGCGGTGACAAAAAAGCTCTGGAACATATTCTGCAGGATAAAGGTGGGCAGGCTGAGCATCAGCACCCGGCCATAGCGCAGGGCGTAGTCCAGCATCTCGCCTTCGGCACCCAGCATCATGGCCACCGGCCGGAGCAGCAGCATCCCCAGCACGGACAGCACGATGCCAGCGATCAGCGCCGTTGACATGAACAGGCTGAAGTAGCGATCAGCTTTTGCATTGTCGCCCTCGCCCAGCGTGATGCCCACAATGGCGCTGCCGCCGGTGCCCAGCATGAAGCCCACGGTGCCCACCAGCATGGGCACCGGCATGATGAGGTTGACTGCCGCAAAGGCCGTTTTGCCCACAAAGTTCGAGACACACAGGCCGTCCACAATGCCGTAAATGGAGGTGAACAGCATGGTGCCGATGCAGGGCAGCACAAAACGGATCAGCCGTGAATAATCAAAGTGGTCGGACAATTGGATCATATTCTTTGACATGATTTCTCCTTTCGATCAGAACATACAAAAAAGGCCGGATAAGTTTCGCAGCTCCGGTGTTTCCCCTTGTCTGCTGAGATGCTACGGCCATTCTCAGCCTCCGGGGAACACGAACTGCGACATCTTATCCGGCCTTTCAATTACGTTGAAACAGCCCTCCGATGAGCAAAAAAGAGTATACCAAAGTTTATTTTTTATGTCAAGGCTTTTTTACATCATTCCGCCGGGCCGCCAGCCGGTGCAGTAGCGGGCGTAATCGCGGTCGGCCTGTTTGACGTAAAGGAGGAACTGTTCCCTGCCTTCCTTGTCCGTGACCTGACGGACTTTGGTGGGCAGGCTCTGGCGCTGGAGCAGCTCCAGTTCATCGTTGAGCTCTTCCTCGGTATCAAAGGCATCCAGCTTGGTCCAGTGGGTGGCAAAGAGCCAGATGTTTGCAAGGGTGTTATTCATATTCAGTCTCCTTTTCCGGGGCATCGGCAAGGGTGCCGGCCCGGTAGAACGGCGCAATGGCGTTGGCATCGCCGTGGCGCACGATGGAATAGGTAATATCGCAGTAGGGCTGGATGGCCGTGCTCTTTTCCACGGTGGAGATGAGCAGCACCTGCAGCTGCAGGCGGCGGAACAGCTCCATCATGGGGCGGATGCGGTCGCTGGTCATCTTGCTGAACGCCTCGTCCAGCAGCACCAGACGGATGCTGTTCTCGCTCTTCTGGTAGATCTGCAGCAGGGATGCGCAGATGGCCACATAGAAGGGTGCCTGATTCTCGCCGCCGGAGGAGTCGCGGCTGACGCGGGACAGGTACGCCTGCTGGCCGGTGACCCGGTTGGTCACCTTGATGTCGTAATCCAGATAGGTGCGGTAGTCCACATAATCCGACAGGGTGGTGGTGCCGGTGCGGCCCTCCTGCCGGGCACGGGTGTTCTCGTCCACATCTGCCATGATCTTTTCCATCAGCGCATCCACCTGCCGCTCGTAGGCGGGGTCGGCGGTGGCGGCAAGGTTGTCCAGCGAGTCGCCCTCGGTCATCTGCTGGTTGCCCTTGTCCACGATGACCTGATAGAACGCAGCCAGCTGCGGGTCACGGCTGGGCTCCAGCTCAAAGCGGTAGACTTCTTCGCCGTAGGTCAGCTGTTCCATCACCTTGTTCAGCTCCCGGAATTGCCGCCGGGCATTGAAGATGTCGTCCTTCATGCGGAACAGGATGTCCTTGCGGAAACGGTCCTTGCAGTCGCGCTGGGCCTGCTCCAGACGGGCGGCGTAGCGTTCCAGGTCGATGCGCACAAGGCTCTCGTGCTGGGCACGGTACTGGTCCAGCCCCGCCAGACCCAGCGGGTAATCACAGACGTAGTGCTCGTTGTAGGCCTTCTGGGCGGGTTCCAGCGTGCCGGTGAGGTAGGCCGTCAGGGCATCGTCCAGCCGGGCCTGTGCCTTTTCGGCGGCCTGTGCGGCGGCTGCGGGCTTGTCGGCCGGAGCAAGGGCCTGCATCCGGGTGCGGGCCAGCGGCTCCAGCAGCGGATGGGCCGCAAAGAACTTCCGGGCCGCGTCGGCGCTCTGCTGTGCCGTCTCCCCGGCCTTTTTCTGTTCGGCTTCGCAGGAAGCGATCTGTTTTTCGCACACGCGGATGTCGCCGCCCACCTGCTCCACAGCGGTGCGGGCGGCTTCCCAGGCGGCTTCCCGCGTTTCTTCCTCGCGGTACATCTCCTGCAGCAGGGGGTTCTCGCGGTATTCGGCCAGCTTGCCCTCCTGTTCGGCCACCGCATTCCGGGCTTTTTCGGCGGCGGTGCGGGCCTCCCACAGGCCGGCCAGCTGCTGCGGCGCGGTGCCGCGCTGGAAGTTCTGGTACTGGTCGTAAGCGGTTTTCAGGTTCTGCTCGGTCTGGGCGGCGGTGCGGGTGCGCTCGGCCAGAGCTTCCAGCTCTTCGGCCAGTGCCCCGGCGCGGGCGCGGCGGGCTTCCAGGCCGATATAACGCTGCGGGGTGCGCAGGCGCTCCAGCCGGAAGGGATGGTGCCGCAGCAGGTCGCGGGTGGCGCTGTCCGGGTACTGTTCCAGTGTTTCAGGGGTGTCGCAGCAGACGATGCGCCGCAGGATGGTGTCGGCGTACTGGGCCGCCAGCGGGTTTTCGCTGGTGACCTGTGCCGCCAGACTGTCCGCCGGGGCAGTCTCGGCATGGCGGTTGGCCTTGCGGATGCCCGGCGTGTCCAGCAGGCTGATGGGCCCCACCTTGTCCTTCAGGGCCACAAAGGCGCTCTTGGCGGCTTCGTAATGGGCGGGCGGCACAAGGATGTCGAACCGGCGGTCGCCCAGGCAGGCTTCCACGCAGTCCTGCCAGCTCTCGTCCGCCACGGCCAGCAGCTCACAGAAGATCTTGGCGTCCGGCTGCATGCCGCGGCTCTTCAACTCCACGTTCACGGCATCCCGCACACGGGTGGCGGCATCGCCGTGGGGGTACACCCACTTGCCGCCGGACACGGCGTCCAGCTCGGCGCGCTTGTCCGCCTGCTCTTTGCGCAGGGCGGCGGTGTTCTGCCGGGCCGCAAAGTAGGCTTCTTCCAGCGGTTTTTCCTGCGCGGCAAGCCAGTCGGTGAGCTGCGGCAGAGTGTCGGCGGTGAGGTTTTCCAGCTTCCAGCCGAAAGCAAACCCGCTGCGGCGCAGGGCTGTGAGCAGGGCTTCGGCCTTGGATGCGGCATCCTCGGCCTGCGCAGCTTTGCGGGCGGCGGCATCCTGCGCCGTCTTGCGGCGGGACAGTTCTTCCTCCATGGCATCCAGTGCCCGGCCCTCGCCGCTGGCACCGGCTGCGCTGTGGGCGGCAAGGTAGGCGCGGCGGGCTTCCGCCTCCGCGTTCTTGGCCTCGGCATAGCGGGCGTTCAGGGCCTCCAGCTGGCGGTGCCCGGCGTCCAGATGGCCCTGCCACACGTCCTGTTCCCCGCCGTCGGCAGCAGCACGGGCCAGCAGGGCCGCGCCCCGGTTCACAAGGGCTTCGGTCTGCTTTCCGGCGGCTTCGCGGCCATCGTTCACGATCTCTTCCAGTGCATCGGCGCGGGTCTGGGCTTCGGCCAGCACAGCGTGCAGGTTTTCCAGCTCCAGCCGGTCGCCCTGCAGTGCTTCCAGATCCAACTCCGGCTGCGGCAGGATGTACTGGTACAAAAATTCCCGGAAGTTGGGGATCTCGTCCATGCTGGTGCCCATCTGGAACACTTCGTTGAACTTTCTGCCCAGCGGGCTGGACGCGCGGCCAATGCCCAGGGCACGGCAGATGCGGTCCCGGGCCTCGCTGGGGCTGCGGGTGTAGGACAGGCGGCCCACGGCGGGTTTGAAGTCCTCCTTGGCGCTGGGGGCACCGGTGCGCGGATCAAGGAAGGGCAGCTTTTCCAGCGTGATGCCGTCCTCGGAGATGTACCAGGTCTGGTCGCCGGGGTGAAGCTCCTGCATGGGGCCCTCGGATTCCACCCGGACAGCGATGACGAAGCTGGTCCGCTTGACGGTATCCCAGAACTCGGCACCGATGTATGCCACCGTGCGGCCCGGGCGGCGGTAGGCATTCTCGCCGCGCTGCTTGGCGTGGACAGAGCCCTGCAGGGTGCGGCCGCTCTTTTTATTGCCCAGGGCATTGAAATTGCGGTTGGTGGTCAGGCAGTAGCGGATGGCATCCAGAATGGTGGTCTTGCCCACCGCGTTGACACCGATCATATAGGTCAGACGGGCACAATCAAAGGTGACATTTTCAAAGTTGTGCCAGTTGATGAGCTTCAGGCGCTTTAATTCGATCATTCTTCTTCCTCCCCGCTGGCATCCCCGTCAGGCCGCTCGTAGAGGGCCAGTTCCTCCCGGGTGCGGCTGCTCTCGGCGGCGGCATCGGCAAGGTCTGCGTCCGGCAGAGCCAGCAGCACGGTGGGAAACACCTCGATGCGGCTGTCCAGACCGGTCAGCCGCCCCACCGGGCGGGCCAGATTGTACCTGCGCAGGGTGCGCATCAGCTCCTCCAGCGTGCGCTGGTCCAGCCGCCGGGGCAGGTTCATCTTCTGCAGCTCTGTCTGCACCTCTTCCACCGTGACCAGCACCTGATCGGCGCTGGCGGCAAGGCTCTCCCGCTTTTGCAGGTAGAGCAGGCGGAGCACCAGCAGCAGGATGCTCTCGTACTTCAGCAGCCGGGCCTGACTGCCCTCATGCTCGTTGACCAGCGCCGCCGCCTGCAGCGGAGCCGGGTAAAGCGTTACCGCATAGCCCAGCGGCGCGAACACGGCCCGCACCTCGGGCAGATGATCCTGCACATAGAGGTATTTTGCCCGCTGATCCTCCACGCCGCCCAGCACAAAGCAGTGGTTGAGCAGATAGTTTGCGGTCTCTTCCAGCATTTTATTCGGTTCGGCCATGGTCAGCGTCCTCCCTGCGGGGTGTCAGAATAAATTCTTCAAACCGGAAGCCGCCCCGTTCGACCCAGTTTCCGGTAAGGGTGATATCGTAAGCCCGGCGCGGCGACTGCGAGTAGGTGTGCAGGCCGATGATGCGGGCAAAATCGCGGGGGTATTCCTCCGCCAGCGTAGAGGCAGCCACCGCACTGCGGGCGGCAAGGGCCTGTTTTGCCAGCAGGCCCACGTTTTCCTCAGTCACGGCCATCCGGGCGTAATCCAGCAGCAGCTGCTGTTCTTTGCGCAGCTGCTCCGCATCCAGCCCGGTCTGCCGCACCGGGGCCAGCGGCGTTTCGCTGCGGGGCGCGGCGGGCGGGTAGAGGGGCTTTGCCCCGAACACCGCCGCCGGGTAGAGGTGCAGGTGCTTTGCCACCGGGCCGTCATCCGGCGCGAACAGCTGATCGGGCGTTTTGATCTCCTCGGCATAGCGGCGGAGCAGGGCGGTGACACTGCCCTGCGAGGAGCGGTCGCTCAGCAGCAGGAACTGTGCCCGCTGCACGGCCCGCTTGCGGTAGCGGATATGGCTCTGGTCGATCTGGCGCATCAGGGTGCTCATCTCTTCCAACGAATCCCGCAGCTTCTGGATAAGGGCACGCACGGCAGGAGCGGCCTCGCCGGGGGCGCAGTGCTCCACCCGGGCGTAATCCAGCGCCAGCCGGGGCAGATGGTTTGCCTCGCAGTCGTCCAGCTCCTCCTCCAGATAAGCGCGGTAGTTGAACAGGTTATCGCTGGTCTTGAAGCGGTGGTAAGCGGCGGCCACCACCTTTTCCTCGTACTGGTCGAAGAGCTCCAGCACCTCCTGCGGGGTGCGGTTGCGGGTGAGCCGGTCGATATAATGCCCGATGGATGCGTTCAGCGCCCGCAGGGACTTGTTCAGTGCTTCCAGATCGGAGGCCACCTCCCGCAGAACATTTTCATAGGGGCTCTTTTCCTCCCCGATGTTCTGCAGCAGCTGCCAGGCCTTGTACAGCTTTCCGGTGTAGGTGACAACGCGCGGGTTCAGGATCTCCTCCAGCGCCTCCAGCAGGGGGGCCACTTCGGGCACAAAGGCAAGGGCAGGCTCCTCCTCATAGCTGCCGGGCTGCTCTTCCAGCCAGCCGGTGCGGCGCAGGCGGAGCAGAAAGCCCAGCGCAAGGGTATGGGGATCCCGGGTGGGCTGTTCGGCTTCGTCGCCCGCGTCATCGGCATCCAGCGCCAGCGGCTTTGCCAGCGCCGCAAAGTAATCCTCGGCCCGGCTCACCGCTTCTGCCCGGGAGATGGAGTAATCCGCCGTGTGGCGGCACTCCTCCCACAGCAGGAGCAGCAGCTCCGCATAAAACGCCCGGTTGGGCCCCGCCAGCGGGCGGAACAGCCGCGGGCTGACCAGTTCAAACAGCTGCATCCAAAGGTTCCTTTCTTTCGATAAAATCTATCTTTTATTGTACCACATTCAGAAGGATTTTGCCACAAATACAAAAAAGCCCCGGAGGGCGGCCTTTCAGCCACGCTCCGGGGAGTGTATCACTGTATCCTTATGCTTTGGTGTTAACCTGAACCACGATAGAAATGTACATGTTGCCCTTAACTGTCTTTGCGGCCACACCAACCTTGGTCCACCTGCCAACTGCGCTGATGTCCACATTCTTTTCCTCGTTGTTTACCATCTTAAAGAATTCTTCCAGCAACTTTCCGGTATACTCGTTTGCAATCACGAACTTCGCCGTATAAATACCATTGCCATCATGGTGAACATCTATTTTATTTTTGAAATTCAAAAAACCAGTATTGATGTCCACACGCGAATCCAAGAACTTTTCAGCTTCCTGTTTGAGCCCAGGGTCATTGCACAGCTGTACTGCCGAACCACGCTTTGCATTGATCGTGCTCATCATCTGAGCTTCTGCCTGAGCTTCAGGGGTCGAGGTGGTATCACCGCCGCAGGCGGTGAACAGAACAAGTACCATGGTCGCCGCCAGAATCAAAGCGGCCAGTTTTTTCAGCATTTTCATGTCGGGACCTCCAGTCGTTTTGTTGTGTTTTTCATAATATGCAGGGTGCCTTTCCATTTTGAAACAGGACCCCTTCCAGCTTTATTTTATCCAACGACTGTCGCTTTTGTCAATTGCCAGCTTCACCAAACATTTTCTCCTGCTTTTGTTGTTTTTTCCAGAACGAATCTTCGCAAAGATCCTTTGCCGTGCCCGGGGCAAAAACCGGAAAATATTTCCGGCGTTTACACAATTCTACCACGATTTGGTGCTAAACTTAAGGCAATGGGAACCGCCGGGTGCCGTTCCTGAACAAGGAAAAGGAGTTTGCCCCATGCAGCACGGTTCCCTGCGCGCTCCGGTGCGCGTTTTTGTGGCAGCAGTTCTGCTGTGCCTGACCTTTCTGGCCGCGCCAAAGGCTGCGGCGGCACAATTGCAGAATGTGAACGGCATCACGCTGCTGTCCTTCGACAGCCAGCAGATCGTCTCCATCGGCAACCAGACCTCGGGCCGGTGCAGCTGGTACGCCCTGCGCTACGCCCGCACCATTCTGGATGGCAGGCCCTGCTCGGGCAGCGGGATGTGGTCGAACGGCGCGGTATGGTCTGCCGCCGGGTACTACGCTTACAGCGGCTCCCTTTCCGACTGCCTTTCCCGCCTGTATGAAGAGCTGCAGGCCGGGCGGCCCGTCATCGTACATCTGAAAAACACCGCCGTCAGCGGCGTGTCCAAGCACACCAACCGCGTGACAAGCTATGAATACCATCTCTCCGGCTCCGGCTGGAAAGAGGTCAACTACCCCCACATCGCCACCAGCAGCACCTACGGACACTGGGTGTGCGTGGTGGGCATCTCCCCCACGGCAGACCCCGAAAACCTGCGGGAGAGCGATTTCTATGCGTTGGACCCCGCGCGGGTCAGCGTGAACGGCACACTGGCCGTAACAAAGCTTTTGGATGGCACCATCTGGACTGATAACTCTCCCTTAAAAGTCGCAGCCTGACGCTCCCTTACAAAACACAACAGCCCCCGGAACATGCAGGGTTCCGGGGGCTTCGTGTTTTATATCGGGGGTTACAGCTCCTGATAGGCGCTCATCATGGCGGGGATGAACTGCTTTTTGCGGCTGACCACGCCGGGCAGCGTCCAGCTGCCGTCGGCAGCGGGCCGGCTCTCAAAGCCGTTGCTCAGCACCTCGGCGGCGTAGCGGCCGGTGCAGATGACCACGCTCTCCTCCTTGGGCACATCGGTCAGCAGCATGTAGAGGTCCTCCACGTTCTGCTTGTTCCGGGCCTCCTCCAGATAGGGCTGGAGCAGCGCCTGGGCGGCCTGCAGATTTTTGCGGGTCATGTAGCTGCCCTGCGCCACGCCAAAGCGGATATCGCCGCACATGAACACCTTGAAGTCCTGCAAAAAGACCTCTTCGGGGGTCTTGCCGTCCAGTTTTTCACCGGCCTCGAACATTTCTGTGGAAAACTCTTCAATGTCCACGCCTGCGATCTTGGCCAGACGCTTGGCGGCGTTTTCATCCACGGGGGTGCAGGTGGGGCTGCGGAAGGCCAGCGTATCCGAGAGGATGGCCGCCAGCAGCAGGCCCGCGATCTGGGGCGGGATGTCCACACTGTTTTCATCGTACATCTGGGTGATGATGGTGGCGGTGCAGCCCACGGGCTGGTTGCGGAAGTAGACCGGGCCGCTGGTCTCCAGACTGCCGATGCGGTGGTGGTCGATGATCTCCAGGATCTCGGCCTGATCAAAGCCCTCCACGGCCTGGGTGGCCTCGTTGTGGTCCACCAGAATGATGCGCCGCTTGCGCAGGGCAATGACGTTGCGGCGGCTGACCATGCCGCAGTATTTGCCGTCCTCATCGAGGATGGGGAAATAGCGGTGGCGCACCTTTGCCATCACCCGCAGCACATCGGCCACGGGGGTGACGAGGGTGAATTTGAGGATGTTGTCCCGGGTCATATAATAGGAGATGGGGGCGCACTGGCTGATGAGCTTGCCCGCCGCATAGGTATCCTCGGGGGTGGTCATAATGGCTACGCCGGTCTCATCGGCAATGCGCTGGATGGTGCGGCCCACCTTGGCCCCATTGCAGATGATGAGCAGGGAGGCTTCCTTTTCAATGGCGCAGAGCTGGCTTTCGTACCGGTTGCTCAGAATGACGATATCCCCCTTTTCCACGCTGCTTTCCAGCATCTCGGGGGTGGCGGTGCCGATCTTGATGTGGCCGGTGGTGCAGACCGCGTCGGCATCGCCCACCACCATGGTGCCGTTCAGCGTTTCAAGGATGTTCTTATAAGAGGTACGGCTCTTGGCCAGCACGGCGGTATCGAACACATCCATGTTGGCGGTGGCAAGATCCTTCACGGTGATGATGCCCTCCAGCTCGTTGTCCGCGCTGGTGATGGACAGGGTGTCGATCTGCTGGTCGCGCATGATCTTCCACGCGCGGCGCAGGCTGGTGGAGCCCGGGATGCCCGGCATCTCGCGGTAATCCACGTCCCGGATCTTGGGGTTCACGTCAGTGCACATCCGGGGCGGCGTGACACCGAACTTTTTCAGGACGAACTCGGTCTCCTGATTCATTTTACCGGCACGGCGCGGCTCACAGACCAGCGTGCTGGTGCGGTTTTTAAGCTCCGCATAGGCAATGGCGGAGCAGATGGAATCGGTATCGGGGTTGCGGTGCCCGATGACCACGACCTTGTGTGCTTCTTTTGGCATAGGTTGTTCCCCTCTCTGGGTCAGATTCATTTACCTTCCGATCGGCCCCATGCCCCAAAACACCGGGCATGGCTGCCAGTTCCATTTTAACACAACCGGCACCGGGGGTAAAGGCGGCAGATATCTTTTTCTTGACAGCGCCCCAAAAATCGTCTATCCTTGACCTGAAATTTTTCTCTTTGGAGGTTCCCCCATGAAAAAGCAGTTCCGCGCCCTTTCCCTCTGCCTGACGCTGGCCTTGTGCGTGTCCGGCAGCACCGCCGCGCTGGCCGAGGCTCCCGCCGCCACGCCCGCCCCTCAGGACCAACGTGTCATCACCGATGTAAGCCCCCTTGAGGATCAGATCCGCAACATCGTCGGCTTTACCACCAGCACCGGCGGCCCCTACGATTTTGAACAGGCTGACCATAGATCTGCCGTGCAGGCCTACGGTGCAAAGCCCACCGAGGGTGCCGTGGCCCTGCTGCGCATCTACGCCCGGGCCGAGGACCGGGGCGATGCCTCCATCAATTCCAGCGGTCACTCCTTCCTCTCGGTGCGGAACGTCTCTGACCACGACATCGAGGTGGGCGGCCTGCGGATCGCGCCCGACACCGAGATGACCTTCAGCCCCCGCGGCAACCGCTGGGAGCACACCGGCATCTGGTACAATCTGGAGGGCTACTACAAGCGCTATTTGGCCGATTCCTACTACCAGAACATCTACGCTGTCCAGACCTCGCTGGATCAGGGCCAGCTGGACGTGGTCAACCGCAACCTTGCAAAGTCTGACCACTGGTCGGCCTACTTCAACTGCGCCGCCTTTACCGAGAGCATGTGGAACGCCGTCTGCGCCGACACCCTTTCCGCCGGGCAGCCCTACACCCCGGAGAACCTGCGGAACGACATTCTGGCCAAGTACGGCGATCTGGCCGCATACAACCCCCAGATCCCCTACGACTACATTGTTTATTACGGCACCAGCCTGACCCCCAGCAAAGAGTTTGCCTGATTTTTTGATTTGTTGGATACAACATCTTGATTTTCACGTCATTCCGCGCTATCATGGGTGTGTTTGAATCCACGCGCCAAGGGAGGACACCATGACAGACGCATCGACCACATCCAGACCGCTGTTCAACCGTCAACAGCTCATCTCACTTTTCCTGCCGCTGGTGGCAGAGCAGGCCCTCAGCATCTCCATCGGTCTGGCGGACACCCTGATGGTCTCCTCGGTGGGCGAAGCCGCCGTTTCGGGCGTGAGCCTGGTGGACTCCTTCAACGTACTGATGATCCAGCTGCTCAGCGCACTGGCCACCGGCGGCGCGGTGGTCTCCAGCCAGTACATCGGCCACCGGGAGCCCAAACGGGCCAAGGCCAGCGCCGCACAGATCATGTTCATTATGATCTCGCTCAGCGTGGTCACCGCCGTCATCGTGGCGGTGGGGCGGCACGCCATCCTGCGGGGCATCTTCGGCTCCATTGACGCGGATGTGATGCGCTACGCTGAGACCTATTTCCTGCTCTCAGCCCTGAGCTATCCTTTTATCGGCGTGTACAATGCCGGTGCGGCTCTGTTCCGCGCCCAGGGCAACAGTAAGATCAGTATGCTTTCCAGCCTGGTGATGAACGTGGTGAACATTGGCGGCAACGCCATCCTGATCTACGGGTTCGGCATGGGCGTGATGGGTGCGGCCACCGCCAGCCTCGTGAGCCGGATGATCGCCTGCTTCACCGTGATGTTCCTGCTGCAGAAGCCGGACTGTGCGCTGCGCATCGACCACCTCACCGACCTGAAGCCTGACCTCGACCTCATCAAGCGCATCCTGAAAGTCGGCATTCCCGCCGGCATCGAGAACGGCATGTTCCAGATCGGCAAGCTGTCGGTCTCCAGCCTGACCAGCACGCTGGGCACCGCCGCCATTGCCGCAAACGCCGTGGCGGGCAACATCTCCAGCTTCCTGAACGTGCCCGCCTCTGCCGTGGGCATCGGCGCGCTGACCGTTGTGGGCCAGTGCCTGGGTGCCGGGGAAAAGGCGCAGGCCAAGCGCTATTCCCGCCTGCTGCTCCTGACCGCCTACGCCGGCGACTGGGTGATGAACCTTTCCGGCCTGTTCTTCCTGAACAAGCTGGCGCTCTCCTGGTTCAACCTCTCGCCGGATGCCTACGGCATGGCACTGGAGCTGATGGTCTGGTTCAACGCTGTATCGCTGATCCTGTGGCCCTCCAGCTTCACCCTGCCCAACATCCTGCGCGCCGCCGGAGATGCCGCCTTTACCATGACGGTCAGCGTCATCTCCATGTGGGTGTTCCGGGTGGCCTTCTGCTACCTGATGGTGCTCAAGTTCCACTGCGGCCTGCTGTTCATCTGGATGGGCATGTTCCTGGATTGGGCCATGCGCTCGCTGTTCTTCTGCGTCCGCTTTGTCCGCGGCAGGTGGATGGAACAAAAGGTGATCTGAGTTTCCGTATATCCGGCCCTCTCCGCCATTGCAGTTTTGGCGGGGAGGGCTTTTTTTGTGCAGGAAACCCGCATCCTGTCTCGTATCAATAGGCAGAAGCTTCTCTCCCCTGCATCCGCTTCCCCAAAGCATACCAAATTCCGCGCGGATGTGTTCACGATTTTGTCAGCTTTTTGTCTTGTTTTCTTCGTCTTTGCGCGGTATAATCATACGCTGCAAAGAACTTTAGGCGGGGCTGCGGCCCCCATTCCAGAAAAGGAAGTGTGTTCCATGCGCAACTGGTTTTCCCGCCATCCCGTTTCGTTCATGGCGTTTTATCTCCTGTTTTACCTTTCGGCGTTCCATTGGCTCGAAGTCCATATTGCCGTGCCCGATGTTCTGGTGCACTGCCATCTGGACGACCTGATTCCCTTTTGCAAATATGCCATCGTGCCCTACTTTGCGTGGTTTTTGTGGATCCCGTTCACCCTGTTCTACCTGCTGTGGAAAGCGCCCCGGGCCGATTTCTGGCGGCTCTGCCTGCCCCTGTTTGCGGGCATGACCATTGCGCTGGCCTGCTATGTCATCCTGCCCACCGGGCTGGATCTGCGGCCCTACCGGGTGTACGGCAGCGACATCTTTGCTCAGGCCGTGCGGATGCTCTATGCCACCGACACGCCCCTCAATGTCTGCCCCTCCATCCATGTGTTCAACTCCGTCACCCTGATGATGGCCTATTACCGCAGCCGCATCTTTGAAACGCCGGGCCGCCGCTGGATGCGGCCCGCTTCCGCCGTGCTCTGCGTTTCCATCATTGCATCCACAGTCCTGCTCAAGCAGCACAGCTGCATTGATGTATTGCTGGGCATCCTGCTGGCCATGGTTCTGGATACAGCCATGACCGCACTGGAACACAGTGAGAGCCGGGTCCCCCAGCGGCTCTGAATCTGCATTGAAAAACACCCATGCCGGTGCTGGCATGGGTGTTTTTGCATTTTGGGGTATTACGGAGCTGGGGCAGTGAACTCTTTCAGGTGCGCTGTATCCAGCTCTTCGGCATCTTTGGCCGCCGATGTATAGGAAATTTTCAGATATTTCAGGGCCGTATCGTTTGCCAGCAATTTTTTGCAGGTTTCCGTATCAAACGTGGAATGATTGGTCAGATCCAGCCAGATCAGCTGCGGCATCCGGGTCAGGGGGGTATAATCCATGTTCTTATATCTTTCCCGTGCACCCTGAGAGAGGGACATACTCAGATACTGCACACTGCTCTCCGCCAGCGGGGCAAAGCTGTCGATCTCCGGCCCTTGGCACAGCTGCAGAAAGCTCAGATTTTCCATCTGCTTCAGCGGTTCCAGCGAACCGATCCGGGTCACGTCCAGTCTCAGGACCCGCAAGTCAGCTCCGGCCAGCTGGGTCAGATCGACCTCACTGCCGGTGATCCACAGCATCTTCAGCGACTTCATCTGCGCCAGCGCCGAAAGGTCGGAGACATTGGAATCCGCCCGGATCCCGTCACTGCCATATTCCAGCTTTACCACAGAATCCAGCTTTGCAAAGGTCGGGAATGCGCTACTCTCCACACTGGGCACCTCCAGAAGCATCAGATTCTTACATTCTTCCAGACCCGTCAGATCTGTAATGGGTGGGTCTCCCCTTCTATTATTGACCGACAATACCTGCAAGCTGTCAAAATGCCGCAGATCTGCCAGAGAGGCCACCGGATCATACGTTCCCTCTACGCTGACTGCGCAGGCTGCCAGCTGCTCATTGCTGTTGACGTTTCTTCCAATGTCCACCCCATCCGGTGCATCTTTGACGATGAGATCCCCTACGCCGGTTCCGGAATTTATCGAGACTCGCTGATAATCCCAGACATCGCTGTGATAGATATCTCCCTTCGGGCGGTCAAGCCATTTCCGGACGTGCTGCTCCATCACAGGGTCCTGCCACTCAATGACATAGTCCTCCCCATGCTCGGCGTGACTGGCCGGAACCGCAAGTGTTGTCTGCTGAACGAAAACATCCTGCATTTCCGAGCGGAAAGGTCCCGGTCTCAGATTCAAAGAGCTTGCACATGCGCTGAACAAAAGCATTGCACAGATCGGCAGGCTCAAAACTTTTAATACTTTACGCATAGCAGGGCTCCTTTCTGTTTCGGCAAAATCTCTAGTTATATTCTACCATAGATTGTTTTTTTTTTGTAAAGAAAAACCCACGATCTTTGCACAGGCATGGCAAAAATCGTGGGTTTGCTTAAAACAGACCTTCCGGCAGGCAGATGTCCTGCTTTGGCACCTTGTCCCAGGAAAAGTCTGGGATCAGGCTTACCGGGGTGCGGGGAGCCGGTTCAGGTTGGAGACCATAGGCAAAGGCAAGCCTGCCCACGATCTCCTGCGCCGTATATTTTGCCCGGAGATTTTCCAGGCTCTGGTCACCGTCCCGTTTGGACAGGCGGCGGCCATCCGGGGCCAGCAGGAGCGGACAATGGGCAAACTTTGGGGCGGGCAGGCCCAGCAGACGGTAAAGATAGAGCTGCCGGGCGGTGGAAGAGAGCAGGTCTGCGCCCCGCACCACCTCCGTCACGCCCATGCGGGCATCGTCCACCACCACAGCCAGCTGGTAGGCAAACACGCCATCGGCGCGGCGGAGGTAGAAATCCCCGCAGTCGCGGAGCAGGTTCTCGGTGTGGGGGCCCATACAGCCATCGGTGAAGGTGATGTCCTCATCGGGCACCATGAGACGGTAGGCCGGGGCTTTCTTTTTGCGCTTTTCGGCGATCTGCTCCGCCGTCAGCCCCCGGCAGGTGCCGGGATAGATGACGTTGCCATCCGACGTATGGGGCGCGCTGGCGGCATGGAGCTGGGCACGGGAACAGAAGCAGGGGTACACAAGGCCCTGTGCTTCCAGTTTGTTATAGCTCTCGGTGTAGATGGCGGCGCACTCGCTCTGGTAATAGGGGCCGTTGGGGCCGCCGTGGCTGCCGCCCTCGTCCCAGACAAGGCCCAGCCAGCGCAGGTCCTCTTCCAGTGCATCGGCGTATTTCCGGGGGCAGCGCTCGGCATCCAGATCCTCAATGCGCAGAACGATGCGCCCGCCCTGACTTCTGGCGCTGAGCCAGGCCAGCAGGCTGCAGGCCAGATTGCCCAGATGGAGCCGCCCGCTGGGGCTGGGGGCAAAGCGCCCGGTCACAGCGCTCACAGGCCCAGCTTCCACTCGCCGTCCACAGGCTGGGAGATGGGCGTGTTATAAAACTCGGCCACGGCCTTTGCCATGTACTCGGCATCCTTGCAGCTGGCGGTCTCCATTGCGGAATGCATGGCCAGCTGTGCCAGACCGATATCCACCATGGGGATCAGGATCTGGTGGCCCAGCAGGTTGCCCAGCGTGGAGCCGCCGGGAACATCCGCGCGGTTTGCGGCCACCTGCACCGGCACACCGGCCTTTTTGCAGATCTCGGCAAAGGCAGCGCCGGTAAAGCCGCTGGTGGTGTAGGTCTGGCGGGCATTGTACTTCAGCAGCACACCGCCGCCCATGACCGCCACGTTGGCGGGATCGCTCTTTTCGGGGTGGTTGGGGTGGGTGGCGTGGCCATTGTCGGCGCTCAGCAGCAGGCTGTTGGTGCAGGCACGGATGCTCTGCTCCCGGGTCACGCCCAGTTTTTCCTCAATGCGGGCCAGCACATTGGCCATCAGGGTGCCCTGTGCGCCCTGCCGGCTGGAGGAGCCCACCTCCTCGTTGTCGAACATGACCCACATATCGCCCCGGCCTTCCTCCTCGCCGCGGCCCTGCAGGAAGCCCCACAGGGTGGTGTAGGCGCATTCCAGGTCATCGATGCGGCCGGACATGAAATATTCGCCCTTCAGGCCCACGCGCTCGGCCTTTTCCCGGGTGCAAAGCACCAGGTCAGCATCCACGATGTCCTCAGCCTTGACCCCGGCTTCCTCAGCCAGAGCGTCCCGCAGGGTGGAGCCTGCCTCACCAAAGATGGGCTGCAGATCCACCTGAGGGTTGTACTTCATGCCGTTGTTCAGGTCATGGCTGAAGTGGATGCAGAGGTTGGGGATGACAGCCAGCGCCCGGTCGGGGTGGACCAGCAGGCTCCGGATGCCGTTCTCCGTGCGGACCAGAATGCGGCCCGCCACGCTCAGGGGGCGATCCAGCCAGGTGGGCATGATCATGCCGCCGTAGCCCTCGGTCTCCGCCTTGGCAAAGACTGCGTCCTTGCCGCCGTCCAGCTGCTTGATGCGCCAGGTGGGAGAATCGCTGTGGCTGGCGGTGACATGCCAGCCGGTCAGCTCACCCTTGGGCATCCGCCATGCCAGCACGGCAGAGCCGTTGCGGGTGGTGTAATATCTGCCGCCGGGCACCAGCTCCCAGGCTGCGCTCTCGGGGCAGTTCTGGTAGCCGTTCTCTTCCAGGAGCTTCACAGCCGCAGCCGTGGAGTGGAAGGCGCTGACACCGGCGTTCAGGAAATCGAAGAGACCTTCGACGGAAAAGGTGTTATTCTGCATTTTATGTTCTCCTTTATTTTCAGGTTATCCGCTGCTAAACCTCTCCGTCATTGCTTTGCAATGCCACTTGTCCGGGTTGCGGCTCCCAACATTCACTTCGTGCAAAGTATTGCACTTGTGCCTTGTTGGCCGCTGCCCCAACAACAACTCCCTTCATCCGCCACTGGCGGCGGTTGTTGTTGCCTAATAGGAGAGGCAGGGGCCTTTCTTGGCTCCCCTGTTAGAGGAGCTGTCGCCGCAGACGACTGAGAGGTTTCGCCACAATTATACCGTTTCTCTTATCAAAATGCAATCACACCGGGGCCATCTCGGCAAGCTGCTGTTCAAGCGCATGGCGGAGCTGGGCGGCGTGCAGGCCGCAGACCAGCTGGACCCGGGTACCCTGCACCACAAGACCTTTATGGGGCAGGGAGAGCAGAGCCCCCATATCCAGCAGCGAGGCATCCCGCACCGTGAGCCGGAGGCGGGTGAAGCAGTTTCCCAGCTGGGCGATGTTCTCCGGCCCACCCAGCGCGGCGATGAACCGGCACACCTCCTGCGGGTCGGCGTACGGGGACTGGTCTGTGGAAGGGGCTGCTTCCCGGCCCGGGGTGGGCAGATCCTTTGCCTTGATGAGGATGCTGAACACGGCAAAGTAGGTCAGGATCTCCGCAAGGCCCAGCAGATAGAGCAGCGGCAGATTCTGCAGCTGCTCCCCGGCGCTCAGGTTGAACACCAGCGACCCCAGCAGGTTGGAGGTAAAGGCCCGGACATGCAGGACATGGAGCAGCACCATAAAGCCGCCCGTAATGACCGCATGGGCCACCCAGAGCAGGGGCGAAACGAAGCAGAACAGAAAATCAATGGGTTCGGTGATGGAGGCCACCGAGGCCGTGACCGCCAGCGGGATCATAGCGGCGGCGGTACGGGCACGGTTCTCCCTGCGGGCCGTGAAGATGAAGGCCGCCGCAATGCCCAGATAGCCAAAGGTCTTGGTGAAGCCGGTGTACATCCAGACGATGCCGTCTGAGAGGGGCAGGCCCATGGTGTACTCGGTCATGCAGACGGCGTAAGCACCTGTGTAGGTCACAGAGCCTACGGTCAGGCTGCCGCCCAGCGAAGAGAACTGGAAGGGCATATAGATGAGGTGATGCAGGCCGGTGGGGATGAGCAGCCGTTCCAGAAAGCCGTAAAGGAACACACCCGCGTTCCCTGAAGCCGCGATCCAGCCCGTGAGGGCGCTGACCGTCCGTTGCAGCGGCGGGCAGACAAAGCAGAACCCCAGCCCCAGTGCCACCGCCAGCGCCGACAGCCACAAAAACGACCACCGCAGACCTGAATAGAGCTGGGTGATCATGCCATAAAACTGCTTTTCGCAGGTGCGGTTGAAAAGCCACGCCGCCGCAAAGCCCAGCACGATGCCGCTTGCCACGCCGGTGTCCACCACCTGAATGCCCAGAATGGTGGTCTGGCCCGTGCCTGCAAGGCCGGTCATCCCGTTGGGCTGGGCAAGCAGTCCCAGCGCTTCCAGCGCGGTGTGGTTGGCTGTGAGGAACACCAGATAGGCCATCAGCGCCAGCAGGGCGGCATCCTGCTTTTCGGTTTTGGCGCGCACGGCAGCCACCCCCACGCAGAGAATGACGCTGAGGTTGTTGATGAGCACCATCATCCCGTTATAGAGCAGCTGACCCACCAGCTGCAGCGGAGCCCACTGCAGCACCGGCAGCGCCTGACACAGGGGCTTGCTGGTGAGCAGCGCCCCCAGCACCAGCAGCAGGCCCGCCGCCGAAAGATAAGACAGCGGCGACAGCAGCGACTGTGAAAAGCGTTCCAGCCGCCGCAGAAATTTCTGCATCCGTTTCTCCCCCTTTTTCCGGTTCTTCACTCATTTCTCCCAGTTTGACCATGGCCGGATTATACGCGCCAGCGCAAAAAATGTCAATCCCGCCCGACTGAGAAAAAAAGGACAAAAGTTTGTATAGTTTGCACAGCCAGGGTGAAAAATCGTCCTGCGCACGCCGATTGACAACAGCCCGGCAGAACAGTATACTAGAAATGTACCAGAGCAGTTTCTCCGGCAGATGGGCCGGAACACGATAAAAGGAGGCTTTCCTATGATTCGCAAGCGTATTCTTTCCCTGCTGGTCTGCGCCGCCCTGCTGTGCGGCGTGCTGGCAGGCTGCAGCACCTCTTCCGGCAGCACTGCCGCTTCCAGCTCTTCCGCTTCTGCAAGCGAGAGCATCCCCTCTTCCACCGTGACCGCCGACACTGGCAAGGTTGGCCCGCTGGACGCAGGCGAGAACTCCCTGTTCTCCCTCTCTGACCCGGACGATGCCTTTGCCCCCTGCCTCGGCTGGGGCCCCGGCGTGTCCGGCTGCTCGCTGAAATCCGTCATCGCGGCGGCTTCCCTGCTGAAATGGGCCGATGGCTGCAACATGAGCATCCAGCCGGTCAGCGACATCAAAGCTGCCTATACCCAGTGGTTCGACAGCCTGAGCGCCGATGACCAGCAGAGCTTTGCCGATGCCTGGCCGCTCATCAAGGCCGATGCCGAGACCCTGCTGACCGACAAGGACAGCATGACCGGCCGCATCGAGGATGCCGGTCTGGATGCCAAAGAGCTGCCCGGTTGTTCCGAGGAAAACTGGAAAGCCCTGGCCGATGTCATTGACGTACTGGTCCCGGCTTCCAGCGAGTATTGAGCGTCCTGTCTGCCCCTGAATGCAAGAGACATAAAAATAAGCCCGACGTTGTCGGGCTTATTTTTATGTTCAGATCTTCTTCAGGGTGTACTGGCGGGTGCCCATGCCGATCTTTTCGGCCTGCTCCAGCGTTGCCTTCCACTCGACATTGGGGTTGGAATCCTTGAAGTTGTCGTGGTGGCAGTTCCAGCCGGGCTTTGCAAGGTTCTGGCCCAGCTGACTGTTGGGCAGGGGCTGTGCGTTCAGGCAGGCATCGGCACAGGCCTGATCCAGCGCCACGGGGTCAAAGGAGGCGAACATGCCGATATCCGGCAGGATGGGGGCATCGTTCTCGCCGTGGCAGTCACAGTTGGGGCTGATATCCTGCACCAGGCTGATGTGGAAGCAGGGGCGGTCTGCACAGACGGCGGCGGCGTACTCTGCCATCTTGCGGTCCAGCTCCTCGTTGGCGCTGCTGTCGATGGAATAGATGGCATCGAAGTTGCAGGCACCGATGCAGCGACCGCAGCCCTTGCACTTTTCGTAATCAATGACCGCCTTGTTGTTCTCGTTGTAGCGGATGGCATCGGAGCCGCACTCCTTGGCGCAGCGGTGGCAGCCGCGGCAGAGCTCCTCCTGCACGGCGGGCTTACCGGAGGAGTGCTGCTCCATCTTGCCCGCGCGGGAACCGCAGCCCATGCCGATGTTCTTGATGGCCCCGCCGAAGCCGGTCGCTTCGTGGCCCTTGAAGTGGGTCAGGCTGATGAAGATGTCGGCATCCATAATGGCGCGGCCGATCTTGGCGGTCTTGCAGTATTCACCGTTGGGCACGGGCACCTCAAGCTCATCGGTGCCGCGCAGGCCATCGCCAATGATGATCTGGCAGCCGGTGGTCATGGGCCAGAAGCCGTTTTCCTGCGCGCAGCTCAGGTGCTCCAGCGCGTTCTTACGGCTGCCCGGGTACAGCGTGTTGCAGTCGGTCAGGAAGGGCTGGCCCCCCTGCTCCTTGCACAGGTCTGCCACCACCTTGGCGTAGTTCGGGCGCAGGAAAGCCAGGTTACCCAGCTCACCAAAGTGCATCTTGATGGCCACGAACTTGCCGTCCATATCAATGCTCTTGATGCCCGCCGCAATGCACAGGCGGCGCAGCTTTTCGGTCAGGCTGGTGCCCACAGGACACCGGAAGTCGGTGTAATATACAGTCGATGCTTCCATAGGGATCTCCTCCGTTTTTGACAATTTCAGGCGCGGCACTCTCCCGCCGCCGGGTTCTCTCTTTATGGCTCCAGTATAACACAAGGCCGGGGCCGGTGCAATTGCCCCAGGGCGCAAAAAAGCCGCCCGTGCGGGCGGCTGGGGTGTTTGGGGAGCGATTTACGCAATGGCGGTGATGGCGGCCACGGCCAGGACGATCAGGCCCAGCGCGATGCGGTAAAGACCGAAGAACTTGAAGTTATGGCGCTTGACGTAATCCATCAGGAAGCGGATGGCGGCAAGGCTGACCACAAAGGCGACCACGCAGCCCACAACGAGGACAGCGATCTCGGTGCCGGTCATCGCAGCGCCGGAGAGGACGAATTTGACCACCTTGAGCAGAGACGCGCCCGCCATAACGGGGATGGCGAGGAAGAAGGTAAACTCAGCCACACAGGCACGGGACAGACCCAGCAGCAGGCCGCCCACGATGGTGGCACCGGAGCGGGAGGTGCCGGGGATGATGGCCAGCATCTGCCACACGCCAACGATGAAGGCTTCGCGGTAGGTGATCTGTTCCAGCCGGTTGACATGCGGGGCGGTGCGGCGGTTCTCCACAAGGATGAAGAGGACACCGTACAGGATCAGCATGGCGGCGACCGTAATGTAATTGTAGAAGCGGTTCTCAAACCAGTCGTCCAGCGGGCTGATGATGAGCACCGGGATGGTGGCGGCCACCACCTTGAACCAGAGCTGCCAGACGGCAGGTTTGGAGCAGACGCGGCCATGGCGCAGGCCGAAGGGCCAGAGCTTGTTCCAGAACAGCACCACCACAGCCAGAATGGCACCCAGCTGGATGACCACGCGGAACATGGACATGAATTCCTCGCTGGCGTTGAACTTGACCACCTGCTCCACCAGGATCATGTGGCCGGTGGACGAGATGGGCAGCCACTCGGTAATGCCCTCCACAATGCCCATCAGGATGGCTTTCAGTATTTCAAGAAACATGGGTTCTCCTCCCTGCAAAGCGGCACAGGCGCTCTGCACACATTCAGATTGGGTTCGCTTTCCAGTATATCATATTCTGAGAGCCTGCGCACGAAAAATCACAAATTTTATACAGGAGCACTGTCTGCTTTTTCTGTATTTATCTGCCGCCGGAAATATGCTATACTGGACACAACGTTTTTCCCTGTGTTTCCTTCTGACACGGACTGCCGGGCCAGACAACAACAGATTTTGAACAATGAGGTGACATCCATGAATATTCTGGTGATCGGCTGCGACCAGGTGGGCGCGGCACTGGTGCGGGATCTGGAACGCATCGGCCATGATATTTCCCTGATCGAAAAGGACCCCGAGCAGCTCAAGCGGCTGGACAGCTTTGACGATTACTCCTTTGGCGGCACGGCCCTTGTGGGCGACCCCACCGACCCCGACATCCTCAAGCAGGGCGGCGTGGAGAACTGCGACGCGGTGGCCGCCGTGAGCGAGGATGACTCCGTGAACCTGATGGCTGCACAGATCGCAAAGAATATCTTTCGGCGCGAAAAGGTCATCTGCCGCGTCTCCGACCCGCATTTGCAGGTGCTCTACCACAAGACCTACGAGCTGGACACGATCTGCCCCACCATCCTGACAGAACAGGCAGTGTTCCGTTCGCTGGCGAAATAATGGAAACTGGCTCACCCTCTCAGTCAAAGCCTGACGGCTTTGCCAGCTCCCCCAAAGGGGGAGCCAAGAGCTGGTTCAGGCAAAGTTTCTATATACTTTAAGTATTATGAGGTTTTTATATGAAAGTTTGTATTGCAGGCGGCGGGCGTGTTGGGCGGTATCTGGCCCAGAGCCTGCTGACGAACCACCATTCGGTGGTCATCATTGAACCCATCGAGGCCCAGTGCCGGATGCTGGCAGATTCGCTGGACATCCCCGTGATCTGCGGCGATTCCATCAGCGTGGACACCCTGCGCACCGCCGATGTTGGCAGCTGCAACGCCTTTGTGGCCGTGACCGGCTCGGATGAGGACAACCTCGTGGCCTGCCAGATCGCCAAGCGGGAGTTCGGCGTGGACCGCACCGTGGCCCGGGCCTCCAACCCCAAGAACCGGGAGCTGCTGCACACCTTAGGCGTGGACACCGTGGTCTGCGGCACCGACAACCTGAGCCACATTCTGGAGCGGGAGATCGAGACAGACACCATCCGCCAGCTGCTCAGCCTGGGCGGCGGCACAGCCAGCCTGAACGAGATCCTGCTGCCCGAGAACTTCAAGTTTGCGGGCAAGGCCATCATGGATGTGCCCATTCCCGGCGATGCCATTCTGGTCAGCATCACCCGCGACACCGAGTTCATCATCCCCCACGGCAACACCGTTCTGCTGCCCTGGGACCGCATCCTGGTGCTGACGCAGGACGATACCCTGCACCTGCTGACCGATGCCTGGGAGCTGAACAGCAAGTGACGGAGCGGGAGCTGCGCCGCACGGCGCTCATCATCCCGCCCCGGGGCCGGGCCGTGCTCTGCTGCTGGGCCGCCATCCCGGGCCTGTTGGCGGCCCCCTTTGTGTTCTGGCAGAGCCTGCCCGCCGGGGTGGTGTTCTGCCTGCTCTGGGCCGCACTGGTGGCGGTGGTGTACCAGCGTGCCTGCAGCTATGCCGCCGCGCTGGGCGCGGAGACCCTGACGGTGTACTCCGGCATCGTCTTCCCGCTGCGGCGGGCGATCCGACGCAGGGCCGTAACAGGGCTGTTCCGGCTGCGCACGCCGCTGCTCCGGCTGGCAGGGGTATCGGTGGTCGTCATCACGGCACCGGGCACGCGGCTTATTTTACCGGCGGTCCCGGCAGAGCAGGCCGCTGCCCTCACCCATGCCCTTGCGGAGGAGATCCGATGAACGAACGCCGCCTGCACCCCTTTACCGTTCTGCGGTTTCTGCGGAAGACGCTGGTGGTCTATCTGCTGCCGCTGGTTCAGGTGCTGTTTGAGCGGAACTGGACAGCCCTGCACACGGCTCTGCGGCAGGATGCGCTGCTGTTCCTTCTGCTCTGCGCCGTGAGCTGGGGCATCCTGCGTGTGAGCAGCTGGAGCCTGGACGACACCGGAGTCTTTCATCTGCACTGGCGGCTGGGCATCCGGCTGGATCGTGCCCTGCGGGGCGAGATGCTGGCGGCATTGACCATCGACCGGCCCCTGCTCTACCGGATGGCCGGGGCAAGCCGCCTGACCCTTTACCCAGTGGGCGCGGCGCAAAAGCACACCCTTTCGGTCTGCCTGCCCAAAGCCGATGCCGAGGCGGTGGCAGACCAGCTGATGCCTCTGGTAAAGCCTACCCTGCACCGGCCCGCCGGAGGGGAGCGGGCGGCGCTGGGTTTTCTGGGGGCCAACGGCCTCTCCACGCTGGCCCTGTTTGTGCTGGCCGTGCGCCAGACCCGGGATGTTCCGGACTGGAACCCTGCCGTTTTTGCCCAGATCCAGGTGAGCTTTCTGGCCCGATTCGCGGCGCGGTGGCTCCCCGCAGGCGCGGCGTGGCTGCTGGCGGCCGCAGGCTTTCTGCTGGGGGCCAGCCTGATGCGCAGCTTTGCCCAGACCGTGCACTACACTGTCTGGCACACGGCCGACCAGATCGGCAGCCGGGGCGGCTGGCTGGAACACTTCGAGTGCCGGGTGCGGACAAGCGAGATCAGCTTTGCAGATGTCCGCATCTCCCCCGCCGCCCGGCTGATGAAACGCTGGCCGGTCTTTGTAACCGCAGGCGGCTGCTCCCCCGAGCTGCCGCTGTTCGTCTGCCGCAGCGGCGAGGAAGCATTGTTCCGGGAGCTGCTGCCGGAGTTCCGGATGCCGCCCGACCTGCTGGCCCGCACCGAGCAGCGCAGTCTCATCTTTTTTGCACCGGCAGGCATTCCCTTTGCCCTCTGCCTGCTGCTGACGCTGGTCTCGGCCACAGTGCTGCCCCAGCTGACCGTGACCCTGCTCATCCCCACGTTCTTCTTTGGGGCACTGCTGGCCGGAGCCGCGGCCGGCTACCGGCGGGAGGGCCTCTGGCTGCGGGAGGGCCGCATGACCCTGCGGCGGCAGCAGGGGCTCTACCTGCACTGCATCTGTGTGTTGCACCCGGATGTCTGCCTGACCGCAGCACAAAGCCCCTGGGCTGCCAGCGTTGGCCGCACCAACCTGACCCTGACCTTTCCCGGCTGGGTAAAACTCAAGGTGAGGAGCGTGCCGCTGCGGGATGCGGAGAAATTTTTCAGATTTCTGGAAACGAATTAAATCTCTCAGCCGCCGATCGGTGACAGCTCCCCCAATAAGGGGAGCCCTTGGCATAAAGATAACGTTATTGTTTTTAGGGGAAGTAAAATTGTTATGATTCATACGGTATTATTTGATTTGGACGGCACTTTGCTGAACACCATCGACGACCTGGCCGATGCAGGCAACTGGGTGTGCGCACAGCATGGGTGGCCGGAGTTTACGGTGGAGCAGTTCAAGCACATGGTGGGCAACGGCATCCCGAAGCTCGTGGAGCGGTTTTCGCCCGCCGATGCCCGCACACCAGAGCAGCTGGCCGCTACGCTGGCGGAGTTTACCGCCCGGTACGATGCCCACAAGGAGGACAAGACCGCGCCTTACCCGGGCATTGCTGCCCTTATTGACGCGCTGAACACCGCGGGCGTGCAGTGCGCGGTGTTCTCCAACAAGGCTGACCCGCTGTGCGGCAAGATCATCGAGCATTATTTCGGGGCAGGTCGGTTTGTTCTGGTGCGGGGCAGCCGCCCGGGCGTGCCCACCAAGCCCGACCCCACCGGTGTTTACAGCCTGATGCAGGACCTGCACGCAGACCCTGCCAGCACCCTGTTTGTGGGCGACAGCGATGTAGATATCCTGACCGGGCACAATGCCGGTCTGCCTGCCATGGGGGCGCTGTGGGGCTTCCGGGGCCGCGCAGAGCTGACTGCTGCCGGAGCCGATGCACTGGCCGGCGTGCCTGAGGATATTTTAGAATACGTTAGAACACATTAAAGGAACGACCCTCTCCGGTGCTGTGAAGCACGGACGGAGAGGGTCGATTTTTATTTGCAGACTGTTCACAGGATGTTTCTTGCATAAACTCCCCTGTTTTCCTATAATATAGTTCCTATTTGAAACAATTGAGAAACGGAGGACTTGCCCATGGCAGCTGAAAAGAAAATCTCCCCCAACGTAGAGAGCCGCCTGCGCCACAACATCCTGAAAATGCCCCAGGAGGTGTATGCCGCCAGCGGCATCGTCATCAACGGACGGCGGCTGAAAAGCTTTGTATTCACCACCGACCTTGCCATCATCCGCAACTGCGACGCGGATGCGGTGTTCGCTGTCTATCCTTTCACGCCCCAGCAGGCCATCAGCGATGCCATCATCAAGGCATCCTACATCCCGGTGTTCTGCGGTGTGGGCGGCGGCACCACCCATGGCGTGCGCACCCTGAACCTTGCCCGCGACGTGGAGAGTCAGGGTGCCATGGGCGTGGTGCTCAATTCCCCCATCTCTGACCTGAACCTGCTGGCGGTCTCGCGGGTGGTGGACATCCCGGTCATCATCACAGTGACAAAAGAGGACACCAACATCCAGAGCCGCATTGATTCCGGGGCATCCATCCTGAATGTGGCCTGCAGCACCGACACGCCCCGGGTGGTGGCAAAGATCCGGGAGCAGTTCCCGGATGTGCCCATCATCGCCAGCGGCGGCAAGACCGGCGAGAGCATTTCCGCCACCATTGCGGCAGGTGCCAACGCCATTACCTACACGCCGCCCTCTCCGGCTGTGCTGTTCAAGGAAATGATGGAGAAATACCGGGAATGATTTACGCAAGACGCTGTAACTTTTTTCTGTTACAGCGTCTTTTTTACGCTATGAAAGGAGATATTTCAGAAATTTTTGAATTTTTGCGAAATAATTGTTGACAAATCGCGGTCGATTGGATATAATAATAAAGCACTGTTCAAGTGCACAAAATAAATATGGCGGTATAGCTCAGTTGGCTAGAGCATTCGGTTCATACCCGAAGTGTCACCGGTTCAAATCCAGTTACCGCTACCACATTACAGAGTTTCGCTAAGATAAGGGGGACGGTCGTCCGCAATAGTGGATGATGAAAGTCGGAGGTTTTAGCGAAGCTCTGTATTTCTAAGGCCCGTTGGTCAAGCGGTTAAGACACGGCCCTTTCACGGCTGTAACATGGGTTCGATTCCCGTACGGGTCACCAAAAAGCTTCTGATTGAAAAATCAGGAGCTTTTTTCTTTTTGTTTTTTCTACACAACAAAACCCCGCCGTCTGCATCACGCGGACGGCGGGGTTTTCAACATTTTATGAGTGCTTTGTGGAAAAGCTCAGGCTCAACCCTTCTTGTGGGTGGGCACCATAACCTCCAGGCCGCCCATGTAGGGCTGCAGCACCTTGGGGATGGTCACGGAGCCATCGGCCTGCAGATGGTTCTCCAGGAAGGCGATCAGCATACGCGGAGGAGCCACGCAGGTGTTGTTCAGGGTGTGGGCCAGATAGGTCTTGCCGTCCTTGCCCTTGACGCGGATGTGCAGGCGGCGTGCCTGTGCATCGCCCAGGTTGGAGCAGGAGCAGACCTCGAAATACTTCTGCTGGCGGGGGCTCCATGCCTCGATATCGCAGCTCTTGACCTTCAGGTCCGCCAGGTCACCGGAGCAGCAGTTCAGCTGACGCACGGGGATCTCCATGCTGCGGAACAGCTCCACAGACATCTGCCACAGCTTCTCGTACCAGTCGGCGCTCTCCTCGGGGCGGCAGACCACGATCATCTCCTGCTTCTCGAACTGGTGGATGCGGTAGATGCCGCGCTCCTCGATGCCGTGTGCGCCCTTCTCCTTGCGGAAGCAGGGGCTGTAGGAGGTCAGGGTCAGGGGCAGAGTGGCCTCGTCCAGGGTCTGGTCGATGAAGCGGCCGATCATGGTGTGCTCACTGGTACCGATCAGGTACAGATCCTCGCCCTCGATCTTGTACATCATGGCATCCATTTCGGGGAAGGACATCACGCCCTGCACCACGTTGCCGTGCATCATAAAGGGAGGAATGACATAGGTGAAGCCCTTGTCGATCATAAAGTCGCGGGCATAGGCCAGCACAGCCTCATGCAGGCGGGCAATGTTGCCCAGCAGGTAGTAGAAGCCATTGCCGGCAACGCGGCCTGCAGCATCCATATCGATGCCGTCAAAGCTCTCCATGATCTCGGTGTGGTACGGGATGGGGAAATCGGGCACCACAGGCTCACCAAAGCGCTGAGCCTCCACGTTGTAGGTGTCATCGGGGCCGATGGGCACACTGGGGTCGATCATCTGGGGGATGGTGTACATGATCTCCTGGATGCGGTCAGCCAGCTTGGCTTCCTCGGCTTCCAGCTCTGCCATCTTGTCTGCGTCGGCCTTGACGGCGGCGTTGTTGGCATCGATCTGGGCCTGCAGCTGGGCCTTCTGGGCCTCGTCGGTGCACTTCTTCAGCTGACCGAACAGGGGGCCGTTGGCCTTGCTCAGCTTGTTGCGGGCAGCCTTCAGGCTCTCAACTTCCTTCAGGCACTCGCGGTACTTTGCGTCCTTCTCGATGACTTCATCCACCAGAGGGAGCTTGGCATCCTGGAACTTCTTCTTGATGTTTTCCTTGACAGCATCCGGGTTGTCACGGACAAATTTGATATCAAGCATGATTTACTCTCCTTACTCTATTTCGGTTCGCATGGGACGGGTGGGCCCTTTCCCATGCCGTTCAAAGGCGGCGTGCCGCCTTGGATCGCTATGTTTTTCTTCTCGGGCAGGCTTGCCTTCGTACAACCCTCTCAGTCGGGCTGGCGGCGTATACGAAAAGCTTCCATCGGCTGCCAGGGCCTCTCCTACCAGGCAACAACAATGACGGAGAGGTTTAATCCTCAACCTGATATTGCCCTAATAAGTTTGCAAAAGCCTTCAGCTGCTCATCCGAGTAGAAGTGGACGGTCAGCTTGCCCTTGCCGTCGTGGTAGGCCACATTGACCTCACTGCCCAGTGCCTGCTTCAGGCTCTCCTCCACCTCCACAGGCAGGGTGCCGCGCGGGGCGGGCTCCACAGGCTCTTTGGGGGGCTTGGCCAGCTTCTTGCACAGGGTCTCTGCCTGCCGGACATTCAGCTCATGGTCGGCAATGATCTGTGCCGCCTGCTCCTGCAGCTCCGGGGTGGGCAGGCCCAACACCACCTTTGCGTGGCCGGTGGTGAGAAAACCGCCCTTCAGCAGCTCCAGCACCGTTTCGGGCAGGTTGAGCAGACGCAGGCTGTTGGCCAGTGCGCTGCGGCTCTTGCCCAGCTTGCGGGCAGCCTGCTCCTGGGTCAGGTCACAGCGGGTCATCAGCTCCCGGATGCCCAGTGCTTCTTCCACCGGGTCCAGATCCTCGCGCTGAAGGTTTTCCACCAGCGCCAGCTCCATGGCCTGCTCATCTGTGACATCCTTCACGACGACAGGTGCCTCGGTCAGGCCCGCCATCCGGCAGGCACGCCAGCGGCGCTCACCGGCCACGATGAGATAGCGGTCTACCCCGTGGGGCCGCACCGCGATGGGCTGCAGCAAACCGTGCTCTGAGATGCTGGCCGCCAGCTCTGCCAGCGTTTCCTCATCAAAGGTCTTGCGGGGCTGGGCCGGGTCCGGCTCGATCTCCCGCAGGGGCAGCGTCTCGATCCGGTTATCGGACTCAAAGCTGGGGGCTGTGTCCTCAAACAGACTTTCCAGGCCCCGGCCCAGTCCTCCTCTTTTTTTTGCCATAGGTTACGCTTCCCCCTGCTTCACTTGTTCCAGTGCGCTTTTCTGCCCGGCGGGGGCACTGTTCCCTTTTGTGCGGCGGCGTGCCGGCTCATGCGGGCGGTTGTTCTTTACGAACTCAATGGCGAGATCCATATAGGCCTCGCTGCCCTTGCCCTTGGGCTCATAGAAATTGATGGGCTGGCCGTAGCTGGGCGCTTCCGAGATCCGGATGGTGCGCGGGATGGTGGTCTTGTAGACCTTGGTGCCAAAATACTTTTTGACCTGATCCACCACCTGCAGCGTCAGATTGAACCGCCCGGAGAACATGGTGAACACCACGCCCTCGATGTCCAGATAGGGGTTGTACTTCTTGCGGATGGTCTTGAGGGTGCTGATGAGCTCCGACAGGCCCTCCAGTGCGTAATACTCACACTGGATGGGGATAAGCACGCTGTCGCAGGCGCACAGACCGTTCAGGGTGAGCAGATCCAGGCTGGGCGGGCAGTCCACAAAGATGAAGTCGTAGTCCTTCTGCACCGAGGCCAGCGCCTTGCGCAGGCGGCTTTCGCGGCCCGGCAGATCGATCATTTCCAGACCCGCACCCGCAAGCCGGGTGTTGGAACCGATGACATCGGTGCGGAACTCGGTCTTGCGGATGGCATCCTTTGCCTCCGCCTCTCCGATCAGCAGCTCATAAGTACCCACATCGACACTCCGCTTGGGAATGCCGTAACCGGTGGTGGTATTGCCCTGCGGGTCCAGATCGACGATGAGCGTCTTTTTGCCCAGAGCCGCAACGCAGGACGAAAGGTTCACGGCTGTGGTGGTCTTGCCCACGCCGCCTTTTTGGTTTGCAATTGCAACGATTTTAGCCACGCTCTTTGTTTCCTCCCGGGAAAATTATTTGTTCCACGTGGAACATTCGAGGCCGGGCCCCGCTGTTTTCCCACCAGCAAAGCCCCTTTAAAGACTAGTATAGCACATCAGCGCGGCTTTTTGAACCTGTTTCCTGATTATTTTGCGTAAAAACCCTGTGGAATTGCATTTTTTGTGAAAATTGCGATGCGTTTTATCTTTGCGCAGCTGCGGTTGGAATGCGCACCGTGTATTCGATATAGCCATCCCGCTCTTCCCTGTGGGCCGTGGCAGGCACACCGTTGTCCGTCATCAGCCGGATGGCATGGTCGATGGTGTTGACAAAGATGCGCACATCCTTGACCATGGAGATGCGGTGTCTGCCCGGGGCGGCGGCATTGAGCACCTGCTCAATGTACAGGTCGGTCTGCCGGGCATTCATCCGCCGCTTGGCAATGGTGATAAGGGCTTCGCTCCGCCGGTTCTCGGGCAGGCGCAGGACAGCCCGGGCGTGGCGCTCGGTCAGGCCATTGTCCAGCACGAACTGCCTTTGGTCGGTGGTCAGCTGCAGCAGCCGCAGCTTGTTGGCAAGGGTGGGCTGTGCCATGCCCAGCCGTTTGGCCGCCTCGGCCTGGGTGCAGTCCCAAAGGGCGATCACATCCCGCAGCCCCTGTGCCTGCTCAAAGGGGTTCAGGTCTTCCCGCTGGATGTTTTCCAGCAGACCCAGCGCCGCAGTCCGCTGGTCGCCGCAGTCACAGAGGATGGCCGGAATGGTCTCCATCCTGGCCAGCTTGCAGGCGCGGAGCCGCCGCTCCCCTGCCACCAGCTCGTAACCGCCCTCGACCTTCCGCACCGAAATGGGCTGAAGCAGGCCGTTTTCCCGGATGCTCTGAGCCAGCCCCGCCAGCTCCTTTTCATCAAAGACAGTCCGGGCCTGAAACGGTGAGGGACGGATGCTTTCCACAGGCAGGGTGTAGATCTTTCCGGCAGATTTCTTCCATTCAAACATGATTCTTTCCCCTTTCGCTGAAATGTGACACAGTTCTCCACCGTTTCCCGGGAAACAGTGGAAAGTTTTCTCATTGCAGTTCCAGTGTACCAGAAATCAAAAAGCCCTGCCAGAAGAATCGTTCGGCAGGGCTTAGCATTTATCTTGCGGTTTTGCGTTATTTCAGCGGAGACTTTGCGATCTTTCCACCGTTTCTGGGGTAGGCTGTCGGAGTTTGCGAAATCTTTTTGCAGAGGATGAGGGTGCGGGTATCGCCGCCCGGCAGATGCAGGGTGCGAGTTTCCTTGTACTCGCCGCCCAGCTTCCGGATGGCACCGCGGGCTGCAGCCAGCTCCTCCTCGCCGGAAGCGCCTTTCATGGCAAGGAAGCTGCCACCCACCTTGACCAGCGGTAAGCAGTACTCGGCCAGCATGGGCAGAGCCGCCACCGCACGGGCAGAGGCCAGATCAAACTGCTCCCGCCATGCCTTGCGGGCGGCTTCCTCGGCGCGCTCCTTGGCAAACTCCACCCCGGTCAGGCCCAGCTGAGCGCAGGCATACTTCAAGAACTCCACCCGCTTGCCGGTGGGCTCCATCAGGGTCAGCTCCAACTCGGGCTTGTAGATCTTTGTCACGATGCCCGGGAATCCGGCACCGGCACCCACGTCCACCATCTTCCCTGCCACCTCGGGCTGGCTGGCAAACAGCAGGCTGTCGAGGAAGTGCTTGTCCTCAATGCCCTCCGGGTCGGTGATGGCGGTCAGATTGACCTTCTGGTTGTAGTCCACCAGGATCTGCGCAAAGGCATCCAGCTGGTCCAGCTGGTCCCCGGTCAGCGCAATGTTCCACATGGAACATTTTTGCTCTAATCTGTTCTTGTCGATCATTTATCTGTCCCTTTTCGTTTGAGGCAATTCTTTTCTCTTTTTATCAATGGCTCCCCTATCAGGGGAGCTGTCGCTGCAGGCGGCTGAGAGGTTGTACAGAGGTTCTGCTCTCCTTCCTCCAACCTCTCCGTCAGTGCATCAGGTTTTCTCTCTGACTGTTAAAGCAATACTCAGCTGCGCCACATCGGAGGGCGACACGCCGGGAATGCGGCCCGCCTGCCCCAGATTCTTCGGGCGGATGCGGGTCAGCTTCTCACGGGCCTCCAGCGTCAGGCCGGTCAGGTCAGCATACTCGAAATCTGCGGGGATCAGGGTCTTTTCGTGGCGGGCCACGTCACGGATCATCCGATCCTGCCTTGCAATGTAGCCCGCGTACTTGATCTCGGTCTCCAGCCGCTCGGCCAGCATGGGGGTGATGCCCTCACCCCAGCCGATCACACCCGCCAACAGCGGGTAGCTGATCTCGGGGCGGCGGAGCAGTTCCTCGGCAATGCCGCCCTCCGCGGCAGGGGTCAGCCCGGCTGCTTCCATGGCAGCGCGCAGGTCAGCGGTGCGCAGATGGGTCTCGTGCAGGCGGCGGCGCTCTGCTTCCAGAATGCTCTGGGTGTGCTGGTATTTTGCCCAGCGGTCATCCTGCACCAGACCGTACTCCCGGCCAATGGGGGTCAGCCGCTGATCGGCGTTGTCCTGCCGCAGAGTCAGGCGGTACTCGCTCCGGCTGGTCATCATGCGGTAAGGGTCCATGACACCTTTGGTGACAAGGTCATCCACCAGCGTGCCCAGATAGCTGGTCTGGCGTTCCAGGATCAGCTGGCTCTCCCCTTTTGCACTGCGGGCGGCGTTCAGACCGGCCAGCAGACCCTGCGCGGCGGCTTCCTCGTAGCCGGAGGTGCCGTTGAACTGGCCCGCACCATACAGGCCCCGCACCACCTTGCTCTCCAGCGTGGCTTCCAGGCTGGTCGGGTCTACGCAGTCATACTCGATGGCGTAGGCTGGGCGCATGATCTCAATGTGTTCAAAGCCCTGAATGCTCCGGTAAAAGGCGTTCTGCACATCCTCAGGCAGGCTGCTGGACGCACCCTGCAGATACATCTCCTCTGTGTTCTCGCCGCAGGGCTCCACAAAGATGGGGTGCCGGTCCTTGCCCGCAAAGCGCACCACCTTGTCCTCAATGGAGGGGCAGTACCGGGGGCCAACCCCCTCGATCATGCCGCCATAGAGCGGGCTGCGCTGGATGTTGTCCAGAATGATCCTGTGGGTCTCGGGGTTGGTGTAGGCTATCCAGCACTCGACTTTATTGTGCATGGGTGCATCCGTCAGAAAGCTGAAGGGCTGCAGCTCACTGTCCGGGTCGCCGGGCTGGCATTCCAGCTTGGAGAAGTCGATGCTTCTCCGGTGGACGCGGGCAGGCGTACCGGTCTTGAACCGCCGCAGGGGCAGACCGGCGGCTTTCAGGCTTTCGGTCAGGGCATTGGCGGCGTGCATCCCGTCAGGGCCGGAAGCATACCACGCATCACCGACAAAAATTTTGCCACCCAGATTGGTGCCCGTGGCAATGACCACACACTTTGCGCTGTACTCCCCGTTCAGCTGGGTCACAACGCCCTTGACATGGCCGTTCTCCACCTCAATGCCCACCACCTCGGCCTGATGGATGGCAAGGCCGGGCGTAAGCTCAAGGGCGTGCTTCATATATTCGTGGTAGCGCTTGCGGTCGGTCTGAACGCGCAGGGCATGAACGGCAGGGCCTTTGCCCTTGTTCAGCATCCGGCTCTGCAGGTAGGTGGCATCTGCCGCAAGGCCCATCACACCGCCCAACGCATCCAATTCGCGTACCAGCGTTCCTTTTGCAGTTCCGCCGATGCTGGGATTGCAGGGCATGTTGCCAATGGCATCCAGGCTCATGGTAAACACTGCCGTTTTGGCACCCAGCGTGGCGGCAGCGTGGGCCGCTTCAATGCCAGCGTGGCCCGCGCCTATTACGATCACATCGTAATCTCCAAGATGATTCATACTTTTCCTATACTTTCCTCTATGGTTCAATCGCTGTTACCCGGCAGAGCGGCTGGAAGTTTCTCCGAGGACCGTCCGCTGGGGTGGGACCCTGTTGCCGCAGGCAATAGGGCGGGCGATGGAATGGCCCGTTTCGTGTCCGAGGAGAAAGCTGCCAGACGGGCTGCCCTCCGTTACTTCCCCACACAGAACCGCTCAAACACTTCATTGATGACATTCTCCGACGCATTTTCGCCGGTGAGGTCACAGAGGGCATCCAGCGCATCGTCCACACAGACCGATACGGCATCCAGCCCGAACCCGCCGCTGACCGCATCCAGCGCACCGGCCACTGCATCCCGCGCGCGGGTGGCGGCGGCAAGCTGGCGCTGGCCCGAAAGGCTGGCAGCGTGGGGGTCGATGTTGTTGGTGCCCAGCAGGCGGGCAACGGCAGCAGCGATCACCCTGCGGCTCCCCTCTTCCTGGCAGCAGACCGGGAGCACCATGGCAAAATCGCCTGCAATGACCTCTGCGTCAAACTGAGTGGGCTTGTCCTCTTTGTTGACCAGTGCAATGGCCGGACGACCGGCGCACCGCTGCGCCAACGCAAGATCCTCCCGGGTCAGGGGCTCAGAGCCATCGAACACCGCCAGGATCAGCCCCGCCTCTTCCAGCTTTTTCCAGCTGCGGCGGATGCCTTCGGCCTCGATCGCATCCTCGGTCTCCCGCAGACCGGCCGTGTCGAACAGGTTCAGCCGGATGTCCCCCAGCCTGACAGCCTGCTCCACCACATCCCGGGTGGTGCCCGCCACGGGGGTGACGATGGCCCGGTCGAACCCGGCCAGCAGGTTGAGCAGGGTGGACTTGCCCGCATTGGGCCGCCCCACGATGGCACAGTCCACACCCTCCCGCAGGACAGCACCGGCATCATAATTCCGGATGAGGGTGTCCAGCTCTCCCTTCACGGCAGTCAGGGTGGATACCAGCTGGGCATCCTCCAGCGCGGGAACGTCCTCCTCGGGGAAATCCACCCAGGCAGTCAGATGGGCCTGTAGGGCGGTCAGGGCATCCTTTTCAGCCCCGATCTTCTTCGCCAGCGCGCCGTTCAGGGAGGCATTGGCCAGCGCCGCACCCTGTCTGCCATCGGCAGAGATCAGGTCCATAACGGCCTCGGCCTGGGTCAGCCCCAGCTTGCCGTTGAGGAAGGCGCGGCGGGTGTACTCGCCGGGGGCGGCGGGGGCGGCCCCGGCTGCGATGCAGCTTTCCACCAGCCGCCGGGCCACCGCACTGCCGCCGTGGCAGGAAAGCTCCACCACATCCTCGCCGGTGTAGCTGTGGGGAGCCCGGAAGAAGAGGGCCACGCCCTCGTCAAAGGCTTCCTCCCCTTCCATGAAATGCCCAAACAGAGCGGTGTAGCCCTTGGCATCTTCTACCCGCTTTGCCGGGTTGGCCGGGTGGAACACCTTTGCAGCCACAGCATAGCTCTCCGGGCCGGAAAGACGCACCACGGCAATGCCGCCTGCGCCGGGCGCGGTTGCAATGGCCGCGATCGTTGAATGTTCCATGTTGGTGCTCTCCCTCCGCTCTCAAATCAGAATTATTGTATCACGAAGCGACGAAAAAGGAAAGAGACAAAAAGCCCCCTTCCAGTTTTCCACCGGAAGGGGGCAGCATTGTGCAAAACTCAGCGGAGTTTACAGCTCGATCTTGCCAAAGCTGAAATCGGCAAAATCATCCACGCGTTCGGTGCGCTTGGGTGCCACGGGTGCGGCAGTTTCTGCGTCACGGGGAGCATAGGTGCGCTCAGGCACACTGGAAGGACGGGGACCGCGGCTGCCTGCGGGGCGGCCATTGCGGGGACCGCCATTCCGGGAGCTGCTGCCGCGTCCGCCGCGGAAGCCGCCATTGCGGTTGCCGCCGGGGCGGCGGCCATTGCCCCGCGGGCGGCGCTCGCCGTAGGTGTTGTCGGTCTGGGCATCGGGAGCAGTGGAGTAGATGACCACACGGCGGTCACGGCCTTCCCCCTTGCTCTCGCTGCGCACACCCTCCATCTTGCCAATGGCAGAGTGGATGATGCGGCGCTCGTAGGGGTTCATGGGCTCCATGGCAAAGCTGCGGCCTGTCTTGCGCACCTTGTTGCCAATGCGCTGTGCCAGCACGGTCAGGTCATTCTCACGCTTGTCGCGGTAGCCGGCCACATCCAGGCCCAGCTTGATGTAATCGCCTTCCAGACGGTTGGCCACCAGGCTTGCCAGATAGGACAGGCTCTCCATGGTCTCGCCGCGGCGGCCGATCAGGGCACCCAGCTTCTCGCCATCCAGACGGATGATGGTAGCCTCGCCCTTCTGCACGGCGCTGAAGGCAACATTTTCCACGCCCATCAAAGCAATGACTTCCTTCAGGTAGTCCACAGCGGCCTTGACCTTGGCGTTCTCTTCGATGTTGATGGGAACTTCCGGCTCCTCACCCTCTGCGGCGGGGTCAGCAGTCTCCTCAACGGGAGCGGCCTCCTCTGCCACAGGGGCAGCGGCAGGCTCCTCGGCCCTGGTTTCCTCAGCGGGAGTTTCCTCCGCAACAGGCTTTCCCTCAGGCTCCACCTTCTCCTCCACCACGGGAGCAGCCGGGGCATCAGGCTCTTCCACGCTCACACGCACCTTGGCGGGGGTGGTCTTCAGGCCCAGAAAACCGGTTTTCTGGGGCATTTCGAGCACTTCATAGCTCACATTCAGGTCGTCGGCCTGCACGCCCAGCAGGGCGCAGGCTTTTGCGCGGGCTTCATCGACCGTCTTGCCGGTCGCTTCCTGAGTACGGATCATAACCGTCAATCCTCCTTCTTGTTTTCCAGCTCGCTCAGCGGAACGGTGCGCTCGTCCTTATAGCGCTCCTCATCCAGCTTGCGGGCATACTCCAGGCGGCGCTTGTTCATTTCGCTGGCGGAGATATTTTTCTCCACGACCTCGCCGGTCTTTTCATCCGTGACCTTGATGGTGGTGCTCTTTACACCGCGCTTCTGCTCCTTCTTGCGGGCAGCCATCTCGGCGGCGACCTCTGCCTTCATCTTCTCAGGGTCGTAGATTTTCTTCATCACCAGGCTCTGCACGGTCATCAGGATGTTGGAAACAACGTAGTACAGAGAGAAAGCGCTGGGCACGGTGAAGCAGAAGAAGACGTACATCAGCGGCATCATATACATGGTCAGCTTCATGCTGCCCTGCATCTCCTGGCCGCTGGCCTTCATGCTGATGTGGGTGGACAGGAACATGGTCACGATCGCCAGGACCGGGAGGATCAGCAGGGGCAGGTTCTCTGCAGCCAGGCTGTATTGGGGCACACGGGTCAGGTCGATGCCAAAGAAATCCATGTGCTGGCCGAACTCGGTGATGGTAGCCACCTGATCCGGGGTGAAGCAGGAGGAGACGGTGCTCTCGCCTGCAATGACCTGTGCAATGATGTTGGTGTCGCGGGTCACGGTGGTAAAGCTGATGCCCATGGCAGTCAGGGCCTCACCTGCGGCGGTCAGGGCATCGGCACCAATGTGGAAGATGCGCTGCAGCGGGCGGTACACCACCTCGATAACGCCGAACATGACCAGGAAGTTGACCAGCATGGGCATACAGCCTGCGGTGGGCTTGTAACCCTGCTCCTGCAGCTTCATCAGCTCTTCCTGCTGCTTTTCGGGCTTATCGCGGTACTTTTTCTGGATCTCGGCCACCATGGGCTGGAAAGCGCTCATGCGGGCCATACTCTTCTGCTGGTTGAGCTGGAGGGGGATCTTGATCACGGTGATGAGCAGGGTGAACAGGATGATGTCCCAGCCGTAGTTGGGGATCAGCTTGTAGATCCACTCCATTACATAGCCCAAGGGCCAGCCCAGGATGTACAAAGGATTCATAGTTTCGTCCATTCTGCCCCGCCTGTGGTGCGGGACGTTTAGATTTTTATGAGAAGGACACCCCGCCCACAGTGCGGAGCGTCACAAGAAGCATAAGAACGGATGAAACCTCTCAGTCAACGCCTGCGGCGTTGCCAGCTCCCCTAATAGGGGAGCCCTTGGCAAAACCGTCAACTGGATCGGGCTGCCAAAGCCTCCCCTACCAGGGGAGGTGGCATTGCGAAGCAATGACGGAGAGGTTGTACAAAGGAGCCGTGTATCATAAGCACGCTGCTTAACCGTGCCGCTCCCGGAACAGCTTTGCCGGGGACAGTCTCCGCTCCGGGTTCACCCAGCGGCCTTGGGGCGGCACCGGGTCAAAGCCCCACCGGCCAAGCGGATTGCACCGGGCGATGCGCCAGGCGGTGAGCAGCAGACCCTTGATGCAGCCATGGGTCTGGATGGCTTCTATGCCATACTGGCTGCAGGTGGGGGTAAAGCGGCAGTTGCGGCCCAGCCCCGGGCTGATAAAGCGCTGGTAGAACCGGATGGGCGCACAGAGCGCGTTCCGGCAGACGCGGGAGACGGGATTCACTGTTTTGCGGCCCGGTCTGCGGGCGGGACCGTGGCAGGGGGCTTTGCGCCCGGCTGCTTTGCCTTGTCGGGCAGGCCGGCCTGGGCAAAGAGCCTGGCCACCACTTCGCTGAGCTGCCAGCTCTTCAGGCGGGGGGTCATGCCCCGGGCCACGAACACCAGATCATAGCCGCCGATGTTCTGATCCAGATGCTCATCAATGGCAGCCTTCATCACGCGGCGGGCGCGGTTGCGTTGGACGGCATGGCCGATCTTTTTGGTGGCTGTCAGGCCCACGCGGATCTTTCTGCCGCGGGTCTTGAGCACATACAGCACCAGCGCCGGGTTCACATAGGACTTGCCGCGGGCATACACGCGGCCAAACTCGCTGTTGCGGCGGATGGGACGATAGCGCACTGCTCCGTCGCCTCCTTTTCGGTTAAAAAATCGCAGAACTTCCCTAAAGGCAAAGTTCAAAATTCAGTATAGCAAAAAAACGCCGACATGAAAAGGCTGTCCGGGCGTTTTTTGTGCCAAATCTTTTGCCAAATTTTTAGTCATTCCGCGCGCAGAACGTCCAAAATAAGAAAAAGACCGCCAATTCTGGATCAGCAGTCTTTTGTGCGCATGTTCAATTCTGCGCCGGATCCCTGGCAAAGCGGGATCAGACGGTCAGGCTCTTGCGGCCCTTAGCACGGCGAGCATTGATGACCTTGCGGCCGTTCTTGGTGCTCATGCGGGTCAGAAAGCCATGAACTTCCTTGCGATGACGCTTCTTGGGCTGAAAAGTTCTCTTCATGGTTGTATCCTCCGTAAAAACTCGTCCCCGATAATGGGGTATTTCTGGTCCCAAAATGGGGACAGGCTTGCAATTCAACAGTATATCGCACAGTATGGCGTTCTGTCAAGCATTTTTTTCGCTTTCCTGCAAACTTTTTTGTGAAAAGATTTTCAACTTTTTCACCATTCTGCCGTGGAAAACTCGTCTGCCACAAGATATTGTGGCTTTTGGTCCGCCGCGCCACAACGCGAAAAACCCGACACAGGGCGGTCTTATTTTATGTATATAAAATTACCTTATAGAAATATAGACGCACAGAGATTTTTGTGGTATACTAACCTGGTATCAGCAGCATTGTTGAAAACTTCAATGGAGTGGATGTTTTTATGGATTCTTTCAAGGACGTTTTAGAGGCCGCCCAGGCGTACTGCAAAACGCAGATGGCCGAGCCGACCTATAATCTCTACATCGACGGCCTGGAGCCCATCAGCTTTGAGGACTCCAGCCACATCACCCTGTCGGTGCGCAACGACTTCATCTGCAAGATCGTCACCGACCGCTACCTGGGCCTGCTGAAGGAGGCCTTCAAGACCGTGCTGGGCTTTGACGTGGACATCACGCTGGTGGTGCCCAGCACCCCGCCCCATGAGGTGGTGCTGGCCCAGCAGTACGAGGCAAACCCCGCCTCGCCCCAGGGCAATTACGAGTTCACCTTTGAAAACTTCATCAAGGGTCCCTCCAACCAGTTTGCGTTTGCTGCGGCGCAGGCAGTTGCGGCCAATCCCTCCGGAGCCTATAACCCGCTGTTCATCTACGGCGGCTCCGGTCTGGGCAAGACCCATCTGCTCACGGCCATCCAGACCGAGATCAAGCGCACCCACCCCGATTTCGTTATCATGTACGTTACCTGCGAGCAGTTCACCAACGAGCTGATCGCCGCCATCCGCGCCGGCAGCACCGAGGACTTCCGGATGAAGTACCGCGTGGCCGACCTGCTGCTGGTGGACGATATCCAGTTCATTGCCGGCAAGGAATCCACCCAGGAGGAGTTTTTCCACACCTTCAACTCCCTGCACGATGCCCACAAGCAGATCGTGATCGCCTCTGATCGCCCGGCCAAGGAGATCAAGAGCCTGGAAGAGCGCCTGCGTACCCGCTTTGAGTGGGGCCTGACCGCCGATGTCCAGCCGCCTGATTTCGAAACCCGCGTGGCCATCGTCAAGCGCAAGGCCGAGCTGCTCCACCTGGATCTGCCCGAGGATGTGGCGGAATTCATCGCCAACCACCTGAAAAACAACATCCGCCAGCTGGAGGGCGCAGTGAAAAAGCTGAACGCCTACTACATGCTGGAGGGCATCCAGCCTGTCATCAGCGTGGCACAGAACGCCATCAAGGACATCCTCAACGAGACCCAGCCCGTGCCCGTGACCATCGAGAAGATCGTGGGCGAGGTCTCCCGCACCTTTAACGTCTCCCCTGCCGACATCCGGGGCACCAAGCGGAACGCCAACGTTGCATCCGCCCGCCGCGTGGCGATCTATATCCTGCGCGAAGTCACCGGCATGAGCATGGAGGAGATCGGCCGGGAGTTCTCGGGCCGTGACCACTCCACCATCGTCTACTCCCTCAAGACCATGGAGCGGGACATGAAGAACGACCAGCACCTGCGCGAAACCGTCAGCGACATCATCAAGAACGTCAAGGCCTGACGGGAAAGCAGGGGCAAAAGTCATACTCTCACAGGGGGTAAACCCCCAAATATGGGGAGAAATGCAGGGGAATCCGGGAAAACAGAACAAGATATTGTGTTCAGACGACAAAGTTCTCCACTCTTTCCACCGAGTTTTCAACATTCAACTTCTGTTTTGCACACCCGCCGTGGAAAGAAAAGCAGTTCCAGCCCTTTCCACAAGCCTTTCACACTGCATTCACAAGCCGGTGGAAAACCACGGAGCCGCACCATTCCACACATTTTCCGACTTTTCCACATCTTCCCCAGCCCCTACTACGAATACTACAACAAGTTCAATATAGATTTGGAGGTTTTGTCCCTGTTTTATGGGAGAAAGAACCTCAAAACTTGAATCCAAAATAAGGAGAGACGCGCAATTGAACATCATCTGCGATAAGACCCTGCTGAGTGCAGCCATTGACGGCGTTTCCAAAGCCGTTACCCTGCGCTCCACCATCCCGGTGCTGGAAGGTATCCTGCTGAAAGCCGAAGGCTTCCAGCTCACCCTGACCGGCTACGACCTGGAAATGGGCATCGTAACCACCATTGATGCCAATGTCAAGGAGCCCGGCGAGGTGGTGCTGAACGCCAAGCTGCTCAGCAGCATGGTCAGCCGGATGCCTTCCGGCCAGATCAACATCCAATCTGCCGAAAACGGAAAAACCACCATCCAGAGCGGTGTGGCACAGTTCGAGATCCAGTCTATGAACCCCACCGATTTCCCCGAGCTGCCCAACACCGGTGCCGAGGAGACCCTGAACATCAAGACCGGCGTGCTCCGTGATATGATCGAGCGCACCCTGTACGCCGTCAGTCAGGATGAGAAAAAACCTGCGCATACCGGTGAATTATTTGAGATCTCGCCGGATAAGCTGACCGTTGTTGCGTTGGACGGCTACCGTCTGGCCATTGTGGAGCGGCCGGTGGAAGCCATAAAGGAGATCCGCATCATCGTGCCCAGCAAGACCATGAACGAGGTCTCCCACCTGCTGGCCAACGACGACGAGGAGACCGTGCACATCTCCGCAAACCGCCGCTATGTGGTGTTCACCACCGCCGGTTACACCATCATGAGCCGCCTGATCGAGGGCGAGTTCCTCAACTACCACAACGTCATCCCCAATGGCAGCCGAACCAGCGTGGTTCTGGACACCAAGGAGTTCATCGAGACCATTGAGCGCGCCTCCCTGATCATTACAGAGCGTTTAAAAAATCCCCTCCGCATCAGTTTTACAGAGGGTAAAGTGGTGGTCCGCTGCCAGACCAATCTGGGCCGCGTGGTGGATGAATTCAACGCGCAGTGCGAGGGCGATGAGGTGGAGATCGGTTTCAACAACCGCTATCTGCTGGATGCCCTGCGCAACGCCCGCACCGAGCAGGTCAAGCTGGAGATCAGCGGCCCGCTGAGCCCGGTCAAGGTTCTGCCTACCGAGGGCAGCGACTTTTTGTATCTGGTCCTGCCTGTCCGCTTCAAGAATGATTGAGAGGCATAAAAATGCAAAAAATTCTCATCCATACGGAATTTATCAAGCTGGATGCCCTGCTGAAATATGCGGGCCTGTGTGAGACCGGCGGCGAAGCCAAGGAGCTGGTGCAGGGCGGTGCTGTCAAGGTAAACGGTGAGGTCTGCACCATGCGGGGCAAAAAGTGCCGCGCCGGGGATGTCGTCGAGCTGGACGGCCAGACCGTGGAAGTGGGACAGGGCCAGTAAACCATGCGTCTGCTTTCCTTAGAAGTAACGAATTACCGCAATATCGCATCGGCAAGCCTGACCCCGGGCCGGGAGCTGACCGTGATCTGCGGCAACAACGGCCAGGGCAAGACCAACCTGCTGGAGGCCATCTGGCTGCTGACCGGCGGCAAGAGCTTCCGGGGCGGCAAGGATGCAGAGCTGGTGCGGCGGGGCGAACCCTTTGCCGTGCTGGAAGCCTCCACGCTCCGGGCGCAGCAGGAGGAACAGGAGCCCGACGAGCCGAACCGTGTCCGGCTGACGGTGGGCACCCCGGATTCCCAGCGGCCCGGGCGGTACGCCTCGGTGAACGGGGCAGCCCCCAGGCGGGCGGCAGGGCTTGCCGGCAGTTTTCCGGCTGTCGTGTTCGACCCCGGCCACCTGAGCCTGGTCAAGGGAGCACCCGAGGGGCGGCGCAAATTTCTGGATGCCGCCCTCTGTCAGCTCTACCCCGGCTACCTGACCGTGTACCGCCGCTATCTGCGGGCCCTGCAGCAGAAAAACGCGCTGCTGCGCCGCTCCCCTGCCGGGCAGGAACGTCCCTACGCCGAAAAAATGGCCCTGCTCGAGGTGCTGAACACCGAGCTTGCCGCGCAGGGGGAAGCCATCCAGCAGCGGCGGCGGGCCTACCTGGAACGGCTGGCCCCGCTGGCCTGCGCCAATTACGAGGAGCTTTCCCATGGGGCGGAGCGGATGGAGCTGCGGTATGCCGCTCAGTTTGAGCCCGGCGGTCTGGCGGCTCTGCTCAAAGCCCGCCAGAATGAGGAAGTCCGGGCCGGGCAGAGCCTGTGCGGCCCCCACCGGGAAGATCTGGAACTGCTGCTGGACGGCCAGCCCGCCAGAGTGTTTGCCAGCCAGGGGCAGCAGCGCAGTGTAGTGCTCAGCCTGAAAATGGCCGAAGCCGCCGCCGCTGCTGCCATCACCGGCGAGCACCCCGTCCTCTTGCTGGACGACGTGCTCAGTGAGCTGGATGACGGCCGCAAGCAGTATCTGCTGACCCGGATGCGGGAAAAGCAGACCTTCGTTACCAGCTGTGACGATACGGCCTTCCTGAAAACGGATGGCGAGGTCTACCGCATGAACGGCGGTGTCCTGAGTAAAATCTGAAATGGAGAAATGTTGCATCACCGCATTGCATGGAGCGCGGAAAATGCGACAGAATATGCAGTCTGCATCTGCGGGAGAATATACACAATGTATATCCATCTGGGCCGGGACTATGTCCTGAATGACCGTGATATCATCGGCATCTTCAATCTGGAGACCACCACCGTCTCCCCCCGGGGGCGGGAATTTCTCAACTATGCCCAGAAGAATGGGGCCGTGGTCAGCCTTTCGGATGACCTGCCCCAGTGTTATGTTCTGGCCGATGCCCCTGTGGACACCGTTTATCTTTCGGAGCTGTCCAGCGCGGCCATGAAGCGGCGCACCGAAATGTCGTTCTGAAAAAATCAACAACGATCCAATCGATTGAAAAAATATCAAGTAAAGGGAGAAAGGATATGGCAGAGGAAATCATCACCAGCACCAATGTGGAAACCGCGACCGACCATGAGTATAATGCCAGCGAGATCCAGGTCCTGAAGGGTCTGGAGGCCGTGCGCAAGCGTCCCGGCATGTATATCGGCTCCACCGGTGAGCGGGGCCTGCATCATCTGGTCTACGAGATCGTGGACAACGCCATTGATGAAGCGCTGGCCGGCTACTGCAACCACATTGAGGTCAAGATCTTAAAGGATAACATCATTCAGGTCACCGACAACGGCCGCGGCATCCCCGTGGATATCCAGGCCGATACCGGTCTGCCCGCCGTCACCGTCGTCTATACCATCCTGCACGCAGGCGGTAAGTTCGGCGGTGAGAACTCCGGCTACAAGGTGGCCGGCGGTCTGCACGGTGTCGGCGCATCCGTGGTCAACGCCTGTTCTGAGTGGCTGAGGGTCAATGTCCGCCGCGACGGCCATGAATACGAGCAGACCTTCCGCCGCGGCGACCCGGACGGCCCCCTGAAGTGTCTGGGCACGGTGGCCGAGGGGGTCACCGGCACCCGCGTTACCTTCAAGCCCGACCCTGAGATGTTCAAGGACACCACCGTCTATAACTTCGAGACGCTGGAAAAGCGTCTGCGCGAGGAGAGCTTCCTGAACGCCGGTGTCAAGATCACCCTGACCGATGAGCGGGAGCTTTACACCCCCGTTCTGGAGGATGGCCAGGAGGGCGACCCCTGCTACCGCACCGAGGTCATGTGCTATGAGGGCGGCATCAAGAGCTTTGTCACCTATCTGGGCGAAAAGCGCAATCTGGAGGTGCTCCACCCCAATGTCATCTACCTCAAGGGCCAGACCGAGCGGGGCATGGCCGAGATCGCGCTGCAGTATAATTCCAGCTACAACGAGCTGCTGCTGAGCTTTGCCAACAACGTCAACACCCCGGACGGCGGCACCCATGAAGAGGGCTTCCGCACCAGCCTGACCCGTGTGTTCAACGATTACGGCCGCAGCCACGGCCTGCTGAAGGATAAGGACGAGAACCTTTCCGGCTCCGATGTCCGCGAGGGCCTCATCTGCGTCATTTCCGTCAAGCTGCAGGAGGCGGAGTTCGAGGGCCAGACCAAGGCAAAGCTGGGCAATACCGAGATCCGCACCCTTGTTTCCAACATGGTGTACACCAAGCTGATGGAGTTCTTTGAGGAGAACCCCGGCGTGGCAAAGGCCATTTTTGAAAAGGCCACCCAGGCAGCCCGCGCCCGCGCCGCTGCCAAAAAGGCCCGGGAGCTGGTGCGCCGCAAGAGCGCGCTGGAGACCAGCCGGATGCCCGGCAAGCTGGCCGACTGCCGTGAAAAAGACCCCACCCGCACCGAGATCTTCATCGTCGAGGGTGACTCTGCAGGCGGCTCCGCCAAGATGGGCCGTGACTCTGCCATTCAGGCCATCCTCCCCCTGTGGGGCAAGATGCTGAACGTGGAAAAGGCCCGCGCGGACCGCATCTACGGCAACGATAAGCTGATGCCCGTTGTGCTGGCTCTGGGCTGCGGCATCGGCGAGGAATTCGATATCTCCAAGCTGCGGTATGATAAAGTGTTCATCATGGCCGATGCCGATGTCGATGGTTCTCACATCTGTACCCTGATGCTGACCTTCTTCTTCCGCTATATGCGCCCCCTCATCGAGCAGGGCCATGTCTATGTCGCTCAGCCGCCCCTGTTCAAGGTGCAGAAGGGCAACACCATCAAGTACGCCTACAACGATGCGGAAATGGCCATCCTCTCGCAGGAGATGCCCGGCGCAAAGGTCAACCGCTATAAGGGCCTTGGTGAGATGAACCCCGAACAGCTGTGGGAGACCACCATGAACCCCGATAACCGCGTTATCGTTCAGATCACCATTGAGGATGCCGAGAAGGCCGATGAAGCCTTTACCATCCTGATGGGCGACCAGGTGGAGCCCCGCCGCCGCTTTATCGAGACCAACGCCCAGTACGCAAAGCTCGACGTGTAATTGGAGGAAACAATGGAAGAAGATTATGTGATGATACCGGGCAGCGGTACCAAGATGATCATTCGGGACGTCAAGAAGGAGATCGAGACGGCGTTTCTGGATTACTCCATGTCGGTCATCGTGGCCCGCGCCCTGCCGGATGTGCGTGACGGCCTGAAGCCTGTCCACCGCCGCATCCTCTACACCATGCACGAACGCGGCAACGACCCCAGCCATCCCTACCGCAAGTCGGCGGATACCGTCGGTGCGGTGCTGGGCTCTTACCACCCCCACGGCGACGCCTCCGTTTACGACGCCATGGTCCGTCTGGCACAGGATTTCTCCCTGCGCTACCCGCTGGTGGATGGTCAGGGTAACTTTGGTTCTGTGGACGGCGACCCCCCGGCTGCTTACCGTTACACCGAGGCCCGCATGAGCCGCATGGCGGTGGAGATGCTGACCGACATCGAGAAGGACACCATTGACTGGGACCCCAACTTTGACGAGACCAAAAAGGAACCCAGCGTGCTGCCCTGCCGCTTCCCCAACCTGCTGGTCAACGGCAGCCAGGGCATCGCAGTCGGCATGGCCACCAACATCCCGCCCCACAACCTCAGTGAGGTCATCGACGGCTGTGTGGCCTATATCGACAACCCTGACATCGACCTGCCCGGCCTGATGGAATACATCAAGGGCCCGGACTTCCCCACCGCCGGCATCATCATGGGCCGCAGCGGCATCCGTGCCGCCTACGCCACCGGCCGCGGCAAGATCACCCTGCGGGGCCGTGCCACCATCGAGGAGACCAAAAACGGCCGCACCCAGATCATCATCACCGAGATCCCCTATATGGTCAACAAGGCCCGCCTGATCGAGAACATGGCGGACCTGGTCAAGGACAAGCGCATTGAGGGCATCACCGGCCTGAACGATGAGACCAACCGCAAGGGCATGCGCATCGTGGTGGATGTGCGCAAGGACGCCAACGCCCAGGTCATCCTGAACCAGCTGTACCAGTACACCCAGCTGCAGGACACCGTTGGCGTCATCATGCTGGCCATCGACCACAAGGTGCCCAAGGTGCTCACCCTGAAGCAGATGCTGCAGAAGTACGTCGAGTTCCAGGACGAGGTGGTGCGCCGCCGCACCCAGTTCGACCTGAAAAAGGCCAAGGAGCGCGCCCACATTCTGGAAGGCCTGAAGAAGGCCACCGACATCGTGGATGAGCTGATCGCCACCATCCGTGCCTGCAAGGGCGGCATGGCCGAAGCCAAGGCTGCCATCATGGAGCAGTTCGGCTTTGATGATCCGCAGGCAGATGCCATCGTCAAGCTGCAGCTGGGCCGTCTGGCCGGTCTGGAGATCCTCAAGATCGAGGAAGAGCTGGCCGGTCTGCACGCCAAGATCGAGAACTGGGAGGCCATTCTGGCCGATGACGCCCGCGTGCTGGCCATCGTCAAGGAAGAGCTGCTGGACATGAAAAAACGCTTTGGCGACGAGCGCCGCACCGAGATCCAGTCGGTCACCGGTGAGGTGGACATCGAGGATCTGATCGCCGAGGAGCAGTGTGTGTACACCCTGACCGAGGCCGGTTATATCAAGCGCCAGCTCAAGGCCACCTATCAGGCCCAGCGCCGCGGCGGCCGCGGCATCTCCGGCATGACCCGCAAGGAAGAGGACATCGTGCAGGAGATGTTCGTAGGTTCCACCCACGACTATGTGCTCTTTGTCACCGACAAGGGCCGTCTGTTCCGCATCAAGGGCTACACCATCGCCGAGGGCAGCCGCACCAGCAAGGGCAGCAACATCGTCAACCTGCTGCAGCTGGCCGAGGGCGAAAAGGTCACCAACATGCTCTGCTACCCCAAAGACGAGGACAACAAGGGCGGTTTCGTCACCATGGTCACCAAGCAGGGCCTCATCAAGCGCACCCCGCTGGAGCAGTACGCCAACATCCGCAAGAGCGGCCTGATCGGCATTGCCCTGAACGAGGGGGATGCACTGGCCTGGACAAGACTGACCTCCGGCCACGATATGCTCATCGTTGCCACCCGCAATGGTCAGGCCATCCGCTTCAATGAGGAGGATGCCCGTCCCATGGGCCGCAGCGGCCACGGCGTGCGCGCCATCAAGCTGGCCGAGGGCGACGAGGTCGTGGGTGTCTGCATCTGCCGTGAGAACGCCACCATCCTGACCGTGACCGAGAACGGCAAGGGCCGCCGGTCCGACATCGACACCTACCGCATCACCGCCCGCGGCGGCAAGGGCATCCGCAACTACGATGCTTCCAAGGACAAGGTCGCCGCGGTCAAGATCGTGGACGATGTGGATGACGTGCTGCTGAGCAGCCAGGAGGGCATCATCATCCGCCTGCACGCCAATGAGATCCCGGTGCAGAGCCGCTACGGCTCCGGTGTCCGTGTCATGCGTCTGGGCGAGAATGATAAGGTCATGGTCCTGGCCCGTACCGACCACGACGATGAAGCCCAGACCGAGACGGTAGAGGCTGAGGAGGGCGATGAGCCCACCGCAGAGCAGCTGGCCGCCATGGAAGCAGCCGATGAGGCATCTGCCTCCGAGGCACCGTCTGAGGATTGAGCCTCTCCTGCCAAAGAAAATGGAAAAGTTAGCCTAGACTTCTATCAGAAAATATGATAGACTAGCGAAACAATCACAAAATCCCATGGGGGAGTAGCAGGCGCTGTTTGCAGACGGCGCAGCAAGTCAACACAATGACAGCACTGCTGTCTGGCTTGCTTTCATTTGCGAGACTCATGTGTTATGGTGCGGAGTACCACGCCCAACACATGGAGTTCATTTGTAAAAAATGACCCGAGACCGGACGTGCACGCGCGCCGATCTCGGGTTTTGTTTTTGCCGCACCGTAATTTTGGTCAGATTCAGGAGGCATTCAGTTATGGAATGGAGTTTTTTGTTTTTTCTCAACAGTGCACTGCTGGGCGTGGGCCTTGCCATGGATGCGTTTTCGGTCTCAATGGCAAACGGTCTGCATGACCCCGGCATGTCCCGAAAGAGGATGTGCATCATTGCAGGCACCTTTGGCGTGTTTCAGGCCGTGATGCCCATGACAGGCTGGGTCTGCGTCCATACCATCGTGGAGATGTTCTCTTCCTTTGAAACGTTCATCCCCTGGATCGCCCTTGCCCTGCTGGGCTATATCGGCGGCAAGATGCTGATCGAGGGCATCCGGGGCGAGGAAACCGAGGAAGCCGCCGCGCTGAGTGCCGGTGCCCTCTTCATGCAGGGCGTGGCCACCAGCATCGATGCCCTCTCGGTGGGCTTTACCATTGCGGAGTATGGCTGGCTGATGGCGCTGGCAGCTTCCGGCATTATTGCCTTCGTCACCTTCTTCCTCTGCATGGCGGGCCTGCGCATCGGCAAAAAGTTCGGCACCAGGCTCTCCGGCAAGGCCTCTGTGCTGGGCGGTATCATCCTCATCGGCATTGGGCTGGAGATCTTCATCTCCGGCGTGTTCTTCTGAAAAAGGGGCAAAGAAAACCGGCACAGCGTCAGGCAGGCGCTGTGCCGGTTTTGTTCCCCGTGGAACATTTTTAAGGGTCCATTATTTTTCCGGCTCGAAGTAGTCGGCATATTCCCCGGTGAGCTTGGAGCCCAGCCGCCGGATGCCGCCGTAGAGGTGGCGCTCCACCAGCGGCTCAAAGGCGGCAAGATCACACCGCTCAATGGCGGCGATGATGTTCTGGTGGTCGGCGATCACCTCGTCCAGCCCGCCGCTGGTCATGGTGTCCAGCATCCGGAAGCGGCTGTAATCGGCGTGGGCGTTCTGTAAGGTGCGCCACAGATACATTTTTCCCATGGCGGCAAACCATGTCTCGTGGAGCAGGCGGTCTGCCTCGTAGAGCTTGTTGTAGTCGATCTCTTCGGCACGGGCCAGCGCGGCGTAGGCATCGGCCTGCCGCCGGATGAGTGCCCGCTGCTCCGGTGTGCACTTGGGCGAGAAGTCTCGCAGGACGCGGGCTTCCACAGCGGTGCGCTCGTAAATGAGCTCATCCACGATCTCCCGGTTCAGCCGGGTCACAGTGGTACCCTTGTAGGGCACGATCTTCACCAGCCCGTTCTCCTGCAGCCGCTGCAGAACCACTCGGATCATGGAACGCGGTGCCCCGAAGCGGGCGCAGAGGGGGTTCTCGCTCAGCGAACTGCCCGGCCGCAGGGTCAGGTCGATGATCTCCCGCTCCAGTACAGCGTAAATTTCAGCGTCGGTCTTGTACTCTTCCATAATACCACCCTTCCTAAACCCCACCGTCAATGCTTCGCATTGCCACCGCCCCTGGTAGGGGCGGCTCTGGCGTTTCGTAAAGTTTTACAAGTTACCCGTTATGCCAAGGGCTCCACTCCTAGGGGAGCTGTCACCGCAGGTGACTGAGGGGTTTCAGTCCCACGGCGCTTTGATCGGTTTCTCCAATTGAAACGCCATCTTCTCCCCCGTTTCCGGGTGGACGAACTGCAGCCCTGCGCTCTGCAAGGCAATGTCCCCTTTGAACCGGCTGCCATATTTGCCGTCTCCGTAAAGCGGGTGCTTCCGGGAGGCAAACTGCACCCGGATCTGATGTGTCCGCCCGGTGTGGAGCGTGATCTCCGCAAGGCTCAGGGAACCGTCCGGTGCCGTCTCCACGATGCGGTATTCCAGAATGGCTTCCCGCACCCCCTTGCGGGGGCGCTTTACCGGAAAGACCCGACCCTTCCGGCTGTCCTTGAACAGATAGTCCCGCAGGATGCCCTCAGGCGGCAGCGCTTCGTCCGGCCCGCCTGCGATCACGGCCCGGTATGTTTTGAGAAAGCAGGGCTGTGCCGGTGCACCGGGGCCAGCCTCTGCCCTGCCATCCAGAATGGCATAGACCTGCTGGCTCTCCGTCACCTGCTTTGTCAGAGCCGCTGCGGCTCCGGGTGTTCTGGCATAGACCATCAGCCCTGAAACACCGGTATCCAGCCGGTGGATGACCCCAACGTATGCATCCGGCCTGCCCCACCGCTGGCGCAGGGCAGCGGGCACGCCTTCCTCGCTGGTCAGCCCGGCGGGCTTGTCCAGCACCACAAGGGCGGTATCTTCGTAGAGAATGTTCACAGCTTGCCCTCGTCCAGCAGGGCCTTGAGCTTGAGCACGCCTGCAATGGTCTTGCCATCCTTGATCTCGCCGCGCATCACCATCTCATAGGCCTGGGTCAGCGGCACCCGGTCAGGGGTCAGGAACTCGTCCGCATCCAGATGCATCCGGGTCTCGTGCAGACCGGTGGCCACCCAGGTGCAGATGATCTCGGTATCATAGCCCACAGTGGGGTAGAACTCGCCCAGGGAGGTGTACTTGTCGGCGGTCAGGCCGCATTCCTCCTCCAGCTCCCGCTTGGCGGCTTCAAAGGGGTCCTCCCCTTTTTCCAGCTTGCCGGCGGGCAGCTCCCACAGCTCCTGCTGCATGGCGTAGCGGAACTGGCGCACCATGCAGAGGGTGCCGTCCTCAAAATACGGTACGATGCAGGCCCCGCCGTGGTGGTGGACCACCTCCCGGATAGAAGTCTCACCGTTTTCCAGCAGAGCCACGTCTTTGGTCAGCGTGACCACCCGGCCCTCAAAGAGAACTTCACTCGAGAGTGTCTTTTCAAAATGTGCAGCATCCATCGTTTTGTGCCTGTCCTTCCCTGCGCTGTGCAGCGCATGATACTATAGATAAAGTTTACGGCAGAATCTGTACAAATGTCAATTATAAATTTAGAATTTTGTAAGAAAAAGCCTCATGGATACTGGATTTTGGAGCATAACACCATCATGGATGCAGCAAAGGACACATCTGTAAAAAAGCACTAAAAAATTTCTGGAATTTTTGTTGTGTTTTTACAGTCGGTTTGCGTTGCCTTTACCGGCGGAATTTGCTATTATATTAGATGAGCAATAGTGCCTTCATGGGGTTCTCCGGCCCCGGGCAGGGCTATTGCCCTTGATGAGCGTGTGCTTTTGTGGAGTTCTCCGGCTCCGGCGAAGTGCGGCGCTTATCAGTTGAGCAATACGTTTTTCAAAGGAGTTCTCCGGCTCCGGTAAAAAGACGTTTGCCCCGCGCAGAAGGTACCAAATTCTGAATGGAGGAAGAAAAATGCCTAGAGCAAAGCAAACCATGGATGGCAATACCGCTGCCGCTCATGTAGCATATGCCTACACGGACGTGGCTGCCATCTACCCCATTACCCCCTCTTCTCCGATGGCTGACTCTGTGGACCAGTGGTCCGCTCAGGGCCAGAAGAACATCTTCGGCAACCAGGTCAAGGTCGTCGAGATGGAGTCTGAGGCCGGCGCTGCCGGCGCTGTGCACGGCTCTCTGGGTGCAGGTGCTGTTACCACCACCTTCACCGCTTCTCAGGGCCTGCTGCTGATGATCCCCAACATGTACAAGATCGCTGCTGAGCAGCTGCCCTGCGTGTTCGATGTTTCTGCACGTACCGTTGCTACCCAGTCCCTGAACATCTTCGGTGATCACAGCGACGTTATGGCATGCCGCCAGACCGGCTTCGCAATGCTGGTCGAGAGCAGCGTGCAGGAAGTCATGGACCTGTCCCCTGTTGCCCATCTGGCAGCGATCGAGGGCAAGGTTCCCTTCCTGAACTTCTTCGACGGCTTCCGTACTTCTCACGAGTACCAGAAGATCGAGAAGTGGGACTACGCCGACCTGAAGGAAATGTGCAACATGGAGGCTGTCGAGGAGTTCCGTGCAAAGGCTCTGAACCCCGAGCACCCCAAGATGCGCGGTTCCCACGAGAACGGCGACGTGTTCTTCCAGCACCGTGAGGCCTGCAACTCCGCTTACGACGCACTGCCCGCAGTGGTCGAGAAGTACATGGCCAAGATCAACGAGAAGCTGGGCACCAACTACGATCTGTTCAACTACTACGGCGCACCCGATGCTGACCGTGTCATGATCGCTATGGGCTCTGTCTGCGACGTTGCTGACGAAGTCATCGATTACCTGAACGCCAAGGGCGAGAAGGTCGGTATCGTCAAGGTCCGCCTGTACCGTCCCTGGGTGTCCTCCGCTCTGCTGAAGGTCCTGCCTGCTACCGCTAAGAAGGTCGCAGTTCTGGACCGCACCAAGGAGCCCGGCTCTCTGGGCGAGCCCCTGTACCTGGATGTCGCAGCTACCCTGCGTGAGGCTGGCAAGAATGATGTCATCCTGACCGGCGGCCGTTACGGTCTGGGCAGCAAGGACACTCCCCCGTCCTCCATCTTCGCTCTGTTCAAGGAGCTGGAGAAGGATCAGCCCAAGGAGCGTTTCACCCTGGGCATCACCGACGACGTCACCTTCCTGTCTCTGCCGGAAGTCAAGCCCGCTCCCATCACCGCAGCTGCTGGCACCAAGGAGTGCAAGTTCTGGGGTTTGGGCGGCGACGGTACTGTCGGCGCAAACAAGAACTCCGTCAAGATCATCGGCGACCACACTGATAAGTATGTTCAGGCATACTTCCAGTATGACTCCAAGAAGACCGGCGGCGTGACCATCAGCCACCTGCGTTTCGGCGACAAGCCCATCCGCAGCCCCTACTACATCAACCAGGCTGACTTCGTGGCCTGCCACAACCCCGCTTACATCCACATGGGCATGAAGATGGTCCAGGATGTCAAGCCCGGCGGCGTGTTCATGATCAACTGCCAGTGGAACGATGAGGAGCTGGGCCATCACCTGAACGCTGAGGCCAAGAAGTACATCGCTGACAACAACATCCAGCTGTACACCATCAACGCGATCGACAAGGCTATCGAGATCGGTATGGGCAAGCGCACCAATACCATCCTGCAGTCCGCTTTCTTCAAGCTGGCTGACGTTATGCCCATCGAGGACGCTGTCAACTTCATGAAGCAGGCAGCTCAGAAGAGCTACGGCAAGAAGGGCCAGGACGTTGTTGAGATGAACTGGAAGGCCATCGATGCTGGTGTTGACGCGATCCACAAGGTCGACGTTCCCGCTTCCTGGTCCAACCCCGAGGCTGATCCCGCTCCCAAGGCTCTCACCGGCCGTCCGGAGCTGGTCAAGCAGATCCGCGAGGTCATGGAGCCCATCGCTCGTATGGACGGCGACAGCCTGCCCGTTTCCGCTTTCGTTGCAAATGCAAACGGCGAGTGGGAGCAGGGCGCATCTGCATACGAGAAGCGCGGCACCGCTGTGAACGTTCCCGAGTGGGATGCTTCCAAGTGCGTCGGCTGCAACCAGTGTGCATTCGTCTGCTCTCATGCTACCATCCGTCCCTTCCAGCTGACCGCTGACGAGCTGGCAGCTGCTCCTGCTCAGACCAAGAGCCGTGACAACCGCCCCGCAAACGAGTACAAGTTTGTGATGGCTGTTTCTCCTCTGGACTGCATGGGCTGCGGCGAGTGCGTCACCGTCTGCCCCACCAAGGCAATTGCTATGGTTCCTCAGGAGAGCCAGGCCGATCAGCAGGCAGTCTTCGACTACTGCGTCGCCAACATCTCCAAGAAGCCCAGCAAGTTTGCTGATGACACCGTCATTGGTTCTCAGTTCAACCAGCCCCTGCTGGAGTTCTCTGGCTCCTGCGCAGGCTGTGCCGAGACCTCTTACGCTCGCCTGATCACTCAGCTGTTCGGCGAGAAGATGTACATCTCCAACGCTACCGGCTGCTCCTCCATCTGGGGCGGCACCGCATCCATCTCTCCGTACACCGTCAACAAGGACAGCGGCCATGGTCCTGCATGGTGCAACTCCCTGTTCGAGGATAACGCTGAGCATGGTCTGGGCCTGTACCTCGGCCAGAAGACCGTTCGTGAGAACCTGATCAAGCGCATTGCTGAGGTTGCTGGTTCTGACAAGGCTTCCGCTGAGCTGAAGGCTGCCTTCGACAAGTTCATGGAGACCAAGAACAACACCAAGGCAAACGACGAACCCGCCAAGGCTCTGATCGCTGAGCTGGAGAAGGCTGCTGCCGCTGGCTGCACCGAGTCCGCTGAGATCCTGAAGAGCAAGGAGTTCATCGCCAAGAAGTCCGTCTGGATCTTCGGTGGTGACGGCTGGGCATACGACATCGGCTTCGGCGGCCTGGATCACGTCCTGGCTTCCGGCGAGGATGTCAACGTCATGGTCTTCGATACTGAGATGTACTCCAACACCGGTGGACAGGCATCCAAGGCTTCCAACATTGGTGAAGTCTGCCAGTTCGCTGCTGCTGGTAAGGAGATCAGCAAGAAGAGCCTGTCCGAGATCGCAATGACCTACGGTTACATCTATGTTGCTCAGATCGCTCTGGGCGCTAACATGAACCAGGCTGTCAAGGCTATCGCAGAGGCTGAGGCATATCCCGGCCCCTCCCTCATCATCGGCTACGCTCCCTGCGAGCTGCACGGTGTTAAGGGCGGCATGACCAACTGCCAGAACGAGATGAAGAAGGCAGTTGAGGCTGGTTACTGGAACCTGTTCACCTTCAACCCCGCCAACAAGGCTCAGGGCAAGAACCCCTTCACCCTGACCTCCAAGGCTGTGGATGCCGAGAAGTATCAGGCACTGCTGGCAAACGAGACCCGTTACAGCCGCCTGACCCGTGCATTCCCCGAGCGTGCAAAGGCTCTGTTCGCACGCAACGAGCAGGTTGCAAACGATCGTTACGAGCACCTGACCCGTCTGGTCGAGCTGTACAAGTAATCCTGTTTTCTGAACAATGGCTGGCAATGGCCGCAGCGGCACCCTAGTCCGCAAGGCGGCTGCTCCGCACTGGCGATTACTGCGCAACGCAGCAGTGCGAAACTGCGGCCCCGCCGCCCTGAACAGAGCATGATGAACGTGCAAACGAGCATTTGTGCAAACTTCTGATTTCATTCCCTCGCCCGCCGCGGCCCGCGAACCGCGCCGGGCAGGGTGTTTGAAATACCAAAGCGCCCGCGAGGGTCCTTGAAAGCACACCCCGCGTGTGTCAGGAGCATAAGGTCTGGCAACAGATACCTTGCTCCGCCTGCTGCATAAGACCTGCCCTGCAGGGATCTTGCCGCAGTCAAAAACGAATCCGTTTTTAGCGCCCCGCTCACTTTATAGTGAACGGGGCGTATTTTTGTGTAAGGAAACAGAAACCGCTGTACGGAATGTTCCATACAGCGGTTCTCTCATCCATATACTATTTTGCGGGAGCAGGAATGAATTCAATTTTGACCTGCATTCCCATACCGGCAGCAAGGCGCTGCAGCGTCCGCAGAGAAGGATTTGCGTTGCCGTTTTCCAGCTTGCTGATGTCTGCCTGAGCAATGCCGGTACGCTCCGAGAGCTCCTTCTGGGTCAGGCCGCTTACCTTCCGGGCATCGATCATTGCCTGTACCAGCGAAAGCTCTGGCTGAAGTGCCTCCCACTCCGCTTTGAATTCAGGGTCTTCCAGTTGTTTGTTGAGAAAATTCCGAAAATCACTCACGATATCTTCTCCTTTCGTTCAAGATAGTCTGCACGATATTTTTTGGCCAGGGCAATTTCCTCTGGTGGCGTTTTTTGCGTTTTCTTGATAAAGCCGTTGGTCAGAACAATGCGCTTTCCAATGTAAAAGAAATACAGAACACGTGTGATATTGCTGCTCTGCTTAGCACGGATCTCAAAAATTCCGTCCCCAATAAACTTGGAGTAGGGCTCCCGCAGCTGTGGCCCGTTGGCTTCCAGCAGTGCGACAGCACCCAATACCTTTGCACGCATTTTGGTGTCAAGGGATTCCAGAAAATCATCTACCGGACAGTCGCCATTCTCCTTATGATAGAAGTCTACATCGTAACATTCCAAGCGGCAGCCCTCCTCTATGGGATATATCCTATTTCTATAATATATGATATATCCCATTTTGTCAAGGGTGCGATAAAAATATCTTCTCGCTATTTTACAATTTCTTCATAGGATTTTCATGCAAACCCGTGCTTTTGGTGCTATACTACTGACATAAGGAACCGGGGCCGCAACCGATTCCTTGTACATGATTCCTCCTCACACCAAGGCAATATCCAAACAGAAAGCCCCTTTCAGTGGTCCGCAAGCACTGGAAGGGGCTTTCTGCGTGTTTTGGTGGAAATTTCCGCCTGATTCGGTGCATTTAGGGTTGACCGGCCTTTTGGCCGGCGCTATAATAAAAAGTGGAAAAGATCTTTAGGAGGTGAACGCAGGACAATGGACCCGGATCATAGTCGAAGATGCGGTTTTGGTGCGATAGGACGGGACATGGAGCAGGCTGCGTTCGCCTTTTTTGCCCGGTAAGAGGTGCTGTTCGGGTACTTCTCAGCGGGGAGAAAGGGCGCGGCTTTGTGCGCGTGGAAGCCTTGGCAAGGGGTGGATGCGGGCCGTTGGCGGCGCTTTTTGTTTTGCCCTGTACCAACCGCCGGAATACGGTAGGAGGTACGCAAAATGGAAATGGAAGAAAAGAAAAACGAACTGACCGAGGCCGCCCTGCCTGTGCAGGAGCTGCCCGCTGATATCCCGGACGAGGTGCGCCAGAAGCTGGTCAGAGATCTGAACGAGGAAGCCACAGAGGACCTGAAGCAGGACATCCGGGAGGCCGAGAAAGAGGAAGCCCGGGACGAGGAGGTCAAGGCTGACCCCGAGATGCTGACCAAGAGCCGCCTGCTCAAGATGCTGGTAAAAAAGCAGTACGTCAAGCTGCGTGAGGTCACCGAGGAGGAGCAGCCCGCCGACCTGGCAGAGCTGCTGGAGGAGCTGGACGAGAACAACCGTCTGGTGGTGTTCCGCCTGCTGAAAAAGGAAGTGGCCACCGAGGCCTTTGCCTACATGTCCGACGAAGCCCGTGACGATCTGGTCAACGCTTTTTCGGATGTGGAGCTGGTGAGCGCCATTGAAGAGATGAGCTTGGACGATGCTGCCGACCTGCTGGAAGATATGCCGGCCGGTGTGGTCAAGCGGGTGCTGGAAAAGTCCTCCAAGCAGACCCGTGAGAGCCTGAACAAGCTGCTGAATTACCCGGAAAGCTCCGCCGGCAGCCTGATGACCCCCGAGTATGTCCGCCTGCGCAAGGACATGACCGTGGGCCAGGCCTTTGACGCCATCCGCAAACAGGGCGAGAACGCTGAGACGGTGTACACCTGCTATGTGGTGGAGCGCAACCGCCTGCTGGGCGTCGTGTCGGCCCGCAGCCTGCTGCTGTCTGACCCCTCTACCCCCATCGTGGACATCATGGACGACAATGTCGTCACCGTGAAGGTCACGGATGACCAGGAGTTCGTGGCCCGCGAGATGCAGCGCTACGACTTCACCGCGATGCCTGTTCTGGACAACGAGGGCATGTTCGTCGGTATCATCACCATCGACGACGCTATCGACGTCCTGACCGATGAGAGCACCGAGGATATGCAGAAGATGGCAGCTATTCTGCCCGACGACGATGCCACCACCTACTTCGGCACCAGCGTCTGGACCCACGCCAAGCAGCGTATCCCCTGGCTGCTCATCCTGATGCTCTCTGCAACCTTCACCGGCATGGTCACGACCCACTACGAAGAGGCTTTCGTCAGCCTGCCCCTGCTGGTCTCCTTCATGCCCATGCTGATGGATACCGCCGGCAACTGCGGCAACCAGATCAGCACCCTGATGGTGCGCGGTCTGGCGCTGGGCGAGGTGGAACCCGCCGATTTCCTCAAGGTGTTGGCCAAGGAACTCCGCGTTTCCGCGATCGTGGGTGCGGTGCTGGGCGTGGTGAACGGTCTGCGCATCTACCTGATGTACACCTTCATCTTTGCCGGTCAGTATGACAATGTGATGGGCTATGCCATCGTCGTCAGCGTGTCGCTGTTCTTCAGCGTTATCCTGGCAAAGCTGGTGGGCGGTATGCTGCCCCTTGCCGCCAAGAAGCTGGGTGCGGACCCGGCCATCATGGCGACCCCCTTCATCACCACCATCGTGGATGCCTGCAGCTTGATCCTGTACTTCCAGATCGCGCAGGTCGTGTTCCGGAATATGATGTAACGTTTGATTTTATAGGAGCAACCCTCTCAGTCAAAGCCTGACGCCTTTGCCTGAGAGGGCTGTTTCTTTTTGTTGAAAACTCAAGTTTTCCCGCTGTTTTCCACAGGTCGATTTTTGTAGAAAACGGGTGTGGAAAACTACCGGCTCCTTCATTCCAACGGGGAGAAATTCAAGGAGCGGATTTTCTGCCTGCTGTAAAAAGTAAATTTTTGAGTTTGACTTTCTTTCAGAAAAAAGGTGCAAAGGCCCATAATTCCCCTGATTTTCGCAAAGATCCGCGCGGTACAATACACCATGTATAAACCACCTCACAGGAAAATGTGGAAAACTCAGTGGAAAAAGTGGAAAACATCGTGGGAAAACCGGGACTTTTTTCACAATTCCGGTGGAAAACCCAGTGGAAAGAGTGGATAAGTCCATCTGAACACACCAAAAGTGGATACAACCTGCTGTTTTAGCACTTGGATGAACAGACAGCCAGATCCCTTTGTTCACACCCTTCGCCTTGAATGGCCCTGTCAATCATGGTACAATGAAAAAAGAGAGCGTTCCCGGCCAATGGGGCGCAAATTTTACGAATAACGGAGGCTTCTGCCTATGAACTGGATCACCAAGCTGGAACGGAAATACGGCCGGTTCTGCATTCCCAACCTCATCAACATCCTCATCGGCGGCCAGATCCTGGTCTACGCCATTGAACTGTTCGTCAACCAGTATATTTCCTTTTATCTCTCCCTGAGCCGCAGTGCTCTGTTCGCCGGGCAGATCTGGCGGCTGTTCACCTTTGTGCTGGTGCCTTTTTCGGGCGGCGGGCCGCTCAGCGTGGTGCTGGGCATCTATTTTACCTGGTTCGTCGGCAGCGCGCTGGAACGGGAGTGGGGCGATTTCCGCTTCAACCTTTATGTCCTGCTGGGGATGGCAGGCGCGTGGCTGGCCTGCCTGCTGACAGGCTCTGCCGATACCTACTGCCTGTCCCTCTCCCTCCTGCTGGCCTTTGCCATGCTTTACCCGGAGCTGCAGGTGCTGCTCTTCTTCGTCATCCCCCTCAAGGTGAAGTATTTCGGCATCTTTGCCGCCGCCCTGTGGGTGTTCAGCTTCCTGAGCATGGGGATGCTGGGCAAGCTGAACTATCTGCTCTGTATGCTGGGCTTCCTTCTGTTCTTCGGGCCGCAGGCCTGGCATAACATCCGCGCCTGGGTGCGCCGGGAGCAGTGGAAGAGGAAAAATCGGAGATGATGATTGATCGTCTGGAAGGCAATTCGGAATTAAAGACCAGCGTCCGGCTGATGCTGGGGGGCCGCCGCATGACCCACAGTGTTCTGCTGGTGGGCGAAGAGGGGCTGGGAACCGGGTTTGCGGCCCGCTGTGTGGCGGCGGATTACCTTTACCCCAACGGCGGCGCGCCCGCCGAAGCCCTGCTCCGGGGCGAGTGCTGCCGTGCCGTGGCAAAGGCCGGTAAGCGCGACAGCGGCCAGATCGAGACCGGCATCGTCCGGGAAGCCATCTCCGTGACCGGTATGGGCAGCGGCGGGCGGTATCTGGTCGGTCAGGTCACGGCCATGCGCAGCGAGATCTTCAACACCAGCCTTTCGGCAGAGGGGCGCGCTGTGCTGCTCTACCATGTGGAGCGGATGAACGAGGAATCGGCCAACGCCCTGCTGAAGGTCATGGAGGAGCCGCCCGAGGGCGTGCTTTTTCTGTTGACGGCGGATTCGCTGGCGGGCGTTCTGCCCACCATCCGGAGCCGCTGCATCAGCTTTGCAGTGGCTCCGGTCTCCCCCGCCGATTGCGCCCGCTACTGCATCGCACAGGGGGTGGACAGCAAGGATGCCGCCCTGTACAGTGAGCTGTTCGATGGCCACATCGGCACAGTGCTGGATGCAGCCCGGGATGCGGCCCGCCGGGCGCAGGTGGACAAGGCGCTTGCCCTTGCCAAAGCAGCGGCCACGCAGGACAGCTATGCCGCCGCCGTTCTGCTGTCAGCTTACGAAAAGGATAAGGTGGGGGCCGCCGCTCTGCTGGCTGATTTCCGGGCCGTAGCGGCCGCCGGACTGCGCGGCAGCCCCCGTGCCCCGGTGCAGGGCGATGCCGCCCGCAAGGCTCTTGCAGCCGCCGATGCGGCGATCCAGCGGCTGGGTGCGCAGGTGAACCCCAAGATCACCTTGAGTGTGCTGGCAATGAAGTTCCGGACATTCTGATAAAAAAGAGCAGCATTTACCCTCTCCGTCATTGCTTGCGCAATGCCACCTCTCCCGAAGGGAGAGGCAAAACATCAAAGAGGGTAAATGCTGCTATATATGGAATAGCCCTTGGCTCCCCCTTCGGGGGAGCTGTCGAGCGTTAGCGAGACTGAGAGGGTGAGATCATCTTCTCCGTGCTTTTCTGCGCCGGCCCAGATTCAGCGAGCCGCCCCCGGCAACAAGGGTGAAGAAGCTGAGAACAGCCAGAAGAACGATGAGGGCCGCCATCAGGAGAAATGTGGACTGAAGGTCGGTGCGAAAGTCGGAGACATATTCCTGATGGGTCACAAGGTCTACCGTGCCCACCTCATAGCCGTCCAGATAAACGGTGGCCGTGCCAAGGACAGCCCCATCCTTGACGGTGGCGGAGATGTTTTCCTGAAGGTCGTAGGTGAAGGTCACCTTGTCGTCCGCATGGCCGTAACCGCTGACCGGCGCGGCAGCGTAAAGCTCCACTTCCTCATAAGAGCGGCATTTCTTCAGGGGGGCGGTGGTCAGCGGGGTCTCGGTGTCCACCAGCTCCCGGTCAGAAAAACTTGTAAAGGCCCAGTCCAGGATCTCGGAGGCCTCCCTGTAAATGTTGTCAAGGTCGGAGCCAAGCACCACCAGCCCGTAGGTGTGGCCGTCCTTCTGAGCAAAGGTCACATAGCACCGGCCCGCCAGAGTGGTAAAACCGGTCTTCATGCCCCGGATGTAATCCCGGTAGTAGGGGTACTCCGGGTTGAGCATCAGGTTGGTGGAGGTGATGGTGCGCTCGTTCTGGTGCAGGTTGGTGGCAGGCAGGGTATAACTCAGGGTGTTTGCCACCTGCATATAGGTCTCGTTCTCGGCGCAGGCCTTGGCGATCAGGGCCAGATCGTGGGCCGAGGAGACGTTGCCGTAATCATACAGGCCGTGCACGCAGGTAAAACTGGTGCTGGTGCAGCCCAGCTCTTTGGCACGCTGGTTCATCCGGGCCACAAAGGCGGTCAGGTCGCCGCCCGAAACATCACTGGCGATCACGCTGGCCGCGTCGTTGGCGCTGGCCACCAGCAGGCCGTACAGCAGGTCGATGCGGCGTACCGTTTCACCGATGCGCAGGTTGATGGTGCTGCCGTTGGCGTTCTGGATGTCCTTGAACTCCTGGGTCAGGCTGGCGGGGATGGTGATCTCCGCGTTCATGTCCTTGCCGCTTTCCAGAAACAGCAAGGCTGTCATCATCTTGGTCAGGCTGGCAATGTAGCGCTGCTGGTCCGCGTTCTGCTCCAGAATGGGTTTGTCGATGTCCGCGTTGAACAGATAGACCGACTCGCCCTCGTTCACGGTCTGGATGGGCATTTCGTATGCGGCCAGACCGGGCAGGACAAGGGTCAGGGCCAGCGCTGCGGTCAGCAGCAGGGCCGCCGCCCGGCGGAAGAGAGTAGAGTTCTGCATAAGCGTATCCTCCAACGGAAGCTCCCGGCTTCCCTGAATCGAAAAACTAAAACACTATATAAAAGAATACCATAAATGACGGAAAAGAGAAAGGTGGTTTTTCACAATGTTATTGCCTTTTGGTGGAAAAGTTCCCCGGGACGAGGGTGCGGTGTTCGTGGCACCCAACGCCACGGTGCTGGGCGATGTGGTGCTGGGACCGGGCTCCTCGGTCTGGTATGGTGCGGTTCTGCGCGGGGACGACGGCACCCTGACCCTGGGCGAGAACACCAATGTGCAGGATAATGCGGTGCTCCACTGTGACCCGGGCGGGGCGGTCACGCTGGGCAAAAACGTGACCGTGGGCCACTGTGCCCTTGTCCACGGGTGCACCGTGGGAGACGGTTCCCTGATCGGGATGCACGCCACCCTGCTCAACCACTGTGTTGTGGGCAAGAACTGCATCATCGGGGCCGGTGCGCTGGTGCCGGAAGGTAAGATCATCCCGGACGATTCCCTTGTGGTGGGGGTGCCGGGGAAGATCATCAAGCAGGTCAGTCCCGAACAGGCGGCCGCCAGCCTTGCCAATGCCGCCCACTATGTGGGGGAGGGCCGCCGTCACGCCGCCGCCCTGCGGAAAGAGGAAAAAGGTGAAACCGAGTGAGCGAAATAATTTCGTGCGAAGCTTAACAGAATTTTCACAAGATTTCACAAGAAAGTAATGACTTTTGCGCCGAAATCGGGTATACTATGAGCACAAGGGAGCGGGGCCGCAACCGTCTCCCTTGCACATGATTCCTCCTCACACCAAAGCAATACCCCAAAACAAAAGTCCCCTCCGGTGTACCGCAAGCGCCGGAGGGGACTTTTGTTTGTCTGAAACAGCGCCCCCGGCAGAGCAATCCTCTGCCGGGGGCGCTGTGTTATATCAAGTTTCAGAGGGAACCGTAGATGCCGCGCACGGAGACCTCGCCGGTGAACACATGCTCCTCACCGCTGTCGGTGCGGACAACAAGACGGCCCTCCTCGTCCACATCCACGGCCTCGCCTGCTCCCTGCCCGCCGTCCGGCAGGTCAAAGGTCACCCGCCGTCCGATGTTGACACAGGCGGCCTTGTACTCCTCCCGGAAAGGTGCAAAGCCATCCCGCGCAAAGGTGTACAGGGGCTGATCAAAGCCGAAATCCGTCAGAGCCTCGGCCAGCCAGCCGGGATCCTGCTCCAGATCGATCGTGGCACCCTGCAGGGCCAGCGAGGTGCCGTGGGGCAGGTCAGCGGCATCAAAATAACTCTGCGGCTGGGCCAGGTTGATGCCAATGCCGCACAGGATGCCCCGGCCCTGCTGCTGGTAGCCGTAGCAGACGCTTTCGCACAGGATGCCCACGATCTTTTTGCCGTTCAGCAGCAGGTCGTTGGGCCACTTGATCTGGCAGTCCACGCCGTAGCGCAGGGCCAGCTGTCTGCGCACGGCAAGGCTGGCCAGCAGGGGCAGGGTGGCGGGCTGCGCCAGCGGCTCCCGGATGGCGACCGTGTAGTACAGCGCCTTGCCCTCGGCGTTGACCCAGGTGCGGCCAAGGCGGCCCCGCCCGGCGGTCTGGTTGGTGGTGTATACCGCGCCCACCGGGCCGAACTCTTCAAAATGCTCTTTCATATACGCGTTGGTGCTGCCGCATTCGGGCAGATAACGCACCTCATTGATGCTCATTGCTGCGGTACCTCTTTGTGTGCAAAGCTGGTGATCCTGCCCTTGTCCAACAGCATCACGCCGTAGGTGTTGGGGCCGGTGTAGCAGCGGCCGCAGGAACCCGGGTTGAACAGGAACACGCCGTTTTTCTGGAGGGCGATGGGTTTGTGGGTGTGGCCGAACAGTGCCACCTCAGCGCCGCGGGCGGCGGCGGCATCTGCTAGCGTGTCCAGATCGTATTTTACACCATACATGTGACCATGAGTATAGAAAACGACCACCTGATCGAAGGCGGCCAGCCCATCCAGCGGCTCCAACGCACCAAAATCGCAGTTACCGGCTACGGCGTAGACCTTCATCTTGGGGTGCAGGGTCAGTGCATCTTCCAGGTCGCGCAGGCCATCTCCCAAAAAGACAACGGCATTTGCATCGCTTTCTGCGTGCAGGATGCGCTCCACTGCACCGGCGCTGTTGTGGCTGTCGCTCAGGATCAAAAGTTTCGTCACGGGACTACGTCCTCCTTATTTATACGTATTAAACCTCTCAGTCGCCTTCGGCGACAGGTACGGGTTGCGGCTCCCAGCATTCATTTCGTGTTGTAAACAACACTTATGTCTTGCTGGCCGCGGCCCCAACAGCAACGCCCTTTATCCGCCACTGGCGGCGGTTGTTGCTGTTGCTCCTGGTAGGGGAGCCAAGCTTACGTTCCTGTCTCTCCTGTCAGGAGAGGGGGCAATGCGAAGCATGGACAGAGAGGTCAGTCTGCCTGCAAAGCAAGCAGCTGCTTGTACACTTCACTCTTGGAATACGGCGTGCCCTGCGCGGCGGCCTTGGCGGCGGCAGAGGCTGCATAGCCGTTCCGGGTCAGTTCCAGCGCCCGCTGGGCGGCCTGCTCCAGGGTCAGCTCTTCCTCGGCCTCGGCGGCGGGCGCGCCGGCCATCACCAGAACATACTCGCCGCGGGGGTCATTCTCGGCATAATGGGTCTGGGCCTCGCCCAGCGTCGTTTTCCAGATCTCCTCGTGGAGCTTGGTCAGCTCCCGGCAGAGGGTGATGCTCCGCTCAGGGCCGAAGGCGGCGGTCAGGTCGTCCAGCGTGGTGCGCAGTTTGTGGGGCGCTTCGTAGAAGATGACTGTCCGCTTTTCCCCCTGCAGCTCGGCCAGCCGCTCCCGCTTCTGCTTTTTGTTCACAGGCAGAAACCCCTCGAACACCCAGCGGGAGGTGTCCTGACCGGAGACGGCCAGCGCCGTCACACAGGCGGAAGCTGCCGGAACAGGCACCACCTTGATGCCCCGGGCCAGTGCGTCCCGCACGATCACCTCGCCCGGGTCAGACACGCAGGGCATACCGGCATCGCTGCACAGGGCGCAGTTCTCGCCTGCCTCAATGCGGCGCAGGATCCCCTCGCCCTTCTGCAGGGCGTGCTCGTAGTAGCTCACCATCGGCTTTTTCAGCCCCAGAAAGTTGAGCAGCTTCATGGTCACGCGGGTATCCTCCGCGGCAATAAAATCTGCCGCGCCAAAGGTGGCTGCCACACGGGGCGGCATGTCATCCAGGTTGCCGATGGGTGTGGCAACGATATAAAGAGTACCTGCCATAGTATCCTCCCATTTGATTTGTACAAAACCTCTCCGTCATCCCTACGGGATGCCACCTCTCCTACCAGGAGCCGCAGCCCGCACTTGGCGCACAGCGTTTGAGAGGTTCAGCGTCCATACAGTGCCGCGCCTGCCGAGATGAGCACATCCGGCTCGACCCGCAGCCCGGTTTTTCGGTTTTTCTGTGCTTCCACCAGAAACAGCCAGGGGGCGGCATCCGGCCGGTTCTTCACAAAGGCCAGCCGCTTGGGCTCCAGCCGGTTGGCCCGCAGGACCGCCAGCACCTCGGCCAGCCGCTCGGGCCGGTGGCAGAGCGAGAGCCGCCCGCCATCTTTCAGCAGCCGGAACGCGCATTTGCAGACATCGTCCAGCGTGCAGTCCGTCTCGTGGCGGGCAGTGGCCCGGGCCCTGTCGGCGGCCTGTTCTCCCGCCGTGAAATAGGGCGGGTTGCAGGCGCACAGGTCGTAGCTGCCCTCGCCCTCCCGGAAGGAGCGCAGGTCGGCGCAGACGGGCGTGATGTGCTCAATGCCCTGTTCGGCGCAGGCGGCGGCCAGCAGCGCGCTGGCTTCGGGCTGCAGCTCCAGCCCCAGGCAGGGGCCGCGGTGGCCCCGGTCGTGCCATTCCAGGCTCACGATGCCGCAGCCGGAGCACAGGTCGGCGGCGCGCCAGGCCCGCTTTGGCTCCGAAAACCGGGCCAGCAGCAGCGCGTCCGAGCCAAAGCGGTGCACGGCTGAACAATAGACTCTTGTTCTATTATACAAAATCTCGGTGGAATGTTCCATATACAGCACCTAAAATCCACTGCCAAAATATCGGGCGGAAAAATTGGGGAAAATTGTGCATGAAAGAAAAGCAGCAGACCCGCTTTTGACAGGTCTGCTGCTTTTGATGCGTTTTTTCAGTGTTCGCCGTGAAATTATTCAGCAGCGATAGCACCGGTGGGGCAAGCACCCTCGCAAGCGCCGCAATCGATGCAAGCGTCTGCATTCACAACTGCAACACCATTCTCAATGGTGACAGCACCAACGGGGCAAGCGCCCTCGCAAGCGCCGCAGCCAACACATGCGTCAGAAACCTTGTGTGCCATAATAAAATCTCCTTTTATCCCCGTGCCCGTTGTAATGTATGAAGAAATGTGTCAGGCACGGCTGTACACATCTCTCCGGAATTCATATCCTTGCCTGCATTTTAACAAAGCCGAAAAGAAAAGGCAAGACTAACCGTAAGCGCCCCGCACCAAAAGGAGATTTTTTGTTGGGTTGCACAAAAGCATGGGCTAACTTATGGACAAAATTGCCGGAGATTTTTAGCGAAAATCACGAAGAATGGTTAGTTTTGCTTTACTAACCGCTTGGATGCTCAGCCATTCTTCTCGCTGCGCTTTTTGGCGCAGCAGCCGCCTGCACAGCGCTTGTCGTCATCGGAGGAAGCCACCACCGGGGCGGGGTTGCGCACACCGGAATAATCGTCGTCCGGGTCGGGGCGGCGGGGGGCGCGCTTGCCGCCGCTGATGTATTCGCACACGCCTACCTTGTAGTACCGGGGCGACAGGCTCTCGGTGCCGCAGCGCACCCGCAGATAGCCGGACACCGGGTTCACTTCCAGCACGGTGCCCAGACCGTCCGGGGTGCGCACGGTGCTGCCCACCATGGGCATGATGCTGTTCAGGTATTCGTAGGCGTTTTCCTCATAGGCCAAGCAGCACATCAGGCGGCCGCAGGCACCGCTGATCTTGGTGGGGTTCAGCGACAGGCCCTGCTCCTTGGCCATCTTGATGGAAACGGGCTGGAAGTCCTTGAGGAAGCGGCTGCAGCAGAAGGGCTGGCCGCAGATGCCCAGACCACCGATCATCTTGCTCTCGTCGCGCACGCCGATCTGGCGCAGCTCGATGCGGGTGTGGAAGATGCCGGCCAGATCCTTGACCAGTTCGCGGAAGTCCACCCGGCCGTCGGCGGTGAAGTAGAACATGATCTTGGAGCGGTCAAGGGTGTACTCGGCCTCCACCAGCTTCATTTCCAGGCCGTGGCGGGCAATGCACTCCTGGCAGGTGTGGTAGGCGCGCTTCTCATCCTCGCGGTTCTGGCGCATCCGGCGCACATCCACGCTGTCGGCCATCCGGGTGATGGGCTTGAGCGCCTTGGAAACGGCACTGTCGGCGATCTCTTTCACGCCCTGCACCACCTCGCCGCACTCAATGCCGCGGGCGGTCTCCACGATCACATATTCGCCGGTTTTGATGTCGGCCCCGGCAGGATCGAAATAATAGCTTTTGCCGTTTTCCTTGAAACGGACAGAGATGACTTTTTTCATACTGTTCCTCACAGGGGAAACTCCCCTATCTCGTAAAAAGGCCCGCAGAAGGGCCTAAAAATCCATTCTGAGGATTATTATAGCATAAACGTTGAAAATTGAACAGCCCTCTCAGGCTCACTTCGTTCGCCGGCTCCCCCAAGGAGGACGGAGAGGGCGATCTCCGTAAAAATTTTCATCCTCTGCAACATTCCGCCCCGCTCATTCGTATCCCACTTGAACTCCGTCTGAAATTTGATCTCCAAAACGTCAAAAAACTGAGGTATCACCCGGATTTCACAAAAGATTTTCAAGATTTGCTAAAGAATCTCCGGGCAAGCCTTGCAAGCCCCGGAACCGGGTGTATAATAGGGATATCGACTTTGAGCCGCTCTGAGAAAAAAGAGCAGCCGCGCAATGCGTGGGAAAACACAGAAACGGTAGGAAGAAATGGAAAAATTCAGCGTCAAAAAACCGTTCACCGTTCTGGTTGCAGTCATCATGGTCATTATGCTGGGCCTTGTGTCCGTGCAGAATATGCAGACCAACCTGCTGCCAAACGTGAACACACCGTACCTGATGGTGGTCACGGTCTATCCCGGTGCCAGCCCGGAGCGTGTGGAGAACGAGGTCTCCGACGTGATGGAGAGTGCGCTGGGCACCATCTCGGGCGTGAAAAACGTCACCGCCACCTCGGCAGAAAACTACAGTCTGCTGCTGATGGAGTTTGAGGATGATACGGACATGAACAGTGCCGTGGTCAAGGTGTCCAACAAGGTGGATCAGACCACCTCCAGCCTGCCAAGCACCTGCATGACCCCCTCCATCATTGAATATACCCTGAACATGAACGCCTTTATGACCGTGGCCGTCAGCCGCGAGGGCAGCGATTCCTATGAGCTGGCCGATTTCGTCAACGACACCATGGTCCCCTATATCGAGCGTCAGGGCGGCGTTTCCAATATTTCCGCCAATGGCCTGGTCACCCGGATGGTGCAGGTGCAGCTCGATCAGGAAAAGATCGATGCCATCAACGAAAAGCTGTTGGAGGTCATTGATGTGCAGCTGGCCGATGCAAAGGCCCAGCTGGACGCTGCCGAGGCCCAGATCGAGGCAGGCAGAAAGGAGTACGAGACCCAGCTGGCCAATTACGACAAGCTGGTCAGCGATACCATCAACAGCCAGTACTCCGGCGAGCTGCAGGATTCCTTCATGCTGGTCAAGAAGCAGGCACAGGCCCTTCTGGAGAGCGTCAACCAGCTCATTGCCGTGGTCAACGAGCCTGAGATCCAGCAGGCCCTGATCGATGTGCGGGACGGCCTGCAGCGGGTCGTGGACAAGTTCAACGAGACCGGAATGCAGGATATCGATTCTCTGATCGAGATCGTGGCGGAGCTGCGCGATATCACCGATAAGCTGACCACCGCTTTGCAGGATCTGCAGCAGCGCCTGAACGCGCAGGGCGACACCGCCGGCACAACGGCCGGGGAGCTGGTCGATGATCTGCAGGTGCAGCAGAGCCTGAGCAACATTTATAACACGCTGGAGAGCACCATCAAGGCCATGGACGACGTGCCCGGCCTGATGGACCAGTTTACCCAGATCGTGGGCAGCTATTCCCAGCAGCAGCTGCAGGCCTATATCAAGTTCACCGAGGCCCGCGAGATGCTGAACAATTACGAGCAGCAGCTGGCAGATGCCAAGCAGCAGTATGAGGATGCCAAGCAGAAGGCCATGGAGAACTCCGACGTGGCCAAGATGCTGGATATCAACACACTGGCACAGCTGATCTATGCCCAGAACTTCTCCATGCCCGCCGGTTATGTCAAGGATTCCAGCAACAAGTCCTGGCTGCTGAAGGTCGGCGAGGAGTACGACAGCATCGAGGATATCTCCGGTGCCCTGCTGCTCCATGTGGACGGCTTTGGCGATGTCCGCCTGTCTGACGTGGCCGATGTGCAGATCATCGACAACGCGGAGGACAGCTTTACCCGCCTGAACGGCGAGCGCTCCGTGGTGCTGAAAATCTTCAAGAGCAATTCTTCCAGCGCCGGTGAAGTTTCCGGCAACTGCAAGGCCGCCTTCAAGGAGCTGGAACAGAAATACGATGGCCTGCATGTGGTCGTGCTGTCCAACCAGGGCAACTACATCAGCATCATCGTCAGCAGCATCCTGAGCAGTATGCTCATCGGCGCGGCCCTTGCCATCATCGTGCTGGCCATCTTCCTCAAGGATATCAAGCCCACGCTGGTGGTCGGCATCAGTATCCCGCTGTCGGTGCTGTTTGCCGTGGTGCTCATGTACTTCACCGGTCTGGATATGAATATTATGACGCTGGCGGGCCTGTCCCTTGGCATTGGTATGCTGGTGGATAACTCCATCGTCGTCATCGAGAACATCTACCGTCTGCGCAGCCGCGGCGTGCCCGCTGCCCGCGCGGCGGTCCAGGGCACCAAGCAGGTGGGCATGGCCATCATGGCTTCCACCCTCACCTCTGTCTGCGTGTTCCTGCCCGTCATCTTCACATCGGGTGTCATCAAGAGCCTTCTGCAGCCCATGTCCATGTGCATCGGCTACTGTCTGGCTGCTTCCCTCATCGTGGCGCTGACGGTTGCCCCGGCGGCCTCCTCTACCCTGCTGAAAAACTCCAAGCCCAAAGAGCTCAAGTGGTTCGACAAGGTGCAGGATCAGTACGTCAAGAGCCTGGAATGGTGCTTCCAGCACCGCTGGGCACCGTTGGGCGCGGCAGTGGTGCTGCTGGTGTTCTGCGGTTGGCGCGTGATGTCCATGGGCGTTGAGATGCTGCCCACCATCACCAGCAACGAGGCTATCGTCACCCTCTCCACCGAGAAGGATATGACCAAGGAAGAATCCTATGCTGTGGCTGAGAATGTCATTGATGCCCTGCTGGCTGTGGACCACGTGGAAGAGGTGGGCGTTACCACCGACAGCCGCGTGGCCGGAATGGATGTGGGCCAGCTGGGCCTGCCCCAGACCATCACCGACCTGCTGAACGCCGCCAACAGCTACGGCACCTACCAGATCAACGTGATGCTGGACGAGAGCCTCTCCTCCCGGCAGATCGAACAGGCCCGTGAGGCGCTGGAGGAAGCTGTGAACGGTGTGGAGAACTGCACCGCCACCGTTGAGATCAGCGGAATGCAGGAGCTGACCAGCCAGCTGGATATGGGCCTGACCGTCCAGGTCTCCGGCAACGACATCGACACCATGACCGCCCTCTCCGAGAAGGTGGTAGATATGGTCAACGAGATGGACGGCTTTACCAATGCAACCAACGGTCTGGGCAGCGGCGATGCCACCATCAACCTGCAGATCGACCGGGATAAGGTCCGTTCCTACGGCCTGACCGTGGCGCAGGTCTACCAGCAGATCGCCGCCAAGCTGACCACCACCACCACGGCCCAGACCCCCGTTGCCATCGATGGCTCCACCATGAACGTCCAGATCAGCAACAATCTGGACCCCATGACCAAGGAAAACATGATGGATATGACCTTTACGACCTCCGTCATGGCCGCCGATGGCACCACCGAGACCGGCACCTGCACGCTGGGCGATATGGCCACCTGGGTCACCGGCTCCACCCCGGACTCCATCACCAGCAAGAACCAGACCCGCTATATCAGTGTGACGGCTGATGCGGTGGAGGGCACCAATACCACCACCGAGACCCGCGCGCTGGAAAAGAAGCTGAACGAGTTTGCCGCATCCGATGAAATGCCCGAGGGCTGCAGCTTCTATATGGGCGGCGGCTCTGAGATCAACGGCATGGTGGTGGATCAGATGGGCCAGTGGATGTTCCTGGCGCTGCCCTTTGTCTACCTTGTTATGGTGGCCCAGTTCCAGAGCCTGCTCTCCCCCTTCATCGTTCTGTTCACCATCCCGCTGGCCTTTACCGGCGGCCTGCTGGGCCTGCTGCTCACCGGCCAGCAGCTGACCATGATCTCCCTGATGGGCTTCATCGTCCTGATGGGCACGGTCGTCAACAACGGCATCGTGTTCGTGGATTACGCCAACCAGCTGCGCATCGGCGGCATGGAGCGCCGCGCGGCCCTGATCGCCACCGGCAAAACACGAATGCGCCCCATCCTGATGACCACCCTGACCACCGTTCTGGCCATGCTCCAGCTGGTGTTCAGCGGTGATATGGCCAGCCAGCTGATGAGCGGCATGGCCATCGTCATCATCTTCGGCCTGACCTACGCCACCCTGATGACCCTGTACGTTGTGCCCCTGATGTACGACATCCTCTTCAAGAAGCCGCCGCTGAACGTGGATATCGGCGATGAGAACCTTGACGACATCCCCGATGATGCCGCCGAGTATATCGCCCAGAACACCGCTCAGCCGGAGTAAGAAAACTTCCCCAAAGCACCCTTCACAGCCATGTGAGGGGTGCTTTTTTGTCAACCTGCTAAAAAAATCGCCGCAGCTTTGGCATAGTCTCCAAAAATTGGGGAATTCAATAAAAAATCTTGACAGGGGGGGGGTAGATGTAAAATGAGGTCACAATGCAGAAGGTGTAGGGGTATGCTTTCTGTGTGGTAAAATATCATTTTACATTGGAGGTTCTACAAATGAAAATGCTCAAGAAAATGGCCGCCCTTCTGCTGGCCGGCGTAATGGCTCTGGCACTGCTCACCGCTTGCGGCAACGAGGCACCCAGCAAGTCTTTTGCACAGCAGGTTGAAGAAACTGCATTTGAAGCAATGAAGCAGTCTACCGGTATTCAGGTAAATGATGCGGATCTGAAGAAACTGGCAGAAAGCAAAATCGATCAGATCAATATGGAAGATGGCACCTTTAATTTCAAAAATGCTCTGGATATGCAGGCGCTCATGGAGGAAATTAAGGAACTGAAAGACATGCATGCTGAGATTAATGTTAAAGCAGCGATGCCGTTCCCTGAGAGTGTTGTGACCACAGATAAACCCTATAAAGTGCTGGAAGTCACCCCGGAGAATATTGGCGATGTGGCAAAAATTGTTGCCAAAATGGGCAAGCTCAACAGTATTGAGAATGACGGGCTGAAAGTCAATAAACTGGGTATTGTAGCAAAGACTGTGAATGGAAAAACCTACGTTGCAGTTGCTATGGATGTGACCACAAGTGTTGAGGAAATTCTGAGCATGCTGGGCGTTGGCTAAAAGGTAAATGAAGTAAATACTCGGAAATTTTCCCCGGAGCGCCTACCCCTGGCCCTCCGGGGCTTTTTTCTGCCTATGGGGCAGAATTTACAAAAAAACTCTCGAAATATTGGATAGAATCCCTTAAAAAATGCCAACACAGAAGGAGAAAATTGTGATATAATCAAAACAATAAAGGATAAAACAGAGAGTGTGCTGTCCCCAAAAAATACAAAAGGAGGCGAGCCCTATGGCACAGTTTCTCTCCAAGCCCTTTGGCATGACCCCAAACGGCGAAAAGATCAATGAATACATCATCTCGAACCCCGGCGGGCTGGCGGTCAGTGTGCTGAACTACGGCTGTATCATCAAAAATATCTGGGTGCCCACCAAGCGCGGGCCGGTGGATGTGGTGCTGGGCCACGACACCTACGCCGATTACGTCAAAGACTTTGAATCGTCCGGCAGTACCTGCTGCGGCGCGTTCGTGGGCCGGTACGCCAACCGCATCGAGAACGCCGTGTTCAACGTGGGCGGCAAGACCTACCAGCTGGAAGCCAACAACGGCAAAAACCACCTGCACGGTACCTTTCCGCGCAAGCTGTATGAGGTAAAGGCCTTTGGCGATACCCTGCTTCTGGAGGCGGAAAGCCCCGATGGAGAGGATGGTTTCCCGGGAAATCTGAAGATCTCGGTGCGGTATATCCTGACCGAGGACAACGCCCTGCGGATGGATTACCGTGTCTCCTCTGATGCCGACACCATCATCAACCTGACCAACCACACCTACTTCAATCTGGATGGCGGCGGCGATGTGCTGGGCCAGAAGCTGCGCATCTATGCGTCCCGCTATCTGGAGGGCAACAACGAGACCTGCCCCACCGGCAATATCCTGCCCGTGGCAGGCACGCCGATGGATTTCCGGGCGGGCAAGCCCATTGGCCGGGACATCGACACCGGCTTTTCCCAGACCACCATGGTGGGCGGCGGCTATGACCACTGCTTTGTCATCGACAGGGGCCGCGGGGCCAGCCAGAGCCTGTGCGCCTGGGCTTCCAGCGATAAGACCGGCATCAGCATGAAGGTCTATACCACCCAGCCCGGCGTGCAGCTCTACACCGGCAATTTCCTGCAGGACTGCCCTGCCCCCGGCAAGGGCGGCGTGCCGATGCAGAAATACGGCGGCTTTGCGCTGGAGACCCAGCATTTCCCCTGCAGCCCCTCCCACCCGGAGTTTCCCTCCACCGCCCTGCGGGCCGGGAAAGTGTTCCGCGCCAACACCACCCTGCGGTTCTTCACCGGCAAACAGTGCGGGAAACTGTAAAATGCAGCCCTCTCATTCAAAGCCTGACGGCTCTGCCTGAGAGGGGCTTTTCTCTGATTTGCACAAAGCGTTCCATCACTCCATGTGCAAAACACAAAAAACGCTTGTAAATCAATGCGCGGAAAAATAAATGGAAACAAAAATCCATCCTTATAAAATTCCCGTTACTTGATTCTGCGGCCAAAACGTTGTATCCTTGTGGCAGAAGGCGGGCCTGCCCCGCGCAAGCAACTTTGGTGACGAGAAGAGAGGTACTTTTATGGCAATTTTGGTTTCCGGCGGTGCCGGTTATATCGGCAGCCACACCTGTATCGAACTGCTGAACGCTGGCTTTGACATCGTGGTGGCAGATAACTATTACAACGCTTCCCCCGTGGTGCTGGATCGGGTCAAGCAGATCACCGGCAAGGACTTCCGGTTCTATCAGGCCGATATGACAAAGCACGAGGACGTGGAGAAGATCTTCACCGAGTGCCCTGATATCGATGCCGTCATCCAGTTTGCCGCCTATAAGGCAGTGGGCGAGAGCGTTTCCAAGCCCATCGAGTACTACTACAACAACCTCAACTGCACGCTGGTCATTCTGGACGTGATGCGCCGCCACAACTGCCGCAACTTCGTGTTCAGCTCCTCCGCCACTGTCTACGGCGACCCCGCCAGCGTGCCCATCACCGAGGACTTCCCCGTGGGTGCCACCACCAACCCCTACGGCACCACCAAGGCCTTTACCGAGCGCATCCTGACCGATGTCTGCAAGGCTGACCCCACCCTGAATGTGGCCCTGCTCCGTTACTTCAACCCCATCGGTGCCCACAAGTCCGGCCTGATCGGCGAGGACCCCAACGGCATCCCCAACAACCTGATGCCCTACATCGCCAAGGTGGCCGTGGGCAAGCTGGAAAAGGTGCACGTCTTTGGCAATGACTACCCCACCCCCGACGGCACCGGCGTGCGCGATTACATCCATGTGGTTGACCTGGCCCGGGGCCATGTCTGCGCCATCAAGAAGCTGCAGACCAACTGCGGCCTGTTCATCTGCAACCTGGGCACCGGCCACGGTTACAGCGTGCTGGATGTCATCCATGCCTTTGAGAAGGCCTGCGGCAAGAAGCTCCCCTATGTGATCGATCCCCGCCGCCCCGGCGATATCGCCGAGTGCTATGCCGATCCCACCAAGGCCAAGAATGAACTGGGCTGGGTGGCTGAGTACGGCATCGAGGAGATGTGTGCCGACAGCTGGAACTGGCAGAAGAACAACCCCGACGGCTACCACACCGTGAAGTAAACAGAACTGTTCTCAAAACGCACCTTTGAACGTGAAAATTCAGGGGTGCGTTTTCTTTTGCCCGGAAATCTGCCGGAACAGGAGAAAGAGTTCTACAAAAAACAGCGGGGACAGGCGAGAATTTTTGCCGCTTCCTGCCTTGACAATGCCTTTGAGTTAGCTTATATTAAGACTGTTCACATACACTAACATTTTGTCGAAGGAAAGGCATCTGCCATGACATTAAAGGAACTGAAGATCGGCGAAAGTGCCGTGATCGATACAGTGGGCGGAACGGGAGAACTCCGCCAGCATTTTCTGGATATGGGGCTGATCCCCGGCGAGAAGGTCACGCTGGTGAAATTTGCGCCCATGGGGGACCCCATGGAGCTGCAGATCCACGGCTATGAGCTGACCCTGCGGCTGGACGATGCGGCACGGATCGAGATCACCCCGGCGGAAGCACCCGCAGCGGCCCCGGCACGGAAGGCCGGCCGGATGGTGGAGCACCCGGGCCTGGGCGAGGGCGGCCGCTACCACACCAAAAAGGGCGAACACCCGCTGCCGGAGGGAACGGTGCTGACATTTGCGCTGGCCGGAAATCAGAACTGCGGCAAAACGACCCTGTTCAACCAACTCACCGGCTCCAACCAGCATGTGGGCAACTTTCCGGGCGTGACGGTGGACCGCAAGAGCGGTGCCATCCGGGAATATCCCGATACCGAAGTCACCGACCTGCCCGGCATCTACTCCATGTCGCCCTATTCCAGCGAGGAGATCGTGACCCGGCAGTTCATCATCGGCGAAAAGCCCACGGGCATCATCAACATCGTGGATGCCACCAACATCGAGCGCAACCTGTACTTAACGATGCAGCTGATGGAGCTGGACACCCCCATGGTGCTGGCACTGAATATGATGGATGAGGTGCGCGGCAACGGCGGCACCATCAACATCAACGAGATGGAAGCGATGCTGGGCATCCCGGTGGTCCCCATTTCCGCCGCCAAGAACGAGGGCGTGGATGAGCTGGTGGATCACGCCATCCATGTGGCAAAGTATCAGGAGCGTCCGGGCCGGATGGACTTCTGCGGCGAGGATGACCACGGCGGTGCGGTTCACCGCTGCATCCACGGCATCATCCATCTCATCGAGGACCACGCCCGGGCGGCGGGGATCCCGGTGCGCTTTGCCGCCACAAAGCTGGTGGAGGGCGACCCCCGCATTGAGGAGGCCCTGAAGCTGGATCAGAACGAAAAAGAGATGATCGAGCATATCATCCTGCAGATGGAGCAGGAGCGCGGCCTGGACCGCGCCGCCGCCATTGCAGATATGCGGTTCCACTTTATCCATCAGCTGGTGAATCAGACCGTGGTAAAGCCCCACCAGAGCAAGGAGCAGCTGCGCAGCGCAAGGATCGACCGCTTCCTCACCGGAAAATATACGGCGATCCCGGCGTTTGTGGGCATCATGGCGCTGGTGTTTTATCTGACCTTCGGCGTGATCGGCGCAGGGCTGCAAGGCCTGCTGGAACTGGGTATTGAGAACCTGACGATCCTTGTGGACAATGCCCTGACGGCGTGGAACGTCAACGATGCAGTGCATTCGCTGGTGATCGACGGCATCTTTACCGGTGTGGGCAGTGTGCTGAGTTTCCTGCCCATCATCGTGACCCTGTTCTTCTTCCTTTCCCTGCTGGAGGATACCGGCTATATGGCCCGCGTGGCTTTTGTGATGGACAAGCTGCTGCGGCGCATCGGTCTTTCAGGCCGCAGCATCGTGCCCATGCTCATCGGCTTTGGCTGCACGGTCCCCGGCGTGATGGCAAGCCGCACGCTGCCCTCGGAGCGGGACCGGAAAATGACCATTCTGCTCACGCCCTTTATGAGCTGCTCGGCCAAGCTCCCGATCTACAGCCTGTTTGCGGTGACCTTCTTCCCGGAGTACGCCGCACTGGTCATGGTGGGCCTGTATTTCCTGGGCATCCTTGTGGGCATCGGTATGGCCTTTCTGCTCAAGGGAACGCTGTTCAAGGGCGAGGCCGTGCCCTTTGTTATGGAGCTGCCCAACTACCGCCTGCCCGGCCTGAAAAATGTGGCCCAGCTGCTCTGGGAAAAGGCCCGGGATTTCCTCGAGCGTGCCTTTACGGTCATCTTCCTGGCAACCATCATCATCTGGTTCCTGCAGAACTTTGATTTCCAGCTCAGCCTGACCGCAGACCCGCAGGAGAGCATCCTGGCCTGGATCGCCAGCGGCATCGCGCCGTTGTTTGCACCGCTGGGCTTTGGCGACTGGCGGGTGTCCACGGCGCTGATCACCGGCTTTATGGCAAAGGAGAGCGTCGTATCCACCCTTACCATCCTGTATGGCTCCTCTGCCGCACTGGGCGCGGCGCTCAGCCCGGCGGCAGCGGCTCCCCTGCTGGTGTTCTGCCTGCTCTACACCCCCTGCATCGCCGCTGTGGCATCGGTCAAGCGGGAGATGGGCGGCCGCTGGGCCACCGTTATGGTCGTAAACCAGTGCGTTGTGGCATGGCTTGCCGCGCTCGTTGTGCGGATCCTCGCCGTGGCGGTGCTGTGACCCTGTCCTGAAGCATATCAAAAGCCCGTACCGTGAAAATCTTCATGGTGCGGGCTTTTTGCGATGAAAAAATATATGGGTCAGGTGATTTTATGCCGCCTGCCCTTGACAACAGAGATTTCCTGTGCTAAAATGCTTCAAAAATGAACAATTCAAAAAGAGAGAAAGAGAGGCGCGCAATGCGTGAGCTGAACCCCAGTGTGGAATTTGCCAACAAGACGGGCCTTGCGTACAGCGCCGTCTGCAAGCCGCTGTGCCAGAAGCTGCACCTGCCGCAGACAGCGTTTGATATCCTGATGTTCCTTGCCAACAACCCCAACTACACGACCGCCCGCGATATCGTGGAGGTACGCCACATCAAGGCGAACCTTGTCTCGGTGAATGTGGACAAGCTGGTGCAGGAGGGCTTTCTGGAGCGCCGTCCGGTGTTGGGTGACCGCCGCAAAACGGAGCTTGCCTGCACCGAAAAGGCGCAGTCCATCATCGAACAGGGCCGCAGGATGCAGGATGATTTCATCCGCCGCCTGATGGCAGGGCTGGAGGAAGAAAAGCTCGAGATATTTTTTGAAGTCATCGATACGATGAGCGAAAATCTGGATGCGATCCTGGAAGGAGAAAAATAAGATGAATCTGCTGTTTACCATCATTGTTACCTTTTTTGCCGGAATGGGCGCGGGCCTGGGCACCGGCTTTGCGGGCATGAGCGCCGCCGCGGTCATCAGCCCGATGCTCATCACTTTCCTGGGGATGGACCCCTACATGGCGGTCGGCATTGCCCTTTCCTCGGATGTGCTGGCCAGTGCGGTGTCTGCCTACACCTACCACAAAAACAAGAACCTTGATATCAAGAACGGTCTGATCATGATGGCCAGTGTGCTGCTGTTCACCGTGGTGGGCAGCTGGGTGGCAAGTCTGGTGCCTTCCACCACCATGGGCAGCTTCTCGGTGTTTATGACATTCCTGCTGGGCATTAAATTCATCGTCAGGCCCGTTATGACCACCAAAGAAGCCATGCAGGGGGTCTCTGCTAAGAAGCGTGCCCTCCAGTCCATCGTCTGCGGTGTGGTCATCGGGATGATCTGCGGCTTCATTGGTGCCGGCGGCGGCATGATGATGCTGCTCATCCTGACCAGCGTGCTGGGTTACGAGCTCAAGACTGCCGTGGGCACCAGCGTGTTCATTATGACCTTCACCGCCCTGACCGGTGCGGCCTCCCACTTTGCCATCGGCGGCGCACCGGACTGGACCGTGTTTATCCTCTGCGTCCTGTTCACCCTGCTGTGGGCCCGCATCGCCGCTGTCTTTGCCAATAAGGCCGATGCCAAGACCCTGAACCGTGCAACCGGCATCGTTCTGGTCGTGCTGGGCATCGTGGTCATGGGCTTCAATCTCCTGACAAAATAAACTGCAAAAGAAAAGAGCCTGTCTCCCGAAATTCCTTGGAGACAGGCTCTTTTTGTTGTACTTTGGGAAATTACTTTTCTTCGATGGTGGAGTGTTCGATCACCCAGTCGGCGGCGCGGCGGATGGCCTCGCTGCGCTGCATGGCGGGGATGTTGGCGTTGGCCTTGACCTCTTCCAGCGTTTTCTTGGTGCGGTCGGCACGCTCCTGCAGGTTCTTGGTGATCTCCTCATCGGTGGGCACCAGACCCTCGTTCTGGGCGACCTGCAGCAGAGCCATCCGGGCGCGGGTGTTCTTCTCGGCGGCGGCGTGAACGTTGGCCGTGAAGTTCTCGCGGGTCTGGTGGATCTGGCTCAGGTAGCGGTCCAGGCTCATGCGCTGCATCTGGAGCTGCTGCTGGATGTTCTGCATCTCCTGCTGGTAGGTGCTCTCCACCAGAACGCTGGGGAGCTCGCCCTCAGCGGCAGAGGCCAGCTGGGTCAGCACCTGATCCTTGGCGCGGTTCAGGGCGCTGGCGTGCTTGCCGTCGTGCAGCTGCTTGCGCACCTGCTCCCGGAACGCTTCCATGGTGTCCACCTTGCCCACCTTCTTGGCAAAATCGCTGTTCAGGGCGGGCAGCTGGCGGACGCAGACATCGATCAGCTTGATCTTAAAGACAACGGGCTTTCCGGCCAGGTCCTTGACGTGATAGCGTACCGGGAAGGTGACGTTGATCTCGAATTCCTCGCCGCCCTTGTGGCCCAGAATGCCGTCCTCAAAGCCGGGGATCATCCGGCCGCTGCCTAGCTGCAGGGTCTGGTTCTGTGCGGAACCGCCCTGGAAGGGCTTGCCGTCCAGCAGGCCTTCGTAATCGATGTGAACGATGTTGCCCTTGACGGCCGGGCCCTTGTGGGGCACCAGCTCGGCAGCAGCATTGCGGCGGCGCTCCAGCACGGCATCGATCTCTTTGTCGGTGACGGCGGGGGTCACGCACTCCACATGGAAGCCGGTGGTCTGGGTCAGGTTCAGCTCCGGCTGCAGCGGGGTGGTGGCGGTGGCTACAAAGCCCTCGTCCTTTTTAACGCTGACCAGGTCATAGCTGGGATCATCCACTGCCTTGAAGCCGTGCTCGGCCATGGCGGCCTCGTACAGGGCAGGAACATCGCGATCCATCAGGTCGTTGATGGCATCATACCAGAATGTGTGCTCGCCGCGGTCGGCCTCGATCTGAGCACGGTCGGCCTCGCCCTTGGCAAAGCCCTTGATGGTGTAGCTGGCGCGGGTGCGCTCATACACCGCATTGGATGCGGTCTCCAGCTCCTCAGCCGTTGCGCTGAAGGTCATCTTGCAGACACTCTTTTCGGGAGTTTCCACGCTTACCAGTTTCATAGGAATCCAACCTCCGTGTTGCCCCAAAAGGAGCGATTTCAAACATTAGTAAAGTTATTATAGCACAAGTGGGGCAAAAGCGGTATAATAAAAGAGAGAAAAAAGTGCTAAGCGGGCGATTTTTGCCCGGCGGAGCACGAAAGGATGTGCATCGGATGCGCTTGTTTGATGTTCTCGGGCCGGTTATGATCGGCCCCTCTTCCAGCCATACAGCGGGTGCCGCCCGGATCGGCTACACGGCCCAGAAGCTTCTGGGTGAGATCCCGGCGCAGGCGGATATCGGCCTGTACGGCAGTTTTGCCACCACCGGAAAGGGACATGGCACGGATAAAGCCCTGGTCGCCGGCCTGCTTGGCCTGCGGCCCGATGATCCCCGCCTGCCCGACAGCTTTGCCCTGGCCGCAGAGCAGGGCATGGCATTCCGGATCCATCCGGTGGAATTGCGCTCTGCGCACCCCAATACCGCTGTTCTCACCCTGACGGGCCGGGAGGGCCGGGTGCTTTCCATGAAAGCCGCTTCGGTGGGCGGCGGGCGCATCCGCGTGACCGAGATCGACGGCGTGCCCGCCGATTTCGGCGGCGACAGCAACACCCTGATCATTCACAATGAGGACACCCCCGGCTGCATCGCCGAGGTGACCACCTGCCTTGCCGTGCGCAGGATCAACGTTGCATCGATGCAGGTGTTCCGCGCAGGAACCGGCGGCTATGCCGTTATGGTGCTGGAGTGCGATTCCCACATCCCACACCCGCTGGAACGGAAGCTGGCGACCCTGCCCGGTATCCTGAAGGTGACCTGCCTGAATATCGACGAGCCCGAAGAAGACGCGGAGGAATGACCATGTCCTTTTTATCCTGTGAAGAAATGCTGGCCGCTGCCCGCAGCCAGAACCTCTCCCTTGCCGAGGCCATCCTGCGCAGTGATCTGGCCGAGAGCCGCCTGACCGAAGAGGCCAGCCGCCATGCCATGCACCACCTGTGGCATGTGATGGAGGCCACCAGCCGGGAGTATGACCCTGCCCAGCGCAGCCGCAGCGGCCTGTCCGGCGGCGATGCCGCCAAGGTGGAACAGGCCCATCAGGCGGGCAGAAGCTATGGCGGGGATTACCTTGCTGAGGTGACCGCCGAAGCCCTCAAGACCGCTGAGTGCAACGCCTGTATGAAACGGATCGTAGCTGCCCCCACGGCGGGCAGCTGCGGTGTGCTCCCGGCGGTGCTGCTTCCCCTTGCCCGTGCAGGCGAGGCCGATGAAGAAGCCATCTGTGATGCCCTCTATGTGGCCGCAGGCTTCGGGCAGGTCATCGCCGCCCGGGCCACTCTGGCCGGTGCCGAGGGTGGCTGTCAGGCTGAGGTGGGAGCCGCCAGTGCCATGGCCGCTGCCGCCCTCTGCCACCTGAAGGGCGGTACCCCGGAGCAGTGCGCCGCCGCTGCCGCTATGGCACTGGGCAACCTGCTGGGCCTGGTCTGCGACCCTGTGGCCGGTCTGGTGGAGGTGCCCTGTATCAAGCGCAATGTTGTTGGTGCCGTGAACGCCGTTTCCTGCGCCAATATGGCGCTTGCGGGGGTGGATTACGCCATCCCCTGCGATGAAGTCATCGATGCCATGGGCCGCGTGGGCAGTCTGCTCTCCCCTGATCTGCGGGAGACCGGCCAGGGCGGCCTTGCCGCAACGCCGACCGGTGTCCGCATCGCCGAGCGTCTGGCAGAGGAAGCCTGAGGTCCACACGGAAAATATTGAAAAGACGTACTTTTCTGTGCGGAAAAATAAAAAACGAAAATAAAATCAAAAAATCCGCAAAAAACTGTTGACAAACCCCGCCCTGCGTGATAAAATACATCTTGTTCCGACCGGAACGTATGCGTTGGTAGCTCAGCTGGATAGAGTGACTGACTACGAATCAGTAGGCCGGGGGTTCGAGTCCCTTCCATCGCACCAAACCATGAAAATCCGAACCTTTTCTCGATAGGAGAAGGGTTCGGATTTTTTGTTTTCTTCGGAAACGAAAACAAGGGCTCTTCCCTGACGGCTGTGTGTCCGAAACCTTATCAGAAAAAAGACCGTGTCACAAAGGTCACAACTGTAAAGGTGCCGTAAGGCGGAAAGGACACAAACATGAAGTACGATGCAAGAGCTTGCCATTTCAACATGGACACCGGCTGTGTGGAACTACTGCTCCGGGATGGGCGCAAAATTTCCATTGACTGCACCGGGGTCGAGGATGCGTTGGACGTGACCATGGCCCAGAGGTCAGAGTTAGACTACCTCATCTACAATGACCCACTGGGCTATGCCGATTTGATTTTGAACGGCAATCCGAAGGAATATTTGAAAAACGTAACCGAGAGCCATGGCTTAGAAGATTAAGAATAGCAAAACAGGGCGTATCTCTTTTTATGGGATGCGCCCTGTTCTTTTATGCCTGTTTTTTCTGTGCTTCTGCAAACATCCGGGCAATCTCCGTGCCGGATTCCTGCATTCCACGATTCATCCACTCATGTACCCAGCCATATAGCATATAACCGATGGCAGAATTCAGATAAGCCAACCCGTTGGGAATCTCCGGCGAACGGTCAAAATAGCCGAGGATCGTTTCCAGCATGATATTGGAAAGCCCTGCATGGTACAATGCAAGGTAAAATTCAGCATGGTCCTTGTAAAAATCCAGCAAACTGACGAGCCATAGATTATCCTGACCCGGTGTGCCATCAGGATGCTCATGGTCAAAATTTGTCTTCCATTCATTGGTCAGACGCACAGACTCCTGCTGTAATACGTCCTCTTTGCTTGCGAAATTACGGTAAAAAGATGCCCGCCCAACACCGGCAGCATCCACCAGCGCCTGAATGCTGATGGACGCAAAGTCCTGTGTGTGCATCAATTCCAGCAGCGCAGACAGAATGTGCTGCCGCACATAGGTGTTCTTTTCCTGATTGTTCATGTTCTTCATGGGATGATACAAACGCCCTTCTTTGTCTCATTTTGGCTGAGACGATTGACTCAGCACTGTTTTGATGATACACTCGTCCCATCGAAAAGTCAAGAAGAAAGGAGTTCACAATGAATTTGACGAAAAAGCGATTGTTGATTTTGTTCATCGTCATCATTTTCGGAGCAGTCTTAGGGCGGCTGGCTGTTCGCGCTGGGCTGAATCTGCTGCTGGGCGGCACGCTGTTTGGAGGGAATATTCTGTGAAAACACTGAAATGGGGATTGCTCTATACTGCTGCGTTTCTTGCGGCTTTTGTCGGCTCTGCTTTACTCAAAATGAACAGCGACCCGACCCACGGCAAATACAACACCCGTTGGGATGAAACAGTTGGCAAGGTGTACACCGACTTGCCTTATGGAGAGGGTGCCGCCAACAAATTTGATCTTTATGTACCGGCTGACAAAAGTCAGGATGCATACGGTCTTGTGGTCTATCTCCACGCCGGTGGGTTTACTGTCGGAGACAAAGCCGGTGATGCCGAGATGCTGAAATGGCTGTGCAGCAAAGGCTATGTGGCGGCAGGAATCAACTACACATTGTTTACGGAAGAAAACCCGGATGCCAGCGTGTACAGCCAGTCGGAGGAGATCAAAGCGGCCATGCCCTCTGTGGTTGCAGCAGCCGAAAAACTGGGGTATAAACTTGACCGGATGGCTATTTCCGGCGGCAGCGCAGGTGGATGTCTTGCGCTGATCTATGCCTACCGGGATGCCGACACCTCGCCGCTTCCGGTCAAAATGGTATTTGAAGCAGTCGGCCCCGGCAGCTTTCATGTGGAGGATTGGGGTATCTTCGGTCTCGACCAAAGCCCGGAGGCCGCCGCAGGACTGTTCAGTGTAATGTCCGGTCAGGCGCTGACCCCGGAGGATATCACATCCGGTGCCTATCTGGACGCAGTCAAACCGATCTCTGCTGACCGCTGGGTCACAAAGGATACGGTGCCCTCTGTCCTCTGCTACGGCGCACACGACAAGATGCAGCCCTTTGCCGCATCTAAACCGTTGGTCGCCGCACTGGAAAAGAACGGAGTAGATTACCGGTATTTCGTAGCAAAGCATTCCGGCCATGGGTTGCAAAACGACAATAAGGTCTATATGGAGTATCTGGATGCCGTAGTGGAATATCTGGACAAGTACATGAAGGACTGACCTTGTGTGAAGGATAACCGTTCAGGAGGCTGCGATGCAAAAGAAAGATCTTCTGGTAATGGCAATTATCGTGATTGCCGCCATTGTTTTGGGGGCAATATGCGGAAAGCTGCTATTGGATAACATCATATGAGAAGGAAAGCAAAAATAATCGTGTACACCGGAATATTTGTTCTGGTGTTTCTTGCTGCTGCATTGGCAAGGGTCTATCTGCTGGGAAGTGCACCGGAACGACTGGTAAAATCGCTGGGGCAGGATCTGACCGGCACGGTTTTCAGAGATCAGAACTACGAAAACGAGAATGGAAACCGGTACGACCTTTATATTCCCGCCGGACTGGACAGGATGCAAAATCAGAATCTGATCCTCTATATCCACGGGGGAAGCTTCAATTCCGGTTCAAAAGCTGACGGTGAAACATGGTGCAGATACTATGCCGCACAGGGGTACATTACCGCTTCCGTGGATTACACCTTGCAGATGCACGGAAAAGATGCGTCCATTTATCAGATGAACAAAGAAATCGAAAACGCAGTTCGGGCAATTCGGCAAAGGACGGAGGAACTGGGGTATCATATTGCAGGAATGGCTCCGTTTGGGGTGTCCGCAGGCGGGACCTTGGCGATGAATCTGGCTTATAGTGGAAATTCTGCGATCCCGGTCAGATTTGTTTTCCAAGTGGCTGCCCCCACATACTTTGAGCCGTCCGAGTGGCCCCTGCTCATGAAGGTGGACAAACTCACATCGGCGCACGACTTCTGCAGGATGATGACCGGAAAGGAATTGGAGGATTATACACAGGAGATTCGGAAAATCTCTCCGGCAGGCATCGTGAAGGATGATTCTGTGCCGTCGTTGATCGCCTATGGTCGAATCGATCATTGTGTCCCTGTGAACCAAAAATATTATCTAATGGGAGCGTACATTCTGCACAACGTTCCATACGACTATATTGAATTTCCGAAGTCTAACCATGGGATGTATAATGATCCGGATAAGCTGCAGGAATTTCTGGAAAAGTCTTTGGAATATGCCGAGCGTTATTTCACCGATTGATCCGCATGGGCTGAGGAGGAATTGTGTCAATTTGACACAATTCCTCCTCGTCCGTTCTAAGCAGGGTTTGGGGCAGGCACGCCCCAACAAGATCACTTAGAAAACTCGCAAGAGTTTGAGAAGCGAAGTCCCGGATGGCCAGGAAATTTTCAAGAATTGAAAATTTGTGGCCACGGGACGGTTCTTGCCCTCTACCGCTGCGCTCAAAACTCATTTTCAACAAATGTTTCCGAATTGTTAAGACGCAAAATTTTTTTGAACACTTTCTTTTACTGAAGTGGTGGTGCTCATCATGAGCACCACCACACCTGTGATTTTGGATATTAAGGGCAGACGAAATCTTACCTATGCTTTCAGCAAAACAATTGCTCAAATTTCCCCTTGCAATCTCACCTAAGTTGTGGTATATACATTATACGAAAGCTGCTTTTAAAGAACGTTCCACCGTTCAATGATGTGTAAAGTGAGGTGCCTGCCATGACCGCCGTAATCTATGCCCGATATTCATCGGATAACCAGCGCGAAGAATCCATTGAAGGCCAGATTCGTGAATGCACAGCCTATGCGGAAAAGAACGGCATCACCATCGTCAAGCACTACATTGACCGTGCTATCTCTGCCAAGACGGACAACCGCCCGGAGTTCCAGCAGATGATCAAGGACAGTGACAAGAAGCTGTTCGACATTGTGCTGGTCTGGAAACTGGACCGCTTTGCCCGAAACCGTTATGATAGTGCCCGGTACAAGACCCAGCTGAAGAAGAATGGTGTCAAGCTCATGTCTGCCACCGAGATCATCTCCGAGGGGCCGGAGGGCATCATTCTGGAATCGGTGCTGGAAGGTTATGCCGAGTATTATTCGGCAGACCTTGCCGAGAAGGTCGTGCGTGGACAGACCGAGAACATCCTGAAAGGCCGCTGCAACGGTGGTCGTGGAACTTTTGGCTACACGCTGGATTCCGAGCGGAAGTTCCACATCGACCCTCTCACCTCGCCTTTTGTTCTGGAATCGTTCAAGAAGTACAATGAAGGCTCCACCATGAAGGAGATCCGTGATTGGCTGAACGAAAACGGCATCAAGAACCCGGTGGGCGGTGCGTTTACATATAACAGCGTTGAACATATGCTCAAAAACCGGCGGTACATCGGAGAACTGAAATTCCGGGATGTGG
>OOBW01000074.1_pt1 | contig 110059 bp, 90 predicted proteins | sample 1671701 | NCBI WGS metagenome assembly OOBW01 (sample SAMN06348183, study PRJEB24527) | human gut metagenome | biome: human gut; feature: ankylosing spondylitis patient; material: feces | host: Homo sapiens | place: China | collected 2015-10 | reverse complement strand
ATACCCCAGATGCTCCACCACCTGCTTCGTGGACATCGATGTGGAGAAATACAACCCCACCGCCCGCTCACGCTCCTCGCGACCGGACACGGCAACAACCCTTCCGCTCAGTCTCCAAGAAAACGTCCGCAGCCCCCAACCGACATATAAACCGGCCGCACGTAATCCGATTACGTGGATAAAAGAAAGACCGAAACAGAAAAACAATACAAATCAGATTTAAGATCTTGGGCGACACTAAGAGCGGAAACCTCAGACCAATTACCGAAAATTGGAGCATTCATAGTTGGCGACAAAGAACCACTATTAAAACATTACGCACATTTCATTCAATCAACAGAAACAGATGGACAATTCTTGGAAGTCACAAGAGAGATACGATCACCACTTGAAGAAATAAAATCCAAAGAAGGAACAGTTGCAATAAACATGCCCCGCAGTAAAGAATGAAGCAAGCGATATATCCAAAAAACGGAGATGACGTCAACAATTCAGACGATACTGTTATATCGTCCACCCAAAAGGCTGAATATCTTTAGCAAGACGCAGTGGATGATGCGGCGAACCATCTTTGTTTCGCTTTAAACACTCAACCGGCCGTCCGATAATTGCCATAACTTCCCTGACCCTATCTTTCTTCGCACGCCCTCCCCATGCAACGAGAATGCGATTATGCTTTGCACTTAGCTCATGCAGCCATTTATCATTATCCCTTCCAACAGGATATTTTTCCCGTATTAATTCTCGTGGATTCGTCGCTCGAAAAGCGTAAAGATTATATACTTCAATACCTCCATACCCCCATCGCTTAGCATAATCAACACACCTTATGACAGTTGCATCATCGTGTTCGTCATCAGCCGTCGATGGGTTTAACAGGATAAATGCCAACACCGGTAGTTGCGCATCCCATACCCGTGTCAAGAAATACCGATACAGCCCATCGTCACTAAGACATGCGTTTGAAACAAGATAGTCGCTCTTTGACATACCAATGAATATACCAGCATTCGTACAGGTTATGAAAGGTAAAGCCGCCGAACATCAATATCGACCTACTTCATACGCAACGTCCTAGGCAAGGTCAGCCACAAGCACACGAAATGGGCTGCCGTGGCTTACTGCCGTAAAGGTGTCGGCGAGGAGGCAACCATCTACCCAGCCAGACGAGTTTCCCTTGGAACATCAGTGTCGGATCTGCGCGAACAACATAGTTGGACGGCTCAACCACGAAATCCGCCGTAAAACTAAACCCATATCACCAGCTCATTCCCCAACGACCGTCACGCGCTCAGATAACGTCCGAACTACAAACTATGCGCATCATATAATCGAACACATGTCGTCACCGTCCGGCCATGAAACGCGGCGGCGCTATCCCAATTAAAACCCGCCAACTTCTTTCATGAAAACGAACAAATCCATGCATGGAATACCGAAGTCTTCAGCAACGGCCGGAATCTTCACGCGTTTCCACGGACGCCCCGCCGGGTCCGGTTTCGTCTCAAACGTCACGATTGTCGACCGAAATGCCATGGCGGTAGCGAGCAGCCACGGATCGGCTACCGTTTCAGGGGTCCAGTCTCTTACCGCTTTCGGTTGATACCGCATAGGCGTCGTGGCGATATGCGATAGCACTTGCCGGTATCCATTCAGGATGCTCGCATCGTTATCAGTGACAAGAACCAAGGACCTGACTGCATCAAGCTGTTTGTCCAACTCGTCGGAAGCATGACCGTAGGTCTCATCACGGACCTTGTCAATGATGCCGAGGACTCCTCTTCGAATCAACCCGAACAGCCGACTCCAGAACAACTCGGACAATTTGAAGTCAGGGCTGTAATACTCGTTATACGGTCTCATCAGGCAGTTGGCGTCGATGAGGTAGCTGGGAGTCGGATCGTCGAACAACGCTCCCTGGGTAAGAGTCAAGTCCGAATCGCTCATGGTTCAACCCTCTTCAGCAATTCCTGGAAAGTGCGTCGGTTCGTTCCAGTCATCCGATACGCCTCGGTGTAGGAGGTCCGGCCTTCGGCCACGCTGGCGACGATGCGGTCAAGCAGCCGATGATCGAATCTGCTGCTTTTCGTAGCGTAATAGTTGCCGCCAGAAGAAACATTGCGGGATTTCTGAGTAGCTGTCCATTCCTTTGCACGCTTGCATACCGCGTCATACTGCTCTTCTGAAATATACCTGTGGTGCAATGCGCGCAATGCGACCGTCACCCAGGAAACCGGGAACAGTTTTCTTACAGCTCGTATCCGTTCATCCGCGTCACCACCTGCGGCGCCCCACGCCATGGAGAAGTCCTCATCCGGCATCAGCAACGCAGTGGCCGCGGCATTGCAAAGCCGTTCAACGGGCGTGACTGCGACAGAAACGGATTTATCGTTATACAATTCGTCTTCGCCAAGCAGAATATGGGCAAGTTCATGCACCAATGAGAACAGCCGTGCCGATGCAGGCTCATCGGCTCTGTTGATGAATACCAACGGCGCATATTCGTCAATCAAAGCGAACGCACGGAATTCTTCAGGATCCAAACGACGGCGCACGTTCTCCCCCACGATGCCGCTCATCATGACGATGATTCCCGTTTGTTCGGCGTGGTCGCGCAGATATACAAATGCGGTGTCCGGATTAGAATTTGCCCCGTCACGATACCAATGTTCATCAAGTCGCAGCACCTGTCGCAACGCTTCGGTCAAACCGGCACTGTCAACATCGACAGCAACAGACCCCACGAAATCGAAAGGTTCCTCATCGTGATCAATCCGGTCCTGCCGGGCCCAATCCTGCAACGCGGACATGGCGTAAACCGTATCAACCAGACCCCTTGACGGCTTTCGATCGATATCACGACTCCCAATTGTCCTGTGTGCACACACCGGAGGTGTATCATCAATCGGCTGTGAAAGGAAGAAATATCCGAACGGCACCTGCAACCTGTCGCTTATCGTTCGAATGTCCTTCACCGTCGGCAGGGAAGCACCGCTTCTCCATTCTCTGATGTTGCTCAGCTGTGCATCAGTCAGCCGATCCTTGCTGCCGATATTCAATACCCAATCAAGAATCCGGGAGGGCACATTGATGCCGACGGATGTTTGCATCATTGCCCCTTTCCGAAAACGTAATATACTCGTCGCTTCATTGTATCGGTTCTCGCGCCCCGTCGCTAACGTTGCGTGCCATCATAATCGCCGAACGCATCACGACGTCGCCATACCCGTCAGATGACGGAAGAGCTCGGGATCCAAGGGTTTGGCCAGTCGCAGGTTGGCGACGGCAAGGTTCATGGTCGCATCCCCGTCGCCCTCGGCCTTCCGCGCAATGGTGCGCAAGTCGTTGAACGCAGCGACGTGTCCGACGTAGTAATACTTAGCCTCGTCGGATTCCTCCTTGCGCATCACGAACAGCGGAATGAAATGGTTCTCCTGCCAACCCTCCGAACCATAGCCTTCCTTCATCCACATAAACTCCGGAGAATTCACGGTGCGGTTGTTCTTGCTGAAATACCGCATCTCCTGCAAGCCGAGGAATCGGTCGTCATACTGGCTGTTCGCGTACTTGACAAAGATCGGCATGGTACCGGTTGTCTTATGGCAGAAGTAACCGCCGACGTTCTGCCCGTTCATTTCATCGGACCAGCCGAGCAGCCGCATGACATCGGCCAGCTTGTACTTCTGCTCGTACAGGAATCCACGGTCGAAGCCCCTACGCCCCGCACGGGCACGTTCGAACATCTCACGACACGCCATCAACCCGCACCGAATCGTATCGGCAAAGAAGATACGGAACGTACGGTTTCCGGACAGCATTGCAGTAAACTTCGCAGACAATCCCACGCCACGCTCATCGTCGACGTCAATCAATGGCGTTCCACCGAACCGAGACCGATTCGTTGCCGTGAAATACGAATAGTCCAATACCCGCAACGCCGACTGCATCTGCTCCGCCGTGAGATACGCATCCGGGAATCGCCGTGTAATCGCCGCGGCCAGTTCCGCCACGGAACGCGATCGGGAGGGATGCCACGAAACATCGTTCTCCCCCGCATCGCCGATCCGCTCCTCGCCGAACCGGCAGAGTTCATCGAGGATGACCAGTTCGTGCGGCCGCAGTCCCGGCAGCAACAATTCCGTCGCCATCTTCAACATTGCCGACTCAGCGTCACTCACCGGATCCAAGCAATCGAGGAACGCCATGCCATCGCCATTATTCTTTCCTCGGCTGAGACTGCGCTCGCGCGACCTGACGAACGACAAGTAATCGCCGCTCTTCGACGCCATCGTCATCGGCAATGACGGGTCGTACGCGTACACATCCGTCAACATCGGAATGCGTGCAAGTTCGTAGCGCAGCTGGCGATAGTGTTCACTGAGTTTCTTCATCTCGGACCAGTCGGCATGGTCGAGCGCACTCAGCACGCGTTCCCGCGCAATCCTGTCGAAACTGATCGAGCTCAACCCAATCGACCGCCGTTGCAGGTTGCGTCGCGCCACATCGCGATCGCCGGTGTTGCCGTACAGCGCCACCGGAATCAGATAATTGTTGGCGTAATTGCCGATGAAATCGATGACGGTAACGCTTTCCTTACCCGCGCACTTGCGCAGGCCGCGCCCCAACTGCTGTGTGAACACAATGCTGGACTGGGTGCTGCGCAGCATGACAATCTGGTTCAGCGAAGGGATGTCGATGCCTTCATTGAACAGATCGACGGTGAAGATGTAGTCGAGTTCGCCTTCTTCCAGCCGCCGCACCGCCTGCTCACGTTCCGCTGCGGACACCTTGCCGGACAGAGCGATGGTGCGGTACGCCCGTTCCGTCTGCTGGTTGATCTGCGTGTTGAATAGTGCGGACAACCGTTCCGCCTCGTCCACGCGACTGCAGAACACCAACCCGGTGACCTGCTGATGGTACGGCGTGTAGGTCTGGATTTTGTCGATGATATACCGCACACGCTCCGGCGTGGCCAGCTGGCCGATCTCGTAACGCAGCTGCCCGGTGTTCCCATCATCCGCCGTAAGTCGCGTGCCGTCCTCCCCGAGGTATTCGGCCACACCGTAATAGTGGAACGGGCAGAGCATGTCCTCGTCAAGCGCGCGCTGCAGCCGGATCTCGTAGGCGATGTTATGGCCGAAACAGGAGTAGATGTTATAGCCATCGGTACGTTCCGGCGTGGCGGTCATGCCAAGCAGGAACCCCGGATTGGCGAAATGGTTGAGGATCCGCTGGTAGCGTTCGGCGCCAACGTGATGCGCCTCATCGACGAGAATGTAGTCGAATTCGTCGGCGGCGAACCGTTCCAGTATCTCCGGCTTACTCAAGGTCTGCGCCATGGCGAACATATACCGGCAGTTGGTGTTCTTGCTGCTGCCGGACAGCAAACCGAGATCGCCATCCGAACAGCCGAGCACTTTCTTGTAGGAGGCCATCGCGTTCTTGAGGATCTGTTCGCGTTCGGCTACATACAGCATGCGTCGTGGATTGCACTGCCGCACGTCGAACGCGGAGAGATAGGTTTTGCCGGTGCCGGTGGCGGAAATGACGATGGCACTGTGTTCGCCGTCCGCACGCAGCTGTTCCAGGCTGGCCAACGCTTCGCGCTGCATGGCGTTGGGTTCGATCTGCTGGCGTTCGCGCTCTTTGAGGATTGCGGAACGCGATGGTGTCTGATGACGCAGCTCCTGTTCGTAGCGTTGGAAATCCTCTTCGTATTGGGTAATCCACGCCTCGGTGAGCGGTTCGGAATCGGCAAGCTGGGATTCCATCTCCGATTGGATTTGGTCGACGAGTTCGCCGCCTTCCAGGGACGAGACTTTGAGATTCCACTCGCGCTGAGTGTTCAGGGCCGTCTGGGTCAAGTTGGAACTGCCGACATACAGATTGTAGTAGGGCTGCCATCCTCCAGATGGCGGGCGAACACATACCCCTTGGGATGGAACGGCTGGCCTTGCGCGCCCGAATGCGCCGATCGGTCCGTTCCGCCGTTCCAGATGCGCACGTCGACGCCGGTGACATGTTTAAGCCGCAGCAAGTCCCAGAATGCGGCCGGGGTGTTGAAATGGTTCTTGGTGGAGGTGATGAGGCGACTACGTTGCGCGCTGCCGCTACGTTCGGCACTGGATTTGAAGTCTTCGAATAGGGATTTGACCGCTTCGGCGGAGACGAAGGCGACGGACATATCAAACGAGTCGGCGTTCTCAAGTTCCTCGCCGATGACGTCTCCCATGGTGTTGCCGGGATGGTTGGCGATGAGACGGGGCGCATAGATACCGGGAGCGTCGGGTCTGCGTTTGATCAGCCCGGACATGACGTCCTCGAGAACGGATGAGGTGGCGCCGGGTACGTGTTCGATCAGCTCGGACGTGACGTTGTCAAGAGGGGATTCGGATGCATCGGTCATCGTGCTGCCCTGCTTCCGATCAAGGTTCATGACGGAAATGAGCTGCACAGCTTCAACGTCTGCAGGAGCCCAGTAGAGCGATGGCATATCCTCAGGCCGTTCCCACCGGATTTCCTGATGTTCAGTCAGACGAGGTGTGCCCGATTCGAGATGGCAGATGAACGTAGTGAGTTGCACTGTGCCGAAATCGTAACGTTGGATGGATGTGCACACCTCATCGGCGATGGTGACTTCGCACAGCAGTTCTTCTTCGATTTCACGACGCAACGCCTCACGACGGCTCTCCCCCGGCTTGACCTTACCGCCGGGGAATTCCCAGTAACCCGCAAGGGATTTCCCATTGCCACGGCGAGCGCACAATACCTTGCCGTCGCGTACGATGGCGGCGCCGACCACTTCGATCGGTTTGCCTGTGTCCGTGCCGACTGTTTCGTTCTCTTCCACCATGAATCCGCCCCTTCGCTCAAACGACTACTCGGAACAGATCCAGGATACAGCGAAATCTCACTTTTTCGACACGTCTGACTCGCAAGAAATATGATTCATATCAGGTATTCTGCAAATACCACTCGTTTAGAAAAAGGAACAAGCATGGCGCGTAAAAACAAAGATGTCGACCGCGATCCGGAACTCATCGCCGATATGACGCTGCTGATGCTATATCTGCTGTCCGACAAGGTTGGACGCGGCCGCTCCGCACGTTGGGTCGCCCCGACTCACCTGGACGCAAATGCTCTGGACCAGCTTGTACAAGACAAACTCATCGAAGACAATGGCGACGGTTCCGTCACGTTCACCGAACAAGGACTGGACGGCGCGCAGTACGTCCACGACGTATTCCTCGAGACCGCGGACGTGGTGGATATGCTCGAAGAACGGTTGTTGCTGCTGCTGGCATTGCAGCATACCGATCCCAAGGAACTTCTGAACGAATTGAGGGGAAAGAAGGGGCAGCCGGCAATCGCCGCCAAAGGCGATACCGCCGCCACGTTCCACGCGAAAAACGCATCCTCCAAAAGCAGCAAGGGCACCGCGACCAGCACAACGAATCCGACGGACGACTACGACCCGGCGCAGGATCAACGCGCGTTCAGAATCCAGCTCACGTTACGTGGATACGGGAATCCGCTGTGCTGGCGACTGATAGAGGTGCCCGCCTCATACACGTTCCTGGATCTGCACGTCATCATTCAGGAATGCATGCGATGGTTGGACTATCATCTGTTCGATTTCCGCTTCACCAGCAACGGACAGAAGCGTCAGTTGGACGAGCACGGCAACATGTATGACGATTTCTCCGACTGGATGACACCGGAGGAACGAAAGCGACAGCCCGTCAAATCGTTCTCGCGCGACGTTCATCTGGGCGAGATATTCCCACGAATCCGGACCGCGGTGTACTCATATGATTACGGGGACGGTTGGGAGATCGACGTCAAGGTGGTCAAAACGATCAAGCATCGTGACCACGATGAACCCCTGGTACTGGACGGCAACGGCGCCGCACCGCCGGAGGATGTGGGCGGCCCGGCCGGGTATGCCGACTTCCTGCGCACCATCAACGGAGAGGACGGTCCCGAGCGGCAATATCTGCTGGAATGGTCCGAAGACCAGGGATATCTGGATCATTTCGATCTGAAGGACACCCAGGAGCGTGTGGCCGATTGGCGGTTCCACCTGGAGGAGTTGACGAAGAATCTGGATCAACGGGGCGCATGACAAGATAACGTCCGATTTCAACGATGGGACACCGCATTTGCGCGAGGCTTCGAACACAACCGTTTCCGCGACAAAACCCAGCGTTTCGCGACAGGATTCAGCGTTTCGCGACATAATCCCGTCGTATTCCCGACATACCCTGTCGTTTCGCGACATAATCCCGTCATAATCCCGACATTTTCGCGACATGACCCGCAGTTTCGCGACATGTCATCTTCCTCGCAGCAACGCAACGTGTCGTGGTAGGCAAGACCTCTTCCTCAAGAATCGTTTTCCCACGTCACAGCACATCCTCAAACGGACATTGAGTCTTGCAGTTTTTTCTGCAACACGGGATCGACTGCGAACAGGTATAAACCATGAACGCCTCGTTTGGTTAGCACTCCAAGCTGTTTACGAATACATTCGCGCTTGAAATACTCAAGATCCTCGCTAGTGGAGATATCTTTGCGACTACTGGTCACGCCTGGGTCACAGCTCATCTCAGGACGGTACACAATGCAGTTGCGATCTTCATCGTATCCAACAGACGGGCCGATGATGACACCCACGTAGTTCAAGTCAAACCCTTGGATGGTGAAGTACGAACCGACCTCGTTTTTAGTGGATTCGTCACTCGCCCACGATTCACCGGTTTGACGTTTTTCTCGTTCCTCGTCCTCCAAGATATCCTTTGCCCGATTCCATCTGCGTCTAAACACCTTCACATGTTCAGGAATCTCGGGATCTCCGTCAACGTAATTGGGCCGTCGCCAGGCACCCCGATATTGTTGTCCGTCGCAGTGCCATTCATAGTCAGGGTCGTAATACAAATCCACGGTTCCCAATGCATCACCTGAATCATACGGCCAATCAAACGTAGCTACCACGCGACACAAATCACGAGGTTTTACCGCAGCACGCTTGATCTTCTTCTTCCGCCCCTTTGCAGGCTTCGTTTCCTCTGCGTCTTCCTGACGAGACAAAACCCAGTCTCGTTTCTTGTTGATTTCACTAAAAACCTCTTCAGGTGATGAACAAACCTTTATCTCATAAGGACAGCTTAACGTCAGAGTGTTATCGCCGTCCTCGTCCACCATGCTGATTCTTGCAGTAGTGTCCTCGGGAACCAGCCGAGGTAGTTGCGCACAGCGAGAAGACAACGCATCAATCCACTGGATGACTTCATCACTCGCATCAATCCGGTATTGACAAGTCAGATTAATCCTGCTTACCGGATAGGAATCCGTGATAATAACCTCTTTGCCGTCATTCACCTTAGCATTGCTGTAATGCCCCGTAAACGTCAATACACTATCCACCGAATCAGCGTCCGCAACATAACCGTTCTCTTCAAAACCAAGCTGCCGCAACGTATTCGGATTCCACCACTGTTTTCGCTGCATGATTTGCTCAGGGTCAAATACGGCTACGACCACCTTTGCCCTACGTAAAATCTCGTGCAGGTGACTTTCAATACCGCTTTGCACCTTCTGCGTAAACAGCAGATGCGCCTCATCAATAAGCACTACATCCGCACGACAATTCTCCCCTGGAATCTCCGTATAGTCCCACGAGCTGGTCCCAACGGACAGTGAACGATCATTAATAAACTTTGTCGGACGAGAAACACATTGCATTGACTGTTTCTGCAGCCCTTGCTTTGTGGCCATGTCATCGTAAACTTTACGCTGATCTTCGTTATTCACCAGCAAACATACACGCTGTTTGTGATTGGCGGATTCTGAAGTGTTCTCATCTGAATCCAGATTCAGTGAATTTGCCAATTCGTAGAACAGCGTACTGAGTAGAATGGTCTTCCCCGTACCGGCGGCACCACCAACAAGAATGAGCCGTGTATCTCCTGGGCTCCGCCATCGATCCAGGCAATCGAACACCGTCTTTTCGATATCCCTCAATGCCTCATGCTGTTCTTTTCCAAGCTTATGGAACGGCGAAACCTTATACAACGAAGACTGCCAGATCTGCTCTTCCGGAGGGAAAATGCCGTCTTCGTCTTTCGATACAAGCTTCCGCCAAGCAGCGGAGACAATACTGTCCAGATAGGTCGACGTATAGTATTCGTCCTGTGGATTGCCTCGACCATTCAGACAATCGACATGATCAATGGACTTCATGTAGTCGATGAGTTTGTTCTCAACGTCCAAAGTCAGCGATTTATTGAAATGCCGCTCCCAGATAACGTATTGATTGACATCTGCACCGTTGCTGACCGCATCCGTTATCCGTTGATCCGCGTTCTTCTCCGTCTCCAAATATCTTGATAACGCATGGTCGGCGGTGACTTCTCCATCGGCATCATCCGCATGCAAAGATTCCTGATTGTCCGCGATATCTTCAGTACGACTTTTTGTTGGAGTGATATGCTGAACCGAACGGTCAAGAATGTGCTGGCTCTCCCCTACATACACATACCACCTATTCCCTGATTTCGCCCCATTTCCGCCGGCGGTCGCGGTGTTTTTAAACCAGACGATATATACCGTCGGCCAATTCAGCAGATGGCTCCTTTCCTTGCCGTATCGATCGATCAACGTCTCAGTCGCCACTTCAAGGGAAGTTCTCGGGCTGATCCAAGCGTCAGCTCTTGTTTCGAGAGTGGTCTCAAAAACCTCGCGATATCGATCCACGGAAATGGTTTTCCCGTTTTCGGTATCAACGCCGGCGTAAGGTACCTTCACGATACAAAACCGCATCTGTTCAGCTGTCCCACTCATATTCACATGGTACCCATGGAATACACTATTGACTATGATTTCCGATTCAACCATCGACCTCATCCGCGCCTTTGTCCGCGAGCGCGATTGGGACAAGTACCATGCACCCGGCAACTTGGCCAAATCCGTGAGCATCGAAGCTGCGGAATTGTTGGAATGTTTCCAATGGAACGACCAACCATGCGAAGACGATCTGGAACACATCCACGAGGAAATCGCCGACGTCATGATCTACTGCATCATGCTCGCCGACAAATTGGGTTTCGATCTCGACGACATCATCCGCGACAAAATGCAGAAGAACGCAAAGAAGTACCCTGTCGAATCCTGTCAGTAATCACCACTCATCACTTGTCGCCGTTCATTTTCCGGAACGACATTCTCTATTCGGACATTTACAAGCGCCACCCGACTAGTCTTTGCGCGATTCCGGAAGATTCTGCCGGTAAACGGTTACTTTGCAGGTGTATACGCGCCAATGGAATGACGGGTCGATGTCAATGCCGTCCTCCCCGTAGCAGGTGGTATCTCTAACTTGGCAAATCAGCCGTTCGTTTTCGGACAGGTCGTCCAGCATTCGAGAAAGGAACCTGTCGTCGAAATCATGGTAGGGGGTATACGGCAACGTGACGCCGTCGTCCACATGATGGAACGAGTACCCCCAAGGGTTGATTTCCTCAGAGCAACGACGAATTTCAAGCATATCCCCCCTCTTGGATGCCGGCGACGGACCGTTCCAGCGCAATATTGCGCGTGGATCGCCCATCATTCCAGGTCGATTCGGCCCACAGTTCGGCAATGCCCAATTTCGTCATATTGTCCGGCGAGGCATCGCTGAAATCATCGGGCGTCACGCTCTGGGCGAAGGCTTTCTGGCCACGCATGTCGATGGCCTCGTTCAGATTCCGCGCATCCGCATACTCATCCGATAGATAATCGACAATATCGAAATACGGTCTGTCATACTCCTGCGGTTCCGGCAATCCAGACTGGTCGTTTTCGTCGCATACCTCTGAATCGCCGGTTTCGGGTTGGACATGGGACAGATCCGGGTCGTCATGTTGGTCGTCGTCGGCTGTGGAACAATGGCCCATGATAATCTCACCTCGCCGTGGATCATTGACCGCTACACGTTCATGTTACATCCCACGCCCGGTCAAGCGACTCGACCTTCTAGTGCAACCACCGAGCTCATTCGCCCCCGCGTTCACAAGCGTAGTGTTGCACCGTGAAATTGCGAACACAGCGGAAGGCATAACGCCTTCGCCTCTCCTCACATAATCAGGTTGAGTGCGGCGCGCAGGTGCACGTATCATGGAATCATCGCTCACCGCTCATCCGGCAACGACGCCGGAAAGGAGGATGGACCCATGACAACGACCAACAGACGACGACGTTCGGAGATCGCCGCTCCCCTCTCGTACCTCGCGGTCTGGATGCTGACGTTGATCGTGTTCTGGTGCTTCACCGATGGTGCCGGTGCGATGGGGTTCTCGATCCTCTTCCTGTGGATCATCCTGCCGCTGTCCACGGTGATCGCCTCGCTGGCCATAGGCCTATGCGATTCCTTCGGCAGGTGGAAGTGGCTCGGACTGCCCATCTTCGGCGTCATGTACATGCTTGCCGAGTACGGAACGTTCGCGCTGGCCAATACGCTGGCCTTCGGCAACATCAATCCGCCGCAACTCGTCATGATTCCGGTGGGAGCCGCCTGCTCGCTGTTCGGCATGGGCATCGGCATATTGGTTCGCCGGACTCGCGGTCATCATGCACCCGACGCCACCGTATGAATCATACGCATATCTCGCCAGAACGTTTCCGCAAGGTGCCGGAACTGTAAGACCGAAACTGCAGAATGGATGTGGTACCGTATCGGCAAAGGACTGCAACGCCGCTCATGCAAACGGATTCGACGATCAAGTGAAGTAGCTGATGGAGACCGGCGATTGAGTGTGGACACGCGAACCGAAGGACTACGTCATCGGCAACGACCACATCGAGATCACCACCGCGCCGCACACGGACCTCTGGCAGCGCATCTATTGCCATTCCCGCCACCATCAAGTCCATGTGGTATCGCTTCAGCCTCCGCGAGGACGATTATTGCATCGAATGCTCGCAGGACGGCGTCATCCGGTTCGGCTGGTCGGGGAGATCACATGTCGCCGCCGTTGTTTGTGCGTCCACCCCGCCCCAGATCGGCGATGGACTCCCCCAAGGCCGCAAGCCGGTCGGAGTCGATCCGGTAGTGCATCCAGCGACCGTCCCGTCGCTGGTGGACCAGTCCGGCATCGACCAGCACCTTCATGTGGTGGCTGAGGGTACTTTGGCTGACGTGGAGTCGGTCGAGCAGCTTGCACGCGCACAGTTCCTCCTCATGGGCGAGCGCACGGACGACGGTCAGCCGCGTCTCGTCGGCGAGCGCGCGCAACGCCGACACGTCGGGCCGGTCGTGGTCCCACCCGTCCGCCGCGCGGATTCTGTCCGCAAGGTCGTCGACATTGCGTGCAATGGCGTCGATGCAGGCGTCATATGCCGCGTCCTCTTTGCCTGTCGGGTCATCGAGCCCCCAGTCCTCGCGATGCTGGCATGGCAGCGCGGGGCAGCTCACGCCGCACCCCATCGTCACCACGATGTCGGGTCTAGGGATCTCGTCAAGCGCTTTGCTCCGCAGCATGGAGACGTCGATTCCGCGTTTGGCCAGCAGCCGTAGCGCGTCCGGGTTCGGCGCGGCGAGTGGATCGGTGCCCGCCGAGTACGGCTCGATGACGTCGGATGCACGCATGCGTGCGATGGCCTCCGCGATCTGGCTGCGGCACGCGTTATGCGTGCAGATGAATGCGACGCGCACTTTGCCGGCGTTCACGACCGTTCCCCAATGAGGGTGCGTATCTCATCGGCCGTGAGGACCTTGCCCGCGCTGACGACCGTGCCGTCCATGACGAGGGCCGGCGTCGTCATCGCTCCGGCTTCGGCGATCCGGGCCATATCGGTCACGTAGTCGACCTGGTCGGCGCCGAGGGCTTCGGTCGCGGCCTCGTACAGCGCGTGGCATTTCCGGCAGCCGGTACCCATCACCTGCACGCGGGCGTTTCCGTTTCCGCCGATGTCCCGCTTCTTTGTGGTTGTGCCGAACAGTCCCATGATGGTGGCTCCTTTCGTTGTGTTCGGTTGTTCCTGCCGACGCCCGTGACCCTCCGTTACAGGATGGGTTGCAGGACGTTGAACGCATACCCGCACGCCACGATGCCGATCAGGCAGATCCCGACGAATACACCGAGCAGTTTTGGTTTGACGACGCGGGCGAGCATGATGAGGCTTGGTATGGACAGCACCGTCACGCTCATCATGAACGACAGCACGGTGCCGAGCGCGGCGCCTTTCGCCAGCAGTGATTCGGCGATCGGGATGACGCCGAAGACGTCGGCGTAGATGGGTGCACCCGCCACTGTTGCCAGTATGACGGCGAAGGGGTTCCCGTCGCCGAGTACCGGTTCGATGACCTCCTGGGGGATCCAGTTGTGCACGAGGCTGCCGATGCCGACGCCCACGAGGATGTAGGGGAAGACCTTGCGGAAGGTCGATGCGGTCTCGCCGGCGGCGTAGAGCGCACGTTCACGGGGTGTGCGGCTCATGTCCTCTTCGACGTCCGCCGATTCCCCTCGTACGAAATCCATGACCTGATCATCCATGCCGAGCCGTTGGATCAGCGCGCCGCCCGCAATCGCGACCACCAGTCCGAACACCGTGTAAAGCACGGCCACGCCAGGCCCGAACGCACTCGTGATCAGCACCAGGCTGCCGAGGTCGACCATCGGTGAGGAAATCAGGAAGCTGAACGTCACGCCGAGCGGCAGTCCGGCGCGGGTGAATCCAATGAACAGCGGAATGGAGCTGCAGCTACAGAACGGCGTCACCGTGCCCAGCAACGCCCCGACCGCATTGCCCTGGATGCCGCGGAAACGGCTGAGGATCCGCCGGCTGCGTTCGGGAGGGAAATAGCTTTGGATGTAGCTGATGACGAAGATCATCGTCACCAGCAGGATGACGATCTTGATCGTGTCATAGATGAAGAAGTGGAGCGTACCACCCCAGGAGGATTGGGGGTCGATGCCGAAGCACGCGAGCATCGAGGCGACGAGGTCGCTCAGCCACTGCATTTTCAGCAACTGATCAAGGATGAACGAGCCGATCTTCTGCATGGCCCACCTCAGATCTCAGATCGATATCGGTCGATATGACACATCGCCATTATATATCGACATATATCGATATGTCGAGCCGGCGCGCCCAATGCATCGCACGAGATCAGGCGATCCCGGTCACATCGACTTTCCGCGATACCACGTCTCGCCGAACAGCCCTTCATCCACATGTCCGATGGTCCGTCCGTGCCGGTCGACCACGCGGGTATCGCATGTCACTGCCGCATGGAGGCGTCGTACAGGTAATACGCCATGGATCGACCATGGGCGTGGGCGACGTGCGTGATACGGCGATTCAGCCCCCGACGCTCATAGAAGCCCACGTTGCAGTCCGTATTGGTGTAGAGGAAATACCGACGTACGTCGGCGGCGCGGAATTCCCGTTCCATGTGGCCGAGCAGCCGTGCGCCGATGCCGGTCCCCTGCAGTGACGGATCGAGGATGAGCAGGATCACCTCGGCCTGATACGTCCGACCCTGACGGCGGGCGTCCGCGGACAGCATCATGCCCTCCACGCCCAGCTTGACGAGCTCCGATGCGCTTCGGCGCCCCTCGGCGCTGCGCAGCAGGCGCAGCATGGACCGGCATGCCGTAATGTGATGCCGGTTGATCGGCAACGGCCTGGTGTCCCCGCCGTCGATGCGGGCCAGGCATACGCCCGCCGGCCGGCCGTCGCATTCGACGGCCACGGCAGCGGTGGCACGTGCCATGCAGAATTCAAGGTCGGCGCGGGCGGCGACGGTCTGCGTTCCGGGATCACCCTCCGCATACCAGACACGGCGCAACAGATCGGCCAGCGCATCGGCGTCGACTCGCTTCATCGTCCGTAAACGCACAACATTCGACGGCACGCAGGCTCCCTCCCCTGGAATCATCACACGACGACCGACCTCGTGCGGAAGATTACAGTTCTCGTCGAAGAACAATCATATCCACCAGACGAACCCCGCATTCGATAATCGGATGATCGTAATGATCCGTGAAGAAATGCTCGATCCTATGGGAGCGAACGAAACCGCACTTCTCATAGAACGGTATCGTCAGAGGGCTGTCGCCCGTGCCGACCTGCAGTACGGAATATCGCCCCTTATACGTTCGCACCACAAAATCGAGCAAGGCCCTCCCGTATCCGAGCCCGTGACATTCCGGAACGACGGCGATGTTTTTGATCTCCAGAACGCCATCGCCCTCATCCGTTACCACGCATTCGGCTTTCACGCCATTATCGTCAAGCACATACATGACGCCACGCTCAAGATATCGGCCCACCATGCTCTCCTGTTCATCGGCGAGCAGCAGCAATGGAAGGAAACGCTTCCTATCACCGGTTATCTCTCTGATTTCCATAGCGGTTCACCATCTCACGGACACATTCGATCAACAATCCATCATACGGTTCGCCAATCTCAGCCAGGACACGACTCAGTGGGCGGATTATGCGTTCAGTGGGCGGGTCATCATGGACGGCCAAAGTCCGAAGGCTCAGCAATCAAGACATTCCGCCGGTTAGGTGACGGCGCATGTCGTCAACCACCCGCCCACTGAAGCGTGAACCCGCCCACTGAAGACCTCAGTGTCCGACAGCAGCCGGTGGGGAATGCCCGATAATACAAGGATGCATTCGGCAGGAAACAGCTGACGTGATACGAACGGAAATGTCCGTCAGCGCAAGGATGTCCTCGGCGGGGAAAGCATCCGGCACGATACGAGTAGGAATGTCCGCCAATGCGAGAATGCCCCGCAGCGCCGCCCTCACACATGCAGCGCGATACGATGGAAATACCACCATGGCGTCAATGATTCGGCGAAGGAGCATGACATGGCCAAGCTGCGCAAGATGCTGGGCGATCCCACCGGGCCGCGGGCCAAGGCGCTGATGGCGCTGATCGATACGCAGAGCGCCTCCACGTTGGGTCGTTGGGCTGCCGCATACGCCGAGGAACGGTATCTGCCGATACTAAGCCGCCGCCGCTCGGGACAGCCCGCGGACGAACGGTTCGCCACGGCCATCAAGCAGGCGATCGCCTGTGCCGACGGCAACGCCACGCTGAAGGACGCCAAGCCCGCATTGAGAGCGGCGCTGGCCGCCGCCCGCGAGACAGGTGACGCCGACCCGGTGGCGCAGGCCGCCGCCCGTGCCATCAGCACGGCCTGCGGTGTGATTCAGACGCCGACGAATGCCCTTGGCTTCGCCTTCTATGGCGCGGCGGCCGCGGCGTACGACCAGGCCGGGCTATCCGCCGACTCGGCGGAGTATGAGCGTCTGGCGGATATGGAATTCGATCGGATCATCGCGTCATTGCGGCATGCGGCCGTTGAGAATGAGCCGCACCCTGTCAAGGTGCGGTGGAACTGCTGAGACGAGGTTGGCGACGCCGCTAACGCAGATAACCGCGCAGACGCACGGCAACTACAGCAACGCCGTCAATTCCAGCAACGCCGGACCGGCGATGACGCCGCCGACCAGCGTCAGCAGCATGCCCAGGAACACCATCGGACGGGCCGGCCCCTCCGACCAGCCTTGCTGATGGCGGAGCGTCCGTACGCCATACGCAATGCCGGCCACACCGAATGACGCCAACCCCATCAGCAGCATCGGACCGCCCAACACCAGCAGTCCCATTTGAGAGAACAGATTGAGATCCAACATGGTCATGTTCCTTTCCTAGTCGTCGATGAGTCCGAATCGTTGCTGTATGACTTCAGCATCCCGCATATCGTGCCGATTCTCATTCATGCGTCGGAATGACCTTTCATATTCCGGCATGTCGCACCGCCCCGCCACTCATCCTTAAGGATTACGGGTATCCCCCATCGCCCCGGTCCGCTCCGCTAGACCAAATCCGCACGTTCCATCACGAAACAGCACACGCAATTCACAAATGCCCCGACCAAACAACACATGATTCAAACACGACACGAATGAACATCACTTGTGTTTCGTTTTCAAAAAAATAACACGATTTTTTGCGGCCCGAAATTCCGCGGAAAACGCGCGACCACAGCTCCCGATAACGCAAACAATCGCATGTTCACTTAATTATCCCCGTCGCGAAGGTGCTATTGTTAAACACGTAAGCCATACGGCGGACACCACAGACTTCTTGTGAAGTTCACAACATAAAATGTTCGTTTCACCCGACGAAACGAACACAATACCAGTCATCGCGGCAACGCGATGACAGAAAGGCAAGAACCATGGCAGACGATAAGAAGGTCATCACCGTCAACCTCTCGATGTTCGGTCAGGACGCCGCCGCCAAGACCGCGGCCGCCAACAAGGTGGCCAAGGAGCTGGGCATCAGCGACGAGGCCCTGGCTCAGGTCGAGGACTTCAAGCAGCAGCTCACCCTGCATGACGCCTGGGATCTGCCGTTCATGGGCTACGTGAACGAGGACGGCTATGGCTACGCCTATGTGCCGGATGCCGCCATCTGCACCGTGCCCTACTGGGATGCGCATCAGGCGTTCCTGGATCTGCCGTATGACGTGCAGACCGCGTTCGCGATTCGCATGCTCTTCACGCACCGTCCGGTCGACCGCTATGGTGCCGACATGTTCCTGCACTATCAGCGCGGCATCAACGTCAAGTGGGAGGGCGAAGGCGCCAACGAGTACTGATCTCAACGCCAGGGGCTGAGAGAGCAGAGAGATAAACGAGGGCTGGTTTCCAATGCAATGGCGTATCGGAAACCAGCCCTTACTTCGTCTTTGCCTATACCCACCGCAGGCACCCCAATCAGGAGGGAAAGCCACCGCACGGACTCCCGTACTTCGCGGGCTCCGCCGTGTCATGCGGAGGCATCGGCGTCACGGATGCGATGATGTCAGCGGGAGGTGCGAGACACCCGCGCCCGCAGGCGGAAGGCCATGGCCAGGCAGACCACGGACAGGGCGCAGATGGCGGTCATGACGGCGAAGGTCCAGGCACCGCCGACCGCGGTGGCGTGCATGAACGCGGGCGTCCCCTCTTCGCCGGCACCGGCCTGCGCCACCGACAGGATGGTGGAGAACAACGCGGTGCCGGCCGCACCGCCGAACTGCATGGAGGTCTGGAACACGGCGTTGCCGTCCGGGGTGAACGCCGGAGGCACCTCGCGCAGCGCGCTGGTCATGATATTCGAGAATTCGAGCGCGTAGCTCAATCCGAAGATGAAGTACAGCCCCGCCAGCAACGCCGGCGTCAGATGCATCGAACACACGAGCAGCAGCACCGTGGCGACCGTCGCCACACCGAACGCGGTCAGGATCGGTCGGGTCGGACCGAATTTGTCATACAGCATGCCGCCGATCGGAGCGCAGAAGGCTCCGATCAACGCACCCGGCAACACCAGCGCGCCGGCCACGAACGCGTCGGTACCCAGCGATAGCTGCGCCAGATTGGTGATCACATAGCCGAAGCCGATACCCACCATCGGCAGGATCGCATACGGCAGCAGGTGCAGCAGCACAATGCGATTACGCAGGAATCCGAGTCGGATCAGCGGCGAGAACGAACGACGCGACGACCAGCCGAAGAACAGCAGCGATCCGATACCCGCCACCAGGCTCACCACGGCGACCAGCGCGGGCATCGTCATCTCGCCGCCGCTGACGGCCGCGCCGACCGCCACGCCGGCCTGGTTGAGGAACATGATCAGACCGCACAGCGCCAGCACGATCGCCACGAACTGCAGCGGGTTGAGCACGGCATCCTCGGTCGGGTGCTTCTGCTGGATGCACTTCAGGCCAACCGGCAGCGAGATCAGCAGGATGATCGGGATCACGATCACGAAGATCGCCCGCCACGGCAGCACGCTGGTCACCGCACCGCCGACGGTCGGGCCGATAGCCGGCGCCACGGTGATCACCAGCGAGCCGACGCCCATCAGTCGCCCCACCTTGGAGCGCGGCGACTGTTCCAGGATGATGTTCATCATCAGCGGCGTGGCCATGCCCGAACCGATACCCTGGATCACGCGCGCGGCGAGGATCAGCGGGAACGCCTGCGCCACGATCATGATCAGCGAGCCCAGCACGGCCAGCACCACGGCGGCCACGAAGATCGTCTTGTTCCTGAACCGTCGTTTGATGAATGACGACAGTGGCATGGTGGCCGCCACGGCCAGCAGGTAGATGGTGGTGATCCACTGCACGGTGGCGGTGTCCACATTGAATTCCCGCATCAGCTGCGGGAACAGCACGGTCATTACGGTTTCGGTCAGGATGCCGATGAAGGCCAGCGATCCGACCGCCACGATGGCGCCGATCAGTTTCGGCGGGATGCGTTCGGCATCGGCCGCGTTCAGCTGCGTCGTATGCGTCTGTGTAACGTGTGTCTCCACGAGTATTCTCCTATTGCTCCTTCGACCCGCGTCAAACGGGCGTCGTTTCCTGTTGCACTCGTCGGATCCGCACCATTCATCCGCGCCGGCATACACCGGCGCACCCAACCTCCACCAAATAGATAATGAATATGCTTGTCCTTAGCGTCCGCGCAGCGTCGCGTCGCGATCGCCCCGTATACGGACGTCGGCCCACAGGCTTAGGCCAACAAGTGATTATAAACGACCCGTGGACCGTGGCTCGTAGGTCGCGATGCGGACGGGCGGCGGTTCCGCCCGCATGACGATGGCATCCCGCGCCGTCTGCACGCCCCGAGCGCTACTCGATGAGGCCCAGCTCCTTGAGCTTGCCGGTCAGCTGCGGGTTCGTCGGTTCCACGAACACCGTGCCGTCCTCGAACAGCAGCACCGGGATATGCTTCTGGCCGCTGAGCTGCTCGGCCTTCTCGGCCGCGCCTTCCTCGGATTCGATGTCGTGGTGGTTGTAGTCCACGTGATAGCGGTCCAGCACCTGCTTGGCGCGACGGCAGTCGCCGCACCATTCCGCGCCGTAGAACTCGATCGTGGATGCCATGATTCCTCCTTTGTCGCACCGACCGATGTCGGCACCCGATGGTTGTCACGTTCATCGTACCGACGATTGTGTCCGGACGCCCCGTCACGCCGCTGGCGTAGCGTTACGCCCGTGCGTCCGGACGCGTGGGCGCGGCAATGGCGCCGGGCAAACGCCGCATCGAATCCCAACGGCCCGGATTCGTCGACCCGTCCACACCTCAGGAACGAGTCGCGGCAGCGTCCACGAACGCCTTGAAGATCATACGGCTGCGCGCATCGACCTTGTGCAGGAATTCGGGATGCCACTGCACACCCCAGCAGAACCGCGACCCGGGACGGTACAGCGCCTCGATCACGCCATCGTCGGCCTTGGCCATCACGGCCAGCCCGTCGGCGACCTCACGCACCGCTTGGTGATGGTAGCTGTTGACCGCGATGCGGCTGCCCTCCCCTGCCGCCTCCATCAGGTCGGCGAGCGGCGTGCCGGGGACCAGATCGACCTCGTGGCCAAGCAGGTCGTACGGCGGATTCGGCATGTGGTGCTCCACATCGCTGGGCAGTTCGGTGGGCAGGTCGTGCCACATCGTGCCGCCGAGCACCGCGTTCAGGATCTGGACGCCTCGGCAGATGCCGAGCATCGGGGTGTCCGTGGCGATGATCTCGGGAATCAGCAGCGCCTCCATGCGGTCGAGTTCCGGGCTCAGCTCCGGATTCATCGCCAGATATTCGGGCGAGGCGGTCTCGCCGTACATCTCCGGCGCCACATCCTGCCCGCCTGTGACCAGGAAGCCGTCGCACATGGCGACCAATTGGCGGATCACGTCCGGATCCTCGGTCAACGGCAGCATGACGGGCGTGCCGCCCGCCTCCGTGATGCCGTCCATGTATCCGGGCAGCATCCACAGGCTCTCCAGCTTGTAGTCCACAAGCGGCACCACGCCGATCAGGGGTCGTGTATCCATCTGCAACGCCTTTCGTTTCGCACCGTCATTCCCTTCATTCCGCACGTTACCATCATCCCCGTCCCGCCGAACGCGGAACATACGCAACGCCTGGAACGTGCATATGGATGGATGGGGGCCGCTGAACCATAAAGGGCGTGCCAGGCGGATAACCGCCCTGCACGCCCTTTGCAGGAGAAAGGAAAGGAGAAACGATGAAGTTGGCGCATGACGCGCCGATCATGTCATCCGTTCCCGGGACGGTCCCGCATGTCAGGCCGATCTCGGGAACGGATGGCGGTCATTCTTTTTTGCCCACCGCCGAGACCACACGCTGCAGCACGACGAACACGAGGATCATCAGGCCGACGACGATCGTGGTCCATTCGGCCGGAACGCCGAAGTCGGAGGTCAGCGGGTCGATGATGGAGCGCACCAGGGCGCCGACCACCGAGCCGAGCACGTAGCCGAAGCCGCCGGTGACGATGGTGCCGCCGATGACGACGGCCGCGACCGCGTCCAGCTCCCAGCCGGTGCCCACCGTGTTCTTGGCGGAACCGATGTTCGCCGTGTATACGATCGAGGCGACGGCCGCCAGCGTAGTGGAGATGAAGTAGATCAGGTACTGCGTGCGCTTGACCGGCAGGCCCATGAGCTCCGCGGAGGAGCGCGATCCGCCGATGGCGTAGATCGTGCGGCCGGTGCGGGTCTTGTGCAGCAGGATGTAGCCGAAGATCACCACGAGCACGGCGATGACCACGCCCATGTTGAACGACAGGTCGTTCGAGATCTTCGGGTTGTCGATGATCTTGATCTCCGCGCTCACCCAGTCGAAGTTGTTGTCCTCGGGCAGGACGAGCGAGTCGGTGGAGATGATCGAGGCGATACCTCGGGCCAGGAACATCGTGGCGAGCGTCGCGATGAACGGCTGCATGTTGAATTCCTCGATGAGCACGCCCGCCAGCAGGCCGAAGGCCATGCCGATGAGGATCATGACGATCATCGCGATCGGCGCGGGGATGCCCGCCATGGTCATCTTGACGCCGACGACCGCGGTGATGGCCACGATGGCGCCGACCGACAGGTTGATGCCGCCGGTGAGCACCGGCAATGTCATGGCCACCGCCAGGATGATCAGGTAGGCATGGTCGATGAACAGCGAGGAGAAGAAGCCCAGACGGGTGTAGGTGCCGAAGAGCGCCTGGCCCATCACGAGCATGAGGATGAAGATGACGACGGCCGCGATGGTCGGAATCATCTGTGCGTCGAGCCGACGCGACTTCTTGGCGGTCTTCTTCACCGCCGTGGTGCTTGCGCTTGTCATGCTGTCACCGCCTTGGCTTCGGACTTGAGCGCGCGTTTGCGTTTGATTTCGGCGCTGAGACTATGGATCTTGGGGGCCTGCATCACGCAGATCACGATGACCACGACGGCGAAGAACGCCGGGGTGGCGGCCGAATCGATGCCGAGCGTGATGATGGTCTTGCGGATCATGGCGATGAGGACCGCACCGATGGCGCTGCCGGACAGCGAGAATTTGCCGCCGAGCAGTGAGGTGCCGCCGATGACGACCGCCAGGATGGCGTACATCTCAAGATCCTGACCGGTTTTGACCACGTCGACGCGCATGACGGACGCGGTGGCGAACAGGCCGGCGATGGCGGCGAGCAGACCGGAGACGGCATAGACGAGGAAGAGGATCTTCTTCGGCTTGATGCCGGTCATGCGGCTGGCCTCCTGATTGATGCCCACCGACTCGATCATCATGCCCATCGCGGTTTTGCGGCACAGCAGTCCGACCAAGCACACGATGATGATGGCGATGACGAAGTTGGCGGGGATGCCCAGGATGAAGCCGTTGGCCATCCAGCGCAGCGGCTCGCTGCCGGCCACGGAGCCGGCGTCGGTGTTCTGGCCGGCGGTGATGACCTTGGCCAGACCTCGTCCGGCGAGCATCATGATAAGCGTGGTGATGAACGGCTGCAGGCCGAGCATCGAGACGAGCGCGCCGTTGATGCAGCCCAGCACCAGGCCGACGAGCAGCGACAGCAGGATGGCCAGCCACACGTTCAGGCCGGAGACCAGGAACTGCATGGCCGCGGCGCCGGCGACGGCCATGACCGAGCCGACCGACAGGTCGATGCCCGAGGTGGAGATGACCAGGGTCATGCCGGTGGCGATCATCAGGTAGCGGGCCGATTCCTGGAGCATGGTGATCAGCGGGCCGGCCAGGCCTCCGGTGTTCTCATTCCAGCTCAATGCCAGGAACCCGTGGTCGAAGATCGTGCAGATGATGATGAGCACGATCAGTGCCACGACCGACCAGGTGAGGTTCGAGGACAGCAGCCGTTTGAGGATCGGATTGCCGGCGGCATCCTTCTTGGTGTTGTGACCAGCCATCAGGCCTCCTTCCCTGCGTTGTTGCTGGCGATGGTATCGACGATGGTCTCCTGGGACACCGTGGCGTCGTTCTCAAGCTCCGCGATCTTCCTGCGGTCCTTGAGCACCTCGATGTCGTCGGACAGGCGGACGACCTCCTCCAGCTCGGAGGAGATGAACACCACGCCCATGCCCTGCTCGGCCAGGTCGAGTACGGCCTGCTGGATCTCGGCCTTGGCTCCGATGTCGATGCCGCGGGTCGGTTCGTCCAGGATGAGCAGTTCGGGGTGGGTGGCCAGCCACCGGGCGATGAGCACCTTCTGCTGGTTGCCGCCGGACAGGTTCTTGATGAGCTTGTTCGGGTCAGCGGGGCGGACGTTGAGCTCCTTCATGTACTTGTCGACGATCTCGTCCGCTTCCTTCTTCGGGATCGGCTTGAACATGCCGCGGATCGCCTGCAGGGCGATGAGGATGTTCTCACGCACCGTCAGGTCGCCGATGATGCCTTCGTCTCGACGGTTCTCCGTGGAGTAGGCGATGCGGTGCTTCAGCGCGGTGTGCGGATCGTTGATGGAGACCTGGTTGCCGTTGAGCTTGTAGGTGCCGGTTTCGGGCTTGTCCGCGCCGTAGAGCAGACGTCCGAGTTCGGTGCGGCCGGAGCCGAGCAATCCCGCGAAGCCCACGACCTCGCCGGCGTAGATGTCCAGGTCGGTCGGCTGGATGGAGCCCTTGCGGCCCAGGCCCTTGACGGACACGATCGGCTTCTCGTCCGCGCCGATGGCACGGCGCTCCTTCTTGGCGCCGATCTGGCTGAGTTCCTCGGCGCTCTTGCCGATCATCATGCTGATGAGCTCGTTGCGAGGCGTGTCCTTGGTCATGACCTCCTTGATGAACTGGCCGTTGCGCAGGATGGTCAGACGGTCGGTGATCTCATAGATCTGGTCAAGGAAGTGGGAGACGAACAGGATCGCCACGCCGGAATCGCGCACCTTGCGCATGATGGCGAAGAGGTCCTGGACCTCGTTGGCATCGAGAGAGGAGGTCGGTTCGTCCAGGATGAGCACCTTGGCGTCGATGACCATCGCGCGGGCGATGGCGACGAGCTGCTGCATGGCGATGGAGATGGAGTTGAGCGGGGCGTGGGGATCCAGGTGCCCCAGACCCATCTGGTCGAGGTACTTGCGCGCCTCCTGATGCGTCTTCTTCCAGTTGATGCCGAGGGGGCCGCGCACCTCATGGCCGAGCATGACGTTCTCGCCGATGCTCAGGTTGGTGCACAGGTTGACCTCCTGGTACACGGTGGCGATGCCCGCGTTCTGCGCGTCGCCGGTGCCGTTGAAGGTCTGGGGCTTGCCCTCCACGGTGATCGAGCCGGCATCGATCTTGTACACGCCGGTCAGCGCCTTGATCATCGTTGATTTGCCGGCGCCGTTCTCGCCCATCAGAGCGTGGACCTCACCGGGGTAGAGACGAAGATCGACACCGTCCAGGGCCTTGACGCCCGGGAACTCGATCGTGATGCCCTTCATCACGACAATGGGTTCGTTCTGTGTCATCATTCTGCCTTAAAGCTTGAATTGTTATGATTTCGTGACATTGCGCCACTATGGCGGACGGTGTGTGCGGACCGGTACCCGGTCCGCACACACCGTCCTGAGATAAGAGGAGATGGTCGGAAATCAGTCGATATCAGTAGGCGCGGGTGCCGGCGTCGAGGGCCTCCTTGGCGCTTGCGGCGTCGAAGGTCTGGGAGTCGATGACGATGTCGGACTCGACCGTCTTGCCGTCCAGATAATCCTTGACCGCGGTGGCGGTCTGCTCGCCGAAGATCGGGTTGTACTCGATCACGAAGGACAGGTCGCCGTCCACGAGGGCCTGCAGCGCGGCCTCGGTGCCATCGATGGTGATGATCTTGACCTGGCCCTTGAGACCGGCCTCCTCAACGGCCTGGGCGGCGCCGAGACCCATCTCGTCGTTCTGGGCGAAGATGAACTGCGGGTTCTCGCTCTTGTGCTTGTCCAGCAGGCCGGCGGTGACGGTCTTGGCCTCGTCGGTGGACCAGTTGGCGGACTGCGATTCGAGCACGGTCACGTTGTCGTTGATGGCGTTGTCCCAGCCGGTCTGGCGATCCTTGACGACCGACAGGCCCGCGGGGCCTTCCAGGATGAAGCCGTTGGCGCCGTCCGGGAAGTTCTCGTTGACGAAGTCGGCGGCCTGTTCGCCGGCCCATTCGTTGGACGGTCCGATGTGGGACACGATGGCCGAGGCGGCCTCCGGATCGGTCACATCCACGTCACGGTCCACAGTGAAGACCGGAATCTCGGCCTCCTTGGCCTTCTTCAGCGATTCGTCCCAACCGGAATCCTCGGTGGAGGACAGGACGATGGCATCGACCTCGTCGTTGACGAACTTGTTGAATGCCTGGATCTGCTTCTGCTGGTCGTTGTTCTGGGTCGGCGAGTAGATCAGGTCGAAGCCGGCCTTCTTGAACGCATCCTGCAGGTCGTTCTCGTTGGCGGTACGGAAGCCGCCCTCGGGACCGACGGCCACAAAGCCGATCGTCGGCTTGCTGTCATCCCCACCCTCGGCGTTGCCGCCGTTGCCGCACGCGGCGAAGCTCAGCAGAGCCACGCCGGACGCAACCAGGGCGATGGCCCTCTTCCAGTTCTTCATAAGATGCTCCTCCTCGAGTCACATGCATCCAAGGTCTTCCCCGGACGATTGATGACGGTGTTGTCATCGATGGTTTCCAGTATCCGCGGCGTGCCCGCGTGGCTCAATCGGAGAGGATAACGATTCGATAACAGCTTGATAACGGAACGATAACATCGTCTGTTTCACGCCGCTCACCTCGCCGACATCGCCTTGGCCTGCGAGTATACGATGGTCCACGCGCCCTCCAGCGAACCGCTGGCCGTCCGGACGATGCCCAGGTCATCGAACACGGCCAGCCGGTGATATCGGGAGACATCACCGGTCGCGATGGATGTCACCGTACTGTCCGGCAGGCTCTGGGCCGTTTCCGGCCCCGGCGTCAGCTGGCGAAAGGCCTGCTGCCGTGCGGAGGCACCGTCCGTGGCGTAGACCAGCGTGATGTCGTTGTAGAACGTCAGCATCGACACATCGAATCTGGATGAGACCCGATGCCAGGTTTCGCAGAGTCGCTCCGCCATGCCGGTACCGTCACGCACGATGCCTGCGATGAGAACGCCCTCGTCGGAACCCCCGCCGACGGCCATCGCCATCCTCGCACCCTCCGGGGAGACCGCCACGGCGCGGATCGATCCCGTACCCAGATCAGGCACGGCAATCCGCGCCGTCCGCCCCTGCCATGAGACGACCAGTGTCCGCCCATCCGGTGCCACGCCCCAGACCTCGCCTTCGATCCCTTCGGCAATCGTCGACACCGGCGCACCGTCGAACAGCACACCGCAAGATATCCCCTCGCCATCCAGGCATTCGGCGAGCCCATCGGCACGCAGCACGGCGCCACCGGATTCGCCGAACACCAGGGCTTCGGCCTTATCGATGCCGGTGTTCTGAGCCACACGCACGGGGCTTGACGATTCGAGCGAGACCACGTTCCCGCCGCTTAAGGCATACAGCGCCTCCTCGTGGTCGGCCACGTCCAAGCCCACGGCGCCTTCCGCGCCGGTGTAGGTTTCACCGTCCGAGAGCACGTTCACCTCCTGCCCGTCGGTGCCGTCACCGAGCGTCAGCCGAATCTGCCGTACGAGCATCGCCTGCGATGCGGCATCGAGTGCGGCGAAGCCTTCATCCAGACGTACCGCAACGCCGTCGGGCTCCATCGGCACGGCATCGACCTGCAGCCCCACACGTCCGTCGGCCACGTCGCTTACCGCGCCCTCCAGCCAGTCGGGCACGCCGCCCAGCAGCTCCTCCATCGCGCGGGTGCGCCAGTTGCGCCAGCTCAGCCAACGCACATCGGGCACCATCGTTGTGCCGGTGACATCCGGCCGGTACAGGGACACCTGGCGGAAGGCCTGGTCGAAGCTTGCGACCGAGACCATGACGCCCTGAGGCAGCTGGTCAATGCGCCACTGACCGTCCTGCCGGTGCAGCGCGAAGGTCACCGTCCACGGGTCATCCCCGACCGCGGAGTACAGCCCCTGGCCGTCAATCCTGCCGATGATGTGGAGCGTGGTCTGGATGAGGATGCCGGCCTCATCCATCGACGAACCTCCGTCCACGTTCGGCTTGCGTACGAAGGTGGGCGCACCGGAGTAGATGATCGCCGACTCGTCGCCGTTCCAACGCTCCGCGGCGCCATCCGTCAGGAACTCACGGGCCACCGCAAACCCGTCGCTCTGCACGCCGGCAGGCATGGCGGCAAAGAACCCCTTGACCACGCTTTCGGGCTGTGCATCCGCCTCCGGCCCGTCGGGCACCGTGTACACCCGTCGATCCTGCCGCTCGATCGGCGCGAGCGTCGTCACGTCCCCCCTCGTCGGCAGACCGAGCGGGGCGGAGCATGCGCCCGCGGCACTCACCGACGCCGCGCAGACCAACGCCGCCATCGTGCGGATCAGTTTCCTCGCCTTCATCGTGCCTCCTGCCGCATCAATTCGAACATGCCGTTGTCGGATACGCCGAAACCCCCGACCGTCCGCATGCCATCGCCTGCGAAGTCCATCGGCAAATCGGCGTCGGGCACGGGACCGTCCTTGGGGTCCCTCGGCAGAATCAGCAGGAACCACGTCCCCTCGCCCGGGCGCGACCGCACCCTCAGGTCGCCGTTGTGCAGCCACGCATCGGACAACGCGATCGACAGCCCCAGCCCGGAGCCTCCCGTCAGGCGCGAGCGCGATGGGTCGGCGCGCCAGAATCGGTCGAACACATGGCCCACCTGCTCGTCCGTCATGCCCACGCCGTAATCGCGCACGCTGATGACGACCGCGTGGCGGTTGGCTGCAAGCCGTACCTCAATCGGCCTGTCGTCGGAGGAGAAGTCGATGGCGTTGTTCAGCAGGTTGCGCACGATTCGGATCACGCGCCGCGAATCCAGTCTGACGATGACCGCGACATTCGGCAGAACCATGGAGATCGTCACCTGCTTGGCCGCCGCAATCTCCGCCACTTGTTCCACAGCCATGCCGATGGGCTCACGCACGTCGGTGTCCACCAGGTCCAGGGAGGCGTATCCGGCGTCATACCGGGAGATCTCCAATAGGTCGATCAGCATGGTCTGGAACCGGCCGACCTGGTCGCTGAGCAGTTCCACCGTTCTCCGGGTCGGCGGGTCGAACCCGTCGCGGCGAGTGTCCAGCAGATCGCAGGCCATGCGCATCGTGGTGATTGGGGTGCGCAGCTCATGGCTCACATCGGAGACGAACTGGCGCTGCCGGACGCCGATATCCTCAAGTTCGTCGATCTTCTGCTTGAGCGAGGAGGCCATCTCGTTGAACGAATGCTGCAGCGTGCCGATCTCGTCACGCCGGTCCTCCACCACACGGGCGTCCAGGTCGCCTGAGGCCAAGGTCTCCGCCGTGGCCGCCACCCGTTTGATCGGACGAACGATGCTGTGCATGACCATCCAGACAAGCACTCCCATCACGGCGCTCAGCGCCAGGCACACGAAAGCCAGGTTAAGTTGGATGCGACCCAGGGACTCCTGCTGGGTTGCGAACGAGAACAACGCGAACAGTTCCAGGTCCCCCACCGGACCAAATTCGAGGATGGTGCCGAGCACCGCGCCGGGTGGCCCGGCCGTGTCCGCATCCACGGTCAGGGACACCGGCTGGTAGAACACGCTGCCGTCGGTGCTGCCGGCCACGCTGCTGCGCATCTCGTCGCTGATCAGCGGAGCGAACGTGGGCTCCGTGGAGATCGGCACGATAGCGTTGCCGGAGGTACTGCGGCTCCACAGGTACACGCCCACCAGGTTGGCGGCGCCGTCCTGCTGCATCGAGGATACCACGGAGGCGACGAGTTGCTGATAGCGTTCGTTTTCGGATGCATCGGCGGATTCCAGACTGTATTGGGCCTGGACCACCTGGTTGGAGAAATCGCTGCGCGCCTGGTTGGAGACCTGGTCCAGCAAGGTGTTGCGCACCAGCATCATCGACACGACCGTGAACACCACGGCCACCACGAGGGCGAGCAGCACCGCGAACGCCGCGGTCCGCGCACGCAGCGAACTGTGCACACGCCCCGTCCACCGATGCAGATGGAGCCATGGAAACCGACGTCCGGCGCTTCCCGCATCCGACCGCGCCCCGCCGGCACCGCCCGTCCCGCCACCAAGACGTCGATTCCGACCGGTGCGGCCGATGTCCGTATGGGGCGTCACGCCGCACATCCCGCCACGGGAGCGACGAACTTGTATCCGATGCCGCGCACGGTCCGGATGATCTGCGGATGTTCCGGATTCGACTCCACCTTGGCTCGCAGCCGCTGGATGTGCACCGTCACCAGACGGGTGTCGCCGGCGTCCTCATACCCCCATACGCTTTTGAGCAGGTTCGCCCTGCTGATGACCTCCCCCGCGTTGCACGCCAGCACGTACAGCAGCTCGAACTCCATCGGGGTCAGCTGCAGGTCCGCACCGTCCTTCTGCGCCAGATGCTCGCCACGGTCCATAACGATGCCGCCGCACTCGATATGCCCCGAATCATTATCCCTCCCCCCGAAATGAATCCCATTGGTGGGTGTGGGGATACGCAGGCGCGCCCTCACCCGGGCCACCAGCTCCGCCACTTTGAACGGTTTGGGGACGTAGTCGTCGGCCCCGGCCTCCAGTCCGGTGACGATATCCTGCGTATCCGACTTGGCGGTCAGCATGATGATCGGCACGCCGGAATCCCGTCGGATCATCCGCGCCACCTCCACGCCGCCCATGCCGGGCAGCATGACGTCGAGCAGCACCAGATCCGGACGCACGACGGGCAGCACGTCAAGCGCCCGCAGCCCATCCGCGCACACCGTGGTCCGGAAGCCTTCACTTTCGAGCACGATGGACAACATCTCCCCCAACGCCTGGTCGTCGTCCACGATCAGGATCGTTTTCGTTTCGGATTCCGGGTTGTGCACCTCATCCCCCTCACATCGATGGGGCCGCGCCGTTGTGCGGCTCCCACATGCCGTATCGTCCGAACCGTTGTGGTCCGCTTGGCGATGACGGCCTGCGCGTTCCTGCAATCAGTAAGTCATTGTACCGTGGTCCGGGCGCACCTCGTCACGCGGCACCGGCGGAACCGCCCCTCGTTCCTCCCTGCGCTACCGTTCGCCGTCGGTTCCGGGCTTCGGCCCCTCGGCATGTAGGATGGCGCGGATGCGGTCCAGCCGCGGCTTCACCTCATGCTCATAGCCACGATCGTTCGGATGATAGTATTCGCGGCCCACCAGTTCGTCCGGCATGTACTGCTGCGGTGCCACGGCGCCCGGCCAGTCGTGCGCGTACCGGTAGCCCTCATGGTTGCCCCAGTCCTTCATCAGCTTGGTCGGCGCGTTTCTGAGGTGCAGCGGCACCTCGCCGATGCGCCCGGCGTCCACGTCGGCGAGCGCCTGGTCGATGGCCAGGTAGCTGGCGTTGGATTTGGGCGCGGTGGCCACGGCCACGGTGGCCTCCGCCAGGATGATGCGCGCCTCGGGCATGCCGATCATGGCCACTGCCTGCGCGGCGGCCACCGTGACCTCCAGGATCTGCGGGGCGGCCATGCCGACCTCCTCTGCGGCGGCGATCATGATGCGCCGGGCGATGAACCGCGGGTCCTCCCCCGCGCGGATCATGCGGGCCAGATAGTGCAGTGCGGCGTCCACGTCGGAGCCGCGCATCGATTTGATGAATGCGGAGATGACGTCGTAGTGGTCGTCGCCGCCCTTGTCGTACCGCACGGTGGCCACGTCCATGACCTGGCTGACGACCTCGGGGGTGATGATCGGCCGGCGCGCGCCCTTCTTGCGGGCCGTGTCGCCGGTCATCGCCCCGGCGGCGGCCTCCAGGATGGTCAGGGTCTTGCGTGCGTCGCCGCCGGCCATGCGCACGATCTCGTCGACGGCCTCGTCGGTGGCCTTGACCTCGCCTTTGAGCCCGCGCGGATCGTTGAGTGCGCGTTCGATGAGGGTTTTGAGGTCGTCGGGTTCGAGGGATTCGAGCTTGACGACCACGGACCGGCTGAGCAACGGTTTGATGACGGAGAAGCTCGGGTTCTCGGTGGTGGCGGCGATGAAGGTGACGTCGCGGTTCTCCACGCTGGGCAGCAGCGCGTCCTGCTGGGATTTGGAGAAGCGGTGCACCTCGTCGATGAACAGCACCGTCTCCTTGCCTTCGGCCACGAGCCGCCGGTGTGCGCGGTCGAGCACGGCGCGCACGTCCTTGACGCCGGAGGTCACCGCCGACAGCTCCTCGAACACGCGGCCGGACTGTTTGGCCACGATGTAGGCCAGAGTGGTCTTGCCCACGCCAGGCGGCCCGAACAGGATGATCGAGCTGGGCGCGGTCAGCGACCCCTTGGATGCGGGGTTCGCCAGTCGGCGCAGCGGCGAGCCGGACCCCAGCACATGGTCCTGCCCCACCACCTCGTCGAGCGTGGCGGGGCGCATGCGCACGGCGAGCGGACGGGTCACATCCTCGGGCGCGTCGGTCGCGGCGAACAGGTCGGCGTCATCGGTCATAGCCATCAGTGTACTCGCATCATTCGAACTGTTGTTCGAATACGTGTCGGCGGCGCGTCAGTCGCCCACGTGGTAGTCATGGAAGACCACCTCGCCGGATTCCTGCGTGGCGTCCAGGTCCACAACGCCCTCGATGGCCCAATCGTGGTCGCCGTCGGAGTCGTCGATGATCTGCCGCACCTTCCAGGTGTGCTCGTCGCGCTCATGCGAGTCGTCCAGCATGAACAGCTCGGAGGAACGTGCCTGCGCGTCGGTGTTCACGTACTCGTGCGCATCGTAGTAGTCGTCGAGCGCATCCTCCCACTCGTGCACGCCGTAGCCCCAGTCCTTGTCGAGCGCGCCGAGATCCTCGGGTCGGTCCAGGTCCATGAGCTGCACGCGGCGGAACATCGCGTTGCGCACGAGTACGGTCAGTCCGCGGCGGTCCTCCACCACGGCATCCCTGGCACCCGGGGCGGCCGCATTGAGTGCGGCGGTCTCCGCATCGGCCGCGGCGCCCGCGTTCTCCCACTCGTCCACCAGACTGGAGTCGATCGAGCGGACGACCACGCGCAGCCAGGCGATGATGTCGCGCAGCTGCTCGTCGCGTTTCTCGAACGGCACGGTGCGGGACAACGCGCGGTATGCGTCCGACAGGTACCGCAGCAACGTGCCTTCGGAGCGGGCGATGTTGTAGCGGGCGATGTATCCGGTGAAGTCGGAGGCGGTCTCCACCATGTCGCGCACCACCGATTTGGGGCTCAGCCAGTAGTCGTTGGCCCACGGCACGTCGTGCCGGTACTGGCGGAACGCGGCGTCGAGCAGGTCCTCGAGCGGCTTGGGGTAGGCGACCTCGGCCAGACGCTCCATGCGCTCGTCGTAGTCGAGGCCTTCGTCCTTCATCGCGGCCATGGCCGCGTCGCGCGCCTGGCGCTCCTGGGCGCGCAGCACCTGCTTGGGGTCCTCGAGCGTGGATTCCACCATCGAGATCACGTCGAGCGCGTAGGTGTCGGATTCGGGGTCGAGCAGTTCGAGCGCGGCGAGCAGGAACGGGCTCAGCGGCTGGTCGAGCGCGAAATCCTCGGGCACGTCCACGGTGGTGAAATAGTCCTTGCTGCCGTCGTCGCGATCCTCGGTTTCGATGACGCCGGAGTCGAACAGCGTGGCGAAGATCTCGTCGGCGCGCCCATGCAGCTGCTCCTTCTGCTCGGCGGTCTGCTGCGAGTCGTCGATGAGCCGGTCCACGCGGCGGCGCGCGTCGCCGCCCTGCGCCACCTCGTTGAGCACCATCGAGTGGGTGATCCGCAGATGCGGCACCAGCGTTTCGGGCGCGGCGTCGATGAGCTTGTCGAACGTGTTCTCGTTCCACGTCACGAACCCCTCGGGCGCCTTCTTGCGCTTGATCTTCTTGAGCTTCTTCGGGTCGTTGCCGGCTTTGGCGACGGCCCGCGCGTTCTCGATCTCGAATTCGGGGGCCTCGGCCACCACCAGGCCTTCGGTATCGAAGCCCATGCGGCCGGCGCGCCCGGCGATCTGGTGGAATTCGCGGGCACGCAGGCGGCGCATCCGGGACCCGTCGAATTTGGTGAGCGCGGTGAGCACGACCGAATGAATCGGCACGTTGATGCCGACGCCGAGCGTGTCCGTGCCGCAGATGACCGGCAGCAGCCCCTGTTGGGCGAGTTGTTCGACCAGTCGGCGGTAGCGCGGCAGCATGCCGGCATGGTGGATGCCGACGCCGGTTTTCAGCAGCCGCTGCAGGATCTTGCCGAATGCGGTGGTGAAGCGCGTGCCCTTCATCGCCTCGGCGATGGCCTCGCGCTGTTCGCGGCTGGAGACGCCGGTGGAGGCGAGCGCCTGCGCGGTGGTCAGCGCCGCATCCTGGGAGAAGTGGACGACATAGATCGGCGTCTCGTGCCGGTTGAACAGCAGTTCGACGGTGTGTTCGAGCGGTTTGTCGGTGTATTCGTAGGACAGCGGGACCGGCCGCGGCGCGTCGGCGATGATGTCGACGTCGGTGTCGGTCATGTCCTCGAGTTTGTCGGCGATGGCGTCGACGTTGCCGAGCGTGGCGCTCATCAGCAGGAACTGGGTGCGCGGCAGGGTTAGCAGCGGCACCTGCCAGGCCCAGCCGCGTTCGGGATCGCCGTAGTAGTGGAATTCGTCCATGGCCACGCAGCCGACGTCGGCGTGACGGCCCTCGCGCAGCGCCTGGTTGGCCAGGATCTCGGCCGTGCAGCAGATGATCGGCGCGTCCGCGTTGATATGCGTGTCGCCGGTGATCATGCCCACGTAGTCGCGTCCGAACGCCTCGACCAGGTCGAAGAACTTCTCGGAGACCAACGCCTTGATCGGCGCGGTGTAGTAGGAGCGCCGGCCGGTGCACAGCGCGGCGAAGTGCATGGCGAGCGCCACCAGCGATTTGCCGGAGCCGGTCGGGGTGTTGAGGATCACATGGTCGCCGGCGAGCAGGTCCATAATGGCCTCCTCCTGGTGCGGCCACGGCTGGACGCCCTTGACGGCCTCGACCCAGCCGAAGAAGCGCTCGTAGATCTCGTCGGTGTCGATGTTACGCCCGCCGCCGTACCAGTCGGGCGCCAACGCCCCCAACGACCCATAGGCCGCGTCGTGTCCCTGTTCCTCTGTCATACCCCGAGTCTATCGGCGGTGACGAACAAGCCCGACCGTCACCACGGTTGCGATGGCGGCCGCGGCAACGACGATGGCCGCGATCACGGCGATGCGGATGGGGGACGTCGCCTCTGTTTGCGGCGCGGCGTCGGCCTGCGCGGCGGTCCGGTTCGGTATGCGGTGCCCGCGCACCAGCAGTCGCTGCGTGTTGATGCCGTACGGCGTGCACGTGACCAGCGTGCAGTAATCCTGATCCGGATCGATGGCCAGATCGTCCATGTCATAGGGGTCGACGGTCACGATCTGGTCCACCTGATAGGTCAACGTCCGGTCGAGCACATGGATCATGAAGACGTCGCCCTGTTCCAGGTCGTCGAGGTCGGTGAACAGCTTCGAACTCGGCAGTCCGCGATGTCCGGACAGCACGGCGTGCGTGCCTTTGCCGCCCACCGGCAGCGAACTGCCCTCCAGATGGCCGGCGCCCGACTGCAGCACCGATTCGTCGGTGCCGTGGTAGATGGGCGTCGAGACATCCAGCTTGGGGATCTCCAGATATCCCATGATGCCGGTGTCGGATACGTCGAGCAGATTCTCGTACTCGGTGGTGTCCGCGGGGGTGGGGGTGAACCGGCCCTCGTCGGCGGCCAGGACCTCATTGTATTGGCGGGCGGCCTCAAGCAGTTCGGCCACATGGGCCTCGTCCATGGCGGAGGTCTGTTCGGTGTACTCCACGATGGCCTGCGACTGGCGACGGGAGTTCCACCAGTTGCTGACCGTCGGATACAGCAGCAGTCCCAGCCCGATCAGGAACACGACCGCCAGCGCGATGCCGGACAGCCCGATGCGCCTGCGGGCGTGGGACCGCCGGGTCCCACCGCCGGTGGGACGACGCGCCCCGCTCCTGTGCCTGCCGGCCGGGGAACGGGACACGTTATGGTTCATCATCGGTTCAGCACACCGTTCACTTCACGCGCTTGCGGGACAGGAACACGATGGCGCCAAGCACCAGCGCGCCACCCAGGGCGTAGAAGATCGCGGTGCCGATGCCGCCGGTGGAGGGCAGCTCGCTGCCGGTGTAGTTGACGATGTGGACACCACCGGACTGCCAGATGCCACCGTCGACGGTCGCGTCGATATTCGCTTCCTTGACGGGGATCTCGACGCGTCCGGCGAGCTTGTTGTAGCCTTCGGGGGCCTTGGTCTCCTCCAGCCAGTAGGTGGTGTTGGCGTCGAAGCCCTTGATCTCAAGCTGACCGTTGACGGTGGTGATGGTGCCGACGCCCTGCTCGCCGTTCTTCGCGAAGCGGTACACGCCGTTGGACACCTTCACCAGCGGGATCTCGTTGCCGCCGGTCTTGGCGTCGTAGAGCTTGAACTCGGCGCCGTCCAGCACCTTGTTGTCACCGTCGGTCTTCACGACATCGACCCTGTAGGTGTAGGTCTTGGTCTCGTCCCACACGGTCTTGTGGCCGTCACCGTACTCGAGCCGGGTCATGTTGGTATTGCCGTCACCCGCGATCACCGCGTTCTCGTTGAGCACGGCGGTGTAGTTGACCGTGATTGTGGTTTCGGCATTGATCGTGTCGAGGTAGGACTGGTGGAAGATAATCTCGAAGGTGCAGCCGTCCTGCAGGCCGCTGGTGACGACGTGGTAGTCGCCGCTGGTCGCATCCGCGCCCTTAGTCAGGCCGGCTACGGTAACGGACTCCGGATTCAGTGTCAGGCCTGCGGACATCGCGTCATGCAGCACATAGTTCTGCGCACCCTTGTTAGCGGTGATGGTCGTCTGGAAAGGAACCGTATCACCGATTTCGGCGGTGCTGGTGTCGCCCCACTGCTGGTCGGAGTCCTCCTGGACCTTCTTCTCAACGGGAGGAACCTCGTTCTTCTCCACCATCGTCACATTGGGAGTGGTGGTGTTCAGCGAGCAGAGGGTGCCGACCGTGGTGTCCACGAGGTAGTAGCCGAGGTTCAGACCCGTGAAGCTGACGGTGGCACTGTCCGCGGTCTTGGTGGCCTTGGCCGCGATCTTGGCCTCCGTGGCGTGCGCCAGCGCGGCCTTGGCGAAGGCTGCGACATCCGCACCTTCCTTCCAGGTCACATAGCCCTGGCCGTCGATGGAGACGTACTGGGTCTGCTTGGCAAACCAGTCGGCCCAGTCCTCGTTCGCCTTGTAGGAATATGCCCCAGCCTCGGTGTCGTAGCTCTCAAGCACGAGGACCTGATATGCGTTGTATGTATGCCCCGGCTCGGCATTATTGATGGTGATGGAGCCGTTGTCGTTATTAGTTCCGTTCGCCGCATATGCGCTCGTGGGCAGCAGCATGGCGATGGACGCGAGGATCGCGAAGATCAGCGCGACCAGTTTGTTGGGTTTCCTCATGGGTGTTGTCCTTTCTTGCATTGTTCTCCATTAGGTATGTGTGCAGCCCGTTCAGGACCGCAGCGGGTTGGTTGTCTGGTTCCTGCGGCGCACGCCGTACACCACGGCGAACGTCATCAGCGCGAGACCGCCGACCGTCAGCGCCCAGACCCCGGTGCCACCGGTGGCGGGCATCATCGGCCGGAACGTGTTGGTGAACAGGACGATGCTGCTCTTGCCCACAGGGGTCGTGCCCGTCACCTCCGCCGACTGGTTGGGCTTCCCGTTGTCGATGGTGTTGCTGACGGTGACGCCATGGGGCACGTTGGTTTCTCTAATCTCGTAGTACGTCCCGTGTTGCAGGTAGTCGATGATGACGTACTCGTTGGCCTTGAGTTTGAAGGTGCCCTTGCCATCGGTCAGCAGCGTGGTTTCGATCCGCTGGGTGCCATCGGCGCTGTAGCGGACGATGGAGTAGTCGGAACCCTGCACCGAACCGTCTTTCGACGAAATCTCGATGTCGAAGCTGAACTCGGTGTCGGGATCCGCATCGCCTACAACCTGCTTCTGCACCTTGAGCTGACCGTTCTGATACTCCGGCGGCACGGAGGAGACGGAGGGCAGGGTGAACTGCATGTAGCAGGTGGAACCGGACAGGCCGCGCTCGGTGTAGTAGAACTTGAGCGTATGGGTGCCCTCACTGCCCTTGGCGATGTAGTCCCACAGGTTCACGTACTCGCCGACGGAGCTGTGCACGCCGCCGATATCGCAGACGAGCTCGCCATCGAGGAAGACCCACATGTCGTCGTCGCCGAAGAAGTAGTACTCCAGCGGGCCGACGTAGTCCTCGGTCAGCGTGAACTGGATCTCGTACTGCATGCCGAACAGGTTGTTGTGGTCAAGACCGTCGTCGCTCGGCGGATACAGCTCGTTGCCGTCATAGCCAACATATTTTCCACGGTCCATATAGTCGCCGGTCAGACCGTCCTTACCCGGATGATCATCCATCGGCCAGAAGTTGTTGGTCCAGATGTGATCGTGGACCGTCGTGCCGCACACCGGATTGTTGAACTGCTCAAGTCCGTCCAAGACGTTGGTCGAGCCATCATTGACCGAGCTGAGCGTATACGTATCGCCCTGACGGTTGAATCCGAGCGACCAACCGTCGTACGTCGTCTTGCCGGTCGCGGTGCCACCGTCGAACATCTTGGGTGCATTGACGCCGTCGGCGTATTGGATATGCCCGTTCTCGTCGAGCCCGGTCACCAGGCCGAACGTCGTGCCCTGCAGGTTGTTGTTCCTGTTGGGTTCATTGAACTTGTTGAGCGTGTTACCTTCCCAGCTCTCATTCCCGAGTCCCGTGCCCGTGTTGACGTTGCCGAAGGCGAGCTTGGCACCGGATCCGGAGTAGTTGCTGCCGCTGTTGATGCCATGCGAACCGTTCGTGGCATCCCACGTGGTTTCACCGTCGTCGGTGATGTCGAAATCGTAGAAGATCGCGTCGTTGCTGTAGTTGTTCGCCGTCTGGTTGGCCACCAGGCGGATGACGGTGCCGTCCTCGATGTAGATGGTGTTGGGGTCGTTCGCCTTGTCCGGGTTGTTGGTGAAGTGCAGCGCGGTCGCGCTGACGATATTCTTGTAGACGGTCCAGTCATCCTCGTTCGTGCTTGAGGCGTCCTTGCCGTCCTTGAGCACCCACACCTCGTTGGCCGTATAGTTGCCGTTGTTGCGGAAGACATTCACATACGGCAGGCTCGGTGCCTCGAAGTAGTCGTACTGGTTGGCGGAATACAGCTCGGTGAGCTGCATATGCGTGCGGATCTCGCGCTTGCCGTTGCCGGCATCCACAAGGTACAGACCGGTTGTGGAGGGATTCGCCTCGCCGTTCGTGGGCAGGATGCCGCCCTTGTTAGTACCGCCGTTGTCGGTGTCGATGATCTTCAGGTAACCGCCGTCATCCCTGTCGGTCACTTCAAGGTTCGCATAGTACTGCACGGTGAAATGAGGGTTGAGCGCCGAGTTGGCGGTCAGGCCCAGCACCGGTGCGGTGCTGTCCAGCGTCACGTCCAGCGTCTTCGTCTCGTCCTCGTTCTGCGAGACCATCACGGTGCCGAGCTCCTCGGTCGCGCCGTTCAACGCGGTCACCTCCACGCCGGTTTCCGCTTCGGCGGCCGCCTTCGGGGCGGCGCCGGCGGCGACCAGCGCGTCACTCGGGGCGACTGCGGCGGTCAGCTCGCAATCCGACATGTCCAGCGTCCGCCCTTGGTAGGTGAATCCGAAGTCCAGCGCGGTCACGTCGAGCACGTCGCCGCTCTCCTCCTTGGATTCGGCGTAGTCCTCAACGGCCTGCCACTGCGGCTGGCTTTCGTCGAGCACGTCCACGGTCATCGCCAGATCGCTGGACGCGGAGTCCACCACCACGTCGGCCGCCGGGGCTTCGGCGTCGGTCATCGCGGCGGTGCCCCGCACCGTCACGTCGACGGTGTACTCGTCGTTCCCGTAGGTCAGCGTCTCGTCAAGCGTCACCGCATCGGCGGATTCCTCGGCCTTGCCGGTCGGAGCCCCCGACTCCTCGGTCTGCGTCGGCGTGGCCGCCGACGGTGGAACCGAATCGGTCTGCGAGGCCGGCTCCGCCGCGGCGGAGGGCGCGTACAGGCAGACCGCCGCCACCAATGCCGCTATTGCTGGGCGTAGCTTTCTCATGGTTCTCTCCTTAGCGTTCCGACGGCGCCGATAGCGCCGCCTCCATGGATTCCCTGGTCGTAGTAGTGGTATCGGCCGCCTCCGTTGAGGAGGCCGTTCCCCCGAGCTTGTCCAGACGAGACTCGATGCAGGCGAGACGTTCCTCGATGCGCCGCATGCAGGCCATCACATCCATCGGCGTCGGCTTGCCGACATCCGTCGCGCGTTGTGGAACGGCCCCGCCGCGTTCGCCGTCGGAGACGCTTTTGCTCCAGCGGGCGATCGCCCGTTCGATGCGCTTGTAGCCGATGAGGCGGGAGGGCATGCCGGCTTCCGCAAAGATCCGCGACGCCGATTCCCCGGCGCAGTACCGACGCATGCACTCTTCCTTGAATGCCTCCGTATAGAAGATGCGGTCACCGGTCACCCGTTCCACGGCAGGCAGCGACGACAGATACGCACGCTCCCGGCTCGTGAACGATTCGTGATGACCGACCGTTGTCATTCTCAGTCCCCCTATGCAAGACAGGCACCTGCTATGAATCAATACCCCCCCCCCGAGACCACCCCGAAACTATGCATCCGCTCATCATCGAGACACTACATAGGGGGGTCTTCCCCTACTATCGCTCACGCATACACATGCATACAGTTCACTCCCAACCGCCTCGCGCGGCGGTCATCACCCCTACCACCGCCCCCGACTCACGGACCCGCCACCGGTATCCCCACAACCCACCGGCGTGTCGCCTTGCCACCATTCGTACGCGGTGCCGAAACCGGCGGCGATGTCTCACAGCACTCTGTGTTTGGTTGCGGATCCGCAACCAAACACATACTCGCCGGTCAACGGCAAGTCCGTCCCGCCATCGGAACGCCGATATGCAACGAAATCATCCGTTGACGGCACGCCCATCGGACACCATGCCGCACGGCGAGCAACGCAGCGGCTCACTCGGCTTCGAGGCGGCGGCGCACGGCGTCGGGATCGACCTCAAGCGGCGGCCAGGTCAGGTTCATGTTCTTCAGCGACGTACGCAACAGTTCGGAGACCACGGCGCGCGCATACCATCGGTTATCGGCGGGAACCAGATACCACGGGGCGGCGGGGGTGGACGTCTTCTCGAACACCTCCTGCCAGGCCGCCATATACTCGTCCCAGCGTTCGCGGGCATCCAGATCGCTCTCGTCGAATTTCCAGAACTTGGTCGGGTCGTCCAATCGACCGAGGAAATGCCGCTTCTGCTCGTCGCGGCCCACCACCAGGAAGATCTTCAGGATCGTGCACCCGTCGGTCGCCAGTTCGCGTTCGAACCGGTTGATCTCGTCATATCGGGCCCGCCACACGTCCTCCGGGTACGTGCCGTAGACGTGCGGCATCACCACGTCCTCGTAGTGCGAGCGATCGAATACGGCGATCCATCCGGGCTGCGGCAGTTCGCGTTTCACGCGCCACAGGAAATCGTGCGCCAGCTCCTCCTCACTGGGTTTGCCGAAGCCGTGGTAGTGGATGCCCATCGGGTCACCCTGCCGGAACACATGCCGCACGATGCCGCCCTTGCCGGAGGCATCCATGCCCTGCAGCACGATGAGCAGCCTGCGGCGCACCCCCTTGACGCCGTTGGCGTACAGCAGCTTCTGGAAACGGGCGATCTCGCTGGAGCTGATGTCGATGAACCGCTCACCGTCCTCACGCCCACCTTCGAAACCCGGCGTACCGGCGGTATCGACCTCGTCCACGCGCACGCCGGCGTGGAACATGAGCCGTTGCGCGGGCGGCAGCGACCACACCATGCTCAACAGATCGCTGGATTTGGCGGCACGGGCCATGCGCTCGGAGAGCGTGCCGCTGTTGTCGATGCTATTGACGCTGTCGAGCGCCGCATCCAGCGCCTTGTCGATGAACCGTTGCCCACGGTCGTCCTTATGTGCCTTGGTATCCTTGCCGTCTTTGGCGTCCTTGTTGTCCTTGCCCATGAGGCCAGTCTATCCGCATTCCCGCCGTCGCGGAATCCACGGGGGCGTAGTTTGGCACGCTCCGCGATCCACGACGTACGCGCATGTGACACGCCGGAATCGGACGGAAGACGGACACCCGGATATGAAAACGCCTCCCGCCGTTCGGATGGTCGGATGACGATCCTTGGGGCGGGAGGCGTTGGGAACGGGAGGTGTCAGATGCCGAGGAGCAGCGGTCAGCTGCCCTGGGTCGGTTTGGCGGGCTTGCCGGAATCACCGGAACCGGTGGGCATGTTCGGCTTGACTCCCTTGCCGTCCTTCGGCCTGGCCTTGAACAGTTCGCCCAGTTCGGGGAACTCCATGGTCGGCGGGTCGATCTGGCTTTCGGGATGCGTCTCGTCGTAACCCTGCATGTACCGGGTGCGACGCCATTCGCGGATCGAGGCGTTCGAGCCGCGGTGGTGCACATGGTACTGGCGCGGGCCGGCGCCGGCGGTGAACATCTTCTCGTCCACCTCCTTGGCCACGGCGATCTGGTTGATGTTGGAGGGGTCCATGATCGCGATCGGCGCCACGGCCTCGGCCTCGGTCGGCGCGGCCGTGCGCTGGCGCATCTTCTCCGGCAGCCATTCGGCCAAGCGGGACAACAACCAGCAGAACACGAAGTAGATCACCGCGGCCACCACCAGCGTCTGCAGGATGTTGAAGTACATCGAGCCGAGTCGGCGCGATTCCTGCAGCAGATCGGTGTACATGATGATCGAGCCGAGCGCGGTGTCCTTGAGCACGACGACCAGCTGGGTCACCGCGGCGGGCAACATGGCGAACACGGCCTGCGGCACCTCGATCTGCATCAGCGACTGGGTCTCGGTCAGACCCAACGCCAGCGACGCCTCGCGCTGACCGCTCGGCAGGTTGCCGACGCCGGAACGCACCAGCTCGGCCACCACCGACCCGTTGTACAGCACGAGCGCCAACACCACGGCCCAGTACGACGAGTTGCCGATGCCGAGGAACGCGAACCCTCGCCAGAAGAAGATCATCATCAGCAGCACGGGGACCGCGCGGCAGAACTCCACGACCACGGCGGAGACGCCGCGCAGCAGCGGGTTCGGCAGCAGTCGCCCGATGCCGAAGACCAGGCCGAACGCCACGGCGCCGATGACGGCCAGGATCGACGCCTGGAGCGTCATCCACAGGCCGGGCAGGTAGAAGTCGGTCCAGGCCTCGGCCTCCAACGCCGGCTTCCACAGCTCCCAGCTCAGCTGGTTCTCGCCGTCCGGCGGTGCCGCCAGGCGCATGAGGATGAGCACCAGCACCACGGCGAACACCACCGCGGCGATGATGTTGGCGATGCGGATGGTCCGCAGCCCCTTGGGGCCCGGCTGGTCGAACAGCACCGAGCTTTCGTTCTTCTTGGATGTGGATGCCATGGCGCTCACCTCCTCACCGCGAGCTTGTTGGACAGATACGTGGTCAGAATGCCGATCGGGATGATCAGGATCACGTATCCGATGGCGAAGATCAGGAAGATCTCGATGATGGCGTCGGCGTGGAACTCGATCATCTCGCTCATCAGCGACGAGGTCTCGGTGGAGACGGACGCCGCCGCGGCCACCGTGGAGTTCTTCAGCAGCGCGATCAGCGTGTTGCCCAGCGGCGCCACCGAGCCGCGGAACGCCTGCGGCAGGATGATCAGCCCGGCCGACTGCATGAAGTTCAGCCCCAGGGCGCGCGCGGCCTCGGCCTGGCCGAGCGGCACGGTGTTGATGCCGGAGCGCAGCGCCTCGCAGACGAACGCGGCCGTGTACAGCGACAGGCCGGTCACGGCGAGCCAGAAGAAGTTCGTGGCGAACGTGTCGGAGAACGTGAGCTTCAGCTGCGCGTACGCGCCGAGCACCATGAACACCATGATGATCGTCAGCGGCATGTTCTTGAACAGTTCCACGTAGCCGCCGGCCACCGCCCGCAGCGACGAGATCGGCGAGATGCGCATCATGACGAGTACGACGCCGAGCACCAGCGAGAACAAGGCCGACCACAGGGTCAGCTCGATGTTCACCAGGAACGCGCCCAGCACGTCATACTCGCCGAACAGGGCAAGGAAATTATCCATCTCACTCCCCCTCCGTTGGCGTCGGCGGATTGTACTCGGAATCCGGCTGATAGTCGGTGCCCGCGGTGTTCACCTCGATGGCACGGTCCCAGGAGCCGTCCTCGATCATCTTCTCGATGGCGTCGTTGATCTGGGCGGCGAAGTCGGACCGGCCCTTCTTGATGCCGACGCCGTAGTACTCCTGGGTGAACGGCTTGCCCACCACCTTGAGCTGTCCGCGGGCGGCGGAGGCCAGGCCGGCCAGGATGATGTCGTCGGTGGTCACCGCGTCGACGATGCCGGAGAACAGCGCCGTGGCGCATTCGGCGTAGCCGGGCTGCTCCATCAGCTGCACCTCGTCGGCGAACTTCTCCTTGACGGTCACGGCGGAGGTCGATCCGGTCACCGAGCACAGGCGCTTGCCGTTGAGGTCCTCGGGGCCGTTGATCTCGGTCTCGTCGTCGCGCACGAGCAGGTCCTGGCCGGCCACGAAGTACGGGCCGGCGAAGTCCACGACCGCCTTGCGCGAATCGGTGATCGAATAGGTGGCGATGATCATGTCGACGTCGCCGTTCTGCAGCATGGCCTCACGCTGCGCGGACGGTGCCTCCTTCCAGACGATCTCGTCACGGGTGTAGCCGAGTTCCTCGGCGATGTACGTGGCCACGTCCACATCGAAGCCGACGTAGGTGCCGGACTTCTTGAAGCCCAGGCCCGGCTGGTCGAACTTGATGCCGATGCGGATCTTGCCTTCCTCGCTCGCGCCGCATCCGGCGAGCGACACCGCGCACGCCAGGGCGCACGCGGCGGCGAGCGCACGGGTGATGATGTGTTGCTTCATACGCGCCTCCGCCGTCAGTGGGTCAGGATCTTCGAGAGGAAGTCCTTGGCGCGGTCGGTCTTCGGATGGTCGAAGAACTCGTCAGGCGTGCCGGATTCCAGAATCCGACCGTCGGCCATGAACACGATGCGGTCGGCCGCCTTGCGCGCGAAGCCCATCTCGTGGGTGACGCAGATCATCGTCATGCCCTCGTGGGCGAGTTCGACCATGACGTCCAGCACCTCGTTGACCATCTCGGGGTCGAGCGCGGAGGTGGGTTCGTCGAACAGCATGACCTTCGGCCGCATGGCCAGGGCGCGGGCGATGGCCACGCGCTGCTGCTGGCCGCCCGACAGCTGGGACGGCATCTTGCCGGCCTGCGAGGCCACGCCGACGCGGTCGAGCAGGTCCATGGCCAGGTCCTCGGCCTCCTTCTTGTCCATGTGGCGGACCTTGATCGGCGCAAGCGTCACATTCTCGAGGATCGTCTTGTTGGCGAACAGGTTGAACGACTGGAACACCATGCCGACCTCGGCGCGCAGGTTCGCCAACTCCTTGCCCTCCTGCGGCAGCGGCTTGCCGTCGATGCGGATCACGCCCGAGTCGATGGTCTCCAGGCGGTTGATGGTGCGGCACATCGTCGATTTGCCCGATCCGGACGGTCCGACGACGACCAGTACCTCGCCTTTGTTCACGGTCAGGTTGATGTCCTTGAGGACGTGCAGCTTATCGTAATGCTTGTCGACGTGGGACAGTTCGACCAGCGGATAACCGGCGTCCGACCTCCCCGTTGCCGGCGGCTCCGGCCGGCGCATCTGCGTTGTTACTTCATTCTGTTCTGACATAAATCGTCATTATACCGACGCGCCGTTACGAACCGATTGCCATCGATCTCGTCCGCGCCCGTATACGCGGGAACCCCGGCCGAACGGCCGGGGTTCCGAGCGTTATCGCATGCGAGGAATATCAGTCCTCGTCCTCGTCGGGATCATAGTCGACGCCGGTTTCGGCGCGCTGCTCGTCCGTGATCGGGGCCGGGGCGCCGGTCAGCGGGTCACGGCCGCCGCCGGCCTTCGGGAAGGCGATGACGTCGCGGATGGTGTCGGTACCGGCCAGGATCGAGGCGGTGCGGTCCCATCCCAGGGCGATGCCGGCGTGCGGCGGGGCGCCGTACTTGAAGGCCTCGAGCAGGAAGCCGAACTTCTCGTCGGCCTCCTCCTTGGAGATGCCCAGGACGTCGAGGACGCGATCCTGGATATCGTCGCGGTGGATACGGACGGAACCGCCGCCCATCTCCTCGCCGTTGCAGACGATGTCGTAGGAGTCGCTCATGGCGTGCTCGGGATCCTGGTCGAAGGTGTCGATCCAGTCGGCGGACGGCATCGTGAACGGGTGGTGCATCGAGGTCCACTTGGAGTGGCCGACTGCCACGTCGTCGTCATCCTCGTCCTCGGTGGACTTGAACAGCGGGAAGTCCACCACCCAGGTGAACGCGAAGTCGTCGGGCTTGAGCAGGCCGGCGCGATCGGCGAGCTCCACGCGCACGGCGCCCAGCAGGTTCTGGGAGGAGGTGCGCGGACCGGCGGCGAAGAACACGGCGTCGCCGTCCTCGGCGCCCACGGCCTCCTTCAGGCCCGCACGCTCGGCTTCGGACAGGTTCTTGGCCACCGGGCCCTTGAGTTCGCCGTCCTCGGCGAACACCACATAGGCCAGGCCCTTGGCGCCGCGCTGCTTGGCCCAATCCTGCCAGGCGTCGAACTGGCGACGCGGCGTGGCGGCGCCGCCCTTGAAGAGCACGGCGCCCACATACGGGGCCTGGAACACGCGGAACGGCGTGTCCTTGAAGTAGTCGGTGAGCTCGATCAGCTCGTTGCCGAAGCGCAGATCCGGCTTGTCGGTGCCGTACTTGTCCATCGCCTCCTGCCAGGTGATGCGCTGGATCGGCAGCTTGACCTCATAGCCGGCGGCCTTCCAGATCGCCGCGATGACCTTCTCGGCCATGGCGATCACGTCCTCCTGGTCCACGAACGCCATCTCCATGTCGAGCTGGGTGAACTCGGGCTGGCGGTCGGCGCGGAAGTCCTCGTCGCGGTAGCAGCGGGCGATCTGGTAGTAACACTCGACGCCGGAGACCATCAGCAGCTGCTTGAGCAGCTGCGGGGACTGCGGCAACGCGTACCAGGAGCCGGGCACCAGACGGGCGGGCACGAGGAAGTCGCGGGCGCCCTCGGGCGTGGACTTGATCATCGTCGGGGTCTCGACCTCGGTGAAGCCCATCTCGTCGAGGGCCTGGCGGGCGGCCTTGGCCATGTCGGAGCGCAGCTTGATGTTGCGCTGCATGGACGGACGGCGCAGATCCAGATAGCGGTACTTCAGGCGCACGTCCTCGCCCGGCAGCTTGTTCTCGGATTCGTTCTCGAGTGCGGTGGAGACCTGGAACGGCAGCGCGTCGGACTTGGCGAGGATCTCGATGGACCGGGCCACCACCTCGACCTTGCCGGTGGCCAGATGCTCGTTCTCGTTGCCTTCCGGGCGCAGGCGCACGGCGCCGATCACGCGGACCACGAACTCGCTCCTGAGCGGTCGGGCCATCTCCTCGTCGTTGATGACCACCTGAACCAGGCCCGAGCTATCGCGCAGGTCCACAAAGGCCACACCGCCGTGATCGCGACGACGGTCGACCCAACCGGCGAGCGTCACCTGCTCGCCGACCAGCGCTTCAGTGACTTCGGTGGCGTGATGTGTTCTGTAAGCCGTCTGGCTCATGCTGCTTCCACTCCTTGAATCTCCACGGTTTGCCGGGCAACCAGCGTATCCGGCTCCCACGACTTGGCATCGGCCGGTTCCTGGTCGCCAGTCACGATGTTCTTGACCTCGTCCACGGCTTCCGGATCGCTCCGGTCCGCGGGGAACCACACGTACGGAATGCCAAGCTTGTCGGCGTACTTGATCTGCTTGCCGAGCTTGGCCGCGGTGGGGGCCACGTCAGTGGCGATGCCGCGGGCGCGCAACCGGTTGGCGATCTCGTTCGACGCGGCGCGGTCCTCCTCGTTCCACACGGCCACCAGCACGGCCGCCGGGGAGATGCGGGAGGCCTTGGCACCGGCCGTGTGCAGCATGTAGGAGACCAGACGGGACAGACCGATCGACAGGCCGACGCCCGGGTACTTGCGGTTGCCCTGGGAGGCCAGGTTGTCATAGCGGCCGCCCGAGCAGATCGAGCCGAGCGATGCCGCGCCGTCAAGGAAGGTCTCGTATACGGAACCGGTGTAGTAGTCCAGTCCGCGGGCGATCTTCAGGTCCGCGATCACCGAGCCGGGGCGGATACGGGCCGCCTCGTCCACGATCATGGCCAGGGTGTCGAGCCCCTGGCGGGCCAGCACGTAGGCATCGGAGTCGGTGGCGATGCCGTGCGCGGCGCACAGGGCATCGAAGCGTTCGGCCAGTTCCGCGCCGTTCGCGGCGGTCAGGTTGGCCAGCTCCAGGCAGGCCGCGGCCTGCGCCTCGCTGGCGCCGCACTCGCCGATGAGCAGCTTGGCCACCTCGTCGGCGCCGATCTTGTCGAGCTTGTCGATCTCGCGCAGCACGCCTTCAATGTCGTTCAAGCCCAGACCACGGTAGAAGCCCTCGGACAGCTTGCGGTTGTTCGCGTGCACGGTGGCCTTCGGCAGACCGAACTCGCGCAGGGCCTCCAGCGCGGAGACCATCACCAGCGGCAACTCCACCTCGTAATGGTCGGGCAGTTCCCCATTGCCGATCACATCGATGTCGGCCTGCACGAATTCACGGAAACGGCCCTCCTGGGGGCGTTCGCCGCGCCAGACCTTCTGGATCTGCCACCGCTTGAAGGGGAAGGCCAGATCGTTGGCATGCTCGACCACATACCGGCTCAGCGGCACGGTCAGATCGAAGTGCAGGCCCAACCGGTCCTCCACCGGGGTGTCGTTCTCCTGACCGACCTCCTGCAGACGGCTCAGCAGGTAGATCTCTTTGCTGGTCTCGCCTTTCTTGAGCAGGCTGGAGCCCGGTTCCACCGCGCGTGTCTCGATGCCGATGAACCCATTGAGCTCGAAAACCTTACGGAGCGTGTCGATGACACGCTGCTCCACAACACGTTCAGAGGGGAGCCACTCTGGAAATCCTGATAGTGATGCACCTTTAGCCACGGTTCCCTATAATACATAGAGGTTGGTGAAAATAACCGGTCGTGGCCGGCTGTTTTCCCGCCCCTCACTTACGACAAGCCTAAGGAGCTGGCCATGGCCGACGAGAATGTCACCACACCCGAGAACACCACCGAAATCACCGAGCAGGCAACGGCGCCCGCTCCCGAGGAGACCGTCGTCGTCGAGGAAACGACCGTCGTCGAGGAAACGGTGGCCGAGGCCCCCACGCCGGCGCCGACCCCGGCCGCGATGCCGAAGCCGCATGCCCCCTCCCCCGCGGCGTTCGCGAAGAAGACGCCGCAGCAGCATGCGCCCAAGCGGTCGACCGTCACCTATTCCCAGGCCGACGTGACGGCGGCCGAGGCGTTCGGCCGCGTGGACGACAACGGCACCGTGTTCGTGCGCGAAGGCGAGAGCGAACGCGAGGTCGGCCAGTTCCCGGACGCCTCCAAGGAGGAGGCGCTGGCGCTGTACGCACGCCGGTATCTGGATCTGAAGGCTAAGCTGGACCTGTTCGCCAACCGTCTGAAGTCCGCCAACGTCAAGAACCGTGAGATCGACGACACGCTCAAGACCTTGGCCGAGGAGACCGCCGAACCGGCCGTGGTGGGCGACATCGCCGCCATCAAGGCGCAGTTCGAGCAGCTGAAGGCCGAGGCCGCCGCCAAGAAGACCGCCATCGCCGAGGCCCGCAAGGCCGCGATGGACAAGGCCGTGGCCGAGCGCACCGCGATCGTCGAGAAGGCCGAGGCGCTGGCCGCCTCGCTGGGCGACAACACGAACTGGCGTTCGACCGCGGACAAGTTCCGCAATCTCTTCGAGCAGTGGCAGGAGCATCAGCGCACCACTATCCGCATCGATAAGGCGGATGCTGACGCACTGTGGAAGCGCTTCTCCCAGGCCCGCACCACGTTCAACCAGGCTCGCCGCAAGTGGGCGCAGGCCCGCGACAACGAGCGCAACCACGCCCGTGAGGCCAAGGAGGCGATCATCGCCGAGGCCAACGAGATCAAGGATTCGACCGCCTGGGGCGAGACCTCCCGCAAGTTCAACGAGCTGATGGATCGTTGGAAGCAGGCCGGCCGCGCTGGCCGCAACGAGGACGACGCCCTGTGGGCGCGCTTCCGCGAGGCCGCCGACACGTTCTTCAACGCGCGTCAGGCCGATCGCGACCAGACCAACTCGGCCGAGAAGGAGAACCTGTCCAGGAAGGAGGAGCTCCTCAAGCAGGCCGAGGCGCTGGTGCCGGTGGCCGACGAGGCCGCCGCCAAGAAGGCACGTCAGGCGCTGGCCGCCATCCAGGAGGAATGGGATCAGATCGGCTATGTGCCGCGTGAGGCGATGCACCGCATCGAGTCCCGCCTGGATGCCGTCGACCGTCAGATCAAGGCCGTGGAGGATGCCGCCTGGAAGCAGACCGATCCGGAGGCCGACGCCCGCAAGTCCAGCTTCGAGGTGCAGCTGACCGCTCAGCTCGCCGAGCTGGATGAGAAGATCGCCGCCGAGACCGATCCGAAGAAGAAGGCCGCCCTGGAGGCCGAGAAGGCCACCAAGGAGCAGTGGCTCAACGCGATTCGCTAAGCCCCGTTCCAACCGGTTTTCACTGGTGCACCCCCTCTTAGGGGGGCGCACCTTTTTCATATCCCGTGTCGGTTCTCCGGTGCTCGGCCACCACAACCGTAGCCTCGTTCGCTGATGGTATGAGGTGGCCCGGTCGCCATGGCAGAATCCATGACGCCCGGGCCACCTCCATCACCTATATCGTGTGCACGACACCGTCCGGCGTCATTCCGTGGGCTGCTCCGATTCCGCAGTGTCCTCGGCAGCGGACGCGGCACCAACGAGTTCGGGTTCCTCGAAACGCTCGCCGCGGAACGTGAACTCGCCGAGGATGCCTTCACCCTCCGCATCCACGACCACGCGCTGGCCGTCTTCGAGCTCGCCGAGCAGGATCTTCTCCGAGATGGCGTCCTCGATGTCGCGCTGGATGACACGGCGCAGCGGACGGGCGCCCAGCAGCGGGTCGAAGCCCTTCTGCGCAAGCAGGTCCTTGGCGGCGTCGGTCAGTTCGAGCGACATGTGGCGGTCGAACAGGCGGTCGTTGAGCTTGTTCACATCCAGGTCCACGATCTGGCGCACCTGCGGTTCGGTGAGCTGACGGAACACGATGATGTCGTCCAGACGGTTGAGGAACTCGGGACGGAACTGCTGCTTGAGCTCCGTGCTCACCTGATCCTTCATCCGCTGGTAGCTCGACTCGGTGTTCGACCCCAGGCTGAAGCCGGTATTGGCCGACTTGGCGATGTTGCTCGACCCCAAGTTCGTGGTCAGGATGATGATCGTGTTCTTGAAATCCACCTTGCGGCCCTGGCCGTCGGTCAGGTGACCGTCATCCAGCACCTGCAGCAGCGTGTTGAAGATGTCCGGATGGGCCTTCTCGATCTCATCGAACAGCACCACGGAGAACGGCTTGCGGCGCACCTTCTCGGTGAGCTCGCCACCCTCCTCGTAGCCGACGTATCCCGGGGGCGCGCCGAACAGACGCGAGGCCGCGTACTTCTCGGAGAACTCCGACATATCCACGCGGATCAGCGCGTCCTCATCGTCGAACAGGAACTCGGCCAGCGCCTTGGCCAGCTCGGTCTTGCCCACGCCGGTCGGACCGGCGAAGATGAACGAACCGGACGGACGCTTGGGATCCTTGAGCCCTACACGGGTGCGGCGAATCGAACGCGACAGCGCAGAGACGGCCTCGTCCTGGCCGATGATGCGCTTGTGCAGCTCGCTCTCCATGCCCAGCAGCTTCTTGGACTCGGCCTGGGTGAGCTTGAACACCGGAATGCCGGTGGACTGGGAGATCACCTGCGCGATGACATCCTCATCCACCACCATCTTGACGTCGGATTCGCCCTCACGCCATGCCTGCTCCTTCTGCTTGCGCTCCTGCTCCAGCTTCTCCTGGCTGTCACGCAGCTCGGCGGCCTTCTCGAAGTCCTGATCCTTGATGGCCTTGTCCTTGTCGGCGGAGATCCGCGCGATCTTGGCATCGAGCTCCTTGAGCTCCGGCGGCGCGGTCAGACGCTTGATGCGCAGGCGCGCACCGGCCTCGTCGATCAGGTCGATCGCCTTGTCCGGCAGGTTACGGTCCTGGATGTACCGGGCCGAAAGCTCCGCCGCGGTCTGCAGAGCGGCATCGGTGATCGTCACATGATGATGGTTCTCATAGCGCTCACGCAGGCCCTTCAAGATCTCGATCGTTTCCGCGATGGTCGGCTCGGATACCTGAATCGGCTGGAACCGGCGTTCCAGCGCCGCATCCTTCTCGATGTACTTGCGGTACTCGTCGGTGGTGGTGGCTCCGATGGTCTGCAGCTCGCCACGCGCCAGCATCGGCTTCAGCATATCCGAGGCGCCCAGCGCGCCGTCGGCCGAACCGGCGCCGACGATCGTATGGATCTCATCGATGAACAGCACGATATCGCCACGGGTCTTGATCTCCTTGAGCACCTTCTTCAGACGCTCCTCGAAATCGCCGCGGTACCGCGAACCGGCCACCATGGACCCCAGATCCAGCGAGTAGACCTGCTTGCCCTTCAGCGTCTCCGGCACGTCGCCGGCCTGGATCTTCTGGGCCAAGCCCTCCACGACGGCGGTCTTGCCGACGCCCGGTTCTCCGATCAGCACCGGGTTGTTCTTCGTACGGCGGGACAGCACCACCATCACGCGTTCGATCTCGTTGGTGCGGCCGATGACCGGGTCCAGCTTGCCTTCGGCGGCCTCGGCCGTCAGGTTGCGGCCGAACTGGTCCAGGATCGCCGAACCGCTCTGGTTGCGCTTGTCGGCCACGCCACCGGCGTTCGCCAGATCGCCCTTGCCCTTCTCGCCGCCGGAGTTGCCGCGGATCAGGTCGATGGTCGTGCTGCGCAGCTCGCCCAGGTCCACATCCATCTTGATGAGCACCTGGGTGCCCACGCCCTCGCCCTCGCGGATCAGGCCGAGCAGGATATGCTCGGTGCCGATATAGCTGTGGCCGAGCTGCAGGGCCTCCCTCAGGCTCAGCTCCAGCACCTGCTTGGCGTGCGGGGTGAAGGGGATGTGACCGTTGGGGGCCGCGGTCCCCTTGCCGATCATCTCCTCGACCTGCTTGCGGGTGTCGTCCAAGGACACGCCCTTGGCGGTCAACGCCTTGGCCGCAATGCCCTCGCCTTCGCGAATCAGACCCAGCAGCAGGTGTTCGGTGCCGATGTAGTTGTGCTGGAGGGCACGAGCCTCCTCCTGCGCCAACACGATCACGCGCCGCGCACGGTCGGTAAACCGTTCGAACATGCTTGTCCTTCCAATTGTGATAGTCCACATCACTCTACCGATTCGCGGTGACGTTTATTTCCCGTTCCCCGCGAATTGCGCTGTGGACGCAAAACGTTGTCTCCTAGGCGTTCTGTGCAGTCGAATCGTCCGAATCCACGGAATCGTCCGATTCGGATTCCGGTTCCGGCTCCACCCGCACGGACGTGTCGGTCTGGCTTCCGGACTCCTCGGCGGCATCCCGCGCGTCGGCGGATTCGGTCTCGGACTGTTCCGCGTCGGATCCGTCGGGCTCGTCATCCACATGCTCCGTGGAGGGGACGACGTCGCCGCTCAGATCGATCGTCTCCTCGACCTGCGGCTGTTCCGCAGTCACCCCGGTCTCCTCCGTCTCGTCGATGTCATCCTCGGCGGTCACGTTCGCATCGATGTCCTCGTCGGTGGCCTCGTCCTCGTCGCGGTCGTTGATCCGCTCGATGAGTTCGACCTCGGGGTTTTCCTCGCGCGGGGCGTGGGCGATGATGTCGATGTGCAGGTCGTCGAATGCCGGCTTGGACTGCACCCACAGATGCGTCGGCTCCGGCGGTTCGATCTCCGAGTGCTCGCCGCACCCGTGGTCCAGCGACACCACGCGGCCGTCATCCGGGCTCCACTTATTCGCGCACACGCCGAACAACAGGTTCAGCTCGCCCTTCAGCGGCACGAAGAACCCGCAGGTGGCGCAGGCATGCCCGCCCGCCGTCTTGGTGGACAGCGACTTGGGGCCACGGGGCCCCTCGTACCAGCGCTTGGCGGTCTGGGAGCGCCCCAGGGGACTCATCACATGCCTGCGGGACAGGTCGAACTCCTCCACGGCATCATCCACGTCGGATTGCGCGGTCGCCGCAGCCTCAGAATCGCTCCCTTCCCCGGACTCGGCATCGGGGGGCGTCGGCACGTCCTCGGACGAAGCCACTTCATCGCTCGCCAGCACGGCTGCCGCGTTATCGGCACCATCCTCCGTCTGCGGCCGCTCATCGACCGGTTCGGTGCGGCGGAATCCCTCCTCCAGCCGCGGATCATCCGGATCGGTGCCAATCGAGTCGGTCACCGACAGATCGGTCGGTTCCAGACGATCCTTCCACGGCACCCATTCCGGCGGACGCAACGCCTGATCGGTGGGCACCAGCGACGATTCGTTCACCGTCCAACGGTCGAGCTCCTCATCGTGGAAAAGCGTCACCGACCACTGCCATCCCTCATACCCACGGTATTCGGTGGCGAACCGGAAGTCGGTCACGCCATCGCCCATGTCGATGGCTTCCACGAACGCGCCGACCTGATCCGGGTCATCGGCCATCGCTCGGGCCACGCTACGGGCGATCGTCTGTGGGTCCAGCATCATATCGGGCATGTCCGCTCTCAGTCCTCCACGTCGAAGTTGTCGGCTACCGCGCGCAGCAACGTCGCCAGCTTCTTGCTTTCGGCGGCGGACGGGTAATGGTGGCGGCGCAGACCGTTGCCGGCCGCGTCCAGCAGCTTGATCAGGTCCTCCACGATGGCCGCCATGTCATCGGGCTTCGGGCGGGTGGCCTTGACCAGGGACGGCGCGGAGGCGATCAGATGCACGTTCATGGCCTGCGGCCCCCTGCGGCCGTCAACCACCGAATACTCGACCTTGGCGCCCTTGCGCAGCGTGGTCACGCCCTTGGGCAGCGCCGACGCCGACATGAAGACGTCATCGCCCTCCTCGTTGATGATGAAGCCATATCCCTTATTCGCATCGAACCACCGCACACGTCCGCTCGGCATCTCACACCTCGTCTCTGCTCTATACCTCTGGCACGGGCCCTCTGCCCGTGCCATCAAACCGACCTCTTATTCTACCTCACGCCATACCTATGCGGCCTATGGCGTAACGGCCCGCACTACGGCTTGCGTTCGACACCTCGCCTGTCCGGCTTATCCGGTTTGGAGGGTTTTGCGGATTTGGCGGATTTCGGAGCGAACAGCGATTTACCGGACTTCTGCTGCTTGGCGCCCTTGGCCGGTTTGCCGCCCGGCGCGCTCATGACGGGGATCTCGACCGGAGCAATCGGCAGCACCACAACAATGGTCAGGCCGCCGCCGTCGGTCTGGCAGGCGCAGATGAACCCGTGGTGCGCCTTGACCACCGATTCCACGATCGCCATGCCCAGTCCGGTGCCGCCCTTCTGCCGGGCGCGCGAGGGATCGGCCGTGTAGAACCGCTCGAAGATGCGCGCCCGCGATTCGGCGGGCACGCCCGGTCCGTGGTCGCTGAAGCGCACGACGGCGTACCGCATGCCCACGTGTACGGATTGCCCGACCTCGACGGCGTCCAGGAAATGCCGCAGCGACTGCTCCGTAGCCGGCATGCGGCCGAGCGAATCGCCGCCGATGGAGGCGATGACCTCCCCCATCGACACCTCCACCGGCGAGTCGGCCGGGGTGTACCGATGGATGTTGCCGACGATGTTCGTCACGACCTGACGCAGGCGCGATGCATCCCCATGCAGGGTGATCGCGGGCAGATCCTTGAGTTCGAACATCAGACGCGACGGTTCGTCCCCCTGACGCGGCATGAATCCCACCGCACCGCAGGTGATGCCGCGTTCCGGATCCAGCGCGTGCAGGTCATCGGCAGCGTCCTTGACGATTGCGGTCAGGTTCACCTGCTGCGTGATATCGATGCCACGGCCTTCATCCAGCCTGGCCAATGACAGCAGATCCTCCACCAGCACGGTCATGCGGGAGCTCGACGCCTCGATATGCGCGATGGATTCGTCGGCGCGTTCCAGGGCGCCGGGCATGTCGCGCTGCATCTTGTACAGTTCGGCGTACCCGTGGATGGCGGCCAACGGCGTGCGCAGCTCATGGCTGGCGTCGGAGACGAACCGTTTCATCTTGTCGGTGGTCTGCTGCTGTTCATGGAAACTTCGTTCGATCCGCGCCAGCATGGCGTTCAATGATGCCGACAGCGAGCCGATCTCCGTGTTCTCCGGCATGGCCGGGATGCGCTGCTTCAGATCGCCCGCGGCGATTTTGGCGGCGGTCTTCTCGATGCGCTTGAGCGGGGCGAGCGTGCCCTGCACCACCAGCATGCCGAGCACGCCGCCGAGCAGGACGACCGCCGTGCCGACCATGATGCAGTACCGTGTCAGGCTGGATATGGTGTCGATGGAATCGCCCAGCGGCAGTCCGATGAAGACGATATTGACGAAGTTGTCGTTCTGCATGACGCGCATCGCCACCACGCGCCAGGGGGCACGAGCCGTCGACAGCGTGGAACGGCTGGGGATCTCCCCGCTCAGGTGGACGATGGCCGAGGTGGTGAACGGTTCGCCGAACACCACGTCGCCCATGGTGCCGCTGGCCGGCAGGATCGGCTCCGATACCACGCCTTCGGCGATGGTCGGCTTCAGCGGCGTGGTCAGGATGTTGGCGTCGGTGTCCCTGATCTGCAGGAAATAGCTCGTCATGCCGGACGAATTCGTATCGCTGTCACGCAACGAGTTGATGTTCTGGAACACTAGGTTGGCCTGCTGGACGATCTGGGCGTCCACCTTCTCCAGCAGGTAGTTGCTCACCAGCTGGCGGATCGAGAACGAGATACCGGCCACGCCGATGGTCAGCAGCACCAGCAGGGTGGTGACCAGCTTGGTGCTCAATGAGATGGCGTTCCACCGCTCCCTGATGATCCGCCTGATCGCGGACTCCTTGCCCGGGGTCTTGGAAGGTTTGCCGCTCCCCGGCACGGTCGGCGGCACGGAGGTGTCCGCCCCGGTGCCGTGGGCCGCAGTGCCTTCCTTGACCATCAGGCCCCCTGAGCGGTCTTGGGCGCGCGGATCATATAGCCGATGCCGCGCTTGGTCTCGATCAGCGGCGCGACCTTATGCTGTTCGCCGTTCTCGTCGGTGACCATGATGCCGTCGACCTTCTTGCGCAGATAGGAGATGTAGGACTCCACGATGGCGGCGTCCCCGCCCCAGTCGTACTGCCAGACGTGGTCGAGGATCTGCGCCTTGGACAGCACGCGGCCCTCGTTGTCCATCAGGTAGCGCAGCAGCTTGTATTCGGTCGGGCTCAGGTCGATCGACTGGCCGGCGCGGGAGACGTCGTGCGAATCCTCGTTGATCTCCAGATCGCCGACGCGGATGATTGGGTCGTCCTCCACCTGCTCGCGGGTACGCCGCAGGATGGCACGGATGCGAGCCACGACCTCCTCCAGGCTGAACGGCTTGGTCACATAATCGTCCCCGCCCACGGTCAGGCCCATCACCTTGTCCTGGGTATCATCCCGAGCGGTCAGGAACAACACCGGGGCGTCGATGCCCTCCTGGCGGATGCGACGGGTGACGGTGAATCCGTCGATATCCGGCAGCATGACATCCAACACGATCAGATCCGGCTGGGCCTTTTCGATGACCTCGATGGCCTCGGACCCGGAAGCGGCGGTCTGCACCTCAAATCCGGCGAAATGCAGCGACGCCACCAGCAATTCCCGGATGGACGGCTCATCATCCACAACAACAATCGATGCTTCAATGGTTTTGCTCATGCTTCCAGCTTCATCCCTTTGACTGACGTTTTCCTGAATGTTCGCTGTAGGTTGAGGTCAGGCGCTGTGACGGCCACGCGGTTTCCTGCGCAACGGCCAGCGGGATTTCCGAGAAGCCGGCTCGGGTTCCTCGGCGGGCTCCGATTCGTCGGGTTCCGTCATCTCCTCAGTCGGTTCTGCTTCCTCCTCGGACAGTCCCGTGTCCTCGGCAACGGTTTCGGTCGTCTCCGCGGGTTCCGTCTCGTCGGACGGCTGCCGCCGACGGCGGCGCCGAACCAGCATGACGACCACGACGATCGCCAGAATCACCACCACGCCACCGAGCGCCGCCGCACCGATCACGATGACCGACGGCGAGGTGGCGGTGCGGTACACCACATTGATCTGTTCGATCATGTCCAGCGCCGAAGCGGACCAGTCGGGGGTGTCGTTCTCCACCAGCGGATCGAGTGCGGCCTGGGAGAGTTCATCCACCGTGCTCTGACGATGCAGCCATTCATCGGAGTTGGCCGACACCGCAACCACCAGGTTGCCGTCGTGCGAGGCCACGGCCAGCAGCACGGTATTGGGTTCCGGGTCGGTGGATTCCAGCACATCGCTGGCCCATTGATCGACCTGTCCCTCCCCTGCGCTGAACGACGACAGGTACAGCAGACGGACCGATACGCCCGTCTGTTCATACAACTGGTCGATGGCATCGGTCACCTCGGTCACGTTGGATCCCAGCAGGTTCTCCGTATCCGTGATGGAGCTGGTGAGCGCGCCGCCATCCAGGTCCGGATCCGTGTCCTCCCCGGTCTCGTCCGCAAGGCCGACGGGAGTTATCCACATGATCAGCGCAAGTGTCGCAGCAAGTGCGGAAACCAGCCATTTGCAAGGATTGGACACCGCAGCGGACAGCCTGCGCGCCGTCAACCGTTCGACCACAATACCCGTTTTCCCATCCGCGTTATTCGATTCCGACATACCCTCCACCATAGCGGTCGGCTGAGTCAATGTCGTCCGCCCACGGCAGCCAGCAACCCCGAATACGGAAAGGAACATCATGGCACAGTATCAAGTGGATCCGGAACGAATCCAATCCTCCAGCGCGGCGGTCTCGGCATCGATCGCCTCGATCAGGGAGGCCACCGGAGGCATGGTCGCCAATCTCAACGCGCTGCAGGACGCCTGGCGCGGTACGGCGGCCACCCAGTTCGCATCGGTGTTCACCCAATGGCATGCGGCGCAGCAACAGATGGAGGCCTCGCTGGAATCCATCCAGAACGCACTAACCCAGGCCTCCATGGTCTATGCCGATGCGGAGATGCAGGCCTCCCGGCTGTTCGCGGCCGGATGATGGGCGGCGCCCGCCCCGGAACGCGCATCCGAGGACGCACATAACGCAGAAGGGAGACACCCGTTACGGGGTGTCTCCCTTCCGTTACGCTATGCGTATCCGCTGCCCCTTACCGGGGCGGCCGGATCAGTAGCCCATGTCGGCGTTGGCCGGAGCGGCTGCCGGCGGTTCCGGCTTGTTGGCCACCACGGCTTCGGTGGTCAGGAACAGACCGGCGATGGAGGCGGCGTTCTGCAGAGCGGAACGGGTCACCTTGACCGGGTCGGTCACGCCGGCGGCCAGCAGATCCTCGTAGGTGTCGGTGGCGGCGTTGAAGCCCTGGCCCTCCGGCAGCTCACGGACCTTGTTGAAGACCACGTCACCGGAGACGCCGGAGTTCTCGGCGATCTGCTTGATCGGGGCCTCGATGGCGCGGAACACGATGGCGGCGCCGGTGGCCTCCTCGCCGGACAGCGAGGTGATGGCCTCGTCGGTCTCGGCCTTCTTGGCGGCCTGGACCAGGGCCACGCCACCGCCGGGCAGCAGGCCTTCCTCGATGGCGGCCTTGGCGTTGCGCACCGCGTCCTCGATGCGGTGCTTGCGCTCCTTGGCCTCCACCTCGGTGGCGGCGCCGACCTTGATGACGGCCACGCCACCGGCCAGCTTGGCCAGGCGCTCCTGCAGCTTCTCACGGTCGTAGTCGGAGTCGGTGTTCTCGATCTCGGCGCGGATCTGGGCCACGCGGGCGGCCACATCCTCGGCGGAGCCGGCACCGGAGACGATGGTGGTCTCGTCCTTGGAGACGATGACCTTCTTGGCGGAGCCGAGCACGGACAGGTCCACGGAGTCGAGCTTCAGGCCCAGCTCGTCGGACACCACCTGGGCGCCGGTCAGGATGGCCATATCCTGCAGCATGGCCTTGCGGCGATCGCCGAAGCCCGGGGCCTTGACGGCGCAGGAGTTGAAGGTGCCGCGGATCTTGTTCAGGATCAGGGTCGGCAGCGCCTCGCCGTCAACGTCCTCGGCGATGATCAGCAGCGGCTTGCCGGTCTTCATCACGAGCTCGGCGATGTGCACCACGTCCTGCTGGCTGGAGACCTTGCCGGAGGTCAGGAGGATGTACGGATCCTCGAGCACGGCGGTCTGGTCCTCGGCGTTGGTGACGAAGTACGGGGCGATGTAGCCCTTGTCGAAGCGCATGCCCTCGGTGAACTCGAGGTCCAGGCCGAAGCGGTTGTTGTCCTCGACGGTCACGACGCCGTCCTGGCCAACCTTGTCCAGGGCCTCGGCGATCTTCTCGCCGACTTCCGGATCGGCGGCGGAGATGGTGGCGGTCGCGGCGATCTGGTCCTTGGTCTCCACGTCCTTGGCGGCGGCGATGAGCTCCTTGACGATGACGTCGGTGGCCTTCTCGATGCCGCGGCGCAGCGCGATCGGGTTCGAACCGGCGACCACGTTCTTCAGACCCTCATGCACGAGGGACTGGGCCAGCACGGTGGCGGTGGTGGTGCCGTCGCCCGCGACGTCGTCGGTCTTCTTGGCGACTTCCTTGACCAGCTCGGCGCCGATGCGCTCGTACGGATCCTCGAGCTCGATCTCCTTGGCGATGGACACGCCATCGTTGGTGATGGTCGGGGCGCCGTAGGTCTTGTCGAGCACGACGTTGCGGCCCTTCGGGCCCAGCGTGACCTTGACGGTGTCCGCGAGCTTGTCGAGACCCGCGAGCATGCCCTGGCGGGCTTCCTCGTTGTATGCGATGATCTTTGCCATTGTTCCTCCACATATGGCTACACGGTACTGTTCCCACTCGTGAAACCGCGGAGGACATCCAGCCGTCAGCTGCCGGTTATCACTCTTGGCCTCCGAGTGCTAATTGGGACATTAGCACTCTCGGGGCCCGAGTGCCAACCTCGCCACGGCGATTGCGCTGTTGGCATGAAAAGATCACTGTGCGGCGATGTACACCACCATAATCGGATCGGCGATGCCGGTGGCCTGCTCCACCGTAGCGATGCCCAGGGTGTCGGCGATGTTCTGCGCGGTGGCCAGATCGGTTTCGTTCTGGTACCACACCACGTTCACGGACGGCAACGCGCCGCCGGAGGGATTGGCCGCGATGACGCTCGTGTACCCCACCGACTGCAGGACGCCCGACTGCTGGGCGGCGTACCCGTTGACGCCGGTGGCATTGATGACACGCACGGACGTGTTGTAGTTCACGGTCTGTTCGGGCTGGGTCTCGGGCTCGGTCTGCGGCTCCTGCGTGGCCGCGTCATCCGACTGCGCATCGCCCTCGCCGACGTCCTGCCCCTCATTCTCGCCCTGATTGGCGGCGTCGTCCTGATCGTCCGCATCAGCCTGCGCGTCATCGCCATCATCCGCGGCGGCATCATCCTGGCCGCCCTTACTGTCCTGCGCGGTCTGCGCGGACTGCTGCGCCCACGGCCAAGGCACCTTGTTCAGCTCTCCCGAGGCGATACCCCATGCCAGCAATCCGGCGAGCGCCGCCACCACGATCACCATCAGGAACGGCGCCACACGCACCGCCAGCGACCGGCGGCCGCGGTGCACCCCCACAGGTCCGCTCGGCGGGTTGTCAAAGGCGTCGGTCGGATACGATCCGTAGGTTTCCTTCTCAGTGTGCGCCATCAGAGTTCCCTTTCATCCGCATTCCAAGCACGAGTGTAGCCGTCGCCATCGCCAGAGCGTGGCAATGGCCGGCAGCATGTGCCGGATGTGCACAGGATCATCGTATGGGCCTCCTACAGTGGGATCCATGAGTACCGCACATGTCAAGCCGCTATCCGAACTGATCGACCCGGGTTGGGCCGCCGCGCTGGCGGATGTGGAGCCTGTGGTGCACGCCATGGGCGATTTCCTGCGCGCGGAGCTGGCGGCGGGCAGGCATTACCTGCCGGCCAGCCGCGATATCCTGCGCGCGTTCACGATTCCGTTCGACTCGATCAAGGTGCTGATCGTGGGACAGGATCCCTACCCGACGCCGGGGCATCCGGTGGGGTTGAGCTTCTGCGTGGCTCCCGACGTGCGGCCGCTGCCCAAAAGCCTGATCAACATCTACAAGGAGCTGGTCAGCGATCTGGGTGTGCCGGCTCCCGCCAACGGCGACCTGACCCCGTGGACCGAGCAGGGCGTCATGCTGCTCAACAGGTGTCTGACCGTGCAGGTCGGCCGTCCGAACAGCCATCAGGGCAAGGGCTGGGAGCAGGTCACCGACGCCGCCATTCGCGCGTTGAACGCACGCACGGATGAGCAGGGACGCCCCAAACCGCTGGTCGCCATCCTGTGGGGGCGCAACGCGCAGACGCTGGAACCGCTGCTGACCAACGCGTTCATCATCAAATCCCCCCATCCCAGTCCCCTGTCGGCGTCACGGGGGTTCTTCGGCTCCCGTCCGTTCTCCCGGACCAATCAGGCGTTGGCCTCCATGGGCGCGAAACCGGTAGATTGGGCGCTTCCCGCAGCCGACGTTCCCAACCAGCCGCTACAATAACTGACCTAAGCGAGTACAACCAGCCGATCGGAAGATATCATCATGCCGCTTTTCCCCATCCACCAATCCGTCCCGCAGCAACCGACGCCCCCCGCAACGCCACCCACCACAGGCCTGCTGGCCAAGGACGAGGTGGCGCGGGCCCGTCAGCTCGCCGACCTGCTGCGCGCACGGTTCGCCCAGACCCTGGTCGGCCAGGACAATCTGCGTGAATCGCTGATTGTCACGCTGGTGGCCGGCGGCCATATCCTCATCGAGTCGGTGCCGGGCCTGGCCAAGACCACGGCGGCGCAGACGCTGGCCACCGCGGTGTCCGGCACGTTCAAGCGCGTGCAGTGCACGCCGGACCTCATGCCTTCGGATCTGGTCGGCACGCAGGTCTTCGATTTCGCCTCCCAGCGCTTCGCCACGCAGATCGGCCCAATCCACGCGAACTTCGTGCTGCTCGACGAGATCAACCGTTCCAACGCCAAAACCCAGTCGGCGATGCTGGAGGCCATGGCGGAGGGCGCCACCACCATCGGCGGCGAGCGCATCGAACTGCCCAAACCGTTCATGGTCATCGCCACGCAGAACCCGATCGAGGAGGAGGGCACGTTCAACCTGCCCGAGGCCCAGATGGACCGTTTCATGATGAAGGCGGTCATGACCTACCCCTCCGCGGATGAGGAGCGCCGCATGCTGGCGTTGCTCACGCAGCGCGGTTCGGACGTGGTCGACGTCAACGCGCTGAGCCACGACGTGCTGTCCATCGCCGATGTGGAGTTCCTGCGCAAGTCGGCGCGACGCGTCCATGTCTCCGATGCGATCATGCGGTATGCGGTCGATCTGGCCGCCACCACGCGCGGCGCCGGTTCCCATCCGCTGCAGGGACTCGATTCGCTGGTCCGTCTGGGGGCCAGCCCCCGTGCCTCGATCGCGCTGATCCGCATCGGACAGGCGTACGCGCTGCTGTCCGGCCGCGACTATGTGGTGCCGGAGGATATCAAGGCCTTCGTGCACGAGGTGATGCGCCACCGCATCATGCTCACGTTCGAGGCGCTGGCCGACGGCGTCTCCACCGACCAGGTCATCGATTCGGTGGTCAAGGCGGTTCCCGTCCCATGATCCAAGGCGCCCGTTCCAACGATTCGATCCGCGCCAGGATCGAGGCGCTGGGCACTTCGCTGAGCCTGCCCACCGTGCGCAAGGCACTCGGGGTGCTGGAAGGCGAGCATGCCTCGCAACGCCGCGGCGGCGTGGACGAGCTGATGGATATCCGCGTCTACGAGCCGGGCGACGAGGCGCGCCATATCGATTGGCGCACCAGCGCCCGTGTGGGCCGCCCGATGGTGGTCCAGCGCGAACGGCCATCCACCAGCCGGGTCTGGCTGCTGCTCGACGTCGGCCGGGAGATGACCGGTTCCTGCCCGTCCGGCGAGCCCGCCTATGAGGTGGCGGCCAACGCGCTGCGCATGTTCGCCGCGCTGAGTCTGCGCCGCTCCGATGATGTGTCGCTGGTGTTCGGCGATGCCGCCAGCATCACCCGCGTGCCGTTCAACGGCGGATTCGCCCAGTTCGAGCGCACGCTCGACCAGGCGTTGCATCGCTCATGGGACCGGCCGCGCAACATCGATGCGCTGCTGGACTACGCCCGGCGCATACGGGACCGTCAGGCGCTGATCGTGCTGGCCACCGACGAGCACGCGTTGCGGCAGCGTCATCTGGAGGCGATTCGCCGTCTGGCGCAGACGCATCCGATGGTGTTCATCGATGTGGCCACGCTCAATCCGTTCGATTCGCGGACCGGGCGGAACTGTCCCGTGTATGACGGCACGTCGCGCCGCGCGGTGCCGGCGTTCCTGTCGAACGCGCGTTCCCGTGACGAGGTCGCCACCCATCGCGCCTATCTGGCGGCCGCGCTGAACCGCGAGCTGACCCGCTGCGGATCGCATATGATCCGTTCGGATTCCAGCGCCGCCATGTTCGAGGCCTTCGTCCGTCTGGTGTCCGTGACGTTGGCGCGGTCGGGCCGGAACCAGTTGCGTTCCGCCGCCATGCCGGAATTGCGGATCGGAGGTTGATATGACGTCATCCCTGAACACGGATGATCTGACCGTCATCCCCCAGCTCGATCTGACCGTGCCGCTGGTTGCGGCGCTGCTGGTATGTCTGGCGGTGATGATCGCCGCGATCGTACTGGCCGTGGTGTTGTCCCGTCCCAGGCGCAAGCCGCGTGTCTCGGCTGCGCGGGGCGTCCACGCCGCCGCAACCGGCAAGTCCGTCTGGCGCAACCGCATCAACGCCATCGTCGAGGATCACGACAACAACGTCATCGACCGCGAGGAGGCGTTCCTGCGTCTGGCCGCCGTCGCCCGCGACTACGCCTCCGCCGTCAGCGGCCGGGATATGAGCGCCCAGACGCTGTCCGATCTGCACCGCGGCGACCGGGACGCGCGCCACCGCGACGGACTGAACCTGTTGCGGCAGACCATCGAGGCCCTCTACCCCGCGGAGTTCGCCGACCCGCAGTTCAATAGCGCCGCTCGGCAGACCGATGTGAGGCAGGCCGCCGAATGGGTGTCGACGTTGGTGGAAAGGTGGCGGTAATGACATTGGCTTGGCTATGGCCTTGGGCCGCCGTGGCGCTGCTGGTGGCTGCGGTGGCGCTGGTAGTGGTGATCGTGACGGTTTCCGTCCGGCGGCACCGCCATGACGAGGGGCTTCGTGTGTTCAGCCTTGACGATGACCTGGAGACGGAGCACGCCTCGAAGCTGTTCCATCAGTGGCGGCTGCTCAACCGCGGCGCCGTGGCGCTGCTGACGGTCGCGCTGCTGTTGGCGGTCGCGCTGTCGGCCCGCCCCGCCCAGGTGGATGCGGACAGCGAGCGGGCAAGCAGCCGCGACATCGTGCTGTGCCTGGATGTCTCCGGCTCCGCGTTGCCGTATGACCGCCAGGTGATCGGCACCTACCGGGATCTGGTGCGCAGCTTCGAGGGCGAACGCATCGGGCTGAGCATCTTCAATTCCACGTCGCGCACGGTGTTCCCGCTCACCGATGACTACGAGCTGGTGACCGCCCAATTGGACGAGGCCGAGCGTCTGCTGCGCGGCGTGCAGTCGCAGGACGATATCGAGGCGATGAGCGACGAGGATTACCAGCGCATCTCCGACTGGCTGGACGGCACGCAGAACCGCACGAACGCCACGTCGCTGATCGGCGACGGCCTGGTCAGCTGCGCCGCCATGCTGCCGGGATTCGCCTACGGTTCGGCCCCTCAGACCGACGGTGAGCGCAACCGCGCCGCATCGATCGTGCTGGCCACCGATAACGTGGTGTCCGGCGATCCCACATACACGCTTGGCGAGGCGTTGGACCTGACGGCCGCGGTCGGCATCGGCGTGGACGGCCTGTATTCCGGCCCGCGGGAAAGCGAGGACGGCGCCGAATCCTCGGATATGCGCACGTTGGTGGAATCGCACGGGGGCGTGTTCCTGACCCAGTCGAGCGGCGATTCGATCGACGACCTGGTCCGCAGGATCGATGAGCGCCGGAGCGACGAGCAGGATGAACAGACGCGCTCGGCGCTGGTGGATGCGCCCGGCTGGTGGACGTTGGCTCTGGCCATCGCCACGGGCGCATGGCTGGTGGTGTCTTGGAGGTTGCGGCGATGAATGCACTGACGTTCTCCCCCGCGCTGGGTTGGCCGGTCGGCGGCGCGTTCGCCGCGGTTATGGCGGTGTTGGCCGTGCTGGAGGTGGCGCTGTATGTCCGGCGCCGTGGTTCGAGTGACGAAACGTTGACGGCCTGCATCCGACGGACGGTGATAGCGCTGCTGGTGGGGGTGATGGCGCTGACGCCGAGTGTGGTGACGCCGACCACCAGTCGGGCGGTGAACGCCACCGATGTGGTGATTGCGGTGGACGTCACCGGTTCGATGGCCGTCGCTGACGCCCGGTACGGTTCCGATGAGCCGGTCAGCCGGATGGACGCCGCCAAGCAGGCGGTGCACGGACTGACCGCGATGTATCCCGACGCCAGTTTTGCGGCCGTGCGCTTCGGCGCTTCGGGCACGTTGGATGTGCCGCTGACGCCGGACAGCATCGCCATCGGCAACTGGGCCGATACGCTGGCCGTGGAGGCCACATCGGTGTCGTCGGGTTCGAATCTCGACGCACCGCTCGACCAACTGCTGCTGACGTTGAGGGACATCCGCGAGCAGCATCCGGACGACGCGCTGCTGCTGTACATGATCACCGATGGCGAACAGACCTCGAACCGCACACGCCGCACGTTCTCCACGCTGCGTCGGTATCTTGACGATGCGTTCGTCATCGGCGTGGGGTCCGCCGAGGGCGGGAACATCCCGGTTGTCGCCGATGGCGTGGGCGATTCGCCGGACGGCGAGTGGGTAATCGATCCGGACACCGGGCAGCCCGGGGTATCCGTGATGGATACGGGCAATCTGGAGGAGCTGGCCGACGAGATGAGCGGTACGGCGCTGCTGATGGACGCCACGCGCACCATCGACTCCGGTGCCTCCGAGGAGGCCTCCCACCGTTGGAGGGTGACCGAAACCGCCAAGGAACGTACGCGACTGACGCCGTTGGTCTGGCCGCTGGCCATGGTGCTGGTGCCGCTGCTGGTCTGGGAGCTCGGCGCGTGGCTGGCCCTGTCGAGGAGGCTGATATGAGTCCGAAGTCCGGAAACGCCCGCGCCCCGCTTGCCGTCCGTGTGGCGATGGTGGTGATTGCCGTGGTCATGGCTGCCGCCACCGCATGGGCCGCCATCAACCTGTACGCGGCGGTGTCCTGCAACGATGCCGCCCGAACGCTGGAACAGAACGTGTCCGATGCCTCGCAGGACGCCGCGGATCTGGAGATGCTGCGCATCCGGCAGCAACAGGTCGATGACCAATTAGATGACATGCAACTGTTCTCCGCGCTGCTGTTGCCGCAGATCCGGCATGCCGTGGAGGGCAACCTGAACACCTCCCGGCAGTTGACGCAGCGTACTCAGGAGGAGATCGACCGGCAGCAACAGGGCGGTACGGACGATCAGCAGGCCGACCAGCCGATTGACGGTCAGGATGCCGAGGAACTGCTGTCCGGCGGCGGTCTGACCGAGGAGCAGCGCCAACGCATCGAGGAACTGCTGCAGTCCAACCAGTCGTCGACCCCGTCCGAGTCCACGGAAACCTCCGAGGCGGAGGATTCGGACGCCACCGGCGACGGCAACGAGCAGACCGAGGTCAAACCCTGGTGACGGTGACGGTGATGCTCGCCGCACAAGCGCCGCTCCGGGACGACACGCCCGAATGTGGATAACCGGGCATCGTTCGACCACATTGCTTCCCCGCGCTGGACTGTCCGCATCTCCGGCGCGTTCAATGGGGATATGAACACCACCACATTGCTCAGTACCCCGGTGCCTGCGGATGGCCTGCCGGCCTCGCCATCGCTTCATGCCCTGGCCCCGGCCGATGCCTCGCCGTTGGGTGCCCTGCCGATGTCATCGATCGCCCCGTTCGCCGCCCAGGTCTGCCGGTGTCGGCAGGCGGCGGCGGACACCTACGCACTGGTGCGCACCGCGGCCCAGTCCACCGCCAACGCGGCCCAGTCCACCTCGGTGACGGTGGCCACGGCCGAGCGTCTGGACTGGACCGGCAACGCGGCCACGATGTTCCGCCAGCGGCTGCGTGAGCTGAACGCCCGGGCCGGATTGTTCGAGGACCGCACACAGGGTACGCTGCTCGAGTGCTCGGCAGGTGCGCCATGAACTGGCAGGTCACGTCCACGATCAGCGGCGGGCACGCGCACTCCGCCGCCACATTGGAGGAGTACTCGGGATGCGCCACCGCGTTGAACGACGCCGCGCGACAGTGGAGCACCTTGGCCGCCACGTGGAACACCACGATGATGCAGGTGGGCGGACTGCGCATGAGCGCGCCGTTGTGTCCGGCTCTGCAGTCGGGAAACATCTCGGACACGGGCCATGTCACGTTGCCGTTCCAACGCATCGTCGACGATTGCGGCGATCATATCCGCCAATGCCGTCTGTTCGCCGACGAGCTCACCGAGATGGCCGAGCTGCTGATCCGCGCGTATTCGCTGTATTCCGAAGCCGAACAGACCACGCAACGGGTGGTGACCGAGCTCATCCAGATCGGCACGGCGCTCTTCCCCGGTCATGCGGCGGCCGCCACCGCGGCCATCGCGGTCGGCGGGTTCATCGGCGGGTCGCTGGCGGAGGGAGGGCCGAACGGCATCCATGCGCTCGATGCCACGGCCTGGGCCCAGGAGGGGCTGATGTCGGGGTTGGCGTCGAAGGTCGCCGGCATCGGCGGCTTGAAGGGCGCGCTGTCCACCGACGAGGTCAACCGGGCGGCGGGAGGCATCGCCTCGGTGACGGCACCGTTGTATGGGGCGTTGCAGGGTGACGCCCTGCAGGTGAAACAGGTGTACTCGCGCACCGAAGTGGTCCGCGAATCGCACTCAGTGGCCGAGGCGATGGAGAACCTGCGCCGGTTGGGCGAGGAACGGTTGGGCAAGATCGATCTGAACAGCGGGCTCGAATATGGCACGATCGCCATCCAGGAATACCGGAAGGCCGACGGCTCGTCGTCATGGCTGGTCACGATCCCCGGCACCGATGGCAAGCTCGATTCGCCGTTCGGCTGGCCGCAGAACGTGGAGTTGATGAGCAGCGACCCGGAGCAGCGGATGCATGCCGACAGCGCCCGCATGGTGCTGGAGGCCATGGAGCGGGCCGGCATCGGCAAGGACGAGCCGGTGGCGCTGATCGGGCACTCGCAGGGCGGCATCGTCGCCGCGGCGATCGCCTCCGACATGGCCGACCGGTATACGTTCGAGCATGTGGTGACCTGCGGCTCGCCCGTCGCCAACCATCCGATCCCGGAAAGGACCTGGGTCACCAGCGTTCAGATCGACGACGAGCTGGTGGCCGCGTTGGATGGCGCGGCCAATCCGGCGACCGAGAACTGGCTGACCGTCACCGGCACCGTGCACAAGGCACCCGGCAGTCTGACCACCAGCGTCAGCGAGGAGGGGTACTGCGTGCCGGGCATCGGGCCGGGCGCCGAGGATCCGTTCACGGCGGCCAGCGTGCGCGACACCGGCGAGGACAAGGAGATCACCCACTGGCTCAAATACCATCAGGCCGCCTACCAGAACGCCACTGACCTGGGTTCTCCCGCCGTGCAACGCCATGAGGCGCACTTCCAGGAGGTCCTGGACGGCGAGCTGGTCTCCACCACCTACTGGCAGGGCCGCATGACCGCATCCGCCACCATGGCGCCGGGCGAGCCGGTCAACCCACCCCGCCTGTGATTGCCGTTCCCGATCAGGAGCGGTTTCTTGTATACAAGAAACTGGCGGCCATTTCCGCAATGTCTTCTTGTATACAAGAAATCAAAGCAGCCGCCGCGCACGGGGTCTTCCCGCGTCGCGGCCGTCCCGCGTCCCTCCGGACCCGGCATCTGCCAGACTACGGAGCCGTTCTTGCCCAACACTCGCGCAAATCTTGCGAATTCGTGACGTTCCGTCCCGCCCGCGTCCTTGCGCTCCGGAACAGGTTCCGAGCCACCCGAGGCCGGGGCGAGACCCGCGTTCAGCGAGGCACGGCGAGTTTGACGCCCAGTCCCCATACCGTGCGGATGTATCCGTCGGTGCCGCTCGCCCTGAGTTTGGCGCGGATCTTGGAGATATGCGCGGTCACGGTGTTGTCGTCGACCATGTACGGCTCGCCCCAGCACAGCTCGTACACCTGCCGTTTGGAGAACACCGTGTCCGGGTTGCTCATCAGCAGTTCGACGATGGCGAATTCGATGTTGGTCAGCGACACCGGTTCATCGTCGATCCGGAACGTATGGGCATCGATGTCCAGACTCCACCGTCCGATCGCAAGCACCGTATGCCCGCCGTCGGAGGCCGCCGCACGGAGGCCGCCCGCGGACTCCGCCCCGCCGGCATACCCTCGGCCGCGCCTCCGACCCCGAATAGGCGGACACGCAGACGTATCCGTCCCTCCCCAACCGCTCGCACACCACCTCGTTGATGTCGGCGTCGTCCTCCACGACGAGAATCCGTGTGTCGTCCATCGTCCTCCCTCCGGCCGTCCCAGGCCGATTCCCGGTCCACGCACCCATCCATGCCGTTTCGCGGGGTGCAAGTACTCTGGTAAGCATGAAGCTTACCGATATCTCCCCCGCAATCGCATTGACCCCCCTGGATGGCCGTTACCACAGGCAGACCGCCGACCTCGTCGAGTATCTGAGCGAGCCGGCGCTCAACCGCGAGCGCATCCACGTCGAGGTCGAGTGGATGATCCTGCTGGCCAACGGCTTCGACGGCAACGGCAACCAGCCGATCGTCGAGGGCGTCCAGCCGTTCACCGAAGCCGAGATCGCGTTCCTGCGCGCCATCCCCGAACAGTTCGGTGCCGAGGGCATCGCCGCGCACGCCGCGCACGAGGCCGTCACCCATCATGACGTGAAGGCCGTGGAGTACTACATCGACGACCAGATCGACAAGGCCGCCGCCGTACTCGGCCCGGACACGCAGCTCAACGACCGCATCAAGACGCTGGTGCACTTCGCGTGCACCTCCGAGGACATCAACAACCTGTCCACGGCGCTGTGCGTCAAGCAGGCGATGGAACAGGTCTGGCTGCCCGCGTTCCGCGCGATCGTCGACCATCTGGCCGCCAAGGCCGAGGAGTATCGGGACATGCCGCTGCTCTCGCTGACGCACGGCCAGCCGGCCACGCCGACCACGCTGGGCAAGGAGCTCGCCGTCTACGTGTACCGTCTGAACCGGCAGCTGAAGCATCTGGAGTCCCAGGAGTACCTGGGCAAGATCAACGGCGCCACCGGCACCTTCGGCGCGCATCTGGCCGCGCTGCCCCGGGTCGACTGGATCGCGGTGTCCCGCGAGTTCGTGGCCAACCGCATGGGACTCACCTGGAACCCGCTGACCACGCAGATCGAAAGCCACGACTGGCAGGCCGAGCTGTACTCGACCGTCTCGCACGCGAACCGCATCATGCACAACCTGTGCGTGGATGTCTGGATGTACATCTCGCGCGGCGTGTTCGCGCAGGTGCCGGTCAAGGGCGCCACCGGCTCCTCCACCATGCCGCATAAGGTCAACCCGATCCGCTTCGAGAACGCCGAGGCGAACTTCGAGCTGTCCTGCTCGCTGCTGGACACGCTCTCGGCCACGCTGGTGGAATCCCGCTGGCAGCGCGACCTGACCGATTCGACCACGCAGCGCAACATCGGTTCCGCGCTCGGCTATTCGCTGCTGGCGCTGAACAACCTGCTCGGCGGCCTGAACTCCATCCATCCGAACGCGGCCGTGATGGAGCATGAGCTCGACGCCAATTGGGAGGTGCTGGGCGAGCCGATCCAGACCGCCATGCGCGCCTGCGAGCTCAAGGGCCTGCCCGGCATGGACAAGCCCTACGAGAAGGTCAAGGAGCTGATGCGCGGCCACGAGATCAGCCGGCAGGACGTGGAGCGGTTCATCGACGGCCTGGCGTTCGACGATGAGACCGCCGCCCGCCTCAAGGCCCTGACCCCCGCCACCTATACGGGCGTGGCGGGCACGCTGGTCGATCTCGACCGCTGATTCGAATCCGTTCGATAACCACCGACCTCCCGGCATTGCAACACCGGGAGGTCGGTCCGTCCCAAGGTAGGTGGATGGATGAGCGAGGAACACACGAAGCGCGGCAATACGGAACCGGATGTCACAACCGATGGGGATGTTGTCATCGACGACATCCCCCCTCGGCGCACCCGGGATTTCGCCGATCTGATGCACGCCGCCGGGGCATTGGTCGTCGCCGCGCTCATGCTGCTGGCCGCGGTGTATCTGCGGGGGCTCACGGCGGGCGTGGAATCCGACGTGCACAACGCCGGACAGGCGATCGGCTGGGTGATGGATGTGCCGGCCTCGCTGCTGCAGCAGATCGTCACCATCGCCATTGTGGTCAGCGTGCTCTTCCAGCTGCTGGCCAACCGGGAATGGTTGCAATCCGCGGTCTCGCTGGTCGCCATGTTCGGCGGGTACGCGGCCGTGTGGGCCTTGTCGTCCGTGATCACGTCCATCGGCTTCGAACCCTTGATCCAGGGTCTGGAATCCCCCGGCGCACTCAGCGGTTCGGGACTCATCCCGGATTTCTATGCGGGGTTCGCCGCCTTCCTGACCACGGCCGGCCCACGCCGCATGCGCTCCGCCGTGAAATGGAGCTGGAACATGCTGTATATGCTGGCCATCCTGCTGGTGGTGCTGTCCTGGAATTCGGTGCCGGGCGTGGTGTTCTCGTTCGCCGTGGGACGGATCGTCGGCATGGTGTTCCGTTTCGCCATAGGCACGCGCAACCAGGGTGTCTGGGGGCAGCGGATCGTGGAGGCGCTGCGGAGCATCGGTCTGGACGTGGCCTCGCTGGTGCGCCGTCCCGAGGCGCACGCCGAATCGGGAGTGCTCCGGACCACGCTGGATGACGACCTGTCGGAGAACTCGCGCATCTATGACATGCTCGACGGGCGCGGCCGGCGCTTCACCGTTTCCGTCATCGACGGGCAGTCGCATAACGCCGGGTATCTCAACCAGTTGTGGGAGTGGCTGCGGCTGACCGGCGTCACCATGCGCCGCGACCGGTCCGCGTCCGATGCCGTCCATCATCATCTGACGATGCTGCTCGGTCTGAACAACATCGGGCTGTCCGCGCCGCGGCCGTACGGCATCGTGGACAGCGGCGAATCGTCCCTGCTGGTGCTGGACGCCGATTCCACCGCCCTGCCCTGCAATCTCAACACGTTGAGCGACGACGATGCGATCGCGCTGATGCGCTATCTCGACGTGGCGCACCGGCGGGGATTCTCCCATCACCGCATCACACCGGATACGCTGGGCCGGCTGCCGATCGGCACGCCGATCATCGCCGGATGGCATAACGGCGACTGCACCAGCACCAACGCGAATATGGACATCGACAAGGTGCAGCTGCTGGCGCTGCTGGCGGCGCTGATCGGCGTGGATCGCACGGTGTCGGCCGGCAGACGGGTATGGGGCGACGAGACGATGGTCTCCCTGCTGCCGTTCGTGCAGAAGGCGGCCATACCGGCGGCCACGCGAGCCCTGAACCCGTGGAACAAGCAGCTGCTGGACGCGCTGAGGGACGCGCTGCGGGCCCTGGCCCCGCAGGAGGTGTCCGAGGCGATGGAACCGGTGACGATCTCCAGGTTCAACATCCGGTCGTTCGTCACCATCGTGCTGCTGATCATCGCCGTGTCGGTGATCTTCACCCAGTTGCGCCCGGATGAGGTCATCGATGCGGTGTCGAACGCGAACCCGGTGATGGCGGTGCTGTGCGTGGCGTTCGGGCTGATCGCCTGGGCGGGTTCGGCGGTCACGCTGGGGGCGTTCATGGATCCCGAGCGGCGCGATGTCCTCGGCCTGTTCTGCTCGCAGGCGGCCTCCGGCTTCACCGCGGTCTCCATGCCCGCCGGCGTGGGCCCCGCGTTCGTGAACCTGCAGTTCCTGAGGAAAAGCGGGTACCGCAATACGGCGGCCACGGCCATCATGAGCGCGGTCTGGGCGATTCAGGGCGGCACCACCATAGCGATGGTGCTGCTGATCGGCATCTTCACCGGACGCAACATGCTCTCGGGCATGATTCCGACGAATACGCTGATCATCGCGATCGCCACGGTGGCCCTGCTGGCGTCGGCGGCCATGGCCATTCCCCCGGTCCGGCGTCTGCTGGCCGAACGCTATCTGCCGATCGTCAGGTCATACGCGCGGCAGCTGGTCAACGTGCTGACGCAGCCCAAGCAGCTGGCGATCGGACTGGCCGGTGCGCTGGTGCTGAACATCGCCACCGGATTGGGGTTCTGGGCGGCTCTGCTCGCGTTCGGCCATGCCACCAACCCGGTGGAGACCACGTTCGTGTTCCTGCTCGCCAACGCCCTGGGCTCCGCGGTGCCCACGCCGGGCGGTCTGGGCGCGGTGGAGGCCGCGCTGACGTTCGCGTTCACCTCGGTCGGGGTGCCGCCCGCCGTGGCCCTGTCGGCCACGCTGGTCTACCGCGTGGCGTTCTACTGGCTGCGCATCCCGATGGGCGCCCTGGCCATGAAGTGGTTGGATCGGCACAATCTGATCTGAAATTGTGTCCCTTTTTGTGCAAAGTATGGCGAAAACCCCTAAAAGATGCGGTTCCCGCCAGTTTTCTGCGCTATCATCGGTGATGAACGTTGGATGCCGTATCAGTATCGGCATCCCCTGACCCAAGAAGGATGCTGTATGGCATACAACAAGTCTGATCTCGTGTCGAAGATCGCCCAGAAGTCGAACCTGACCAAGGCTCAGGCTGAGGCTGCTGTCAACGCTTTCCAGGATGTGTTCGTCGAGGCCATGGAGTCCGGCGAAGGCCTGAAGCTCACCGGCCTGTTCTCCGCCGAGCGCGTCAAGCGCGCCGAGCGCACCGGCCGTAACCCGCGCACCGGCGAGACCATCAAGATCCCCGCCTCCTATGGCGTGCGCATCTCCGCCGGCTCGCTGCTGAAGAAGGCCGTCACCAAGTAATCGTCCTTTTCGAAAACACTGGTGCCATGTGGGCCCCGACCATTGACGGTCGGGGCCCACATGCGTGTTATCGACCTATTGCAACGCCTCCTATTGCAACGCCTCCATCAGGGACCGGAAATCAGCCGTCGGCGAATCGTCGAAGGGGTCGAGCAGCACCGATTCCCTCCGCACCGGAGCGGTCAGCGTCAGTCTGGTCCAATCGCAGGCGTAATGCGCCCCCGCGGCCTGCGCCGCATGCACGAACCGTCCGCGCAACGCGGCACGCGTACCCGCCGGCGGTTCCATCACCGCCTGCTGGACGGCGTCGTCATCCAGCAACGTCCGCATCGCCCCATGGGACACCAAAGCATCGTATGTCCCGCCGTTGGCGATGTCGTGATAGTCCAGATCGATCTGGGCCAGACGGGCCTGCGATACATCCGGACGCCGCGAGGTCAACGCCTCCAGCAGACGGCGCTTGGCCACCCAATCCACCCGGTCGGCCAATGCGTCGAACGCCCCGGCCGCCACGGCGTCGAGGATCCCCCGCCACTGCCTGACCACCATACGGGCACGGGTGCGTCCCAGCGAACGGTCCGCGGCATCGCCATGCGTCTCCAGCCAGCGTTCCACCACCGTGCAATACCGGTATTGCAGGGCCAGCGCGCTCATGCCGTAATCCGCTCCCCCGTCCGCACGCGCGGCGTCGCGGCGGAATGCCGCGGGATCCGCCAGTTGGAGCCGTGCGCCGCGGCAGCTCAGGTCACGGCTGACGGCGCGGTTGGCGGCGTTCGGATCCGCCATCGCGCAGGATTCGAATCCGGTGGGCCTGCCATGCCGGAGCGCCGATTCCATCACGCACAGCACCAGATGCGTGGTGGCCAGCTTCATCCAGGTGGCGAACTGGGAGCGGTTCGAATCCCCGATGATCACATGCAGACGGCGGTAGGCATCCGGATCGGCATGCGGCTCGTCACGCGTGTTGACCATCGGACGGGCACGCGTGGTGGCCGACGAGACCCCCTCGTCGAGGAAGTCCGCACGCTGCGTGATCTGGAATCCCTCGGATGTCATCCGTCCTGCACCGGTGAAGATCTGGCGGGTGATCAGGAACGGCAGCAGCTGCTGTTCGATCATCGTCAGCGGCACATACCGGCGCACCAGATAGTTCTCGTGGCAGCCGAAGGAATGCCCGGCGGAATCGGCGTTGTTCTTGTACAGATGCACATGCAGGTCGGTCCCATGCCGCTCACGGAGACGTTCCTGGGCGCGCAGCGCCAGCCGGCGCATCACCCTCTCCCCGGCCAGGTCCTGCGCCAGCGCGTCCATGGGGTCGCGGGCTTCGGCCGTGGCGTACTCGGGGTGCGAGCCGACGTCCAGATACAGCCGGGAACCGTTGCCCAGATAGGTGTTGGTGGACCGTGTGCGGGACACCACCGGCGCGAACATCTCCATGGCCACCAGGCCCGCGTCGTCGGGGGCGTCGTCTCCGGTCACGCTGACGCCGTATTCGGTTTCGATGCCGAAGATCCGGTCGAACCGGTCCGGACGGCCGGACGCGATGCCCGACTCCTCCGCGCTCCGGGTCGGCGCCGTCCCCGAGGCATCCGATATCGGATGATTGCCGCTGTCGCGCAGCTGGGGCATCACTCGCCGCCTTTTTGCACGAAGCTGTTCACGTATTCCTGCGCGTTCTGCTCCAGCACGCTTTCGATGTCATCCAACACCGCATCCAAGGCGTCCACGGCCCCGTCCGTCTGCGACGTGTCGACGGCGACCGCCTGCTCCTGCGGCTGCTGGGACGCCTGCTCCTGCTGCTGTGCGAATTCCTGCGGCATTTGTGCCCCTTTCCGCGTCCGTGCCCGCGCCGGACCCACCGGCGCACGATTCAGGCGACTGCTCAGTTCTCGATCAGGTACGGTCGCAATTCGTTGATGATGATGCCGTTCGAGGCGACCACGTCATTATCGCTGCGCCAATGGATGTCGGTGCCGTTCCACTGGCGCAGCTTGGCCTGCGACTCCCACACCACCACGGCGCCCGCCGACACGGCCGGCACATCCCAGGTGTGCAGATGCGGCTCGAAATAGGCGTCATAGGTGCCGTCGGCCACCTTGCACAGGTCCAGCGACACCGGCCCCACGCGCTTGATGTCGGTCGGCCGGCCCGCGATCGCCGACACCACCTGCAGGGCGCGCATCGATTCCTCCTGCACGTACGACATGCCGAAGCTGACCACCGAACCGTCCAGCGAGGGGGTGGTCGAGGGGATGATCTTCTCGCGCTTGTCCCCGATCGGCGTCTTGCGCACACGGATCGCGCCCATGCCGCGCACGGCCATATACGTCATGTCCAGCGCCGGGGCATGGACCACGCCGAGGATCGGCTGGGCGGAACCGTACTCGTTGACCTCGAACAGCGAGATGGTGATCGACCATTCCGGCATATTGCGGATGAAGTTCACGGCGCCGTCGATATTGCCGGGGCACCAGTAGCGTTCACCGGGGCGGCACTCCTCCGGACGGTCGTTCCACAAGCCGTTGAACGGTTCGAGCTGCGTCAGCCTCTGGCCGAGGAAATCCATCAGCTTGTAGTTGATGTCCAGGTCGAACTGGGTGGATTCCTTCGGCACCTTCAACCGGTTCAGCTTCCGGGGCGTGGTCTGTTCGCTCAGCACATGCTTGCCCGCGTCCACCGCGATGCGGGCCACGGCCAACGTCATTTCCTGCAGTTCCATCGTCATCTCGTTTCATCCTGCGCCGTGTTCCTGATTCCGGCGGTTTCTCATTCGTTACTTCCAGTGGGGCGATTCTACCGGGTATTCCCGGTATCCGCACACAACGCGCCGAACAGTCCGGCCGCATCACACGATTCCTCCACGGCCTGTTCGCATCGATCACGGGTATGCGCCAACGGGTCCGCACAATCCAGTGTACGCAATCCCGAGGGCAGGCTCGCATCGCGGACCGTCAGCCGGGACCACGATGCGGCCACCGTCTGTTCGGGGTAGCGCCGCACCAGCGCGGCGCGCAGCCATGCACGGGTGTCGGCGGGCGGTTCGTCCGCCGCACGCGCCACCTGTTCCCGTCCGTCCAGATGAGCCATGGATGCCGACAGTCGTTCCGTCAGCGATGTGCCGGGGTCCAGCGCCGCCCAGGCCAGGTCCAGCGCCGCCAGCCGCGGATCGTCCCAACCGTCGGCCGCGCCCGCCATGCCGGAGCATACGGCCGCCGCACCCGCCGGGGCGCCGCCCGTATGCCGCTTACGGCGGTAGCGTTCCATCAGCTGCCATTTGAGCAGCCATTCCAACCGCGACGCCTCGTCGCGCATCGTCAGGCGGACGTCGTCATCGGCGTGGCGCACGGCGGCCACGTCGGCCAGGGCCTGCCCCCACATCGCCATGACCCGCGCCGTCGATTCGTCCGGCCACAACGGCTCCCCACGGTTGTCGGTGCCGTACACCGTGGCGGCGAGCGCGTACACCGCGCCGCGCAGCCGCACCTGCATATTCCACGCGTCGGTCGTCTCCCCCGATTCCAGCGCCAACGGGGCGGCGCATGTCAGGTCGCGGGAGACCGTGTGCAGCGCCCCGACCGGATCGGCCAGCGCCAGTCCGCCCATCAGCGCATCGAAGTCGATGCCGGCCTCCTGCACATGTTCGAGCAGCCACAGCAGCATGGAGGTCGTGCCGAGCTTGAGCAGCTGCGGCACGTCCATCCGGTTCGCGTCGCCGACGATGACGTGCAGGCGGCGGTATCGCGCCGTGCTGTGCGATTCGTCACGGGTGTTGATGATCGGACGGTCGAAGGTGGTCTGCAGTCCCACGCGCATATGGATGTAATCGGCGCGCTGGCTGAGCTGGAAGCCCGCCTCCCCGCTGTGCTCGCCCAGGCCCACGCGCCCGGAGCCGGCGTAGATCTGGCGGCTGACCAGGTGGGCGGTCATCAGCGCCGTGACCCGGTCGAACGGCACCGCGCGGTCCATCATATAGTTCTCATGCGTGCCCCAACTGGCACCCTTGCCGTCCACGTTGTTGCGGTGCAGCTCGATGATGGTGCCGGTGTGCGCGCTGGCGCGGCGCGCCGCCGCGGCCATGATCAGATCGCCGGCGTGGTCGTAGCGCACCGCGTCGAACGGGTCCACGGTCTCGGGCGACGAGTATTCGGGGTGGGCGTGGTCGACGTAGACGCGCCCGCCGTTGGGCGCGATCACGTTGACGATGTGCAGCTGCGGCTCGTCGGTCAGCATATCCGGGTGCGCGGCGGCACGCGGCAGGCGGTGGCCGCGCGCGTCGTTGACCGGATCCTCGCCCCGGTAGTCCCATCGGATATGCGAGGTGCGGGGGTCGGCCGCGGCCGCCACCACGTCGAAGGACAGGCGCACCGGATTGTACCGGTCCACGCCGCGTTGGGAGACGGCGTACTCGGTTTCCGTGCCCATCACACGGCGTACACTCATATCGATTGCCTTTCCTACGCGGTCCGTGCGTCGCCGGCCGGACGGATGCGGGTGACGCTGCCGGATTCGAATCCGGCGATCCGCGACCATTGCACCGGGTCCGCGTCCAGGATGGCGTCCACGCTCTCCCGGAACTCCTCCTGCGCGGCCGTGGCCAGCATGTCCACGCTCAGCGCGGCGGCCGCGCCGGTTTCGATCGAGGCCTTGACCGCACGGGTTTTGGCGCGGTCCACGATGTTCTTCAGCATGGCGCCGGAGACCACGTCGGACATGTGGACGGCACGCCATTGGCCGTGCTCGTCGCACACGTCGCACACATGCCGGTGCTCGTCCTGCGCGTAGATGTCGCCCACCAGCACGCGGGCCAGGGCATGCGCGTCCACGCCGTGCTCCAGCGGCAGGTCGTCGGTCAGGTAGTGGCGGATGATGTCGTCCGCCTGGCGTGGTCCGGGGCGGTCCACGCGGATCTTCACGTCCAGACGGCCCGGGCGCAGCACGGCGGGGTCGATCATGTCCACACGGTTCGAGGCGCCGATGACCATGACGTTGTCCAGCTGTTCCACGCCGTCGAGTTCGGCGAGGAACTGCGGCACGATGGTGGTCTCCACGTCGCTGGAGACGCCGGAGCCTCGGGTGCGCAGCAGCGAATCCATCTCGTCGATGAACACGATGACGGGGCGCCCCGAGGCGGCGCGTTCGCGGGCGCGCGCGAAGATCAGGCGGATCAGTCGTTCGGATTCGCCGACGAATTTGTTGAGCAGCTCGGGGCCTTTGACCGACAGGAACACGCCGCCGGATTCGGTGCCTTCGGCCAGCATGTGGGCCACCGCCTTGGCGATCAGCGTCTTGCCGTTGCCCGGAGGACCGTACAGCAGCACGCCCTTGGGCGGGTTCAGATTGTAGCGTTCGAACAGTTCGCGGTGCAGGAACGGCAGCTGCACGGCATCACGGATGCGTTCGATCTGCTCGTCGAGGCCGCCGATGTCCGCGAACGTGACGTCGGGGGTCTCCTCCAGCACCAGGTCGGCGTCGTCCTCGCCGGGCAGCAGTTCCAGCGCCAGACGGCAGGAGGGATCCACCGTCACCCGGTCCGAGGGGCCCAGGCTCACGCCGGCGAGCGCCGTCGCGCGGCGGACCACTGTGGGATTGCCGGCGTTGTCCTCGACGATCAGGCGACCGTCGTCCAGGACCTGCGCCACGCGCCGCACCGTTCCGACGCCGTCCACGTCACGCTGGTCGACGAGCACCATGTTCTCGTTGAGCAGCACCGTCCGGCCCGGTTCGAGTCCGGCGGGGTTCAGCGACGCGGCGATGGGCACGATCATGCGGCGCGTTCCGGCGATGACCTCCGCGCTGGCGTGGCGTACGCCCTCGTCGTCGATATGGCTGCCGTCCACGCGCACCATGGTGGCGAAGGTCAGCGGCGGCCGGGTGATCTGACTGATCTGCGCCTTGGCCTTCGCCAGCTCCTTGCCCGCCCGGTTCAACGCTTCGGCCAACGCATGGTTGCGAGCCATGAGCCGGTCGTTCAGGGCCGCCAGATCCTGTGGCGACTGCGCATCCTGCGTCATTCGGACTGTTCGCCTCCGTTCCGTTTGCCCTTCATCAGGTTGCGGACCCAGCGGATGAGCAGCAGGATGACGGCCACGACGACGATGACGATGACGATGTTCTCGAAGGCGTCAAGCACGCCGAGGATGGAGCACCATTGGTCGCCGAGCAGGTAGCCGGCGCAGATCAGGATGGTGTTCCAGACGGCCGAGCCCAGCAGGGTCCAGCCGCTGAACGTCAGGAAGTTCATCTTGTTGAAGCCGGCCGGTATCGAGATCAGCGAGCGGACCACCGGGATCACGCGCCCGATCAGCACCGACCAGTGGCCGTATCGGGTGAACCACCGGTCGGCCTTGGCCACGTCCTCACGATCGACGCCGGGGATTCGGTCGACGATGCGCTGGATGCGTTCCAATCCGATCCATCGGGCGATGCCGTACAGGGCCCACGCGCCGAGCAGGGAGCCCACGGTGGCCCAGATGATCGCCTCGATCACGCCGAAGCTGCCGCGCGCCGCCGTGAAGCCGGCCAGGGGCAGGATGACCTCGCTGGGGATCGGGGGGAAGATCGATTCCAGTGCGATGGCCAGCGATACGCCGATGCCGCCGACCGCATCCATGATCGACACCAGCCAATCCGTAATGGATCCGATGATGCCCCCCTCGTTGGTCTCGCACAACGGGGCGGCTGCGGATAGTAGAACAGAAAAACCCATACCTGACATTGTTCCATATTGTCCCAGCGATTACCGAAAATCAACGGTATGCCCGAAGAAACTTTGCAGCCCCTTGACAAGCCGACGCTGACGCGGCCCGGATTGCTGGTCATGGACGTGGACTCCACGCTGATCGACGAGGAGGTCATCGACCTGTTGGGCGAGGCCGCGGGAGTGGGCGACCGCGTGGCGCGGATCACGGCCCGCGCCATGGCGGGGGAACTGGATTTCGCCGAGGCGCTGCGCGCCCGTGTGGCGTTGCTGCAGGGCCTGCCGGCATCCGTGTTCGCCAGGACCCGCGCCGCCGTTCATTTCACCACCGGCGCCTTGGAGCTGATTGACGCATTGCACGGCCACGGGTGGACGGTCGGCGTGGTCTCCGGGGGATTCCATGAGGTGGTGGATGATCTGGTGGCCGACGCCGGCATCGACCATGCGTTGGCGAACCGTCTGGAGGTCGTCGACGGCGTGCTGACCGGCCGGATCGTCGGTCCGATCGTGACCCGCGACCTCAAGAGGCAGTCGCTGGTCACCTGGGCGCAGGCCGACGGCGTGCCGATGAGCCAGACCGTGGCCCTGGGCGACGGCGCGAACGACCTCCCGATGATCCTGACGGCCGGGCTCGGCGTGGCGTTCTGCGCCAAACCGGCCGTACGGGCCGCGGCACCCCACGCCATCGACGAGCGCGATCTGACGCGCGTGCTGGAGCTGCTGCGCTGAACCGCGACACCGTCCGCCACCGCTGCACAATGCCGGTGACGGACGGCCGGGTTCCCTCAGTCGCAGTATGCGGCCTCGCCCAGACGGGCGCCGCGCGCCCAGTCGGCGGCGCGCATCGCCTTCTTGCCCTGCGCCTTGACCTCGGTCAGTTCCAGCGGGTCGCTGGCGGTGCCGACCCAGACGTTCTTCTTGCCGACGCGCAGCATGCCCGGCTTGAGATCCGTCGGCACGGCGGGATGCGTCATATCGGCCGGACGGGCGGACAGCACATGCAGGACGACCGGCTCGTCGCCGCCCTGCGCATGCAGTTCGCACCAGGCGCCCGGGTTGGGCGTGCAGGCGCGGATCTGCCGGTCCACGGCGAACACCGGCACGTCGAAACGGATGCGGGCGTCCTCCACGGTGATCTTCTCGGCCTTCTCATAGGCGCCCTGCGGCTGTTCGACCGGCACGATCCGGCCCTCCGCCATGCCCAGCAGCGCGGAGGCCAGCAGATGCGAGCCGTCCTCGGCCAGACGGGCCAGCAGCTCGCCCGAGGTCTCGTGGGCGCCGATCGAGACCGTGGATTGGGCCAGGATCGGGCCGGCGTCCATGCCGCGGGTGATGCGGAACACCGTGGCGCCGGTCACGTCGTCGCCCGCCCAGATGGCGCGCTGCACCGGTGCGGCGCCACGCCACTGCGGCAGCAACGAGAAATGCAGGTTGTACCAGCCCATCGGCAGCGCGTCGAGCACATCCTGTTTGAGCAGTCTGCCGTACGCCACCACCGCGGCGGCTTCGGCGCCGGTGGCGGCCAGTTCGGCGATGAAGGTCTCCTCGCCCGGATCGGATTCGATAACCGGCAGGCCCAGTTCCATGGCCGCCTGTTTGACCGGGCTGGGCATCAGCCTGCGGCCGCGCCCGGTCGGCGCGTCCGGACGCGTCAGCACGGCCACCACCTCGAAATGCTCGGCATCCCCGGCCAACGCCCGCAAGGCGGGCACCGCCACATCGGGGGTGCCGGCGAACAGCACCTTCACCATCATCGACTCCTTAATCATGCTCCACTTCGCTGCCGCTGCACGCCATCAGGACGTGCCGCCGAAGCCTTCGGTCACTAGGCCACCGCGGGGATGTTGACGCCCGCCTCGATCAGCAGTTCGCGCAGCCGGCGCGGGTCGCTGAACCGGATGCCGCGGATGCCCGCGGCGTTCGCCCCGACGATGTTCATGGCCTTGTCGTCGATGAACACGGCGGTTGACGGGTCGATGCCGAACTCGCGCAGCGCATACTCGTAGATGTCGCGGTGCGGCTTGCGCAGCCTCACGTATCCGGAGACCACCTTGCCGTCCAGCTGCTGCAGGATCGGGCAGCATTCCTCGGCGATCGGGTAGAGCTCCCTCTCCCAGTTCGACAGCCCCCACACGCCGACGCCCGCGGCCTTCAGATCGTTGACCAGCACACGCGCGCCGGGCACGACGCCGACCAGCGAATCGCGGAAGTTCGCCACGTAGTATTCCAGGATGTCGGCCCATTCGTCCCCATGCGTGCGACGCATCCACGCGATGGCCTCCTCGTGAGAGGCACCGCCGTCCATCATGTCGTTGGCGTCATAGAATCCCGAGATGTCGTTGTCGAGGAATTGCTCCACGGTCCGTTCGCTGTACCGGGGCACCAGCACGGCGGCCGGATCCCAGTAGATCAGCACATTGCCGAAATCGAAGATCACGTTCTCGATCGGCCTGCCCGCGGCCGCGGCCGCCGCATCGTCGGCCACCATCACGTCGTAATCCATCTCCGGCTCGCCCGGCCATCCCTTCACGGCGTCCTCCTTGCCATCGGTCTGCGTCGTCGTCCGGCTGAGGCCGCACGGCGGTATCCATCCCCAGTCTAGCCGAGACGGCTCCCGTCAGATCAGATCCTTGGGGTCGAGTTGGAACCGCAGCTCCCCCGGCTCGCGTGCGGCCACATGCCGTGCGACCTCCGCACGCAGTCGTCTCGCCAGTTCGGCGCGTTCGGACAACGGCACCCGCACCACCGCCTTGACCCGGTCCTGCGTGGCCTCAAGCTCGCGGGCGTCGATCGTGCGCGGCTGTGCGATCGGCACGGGCCCCCATACCGCCGGCATACCCCCTTGACCGGTATCGATGACGGCGAGGTCGCCGGTGAACGCGCCGATATGCTCCAAGGCCGCACGCACCACATCGCGTCGTCCCCACACGCATGCGGCGCCGACGACGGGCGGCAACCCGGTCTCCGCGCGTTCGGCGAGCTCCTGCGCAGCCAGGACCCGGCCGTCCCACAATGCCAGCGACCGGGCGATCACCGGGTCCGTCTCCCCCAGCAGCAGCGCCTGCCCGCCCCGGGAGCGCGGCGCGCACATCGATACCACGCGCATCCACGCCGTCAACGTGTCCTCGCGGGCGTCCACCCCGGTGCCGTACAGGCTGGTCCAGGCGTCCAGAATCGCCACGGCGCGGTATTCCGTATTGCCGGTGCCATCCCCGCGGACCCGCGGCTCGGCGCCCAACGAGGCGATCACGATCATCGGGGCGCAGGCCACGTCCTCCACGATGCCGCGCGGCTGGCTGGGGCTGGACACCACGATCGGCACATGACGGAACAGCCCGCGCAATTCCTGCGCGGTGCCGGCGGCGCCGACGCGCACCACGCGCATCCGTTCGCCGCCGCATCCCGGGCACCGCCACTGCACCGCCGCCGCGCCGCACCACAGGCAACGGGGCGTGCCCTGCCGCAATCCGGCCAACGGCCCCGTGCAGCGGGGGCAGCGGGCGCGGCGATGGCAGGCGGCGCAGCTCAGCGTCTCGTCGATGCCGTCATGGGGCACCGACAGGAGCACCGGCCCGCTTTCCAACGCCTTGGACAGGATCGTAACGGCGGTATGCGGCACGCGGGCGCCCAGCGTCGTATCCCCCAGCCGCCCCAGCTCCTCGCGGTTGAGCCAGCGCACCCACGGCAGCCGTTCCTTGATCACCGACGGCAACGGTCTGATGGACGTGCTGAACCCGCTCACCGGGGTCTGCGCCACATGGTTCGCGCCGCATTCCCATTGGCTGATCGGGCTGCGCGCCTGCGCCATCGCCACGAACACGCCGTCATGGCTGCGGGCGCGCAGCCGCAGCACGCCGCGGGCGTGGGCGTATGGCATCATCCCGTCGGCATACTGGTAATCGATATCCTCCAGGATCATGAACAGCGCCGGGCCCTCGACCGGCGCATACATCGCCGCCCGCGTGCCGATCACGCAACGGACCGTGCCCGACGCCACCGCAAGATACGCCCGATACCGTTCCGCCGGTGCCAGCGAGGCGTTCAGCACGGCCACGTCGCCGTCGTACCCCCCGTTCGCGGCACCGGTCCGCTCGAACATCCGCAGCCCCAAGCCGGTCAGCTCACGGGACAGATCGTTCACCTCGCGCATCGTGGGCAGCACGATGACCACGGCCTTGCCCGCCGACATCGCGGTCAGCGCCATCCAGCCGGCCAGACGGCACCATTCCCCCACCCCGGGCAGCGGATCAACGGCGAATGCACGGAACCGACCGCCGTGCAGCGCATCGTCGAGTCCCTGCAACCCGTCATAGGAGGACGCCAATACCCGCCGGTATTCATCCGGCATCCGCCGCAGCGCCTCGGCGGCGGCACCGCGGCGGGTGAACGGCGCCACCATCTGCTGTTCCTGCTCCACACGGGCCACGCGCGGCGGCACCGCCAGCCGCAGGATGTTGGCGCGGGTCCCCCCGTAGGCGTCCGCGATCCGGGTGATGTCCTCGCGCATCGAGGCGGGCACCACCACCTGGGGGCCGAGCACGCGTTCCAGATAGCGCAGCGACGAGGACGGCGTATCGCTGTGGTCGGCCCGTTCCCAGACCACGCCGTTGACGCGCCGGCCGCCGAACCTGACACGGACCAGAACGCCGGGGCGGACCGATTCCGACTGCCGTTCGTCGATCAGGTAGTCGAAGGTCTGGCCCAGATGGGTGGCCTGCACATCGAGCACCACCCGGGCGATCGGATGCTCCGACGCGGCGGTCCGTTCCGCAGGCGCGCGCTTGCGGCGCTTGCGCGGCGCCAGGCCGTCAAGCGCCAGCTGTTCGGCGTCCGGTGTACTCATGCACTCCAGAGTAATGCAGCAACCATGCGGATGCGACTCATGACTTACCGGATGGCGGCCTGCAGCGCCTCGACCCGGTTCGCGCGCTCCCAGGTGAAGTCGGCGTCCTCGCGGCCGAAATGGCCGTAGGCGGCGGTTTTCGCATAGATCGGCCGCAGCAGGTCCAGTTCGTCGATGATGGCGGCCGGGCGCAGGTCGAACACCTCGCGCACCGCATGCTGGATCTGCTCGCGGCTCACGCCGATCTCGGTGCCGTACGTGTCCACGTTGATGCTCACCGGGTCGGCCACGCCGATGGCGTAGGCCACCTGCACCTCCACCTTGTGCGCCAGGCCGGCGGCCACGATGTTCTTGGCCACCCAGCGCGCCGCGTAGGCGGCGGAACGGTCCACCTTGCTCGGGTCCTTGCCGGAGAACGCGCCGCCGCCGTGGTGCGCGGCGCCGCCGTACGTGTCCACGATGATCTTGCGGCCGGTCAATCCCGCGTCGGCGGCCGGCCCGCCCAGCACGAACGAGCCGGTGGGGTTCACCAGCAGGCGGTAATCGTCATGCGCCACCGTGCCGCCGCACACCTCGTCCAGCACCGGGCGGATCACATGCGCGGCCAGCTGGTCGGCCAGCCATTCACGGGTGGCCTCGGGGTCGTGCTGCGTGGAGACCAGCACGGTGTCCACGCGCACCGGACGGTCATGTTCGTCGTACTCGATGGTCACCTGCGTCTTGCCGTCCGGACGCAGATGGGGCACGATGCCCTGCTTGCGCACCTGGGCCAGCCGGTACGACAGCCGGTGGGCCAGGTGGATCGGCAGCGGCATCAGCGCGTCGGTCTCGTCGCAGGCGTAGCCGAACATCACGCCCTGGTCGCCGGCGCCTTGCGCCTCGTAGCGCTCCTCGCGGCTGGCGGTCGACTCCCGTTCGCGGTTCAGCCGTTCCACACCCTGGTTGATCTCCGCGCTCTGTTCGGTCAGCGACACCAGCACGCCGCAGGAGTCGGCGTCCAGACCGATCCGGGAGCTGGTGTACCCGATGCCGCGCACCGTGGAGCGCACGATGCTCTGGATGTCGCTGTAGCCCTCGCTGGTGACCTCGCCGAATACGAAGAACTGTCCGGTGGTGGCCGAGGTCTCCACGGCCACGTGGGAGTGCGGGTCCTGGCGCAGCATGTCGTCCAGGATCGCGTCCGAGATCTGGTCGCAGATCTTGTCGGGGTGGCCCTCGGTCACCGATTCCGCCGTGATCAATCTTGCTTCCCTCATCATTGCGCTCCTTCTCGTAGTCGTCGGGGCACCCGCTCGGCACCACCGCGAGGGGGCATACGTCATCGGCACGGCCCGATACGCGACGTCCCGGCCGGTTCCCATGCCGCTGGCACGGTTCCCGGTCGGGACGTACTGGTGATGGAGGCCGGCTGCGGCGATCGGGCCGCGCATCTCGCCCGCCGGCACCTCACGAAGATCAGTTGCCCTCGCTCAGATCGTCCTCGCCAAGCGTCTCCTCGAGCAGGCCGCTGTCGATCTCACGGAAGGCGATGGACAGCGGCTTCTCCTGGTTCTGGTATTCGACCAGCGGGCCGACGTTCTGCAGCAGGCCCTCGTTGAGCTGGGTGAAGTACGAATTGATCTGACGGGCGCGCTTGGCCGCGAAGATGGCGAGCGCGTACTTGGAGTCAGCATGCTCCATCAGATCGTCGACGGGCGGATCCGCCAGACCCTGCGGGGTGGGATCGGTACCGAAAGCCATATGATGTTCTCCCATGCTTGAGAATACGTATTCCAACCGTGTAAGTATACCCCACCGCCCCGATATAGCGGCCCGTTCCACGATGTGACCAGCGGCGGGCGGCTGTCCCCTCACCTCACTTGAATGGTGAGCATGGAAATGCGTTCTGAAAAACTGATGAAGGACCGCACCTTCGCGGGTGCGCGCGCCCTGTATCGTGCCGCTGGCGTCGACGCCAAGGATTTCGGCAAGCCGATCGTGGCCATCGCCAACTCGTTCTCCGAATTCGTGCCCGGCCACGTGCACCTGCAGCAGGTGGGCCGCATCGTCTCCGAGTCCGTCAAGGCGGCCGGCGGCATCCCGCGCGAGTTCAACACCATCGCCGTGGACGACGGCATCGCGATGGGCCACACCGGCATGCTGTATTCGCTGCCGAGCCGCGACATCATCGCCGACGCGGTGGAGTATTCGGTCAACGCGCACTGCGCGGACGCGCTGGTGTGCATTTCGAACTGCGACAAGGTGACCCCGGGCATGCTGATGGCCGCCCTGCGCCTGAACATCCCGACGATCTTCGTCTCCGGCGGCCCGATGGAGGCCGGCACCACCGTGCTGCCCGACGGCACCGTCAAGAAGAACACCGACCTGATCGACGTCATGTACGCCACGGCGGACGACAACGTCTCCGAGGAGGACCTGCTGGCCTACGAACGGACCGTGTGCCCGACCTGCGGCTCCTGCGCCGGCATGTTCACGGCGAACTCGATGAACTGCCTGACCGAGGCGATGGGCCTGGCCCTGCCCGGCAACGGCACCACGCTCGCCTCGCACGCGTACCGCAAGCAGCTGTTCGAGAAGGCCGGCCGCGTGATCGTGGATCTGGCCAACCGCTACTACCATGAGGACGACGCCTCGGTGCTGCCGCGCTCGATCGCCACCAAGCATGCGTTCGAGAACGCGATGACGATGGATGTGGCCATGGGCGGCTCGACCAACACCGTGCTGCATATCCTGGCCGCCGCGCAGTCCGCCGACGTGGACTTCACGCTGGACGACATCGAGCGCATCAGCCACACCGTGCCGTGCATCTGCAAGGCCAGCCCGTCCGGCGAGTGGGAGATCTCCGACGTGCACCGCGCCGGCGGCATCACCGGCATCCTCGGCGAGCTCGACCGCGCCGGCAAGCTGCACCGCGACGTGCATTCGGTGGACTATCCCTCGCTTGAGGCCAAGCTGGACGCCTGGGACATCATGCGGCCCACCTGCACCGACGAGGCCAAGCGGCTGTTCCATGCCGCCCCGGGTCATATCGTGTCGCCCGATCCGTTCACGCACGAGACGCTGTTCGACTCGTTGGACACCGACCGCGTCAACGGCGCGATCCATGACATCGATCACCCTGCCGTGACCGAGGGCGGCTTGGCCGTGCTGCGCGGCAACCTGGCGCCCGACGGCTGCGTGGTCAAGACCGCGGGCGTGCCCAAGGAGATCTGGAAGTTCCATGGTCCGGCGTTGGTTGTGGAATCCCAGGAGCAGGCCATCGAGGTCATCCTCAATGACACGCTGAAGCCCGGTCAGGCGCTGATCATCCGCTACGAGGGCCCGAAGGGCGGCCCGGGCATGCAGGAGATGCTGTATCCGACCTCGTTCGTCAAGGGCAAGGGCATCGGCAAGGAGGTGGCGTTGATCACCGACGGCCGCTACTCCGGCGGCTCCTCCGGCCTGTCGATCGGCCATGTGGCCCCTGAGGCGGCGAACAAGGGTCCGATCGCGCTGGTCAAGAACGGCGACATGATCGACATCGACATCCCCGCCCGCACGATCAACGTGGAACTGAGCGACGAGGAACTGGACGCCCGCCGCGCCGAGATCGAGGCCGGCGACGGGTACGTGGCGCACCGCGACCGTCAGGTCTCGCAGGCGCTCAAGGCGTACGCCGCGTTCGCCCGTTCGGCGGACAAGGGCGCCACGCGCGATCCCGAGCTAATCAACAAGCTCAGCGGCCTGGCCTGAGCGCTCAAACCGGGCGCCCGCTGAACCACAACGGGTTCCCGGTTGGCAGCAGATGGGCTGGGGGCAGACGGAGTCATTGACACTCCGTCTGCCCCCAGCCCTTATTGCAACACTCCACGCCCCCATCTGTGTACCGGACAACGCCGCTCGCGTCATGTCTCAGCAACCGATGGAACCGGGCGGATTCGACGCTCAGTCCAAGCCGTATTCGCGGGCGATGACGGACCATAGCTCGCCGGCGGCGCGGTCGACGTCGTCGTTGACGATGACGACGTCGAATTCGGATTCGGCGGCCAGTTCCACACGCGCGGTCTCCAGTCGCCGATTGCGCTGCTCCTCCGTCTCGGTGCCACGGCCGATCAGTCTGCGGACCAGTTCGTCGAAGCTAGGCGGTGCCAGGAACACCGTCACGACCTCCATGCCGAGCTCCGCGGCACGTTCCTTGACACGGCGGGCCCCCTGCAGATCGATCTCCAGAATCGTGGGCACATTGGCGGCCAGATGATCCAGCACCGGCTGCAGTGGCGTACCGTAATGCGCCATGCCGTGTACCACGGCGGTCTCCAGGAACCGGCCGGCCCGTTCCTCGGCGAGGAACTCCCCTTCGGAGACGAAATGGTAGTTCACGCCGTCCACCTCGCCCGGACGCGGGGCGCGGGTGGTGGCCGACACCGACAGCCAGATCTCCGGATGATCGGCGCGCAGCTTGGCCTCCACCGTGCCCTTGCCCACGCCGGCCGGGCCGGTGAGCACGATAAGGCGACCGGCGCGCGGTCCCGCCTCAGACAGGTTGTTCATGTGGTTCACTCGGCGTCGTCCTCCGTTTCGTCGGCCCCTTCCTGCGTGGCCTCCATCAGCGCCTGGCGCACATCCAACGCGATGGCCTCGGTGGCCTGCGACAGCGAGGCGATGTCCGGGCCATGCGCCGCGATGAACCGGGACACGGTGACCAGCACATTGCCCTTGGTGCCCTTGAACACGGTGCGCAGATCCTTGGCCTCGGCACCCTGCCAGCCGTAGCCGGGAGACAGGATCGGGCCGGTGAATTTCGCCGGGTCCACGCCGCTGTCATCGATCCACTGGCCGATGGTGGCGCCGATGATCAGGCCGACCGAGCCCATGCCGTTGATGCCCTTGTTGAACTTCTGCGCGGTGCTGGCGATGCCATAGGCCACGGTCTTGCCTTTGTACTCGCCGCTCTGGCGGATGGCGGTCTGCATGCTCGCGCCCTCCTGGTTCGAGGTCAGCGAGGCCACGAACACGCCGCGGCTGTTGTTCAGCGCGTCGTTGATCACGCCCTGCAGCGAGCGTGCGCCGTAGTACGGCAACAGGGTGATGGCGTCGGCAAGCATCGGCGCACCCGGCTTGAAATAGGCGTCGGCGATGGCCGAGATCGTGGTGGGCAGGCCGCCGTGCAGGCAGTCCACGATGGTGATGATCTCCATCTGGCGGGCCGCATACAGCACGCGTTCGAGCGCGGCGAATCCCTTGGATCCGTACCGTTCGAACATCGGCACCTGGAACTTGACCGCGGCGGCGCGACCGTTCGCGGCCTGCAGCATGCGCATCGCGAACAGTTCGGCGCCGTCGGCGTCCACGTTGTACCCCCAGTCGGTGAGGAGTTTCCGGTGCGGGTCGATGCCCACACACAATGGACCATACTTGTCCATGGAATTCTTCAATCGCAGACCGAAATCGGACCTGCGCATCTGAATCTCTTCACTGCTGACGGTCTCGGCCATCGTCATCACGACCTTTCCAAGTCGAACAACTGCTGAGCATGCTCCTGGATGCTCATGATCTGATAGTCGTTGCGCTTCACCGCCTCGATCGCCATCAGCACGGCCGAGAACTCGGTCATGGTGGTGAACTGCGGCAGGTCGGCGGCGATCGCCGCGGCGCGGATCGAATAGCCATCCGACCGCGATCCGCGCGAGTTCGGCGTGTTGAGCACCATGTCGATCTTGCCCTCCTCGATGAGCTCGACGACGTTCTTGCCCACGCTGCCTTCGGCGTGCTTGATCTCCACCTGGGCGTCGGTGGAGGTGTCCACACGGGCGGTGATCTTGTCCACGATCTTCGATTCGATGCCGTACCGGCGCAGCACCGAGGCGGTGCCTTCGGTGGCCCACAGCGTGAAGCCGAGCTCCACCAGGCGCACGGCCATCAACGGCAGCTGACGCTTGTCGGAATCGTTGACCGAGATGAACACGTTGCCGCTGGTCGGCAGGCCACCGTCATAGGCGGCCAGCTGGCTCTTGGCGAACGCGTGCGGGAAGTCGCGGTCGAAGCCCATGACCTCGCCGGTGGAACGCATCTCGGGGCCGAGCAGGATGTCCACGGTCTTGCCCACCGGGGTGCGGAAGCGCTTGAACGGCAGCACCGACTCCTTGACCGCCACCTGCTGGCCGACATGCATGACGCCGCCGTCGCCCTCGGGAAGCAGCAGCCCGTTGGCGCGCTGCTGGGCGATGGTCTCACCGGCCATGATGCGGGCCGCGGCCTTGGCCAGGGCCACGCCGGTGGCCTTGGAGGCGAACGGCACGGTGCGCGAGGCGCGCGGGTTGGCCTCGATGACATACAGCGTATTGGCCATGAACGCGTACTGCACGTTGATCAGGCCCTGCACGCCGCAGCCCTTGGCGATGGCGTAGGTGCCCTCGCGCAGACGGCGGATCTGGTCGTCGGACAGCGTGGACGGCGGCAGGGTGCAGGCCGCATCGCCCGAATGGACGCCGGCCTCCTCCACATGCTCCATGATGCCGCCGATGTACAGCTCCTCGCCGTCGAACAGCGCGTCGACGTCCACCTCGATGGCGTCCTGCAGGAACTTGTCGATCAGCAGCGGCGAGGGCAGACGGCCGGAGACCACGGTATCGGCCTGTGCCTCGGCCAGCGCGCGGTTCACGTACTTCTCCAGCTGCGCATCGTCGTAGACGATCTCCATGCCGCGGCCGCCGAGCACATAGCTCGGGCGCACCAGCACCGGATAGCCGATCGAACGGGCGGCCTCCTGCGCCTCCTCCAGGCTCAGCGCGGTGCCGTACCGCGGAGCGTTCATACGGGCCTTCTTCAGCACCTCGCCGAACAGTTCGCGGTTCTCGGCCAGATCAATCGATTCGGGCGTGGTGCCGAGGATCGGCACGCCGGCGGCCTTGAGTCGGGCGGCCAGCGACAGCGGCGTCTGCCCGCCGAGCTGGACGATGACGCCCTTGACCGGGCCCATCTTCTTCTCCGCCTCGTAGATCTCCAGCACGTCCTCGAAGGTCAGCGGCTCGAAGTACAGGCGATCCGACATGTCGTAGTCGGTGGAGACGGTCTCCGGGTTGCAGTTGACCATGATCGTGTCATAGTCCTTGCCGAGTTCCTGCACCGCGTGCACGCAGGTGTAGTCGAACTCGATGCCCTGACCGATGCGGTTCGGTCCGGAGCCCAGGATGATGACGGCCTCGCGTTCGCGCGGACGCAGTTCGGTCTCGTCGGCGTAGCACGAGTAGTAGTACGGCGTGACCGCGTCGAACTCGGCGGCGCAGGTATCCACGGTCTTGTACACCGGACGCAGGCCGAAGGCCCAGCGCAGCTCGCGCACCGTGTTCTCGCCCTCGTCGCCCAGGCCCCGCAGATGCGCGATCTGCAGATCGGACAGGCCGGCCTGCTTGGCCTTCTTGAGCAGCCGGAAGCTCAGCGTTTCGGCGTCGCGCACCTCAATCGCGGTCTCGTTGATGAGAGTGAACTGCTTGAGGAACCACGGGTCGATCTTGGTGGCCTCGAACAGCTGCTCGATGGTGGCGCCGCCCCAGATGGCGCGCTGCAGCTGCAGGTAGCGGTCCTCGGTCGGGGTCTTCATGGCCTTGAGCAGCTCGTTCACCTCGGCCTCGTCCGGACGCTCGCCATCCCAGCTGAAGCCCATGTGGCGCTTGTCGATCGAGCGCATGGCCTTGCCCAGGGACTCCTGGAAGTTGCCGGCCAGCGCCATCGCCTCGCCCACGGACTTCATCGACGTGGTCAGGCTCGGATCGGCGCCCGGGAACTTCTCGAACGCGAACCGCGGCACCTTGGTCACCACGTAGTCGATGGTCGGCTCGAAGCTGGCCGGGGTGGACTGGGTGATGTCGTTGCGGATCTCGTCCAACGTGTAGCCCAGGGCCAGCTTGGTGGCGATCTTGGCGATCGGGAAACCGGTGGCCTTGGAGGCCAGCGCCGACGAGCGGCTCACGCGCGGGTTCATCTCGATGACGATGATGCGGCCGGTCTCCGGGTGCACGGCGAACTGGATGTTGCAGCCGCCCGTATCCACGCCCACGCCGCGGATGATGGCGATGCCGATGTCGCGCAGCTTCTGGTATTCGCGGTCGGTCAGCGTGAACACCGGGGCCACGGTGATCGAATCGCCGGTGTGCACGCCCACCGGATCGACGTTCTCGATCGGGCAGACGACCACCACGTTGTCGTGCTTGTCGCGCATCAGCTCGAGCTCGAATTCCTTCCAGCCCTCGATGCCCTCCTCCAGCAGCACCTCGTCGGTCGGCGAGTAGTGCAGGCCCGCGCCGGCGATGCGGTGCAGCTCCTCCTCGTCATGCGCGATGCCGGAGCCCAGGCCGCCCATCGTGAAGCTCGGACGCACCACGATCGGGAAGCCCATCTCCTCGGCGATGCGGTCGACCTCCTCCATCGAATGCGCGATCTCGGAGCGTGCGGATTCGGCACCGGCGTCCTCCACGACCTTCTTGAACAGTTCGCGGTCCTCGCCGCGGTCGATGGCCTCCAGCGAGGCGCCGATCAGCTCGACGTTGTACTTCTTGAGCACGCCGGCCTCGCCCAGCGCCATGGCGGCGTTCAACGCGGTCTGGCCGCCCAGCGTCGGCAGCAGCGCATCGGGGCGCTCCTTGGCGATGATCTGTTCCAGGATCGGCGTGGCGATCGGCTCGATGTACGTGGCGTCGGCCATCTCGGGATCGGTCATAATGGTGGCCGGGTTGGAGTTGACCAGGATGACGCGGATGCCCTCCTCGCGCAGCACACGGCATGCCTGGGTGCCCGAGTAGTCGAACTCGGCGGCCTGGCCGATCACGATCGGGCCGGAGCCGATGACCATGACGGACTTGATGTCGGTGCGTTTAGGCATTGCGGGTTTCCTCCTTGGACGAACGCATGAGATCGACGAAACGATCGAACAGATACGAGGCGTCATGCGGACCGGCCGCGGCCTCGGGATGGTATTGCACGGAGAACGCGGGGATGTCGACGCACTGCAGGCCTTCGACCACGTCGTCGTTCAGATCGATGTGGGAGACGAACACCCTGCCGTACCGGCCGTCACCGTACGGGGACGGAACCGTCTCGCCGATCGGGGCGTCGACGGCGAAGCCGTGGTTGTGCGCGGTGACCTCGATCTTGCCGGTGGTCATGTCCTTGACCGGCTGGTTGATGCCGCGGTGGCCGAACTTGAGCTTGTACGTGCCGAACCCCAACGCGCGGCCCAGCAGCTGATTGCCGAAGCAGATGCCGAAGAACGGGTATCCGGCGTCCAGCACCTGGCGCAGCAGCTCCACCTCAGGCTCGGCCTGCTCCGGGTCGCCGGGGCCGTTCGAGAAGAACACGCCGTCCGGGTTCAGGGCCTGCAGCTGTTCGAAGGTGATGGTGGACGGCACCACATGCACGCGGCAGCCGCGTTCGGCCATGCGGTGCGGCGTCATGGCCTTGATGCCCAGGTCGACGGCGGCGACGGTGAACAGCGGCTCCTTGCCCTCGTACTCGCCGCACGGCTCGATGGTGTAGGTCTGCTTGGTGCTGACCTCGTCGTACAGGCTCAGCCCCTGCATCTGCGGGGTGGCCTTGACCTGGTCGAGCAGATCGTCGATGGCGCGCAGACGGCCGTTGGCGTCCTCCAAGGCCTCACCTGAAAAAACACCCGCACGCATCACGCCTGCGGAACGCAGATGGCGGACGAGCTTGCGGGTGTCGATACGGCAGATGCCGACGATGCCGTTGGCGACCAGATCATCATCCAGACTGCCGGTGGCACGCCAGTTGCTGACGTTGGGACTGGGTTCGCGGACCACGTACCCGGCCACCCAGATCCTGGAGGATTCCGGGTCCTCGCCGTTGATGCCCGTGTCCCCGATGTGGGGGAACGTCTGCACCACGATCTGACGGTCGTAACTCGGATCGGTCAGCGTCTCCTGATAGCCGGTCATGCCGGTGGCGAAGACGATCTCACCACAGGTGGAGCCACGCGCGCCGTAGGGCTCCCCCACATAGACCTGCCCGTCCTCCAACACGAGAACGGCATCGTCCTTGGAGAACATCACGGCTCCGGAATCGGTCTGGTTCACCAAAACCCCCTTTATCCTTGGGTCGAATCTACCCTTTAGAGTACCGGCCGGTTGGGACTCGCAACCGGCCGGAATCCTTGAAAAATCACTCGTTAGCTGCGGACTCGCCGGACTGTTCGGCGGTATCGGCATCGGACGGAGCCCCCGCGGGCCCATCGCCCTGGGCGGACGTATCGGCCACGGTCCGCTCGGCGGCGTCCTCCTGCGGCGCGATCTGCGACTTGTCGGCGCACACGGCACTCAGCAGGCCGTGGATGAACGACGGGGCATCGTCGGCGCACAGCGTCTTGGCCAGGCCCAGCGCCTCGTCGATGGCCACCTTGTCCGGCACATCGTCGTTGAACAGGATCTCCCAGGCGGCGATGCGCAGGATGTTGCGATCCACAACACCCATGCGCTTGACCTTCCACCGGGTGGAATGCTCGTCGAGCACGCGGTCGATCTGACGGCGGTGGTCGGCCACGCCGCGCACGATCTCGATGGCGTAATCGGGCAGCGGGGTCTGGGCGCCGGGCAGGGCGATGCGCTCAGCAAGAAGGGACAGGATGTCCTGTCCCTTCTCGTCCGCTTCGTACAACGTGTTCAGAGCCCTCTTGCGGGCGGTGGAACGTGCCATGAAGCTCTCGGTGTCCCTTCTTCAGGTCAGTTGTTCTCGCGACCCAGGTAGGAGCCGTCGCGGGTGTCGACCTTGACCTTCTCGCCCTCGCCGATGAACAGCGGGACCTGGATCTCGGCGCCGGTCTCCACGGTGGCCGGCTTGGTGCCGGCGTTGGAGCGGTTGCCCTGCAGACCCGGCTCGGTGTGGGTGATGGTCAGCACCACGGAGGCCGGCAGTTCCACGCTCAGCGGGGTGCCGTCATGGAAGCTGACGATGCAGTCGGTGCCTTCGAGCAGGTACTTGCTCTGGTCGCCGACCAGGGTCTTGGGGATGTAGATCTGGTCATAGGTGGTCATGTCCATGAAGACGTAGTTGTCGCCGTCCTCGTAGGAGTACTGCAGGTTGCGGTTGTCGACGGTCTCGAACTCCATCTTCATGCCCGCGTTGAAGGTCTTGTCCACGATCTTGCCGGACAGCACGTTCTTGATGGTGGTGCGCACGAAGGCCGGGCCCTTGCCGGGCTTGACGTGCTGGAACTTGACGACGGTCCACAGCTGGCCGTCCAGGTTCAGGACGGATCCGTTCTTGATGTCATTGGTAGTCTGTGCCACTGTTGTTCACCTATTCACTCGATGGTTGTTGGCAACGTTCAAAATGAGCCTTGCCTATTATGCCACCACGCCTATACAGGAGCTTCGAATCGGCCCATATCCGAACCGGATGTCGGCATACGACCCGCCCGCGAGGGGCGCCCGGATATGCGAATGCCCCGGAACCGCTGGGGTTCCGGGGCATTCGGTATGCGCTAGTTCAGGCGCACCGAGTCATCGACTGATCGGAATCAGGCGAGGATCTTGGTGACACGGCCCGAGCCGACGGTGTGGCCACCCTCACGCACGGCGAAGGTCAGGCCCTCCTCCATGGCGATCGGCTGGATCAGCTCGACGGTGAAGGTCGCGTGATCGCCCGGCTGGACCATCTCGACGCCTTCCGGCAGCTCGATGACGCCGGTGACGTCGGTGGTGCGGAAGTAGAACTGCGGACGGTAGTTCGAGAAGAACGGCGAATGACGGCCGCCCTCGTCCTTGGTCAGGACGTAGACCTCGGACTCGAACTTGGTGTGCGGGGTCACCGAACCCGGCTTGGCCACAACCTGGCCACGCTCGACGTCGGTGCGGTTGATGCCGCGCAGCAGCAGACCGGTGTTGTCGCCAGCCTCGCACTCATCCATCTGCTTGTGGAAGGTCTCGATGGAGGTGACGGTGGTGGTCTGGGTCGGGCGGATGCCGACGATCTCAACCGGGGTGTTGATCGGGAGCTTACCACGCTCGACACGGCCGGTCACCACGGTGCCACGGCCGGAGATGGTGAACACGTCCTCGATCGGCATCAGGAACGGCTTGTCCAGATCGTGGACCGGGGTCGGGATGTACTCGTCGACAGCCTTCATGAGCTCCTTGACGGCCTCGACCCACTTCTCGTGGTCCGGAGCGTCGTCATGCAGAGCGCCGTAGGCGGACAGGTGGATGACCGGGCAGTCACGATCGAAGCCGTTCTCGTCGAGGAGGTCACGGACCTCTTCCTCAACGAGCTCGATGAGCTCCTCGTCCTCGACCATATCGCACTTGTTCAGGGCGACCAGGATCTTCGGAACGCCGACCTGACGGGCGAGCAGCACGTGCTCGCGGGTCTGGGCCATCGGGCCGTCGGTGGCGGCCACAACGAGGATAGCGCCATCCATCTGGGCAGCGCCGGTGATCATGTTCTTCACGAAGTCGGCGTGGCCCGGGCAGTCCACGTGAGCATAGTGACGCTCAGCGGTCTGGTACTCGATGTGGGCGATGTTGATGGTGATACCACGCTGCTGCTCTTCCGGAGCGGCGTCGATCTGGTTGAAGTCGTAGGCCGGGTTGACATCCGGGTACTCTTCGTGCAGCACCTTGGAGATGGCGGCGGTCAGGGTCGTCTTGCCGTGATCGACGTGGCCGATGGTGCCGATGTTAACGTGCGGCTTAGTACGCTCGTACTTTGCTTTTGCCATTGTGTGTTGTCCTCCTGGACGTCTCGTAGTACTCCCCGGGTTTGCGGCCCGAGGCACTCGCTACATTGTACTGGGTTGCTGGGTTGTGTGCCACTTTGGTGCCCCGAACCCAGTCAGCGCTACAAAATTCTAGCGCTGACTGGAGACAGAAGCGACCATTATGGCTGCGCGTGTCACTCGCCGCGCTGGGCCTTGATGATCTCGTCGGAGACGTTCTTCGGAACCTCGGCGTACGAGTCCATCTGCATGGTGAACATGGCGCGGCCCTGGGTCTTCGAACGCAGATCGCCGATGTAGCCGAACATCTCGGACAGCGGGACCTTGGCATCGATGACCTTGACGCCGGTGGCGTCGGTCATGGACTGGATCTGGCCACGACGGGCGTTCAGATCGCCCATCACGTCGCCCATGTACTCCTCCGGGGTACGCACCTCGACGGCCATGATCGGCTCGAGGATGACCGGGTGAGCCTTCGGAGCCGCCTCCTTGAAGCACATGGAGCCGGCGATCTTGAAGGCCATTTCCGAGGAGTCGACGTCGTGGGTCTGACCGTCGGTGACGGTGGCCTTGACGCCCACCACCGGGAAGCCGGCGAGGACGCCGGATTCCATGGCCTCCTGCACGCCCGCATCGATGGAAGGAATGAATTCCTTGGTGATGTGGCCGCCGGTGACTTCGTTGTGGAACTCGTAGGTCTCGCCGTTCTCGGTGTCGAGCGGCTCGAAGTTCATCAGGACCTTCGCGAACTGGCCGGAACCACCGGTCTGCTTCTTGTGCGTGTACTCCTGGTTCATGACGGCCTTGCGGATCGTCTCACGGTAGGCGACCTGCGGCTTGCCGACGTTGCACTCGACCTTGAACTCGCGGCGCAGACGGTCGACGATGATGTCGAGCTGGAGCTCGCCCATGCCGGAGATCAGGGTCTGGCCGGACTCCTCGTCGGTCTTGACCTGGAAGGTCGGATCCTCGTCGGAGAGCTTGGCCAGGGCGATGCCCATCTTCTCCTGGTCGCCCTTGGTCTTCGGCTCCACGGCCACCTCGATGACCGGATCCGGGAAGGTCATGGACTCCAGGGAGATCGGGGCCTTCTCGTCGCACAGGGTGTCACCGGTGGAGACGTTCTTCAGGCCCACGAAGGTGTAGATGTTGCCTGCGGAGGCGCCGTCGACCGGGTTCTCCTTGTCGGCATGCATCTGGAAGATCTTGCCGACGCGTTCCTTCTTGCCCTTGGTGGAATCGAGCACGTTGTCGCCGGGCTTGACGGCGCCGGAGTACACGCGTACGAACACGAGCTTGCCGTAGAACGGGTGGGTCGAGATCTTGAAGACCAGGGCCGAGAACGGATCGGAGATGACCGGCTTGCGGTCGATCTCGACGGACTCGTCCTTCGGGTCGAAGCCGACGATGGACGGCACGTCCTCCGGGCTCGGCAGGAAGTCGACCACGGCGTCCAGCATCGGCTGCACGCCCTTGTCCTTGAACGCGGAGCCGCACAGCACCGGATAGGCCTCACGGGCCACGGTCAGCTTGCGGATGCCGGCGCGGATCTCGTCCTCGCTCAGCTCGCCGGACTCGAGGTACTTCTCAAGCAGCTCCTCGTCGGACTCGGCGACCATGTCCAGCAGCTCGGCGCGGTACTGCTCGGCCTTGTCCTGCAGGTCGGCCGGGATGTCCACGGTGTCGTAGTGGGCGCCCATGTCGTCCTTCACGTCGTTCCAGACGTAGGCCTTCATGCGGATCAGGTCCACGACGCCGACGAAGTCGTTCTCGGCGCCGATCGGCAGCTCGACGACCAGCGGGGTGGCGCCCAGCTTGTCCTTGATGGTCTGGACGGAGTAGTAGAAGTCGGCGCCCAGCTTGTCCATCTTGTTGATGAAGCAGATGCGCGGGACACCGTACTTGTCGGCCTGACGCCACACGGTCTCGGACTGCGGCTCCACGCCTTCCTTGCCGTCGAACACGGCGACGGCGCCGTCGAGGACGCGCAGCGAACGCTCGACCTCGGCGGTGAAGTCCACGTGGCCCGGGGTATCGATGATGTTGATCTGATACTTGTCCTCGGTGTCGTGGGTCTGACGGTTCCAGAAGCAGGTGGTGGCGGCGGACTGGATGGTGATGCCGCGCTCCTGCTCCTGCGCCATGAAGTCCATGGTCGAGGCGCCGTCATGGGTCTCGCCGATCTTGTAGTTCTTGCCGGTGTAGTACAGGATACGCTCGGTGGTGGTGGTCTTACCGGCATCGATGTGGGCCATGATGCCGATGTTGCGGACCTTGTTCAGGTCAGTAAGCACGTCTTGTGCCATGAGTGTTTTCCTTAGCTCTCGTTATCGAGTGATTACCAGCGGTAATGAGCGAACGCCTTGTTGGCCTCCGCCATCTTATGAGTATCCTCGCGGCGCTTGACAGAGGCGCCCAGGCCGTTGGAGGCGTCGAGGATCTCGTTGGCGAGACGCTCGGCCATGGTCTTCTCGCGACGGGCACGGGAGAAGTCGGTCAGCCAGCGCAGCGACAGCGTGTTGGCGCGGGCCGGCTTGACCTCGACCGGCACCTGGTAGGTGGCGCCACCGACGCGGCGGGAACGCACCTCGAGGCTCGGACGGATGTTGTCCAGGGCGCGCTTGAGAACGGCGACCGGCTCCTGGTCGGTCTTCTCCTTGACCATATCGAGCGCGGAGTAGACGATGTCCTCGGCGATCGACTTCTTACCGTCCAGGAGGATCTTGTTGATGAGCTGGGCCACGACGGTCGAGCCGTAGATCGGATCGGGCAGCAGCTGATGCTTCTTGGCAGGTCCTTTACGCGACATATCTCTTACTTCGCCTTCTTTGCTCCATACAGGGAACGACCCTGCTTACGGTCCTTGACACCCTGGGTATCCAGCGCGCCACGCACGATGTGGTAGCGCACGCCCGGCAGATCCTTCACACGGCCGCCGCGCACGAGCACGATGGAGTGCTCCTGCAGGTTGTGGCCCTCACCGGGGATGTAGGCGGTGACTTCAACGCCCGAGCTCAGGCGCACACGAGCGACCTTACGCAGAGCCGAGTTCGGCTTCCTCGGGGTGGTAGTATACACACGGGTGCACACGCCGCGGCGCAGCGGGCTGCCCTTCAGGGCCAAAGTCTTCGACTTCTTCGGCTTGGCCTGACGTCCCTTACGGACGAGCTGTTCAATCGTAGGCAACTGAATTCTCCGATTCGTTGGTTGTTCTTCATCTGTGGAGCCGCCACACTGCGCCCACACTTCCCTTGAATCGGAAAGACAGCCCAGTCCACCGGCCCGATGGCCCCTTGTCCTCCTGCCGCCGCATTACTGCGCGCATTCCCGCGGACTCGGGGATGTCCCGCCCGCCCACGCCTGTCACATAAGGCATGCCGGCGGCACACACAAATATCTAGGATAGCAGCACACCGGACAGCGCCCCGGCCTGCGTGTCGTGACCAGACCCGGATAGTGCTATGACAAAGGCCCCGCCGAAGCGGGGCCTTGCTGGGGTGGATAACGCGGCTCGAACGCGCGACCTGCTGAACCACAATCAGCTGCTCTACCGACTGAGCTATATCCACCATGTGTGTCATCCGGTCTCCCGGATTCGCACAACAGATGGATACTATACAGGATTTTCCCGACAACGCGAATTCGGCGCGTCGCGCCGGTCCCGCACGACGGGAAACGGGGTCGATCACCCAGCCGCGTACACCAGAAACGCACACCGTCAACCAAGACATGTGCTGTTTCGTTCGCAGCAACCGTATGCAATGAGCGCTACGAAACATTGGGTTTTCACAGCACGAACAGGGTGGACAATGTGCGTTTTGCCGGGTATACTGAAAGCGGAGGCCGGAGTTATGGTCGGATGGGAATCCATCAGGCGGTAACGAAGCACCGATTCCTTAAGGTTCGTGCAACGCCTCCAATAACGCAACAGGCAGTGCCGGCGGACACGATGGAGATGGACGAGCAGGCAAGGTGACAGCAACGGCAAGGTGGCCGGAACGTCTGCCGGATGATGTGGATGGATAGTGGTATCGAGTGATGGTATTGGTTCCGCGCAGGACGGCGCGGCAGAACTGAAGATGATGACCTCCTTTCGCGGTGAGGGTCCGGGTCCCAAGGCAGGGACCCGGGCCCTCACCGTATATGCCGGGCGCATCCGAGGTCATAGACCGGCTTGAGTCAGGGAATATAGACCGGCACATAGGCCAGAGTCATAGGCACAGATCGTGCATCCGGAGTCGGCCGCCGTATTGGCGCTCGGTGGCGATACACTGCACCTCGGTACCGCTTCCACCCACCGTTCAATCGACAAGGAGTCGACCATGCTGTCCTTCGAAAACGACTACTGCTGCGGCGCGCATCCCTCCATCCTGGAACGCCTCGCCGCCACCAACGCCACCCAGCATCCCGGATACGGTTCCGACGACGTCTGCGCCGCCGCCGCGGAGAAGATCCGCCGGGCCTGCGCCAGCCCCGAGGCCGACGTGCGGTTCCTGGTCGGCGGCACCCAGACCAACCAGACCATCATCGACGCCATCACCCCGCCCTACGCCGGCGTGGTGTCCGCGGACACCGGCCACGTCAACGTGCACGAGGCCGGCGCCATCGAGGCCACCGGACACAAGGTGCTCACGCTCCCCCACCACAACGGCAAGATCGACGCGGCCGAACTGCGCGATTACTGCACCACGTTCTACGCGGACGGCAACTATGAGCATATGGTCTTCCCCGGCACCGTCTACATCTCCCATCCCACGGAGTACGGCACCCTGTACACGCTGGACGAATTGGAGGCACTGCGCGAGGTCTGCGACCGCTTCGGTATGAAGCTGTTCCTCGACGGCGCGCGTCTCGGATATGGCCTGACCGCCGACGGCACCGACGTCACGCTGCAGGACATCGCCCGCCTGGCCGACGTGTTCTACATCGGCGGCACCAAGGTCGGCGCGCTGTTCGGCGAGGCCGTGGTATTCCCGAAGAACGATGCGCCGGCGCATTTCCTGACCCTGATCAAGCAGCACGGCGCGCTGCTGGCCAAGGGCTGGCTGCTCGGTCTGCAGTTCGACACGCTGTTCGAGAACGACCGTTACCTGACCATCGCCCGTCATGCCAACGAAGCCGCCGCCCGCATCCGCACGGTGCTGCGCGAACGCGGCTACACGCTGACGATGGAGACGCCGACCAACCAGATCTTCATCACGATGGACAACGAGACGATCGCTCGTCTGCAGGAGCACGTCCGTCTCGGGTTCATGGAGAAGGCCGACGACACGCGCACGGTGATGCGCATCTGCACCGCCTGGTCCACCACCGACGAGCAGGTCGACGAGCTGATCGCCCTGCTGTGACGCTGCCATGACTCCGCCGTGGCGCCGCCGAGCGGCGCACTGGCACTGGGCCGGTGACGGATCCGTCGCCGGCCCTATGCGTTCCGAGCCCCGGAATGTCCGGCGATGACCTCGCGCTCCATCGCCACGAACCGGCGGACGCTCGCCTCCACCGAATAATGCGTCCTGGTGTGTTCGGCGTACCGCGCACCCCATGCGGACAGCTCGTCCGGGTGATCGATCCACCAGTCGATGCACTGGGCGAGCGCCGCCACATCCCCCACCGGGAACAGCGACTCGTCCAACAGCGAGAACTGTCCGGCCGCGCTCAGACGCGACGCGGCGATCACCGGCACCAGGCCGCTGGCCATGCCCTCGATCACGCTCACCGATTCCAGGTCGGCGATGGACGGGTGCACGAACAGGTCGCCGGACCGCAGCAGCTCCGGCATCTCGGTATTGCGGTGGAAGCCGATCTCCACCTGTCCCGGCAGCAGACGATCCGCCGTCCGCTGCAGTCGCCTCTTCAACGGTCCGGTGCCGGCGATCGTCAGCCGGATGGAGGAGGCGTGCCGGCACATCGCCGCCGCACGGATCAGCGTGATCTGGTCCTTCTCATTGCTCAGACGGCCCGAGGCCACGATATGGAACGGCGTCGGCGCCGGAACGCCGGCGGCACGCTGAGACTTGGGCGTGAACCGCGGCTCGTAGCCGTTCGAGATCACCGTGATCGGGGTCTTGTACCCATGCGAGCGCAGCAGGCTCGCGCCGAGTTCCGTGGGCACGTGGATGCGGTCGACCTTGGAGAACAGCCACCAGTCGAACAGACGGTAGATGATCGCGTCGATGCCGGGCACATGCTTGAGCGGTCCGGCGGAGTAGGTGATGTTCTCGGGCTGCACATGGTATCCGGCGGTGACGGGGATGCCCATCTGCCGGGCCATCCGGCAGGCGTGCTGGCAGAACCGGAACGGCGTGTACAGGTGCACCACGTCCACGCCGAGGAACGCGGCACGGAACAGGGTGTCGCTCGGTTCGGCGAACTGCATCTGCTGCTTCTTGGCCACCCAGCTGACCAACGGCACATGATTGACCCGCGCGGGGAAGTCGGGGGCGCCGATGCCCACCAGACGGACGCGATGCCCCTGCCGTTCGAGTTCATCGGCCCATTGCAACGCCGAATTCGACGTGCCGTTGCCGCGGTTGCCTGAGGTGTCGACCACCATGGCGATGGTCAGCGGCCGTTCGCCGTCCTCATACCCTTGCTCGTTCATCCCCTCATTCTATCGCCGCGCGCCGCTGCCGCCGCAACATCGCCGGACGATGGCAGAATGTGAGTATGACGCACAACACAATCGACCAGTCCGCCAACCAGTCCACCGCCGCCGTTCCCGTTCCCGACGCCGGGAACGGGACGGACCGTCCGCTTGGCACGCCGCTGGGCAGCCGCGCCACCCGCGTGCTGTTCCTGGGCGCCGGCGAGTTGGGCAAGGAGGTGGTGATCGAGCTGATGCGGCTCGGCGCGTGGGTGTGCGCCGCCGACTCGTACGCCGGCGCCCCCGCCCAGCAGGTGGCGCATGAGGCGCGCGTGCTGGATATGGCCGACGCCGCGCAGCTGCGCGCGTTGTTCGACGAGGTGCGCCCCGACATCATCGTGCCGGAGGTGGAGGCCATCGCCACCGGCGAGCTGGCCGAGGCCGCGGCCGCGGGGATGCAGGTGGTGCCGAGCGCCGAGATCGCCGCGATCTGCATGGACCGCGAACGGCTGAGGGTGATCGCCCATGAGGAGCTGGGGCTGCCGACCACGCCGTACCGTTTTGCCGGCACATTGGAGGAGCTGCGTGCCGGCGCCGAGGCCGTAGGGTATCCGTGCGTGGTCAAGCCGGTGATGAGCTCGTCCGGACACGGCCAGTCGGTGGTGCGATCCGCCGATGGCATCGACGCGGCGTGGGTGGAAGCGCAGACCGGGCGCCGCGCCGCGGGCGAGGGCGACGTCTCGCGCGTGATCGTGGAGGCGCTGGCCCCGTTGGATTACGAGCTGACCGTGCTGACCGTGAGCTCGTCCGCGGGCATTGTGACCTGCGCGCCGATCGGACAGCGCCAGGAAAGCGGCGACTACCGCGAGTCCTGGCAGCCGGCGGCCACCGATGCCGCGGTGCTGGAGCAGGCCCGGCGCATCGCGCGGACCGCCGTCGAGGGGCTGGTCGGCAAGGCCCACGCGACCGGCGAGCACGGATGGGGCGTGTTCGGCGTGGAGCTGTTCGTGCTGACCGACGGTTCGGTGCTGTTCAATGAGGTCTCACCACGCCCGCATGATACGGGCATGGTGACGATGGCCTCGCAGCGGCTGAGCGAGTTCGCATTGCATGCGCGCGCGATCCTGGGCATGCCGGTGACCGAGGCGCATGCGGCGCTCTCGGTTCCGCAGGGGGCGGCCGCGGCCAGCCATGCGATCGTGGTCGAGGGCGAGGGCGAGGCGGTGTTCTCGAACACGGCCGAGGCACTGGCGGAGCCGAACACCGATCTGCGCATCTTCGCCAAGCCCGAGGTGCATGGGCACCGGCGCATGGCGGTGGCGCTGGCGATCGGTTCGAGCGCCGGCGACGCGCGCGCACGGGCCGGACATGTGGCCGATACGCTGCGCGTGGACGTGCGCTGAATCTTCTGAATTGATTTCCGGACCGTGACGCATCCCGGTTGTGGATGTGTCACGGTCCGTGGCACCGATGCGGGAGAGCGGCATGTCCTGAACCGTGTCGGATGTAGTCGGCGCTTGGTAGCCTGTACCTCGTACCATTCACCCTTGATATCCCGCGATTTGTCGCGGTTTGCGAAAGGTAGACCATGGAGAAGCTGGAGAAGCTCTACGAGGGCAAGGCCAAGAAACTGTATGCCACGGATGACCCGGACGTGCTCTGGGTCGAGTACATGAACCAGGCCACTGCGGGCAACGGCGAGAAGAAGGCCCAGATCGAAGGCAAGGGCTCGCTGAACAACCGCATCACCTCCGTGATCTTCGACCTGCTCAAGGCCCGTGGTGTGGACAGCCACTTCGTGCGCCGCATCTCCGAAACCGAGCAGCTGGTCAAGAAGATGGACATGTATCCGTTGGAGATCATCATGCGCAACACGGCCGCCGGCTCCTTCGCGAAGCGCTACGGCGTCGAGGAGGGCACCGAGCTGAAGAAGCCGATCCTGGAGTTCTGTCTGAAGTCCGATGCGTTAGGCGACCCATTCATCAACGAGGACGGCATCGTGGCCCTCGGCCTGGCCGATGAGGATGAGATCGCGGAGATCTCCCGTCAGGCCCGTGCCGTCAATGCCGCCCTGCTGGACATCTTCGCCAAGATCGACGTCAAACTCGTCGATTTCAAGATCGAGGAGGGCAAGACCTCGGACGGCGCGATCCTGCTCGCCGACGAGATCACCCCCGACACCTGCCGCCTGTGGGACCAGAAGGATCACAGCGGCAAGATCGAGCATTTGGACAAGGACCTGTTCCGCCGGGATCTGGGCAACATCATCCCCGCGTATGAGGAGATCTACGACCGTCTGATGGCCCTGGCCGCCACCGAGGGCGTCGATTCCGCCGAGTGACATCCGCAAGGCCCGCATTCGCAAGGATGCGGGCCGTATTGACTATCAAGGAGCAACCAATCGTGGTTTTTCGCGTATATGTGGAGAAGAAGCCCGGATTCGACGTCGAGGCGCAGCAGCTGTGCGGCGAGTTGAGGACCATCCTGGGCGTCGAGGCGCTGGAGGGCGTGCGCATCGTCAACCGGTATGACGTGGAGGGCATCAGCCAGGAGCTGTTCGACCAGGCCACACCCACCGTCTTCAGCGAGCCCCAGGTCGACACGGTGAGCGCCGATCTGCCGGACTTCGGCGGTGCCGCCGTGTTCGCCGTCGAATACCTGCCCGGCCAGTTCGACCAGCGCGCCGATTCGGCCAGCGAATGCATCCAGCTCATCAGCCAGGGCGAACGCCCGACCGTGCGTTCCGCCAAGGTGTATGCCCTCTCCGGGGCGCTGAACGACGCCGATATCGAGGCCGTCAAGCACTACGTCATCAACCCGGTCGAGGCGCGCGAGGCGTCGTTGGAGACGAAGACCACGCTGAGGATGGAAGTCGCCCAGCCGGGCAAGGTGGAGGTCATCGCCGGCTTCAATGATCTGGACGACGCAGGCCTGCAGGCGTTCATCGATGAACGCGGCCTGGCGATGGATCTGGCCGACGCCCGATTCTGCCAGCGGTATTTCCGCGGTGAGCGCCGCAACCCGACGATCACCGAGATCAAGGTCATCGACACCTACTGGTCGGACCATTGCCGCCACACGACCTTCGGCACCCGGCTGGAACATATCGAGATCGATGACGCCGTGGTCAAGGCGGCCTTCGACCGGTATCTGGCCATGCGCCGTGAGCTGGGGCGCGACGAGCGCCCGGTCACGCTGATGGACATGGGCACGATCGGCGCCAAGTGGCTCAAGTCCAACGGCATCCTGAAGAATCTGGACGAATCCGACGAGATCAACGCCTGCACGGTGAAGGTCAAGGTGGACGTGGACGGCGAGATGCAGGACTGGCTGTTCCTGTTCAAGAACGAGACCCACAACCACCCCACCGAGATCGA